>Ga0075432_10000655_pt1 | contig 10587 bp, 8 predicted proteins | sample RhiMethybrSRZTD1_FD_72781 | JGI IMG/M metagenome (GOLD analysis project Ga0075432, IMG submission 72781) | Populus rhizosphere microbial communities from Tennessee, USA - Rhizosphere MetaG P. TD hybrid SRZTD1 | ecosystem: Host-associated > Plants > Roots > Rhizosphere > Soil | place: USA... | reverse complement strand
GCATCATCCGGTCGAGCTCGGTGGTACGAGCCGCCACCATCGCCAAAGGCGTCCAATACGCGGCCGAAACGCCCTGTCCATGTTCGGCAGCAGCGATCAACCAGAGGTTGAGCAGCTCCACCTGCGGTGGTGACAGCAGGCGTACCAAGATCTCGTGTGCTGCCCAGCCGGCGGTGGGCTGCCGTTCCGGTGGAGCGACTGCCCCCGGCGCGCACGACGGCAATCGACCACCTGCTCGGTTGGCGGCACGATGCCGGGCGGCAAGCGTCAGTACCGCGCGTGCGGGATCAAGATCCTGATCAAGTTCCGCACCCCAGCCCTGCGGCAGCTCATGGGGTAGGGCCCGCCGGTCCGTGCCGATCAGGCCGGTAGCTACAACGTCTTCCCACACCGCCACTGTTCAAGCCGCCCGCGTCACGACAGAGGTGCTGAATGGCTCGGTTGCAGTCGTACCGAGCACGCTCAGTGGCCGGAAACCGCGGGTAGTCCACTCCCCGAACGCCTGAATCGGCTCGCCGCACGAACGGGCAAGCAAGGGCCAGGGCTCGTCGGAAAGATCGATGATGTCGCAGCATTCGCCGGTGGCGCACCGCATGCGCCACTTCCCAGGGCACGGTATGGGATTCGCAGAGATCACTGCAGGCATCCGGGAAGCCCATGGGTCCGCTGCGATGAGCTGCGCGAAGCGAGCGCGTACGTCGGCAATGGACTCGGCCGGTGGCATCGTCGACCTGGCAGTGGCGCTCGTTCGGTCCCCGATCAACGCCCGGAACTGTCCAGAGCCTGGATAGAAGTGCAATTGGGCATGGAGCAAGTAGCCCGCTAGCACCGTGTCGTCGAGCGGGCCGCCAGGCGGGGCAAAGCTCATGATCACTGCCCAGCGGCCAGTGGCGGCGCCATAGAGCCACACCCGGCGGGTATCCAGCCGATACTCGGCCGTGTCCACGATGCCGATGGCGAACCAGTGATCGATGACTCCGGGTAAGGCGAGGACGTCGGACTTGCTGACTGAGTATCCAACCCGTGCGCGAACCGTTGCCGCAAGATCAGCTGGCAACTGATCAAGCCGTCGATGGGCCTGAATCAGCAAGTGGAGGGCGCCCAGCTGTTCCAGCACTCGGCTCGGCCAACCGGCGGTCGCGAATTCGGCCGGAATGATTCGCAGCATCCCCGCCACTCCTGGCGCCTGCGCGTCGACCATGCGGGCGGCCATCGTGTCGAAGTGTGCATAGCCGGCTCTGTCCAAACCAGCGATACCACCGCGTATCTGGTCGCAGAGCCATTGGTCGAGCTCGTCGAGGCCGGCGGCTACTCGATCAGCACGCGCAGCCGCACGCTTGGCTGCGGCCGCCGGATCGACCAGTTCACTACCCTGCCGTCCGGTCGTCGCCGGCCCATCGGCGACCTTCCGTGTGGCTCGTGCTTCCAGCCACGCGGTTGCGAAAGGCGGAGGGTCCCCGGCCGGTATCAAACCGTCGCTCCACTGCAGGAGGAGCGCGAGCGCATGCTTGCAAGGCACTTTTCGGCTTGGGCAGCTGCAGGTGTACGCCGGGGGTGAGCCGAGATCAACAACCGTCTCGTAGAGTCGACCGCCGCGGGCGCAGGAGCCCCACACTCCTCTGGAATCCGCACCGACGCCAAGCCAGGTGCGCGTTCCCGCCAGCTCGACGGCCGCAACCACCGAGGCGCGGTCGGGAGCCAGTCCAAGCACCCGTTCCCGCAGCCACGTCTGCATGCCGAACACAGTAGTTGTCGACCCCGACACGGATTCGTGCAGTGTTTTCAGCTCATGTTGTGGTGTACGTCGGCGAGTTGTCGAAAGCCCAGCACCGCCTCAATCATGCGAGCCGCTGCCACTGAGCCGGCTGCGTCGTGCATCCGTAGGATGCGCGCACCGTTGAGTGCACAGATTGTCGCTGCAGCTATCGATGGCGCCAGGCGATCAGACTTCGCCGAACCTGTCGCCTCACCCACAAAGTCCTTGTTGGACACGGCCGCCAGCAGCGGTAGACCAAGATCGGCAATCTCGGTCAATCGCTGTGTCAATTCCAGAGTGTGCAGCGTGTTCTTGTTCAGGTCGTGGCCGGGATCGATGACGATGCGACTCTCCGGGAGTCCATGATCAACGGCGAGCTGTACGCGTTCGGCGAGGAAGGCCTTGATCTCGGTCACGACGTCGCTGTACTGCGGCCGGCGGTGACGCTGGTGAGGCAGCGCCAGGCTGTGGGTGATCACCAGTGTTGCGCCTTGGGCAGCCGCCAGGTCCGCAAGGTGCGGGTCGCTTAGCCCGCTCGTGTCATTGATCACCGCAGCGCCAGCATCGATGCAGCGTGCCGCGACCTCTACACGGAACGTGTCGACGGAGATGACGACATCACTGGCGGAGACGACCTTCTCCACGACCGGCACGACACGGTCGATTTCCTCTGCCACTGTGACCTCTGGAGTGTCAGGTGAGAACGGAACGCCGCCGACGTCCACCCAGTCCGCACCCGCCCCGGCGGCAGCCAGCGCGGCAGCCACGGCTTCATCGAGCGCGAAAGTCCGGCCCTCATCAAAGAAGGAATCGGGCGTACGGTTCACGATTCCCATGACGACGATCTGACGGTCGAAGTCAAACCGCCGTCGGCCGATGGTCCGAACCGGATCACGCAGCGGTGGCAGGTAGCTCACGCGGCAAGTCTTAGGCCAGTCACTCACTGGGACAATTCCAAGAGGCAAAAGCGACGAACGCCCATGGTCAGCCCATGGGCGTTCAGCCGTGGAGGTGGCGGGAATCGAACCCGCGTCCTCGAGCGACGAACCAGGTCTTCTCCGGGCGCAGCTGGCTAGTCGTTTTCTCGGCTCCTGCACTCGCGCCAGCACGTTGCAGACAAGCCCAGTCTCAGTTGCTGTCCCTGCTAAGTCCTGAGACAATCCTCAGCAGGTGAGCCTCCTTGACGAGGCCAGGATCCGGGACGAAGGCTAGCCCGGTCTGACCACCCGATCACTGTTTAAGCAGCGAGAGCGAGTTCAGTGCGTACAGGTTTCTTGGCACTTATTGGTTTCCAAGGAACATTAACGAGTTGACCTTGGATTCTCGGCCCGCTTCTCCTGGGACTATCGACCCAAGTCGAAACCGATCACCCCCTGTTGAGTTGTGCTGCCGATCATCCCGTATCACTGGAATCGATCGCAATCACAAATTCTATCTCTGGTGTAATGCCGAAGCAGCCCAATTGATTCCGGAGCCGGAGACGCGAAGGCGCCGGACCCTGTCGGATCCGGCGCCGCACTACGCACAACTACTTCTCGGAGAGCACCTCAACCTTGATCACATTCTTGACCGGGTTCTTCCAATCGTCACCCTGCAGGGCCTTGGCGCCGCCGACAATGGTGAGGATCAGCCAGCCGAGACCCATGAAGGGGATCAGCCACCCAAAGATGTCGAGGTTGGTGATGCCACCAAGAATGGCGACCAGCACGAACGCGATCGAGGAGATGAGCTGGAAATTGAACGACTTGGCTGCTTCCTTTCGTGCGTACGTCCCTGGCGTCGACAGGGCGTAGACGAGGCCTGGGCCGAAGAGCCAGAGAAAGAACACCGAGAAGTGAGCGACGGCAGCCGCTCCTCGACCCACCTGCTCACGCGCCTCCGGTCGAACCAACGGCTGGTAGGCGGGGTGCACGCCGAGCGCGCGCGACGGTGTCGGTACTTGGACGAGACCGTAGAAGGCTTCGTTGAGTTCTTTGCGAGTGACTGCCGTCAGGACCTGCCCGATTCGGTAGTCGAACTCCGACTCGGTGATCCGCCCATCGGCGTAGGCATCCTTGAGCCAGGATTCGGCGCGGTCACGCTGTTCTGGGGTGACCTGCATCTTGAGACTGGGGTGCTCGTAGATCGCGTTCATGAAGACCAGCATCGTTTCGAGTGGAGTCATGCACCATCCGGCACTCCCCGGGGCCGACCCCGAGTGGGCCTTGGTCTGTCGCGCGTTTCTTGTACACGGCCGCGCCGGCCATCTTGTGGCTCGAGAGTGCACTAACCGCCCACTCCGCGTCAAATATGGGCTGTTACTGCACGATGATCATGACTTGCAGCGACGATGGATCACCAGCTGCCGCTGCCGCCTCCTCCACCCCCACCACCGGAGAACCCGCCACCGCCAAAAGCGCTGCCGCCACCAAACCCGGTGCCGCCGGCACCTGAGGAGGATGCCACCGGCATGGCGGCCGATGTGAGGCTGCTCGTCAAGAAGGACGTGTTGAAGGCTGTCATTGGATAGTTCCCGACATACCAGTACGGTGTCTCGTTCGGCAGGCGGCCCATCGCCACAAGATCGCCACAGATCCTTGCCCAGCGATCTGCCAACTCGAAGATGATCGCCCAAGGTAAGTATTTGGAGAAGATGTCCTCACCCTCTTCGAACTTCAGCTGATCAGCTTCAGCCGTAGCGAGGTAGGTTCTGAAGCCTTCGACTTGATCGCACACCGCTCGACCCTCGGCGGTGCGTTGTCCTCGCTTGAGCTTCGAACGGATCACCGCGAGCGTAATCAAGATCGGCAGCAGGGGGATGCAGAGCAGCAGGAGCCAGAAACCGACCGCGAACGACGCGAAGACCGCAATGACGATGAGCCCGAAGCCGAAGCTGCTCGTCGCTGCTGCAGAAGGCACTTTGCGGAACCAACCGCGGGAGGTCACCTGGTTCCGAACGGAGTCTCGCATCCGTTCATGCGCTTCCGCCATGCTGCCCTGAGCGGAGAGATCTCTGACGGCACCAGGAGGGTCGCCGTCGAAGAGGCTGGTTAAGAGCACCATCTCGTGTGGAGCTGTTGCTCGGTTGGGATCGATCAGAGTGACTTGGAAGTCATCCTTGCCGTAACTCTGGACCGTGAGTGCACCGCGCACTGCCAGGTCGATGATCGTCGCAGCGGTCTCCCTGGTATCGACCTGCCCATTGATCAACAAGCCGGCCTCAGCCACCGGAATCCGTGGTGGCGAGAAGGCGACCGGGATAGGGATATCGGGATCGTTGGGCACAATCTCCGCTTCCTGCCCGGCAAGCGGAACGGTTCCCGGCGGGAGACCCGCATAGCGCTTATCGCGGCCGTTCTTACGCCACCAGAACACACCGATAATTGGCGAGAGCACGGCGGACAGCAATGAGACCCCAGCCAGTGCGAAAACACCAACCCTCTCGGCCGGCGACATCTTCGCGCCGTTCGGCGCCATGTGCGGCTTGTTATCCGTCACCAGACCGGACTTGATCATGACGGCAACGCTGACGCTGGACCCCGGCGCGACATTCGTCTGGCCGAAAGTGGCCTTGCCACCTTTACTGAAGTCCTTGGTCTGGCAGGGTGTGGTACTCCGCGGCGGCCCGTAGTAGCAGGCCGCGTCCTGCGCCCCACCAGGAACCGTCGTCGTAATCTTCAAGTCCTTGATCAACGGATTGCCGAATCCGGGACCGTCCCAGTAGAACTCGTCGTAGCCGTTGAAGGACCGCATTGCGCCAGTGACATCGTAGGAAATGACATAGGTCGCAGTGGGCGCAGAAATGGTCCGGTTAGGGTCGCCGATCCGTACGTTGAGTTCCGCCTCGCGGCCTCCCTGGGATTCGGTGGTCTTGGAGCTGAACTGCGTTGCCACGCCCTCGTCCGGACTCGTCACCGCAATGTTGGTGATGCCGTAGACAAAGTCCTGGTCGCTGTTGGGATCAGGCTCCCGGGTGACTAGGTCGCGTTGAATTCCGTGCCGACCCGAGTCGCTGCCGAAACGCCAGGTGATGGTCTCTTTTACCTTCAGCACACCGCTCGGCTGCATGTTGTAGTCGATGATGAAGGAATCGATCTGGTCATCGGCCGCGTACGCCCTGGTCGGCGCAACCACTGTCCAAGCCAACGCGGCCATGATCATCAACAAGCACGCGACGAGAGCCCGAGAGAATCGACCGCCAAGCTGCCAGATGCTCTCGCCGGCCGCGCGGAATTGCACCATTACTTCATTGTCCCCGACGCCGTACAGCGAGCGCTCTCTCAGCCTCACGCCTCGACTCGCGGGCTGCAATGGCCTGGCGCTTGTCGTACTCCCGCTTCCCAGTTGCCAGCGCAATCTCCACTTTCGCGTACCCATTGGAAAAGTAGAGCGACAAGGGCACCAACGTGGTGCCCGAGCCCTCGAGCTCGCGCTCGATCTTTGAGATCTCGCGGCGCGTCAAGAGCAGCTTCCGCGTACGCCGTGCCGTGTGGTTGGTCCAGCTTCCGTGCGTGTACTCGGGGATATGCGCGCCTCGCAGCCACACCTCGCCATCATCGACTGTTCCGTAGGCGTCGGTCAGGTTGGCACGGCCCTCGCGCAGCGACTTCACCTCGGTCCCGCTGAGAACGATGCCGGCCTCATACGTGTCATGTATGTGGTAGTCGTGCCTCGCCCTGCGGTTCTGTGCGACGAGCCTGCGGCCTTTCTCCTTCTCCTTCGCCATAGTCCAATCATCCCTGCTTGGGCTAGCCGGGCGGACGGCAGCGTTCAGAACCAAGTCATGGGGTTCCGCAAGCGTCCGTTGATCCAGACCATCAGATGTAGATGGCAGCCGGTTGAGAATCCAGTCGTACCGACATAACCGATGATCTGACCCTTACTGACTCGCTGACCCACCCGAACGACGTAACGAGAGGCGTGGTTGTAGCCCGTTGTTACGTACCGGCCGCCAATGTAGCCGTGGTCAATCATCAATCGGTTGCCATAACCGGCGTTGTAGTACCGCTCAGCGACTCGGCCTGCGCGCGGAGCCCGGATCGGCGTACCACAACCGGCGCCGAAATCGGTGCCATCGTGCAGCTTCCAGTAGTGCAGCACGGGATGGAATCGCATGCCGAATGGCGATGTGATGCGCGCAGGTACCGGGAAGGAGAAACCGTGGCCGGCATCCGACCCGGTGGAGCGCCGATGCTGCGACGGGCGCTGCGAGTGCTTGACAGTGGCCTTATGTGCCGCTCGCCTACGCTCGGCCGCCGCCCGCGCCGCGGCACGCTTGCGCTCAGCAGCGGCCTTGGCGATCCGCGCGGCAATGCGCTTTTCGACCGAGGCGCGTTCCTTGATCAACTTTGAATACTCGGCCTTGTCCTGGGCCACCTCGTCCGCGGCCGCGTCTTCGGCTGTTTTGCGCTGGCGTACCAGCTGCGCCACGGAGGCCTCCTCCGCGGCGGCGCGAGACTGCAGTGCCTTGTGGATCTTGAGGTTGGCTGCGGCGTCGTGACGAGCGGCAGCGACTCTTGCCTCGAGTTCGGCTTGCTGGATCCGTGCAGCATTGAGTTCACGCTGCAGCACAGTCAGCCGGTTGATCTGGGCTTGGGTGGTGTCGAACAGCGTGGTCGACCACTGGAGACGCGTCTGGAGATCTTCGGTGGAATCTGGATCGGTAAGCACTGCTATGGGCAGCAAGTTGGTTTGCTTCTGGTACTGGTCGCGGATCATCTGACCGGCTTTGGCCTGTTCGGCGTCTAACCGAGCCTGTCCCGCGGCAACGGCCGCAACCGCAGCCGCCAGATCAGCTCGGGCCTGCTCGAGATTGGCTGCCATTTCAGCGTCTCTTGTCTTGGCAGCAGTCAGCGCCTGGCGAGTTGTGGCCAGCTTGGCCGTAGCGGCGTCCAGCTTGTTTTGTGCCTTGTCAACCGCGACTGCGGCAGCACTGAGGGTTTTGGTGGATTCGTTCAGATCGCTCTTGGTCTTCGCGATCTGCTGCTTGACCCGCGCACGTTGGGTGGTGAGTTCGTCTGCGGACGCTTGTGGCCCGACCAACGTGAGCACGAGCGCGGCGGCGATCGCGACCGCGACTGCGGTCTGCACAGGACGCCTACCAGCGGCGTACGCGGCTGCCCACACGGCTGACAGGTATGCAGTTATGCCCTTGGACGCAGGCGGTATGGCGAGGGGCTTTGCACTCCTCGCCGGCCTAGCGAAGCGACCACCAACTTGAGGTGCTTCGCTGTCGTCCGGAACGTCCTGGCGGACGTAGGGAAGGTCCGGAACCACAGCTTTCCCCAATCCAGTCTTCGATTGTAAAGGTCCGCCCACGATCTCTCGGCTGCTTGCATCAATCGGAAGCGGATGTCTCGCTGCTCCGCCTGCTGTTGCGCCTGCGACTGCACGCGGACTCGGCATGATAGGCAGGTCCGGACACCCGGCTGCAATCACCGAAACGCGGAAAGCCGCATTTCGTCATCTTTCAGAGATGAAGTCTGAAGTGATACTTAAGTTATAGCGATGAGCTTGTGATGCTTTTGTGACGAAAGTGAAGCGAGTCGGAGGCCAGGCGATCTTGGTTTTTCGGCGGTACTCAGACTCGGAGATAGCGCCTAGTGGTCACCAGAGTCGGAATAACGGCAAGTACGACGCCAACCACGACGACGCCAAGCATGGCCAAAACGGCCTGTTCCCAACCGATCCAGGCGACGAAGCGGACCGAATCTCGAACTCCACGAATGATCCAGAAATAGACGCCCGCCGCCATGGTCAGACATGCCAGTGCGACGCCAATCAACGCCGAGATCACCGCTCCCAGTAGGAACGGCACGGTGATGTAGAAGTTGCTCGCGCCGACTAGGCGCATGATGCCGATCTCGCGGCGTCGCGCGAAGGTTGCCAGGCGAATGGTGTTGCCGATCTGCAGTGCGGAGGCCAGCAGCAGCAGCGCCGAGGCGCCAGCGGTCGACCACTGCAGCACGTTCAATGCTCGGAAGAACGGATCGAGCAGCTGGTGCAGATCTTGAACCTTTTGAACGCCTTTTAGCCCGACCACTGAGCTGACGACACCCTGGTATTCCTCCGGGTTCTTCAACTTGACGCGGAACGACTCCTGCATCTGATCAACGGTCAGAGAGTCCTGAATCGGGCTGCCTTGATAGGCTCGCTGAAACTCGGTGTACGCCTCATCCTTGGTCTCGAAATAGATACCTTCCGGTGCGACCTCGGGATTGGTCTCTAGCGTTCGCCGGATTTCAGCCTTTTGCGCCTCGGTTGCATCCTGGCCCGGATCACACTGGTCGCCGTGGGTGTCCTTGGCGCACAGGAATATCGAAATCTCGATCTTGTCGTACCAGCGACCCTTCATAAGGTCGACCTGCTGGCTTGCCAGCAAACCGGCGCCGAACAGTGACAGTGAGACCCACATGGTCATGATGACCGCGAGGGTCATCGTCAGGTTCTGTCGTAACCCTGCGCGGGTCTCCGACATGATGTGGCGAAAACGCATCAGATATCCCCAATTGCTCAGCTGGCGGCGGTCATGTCGTCCGGCGTGACACTACGACCGAGTGCAGGTACGTCTTTCCGCATTCCAGGACTCACTGGTAGCCGTACACGCCCCTGCTTTGATCTCGGACAACTTCCCCATCGTCCAGTTCGATCACCCGCTTGCGCATCTGATCAACGATGGTCGAGTCATGGGTCGCCATCAGCACAGTGGTATCGGCGCGGTTGATCCGATCAAGCAGCTTCATAATGCCGACGCTGGTGGCAGGGTCGAGGTTTCCTGTCGGCTCATCAGCGATCAAGATCATTGGCCGGTTCACAAAGGCGCGCGCAATAGCGACTCGCTGTTGTTCGCCACCAGACAGCTCTTCGGGAAGGCGTTCGCCTTTACCGCCCAGCCCAACAAGTTCAAGGACTTCCGGCACCACTCGCTTGATCGTTGAGGTTGGTTTGCCGATCACCTCCAGCGCGAACGCGACATTCTCGGTTACGGTCTTGTTCGGCAGCAGCCGGAAGTCTTGAAAGACCGTACCGATCTGGCGGCGCATGCCAGGGATCTTCCAGCTGTGCAGCTTGTTCAGCTCGCGGCCGGCGACGAACACCTTGCCTTTGCTTGCCCGCTGTTCGCGCAAGATGAGTCTCAAGAATGTCGACTTGCCGGAGCCCGAGGCCCCAACCAGGAAGACGAATTCCCCCTTGTCGATGTCGACATTGATGTTGTCCAGCGCCGCTCGGCGCTGACCGTCATAGGTTTTGGATACGTTTTCAAACCGAATCACGGTGAAGCTTTCCCCCGAGATAGACAGCTCCGACGCCTTGGAGACGTCAGACGGCCAGGGATGAGTCTAAGTGAAGCTGCGGTAACGAGAGACGGTCACCGGGGTCAGCCCGTCATGTGGAAGCTTGCTCGCTGCTCAAATTGCTTGCTACGGGGCCGCTGCTTCGCGCGTTCTCCGCCAGCGGATACCGGACTCGATAAAGCCGTCGAGGTCGCCGTCGAAGACCGCATCTGGATTCGAGACCTCATAGTCGGTCCGTAAGTCCTTCACCATCTGGTACGGATGCAGCACGTACGAGCGCATCTGCGAGCCCCAGCTGTTGCCGCCGTCACCCTTGAGGGCATTGAGCTCGGCCTCGCGCTGCTGCCTCGCCCGCTCAAGCAGCCGGGACTGCAACACGCGTAGCCCGGCGGCCTTATTCTGCAGCTGGGATTTCTCGTTCTGACAGGACACCACTATGCCGGTCGGGAGATGTGTGATCCGTACGGCGGAGTCAGTGGTGTTGACGCTCTGGCCGCCCGGCCCTGATGACCGGAACACGTCTATGCGGAGATCCGACTCGGGAATGTCGATGTGATC
>Ga0075432_10000643_pt1 | contig 10682 bp, 7 predicted proteins | sample RhiMethybrSRZTD1_FD_72781 | JGI IMG/M metagenome (GOLD analysis project Ga0075432, IMG submission 72781) | Populus rhizosphere microbial communities from Tennessee, USA - Rhizosphere MetaG P. TD hybrid SRZTD1 | ecosystem: Host-associated > Plants > Roots > Rhizosphere > Soil | place: USA... | reverse complement strand
CTGATCCGCGAATCGGCCACCAAGGCCGGCTTCAAGATCGTTGACGGCGGACTGGGAGCGTCCGACTGGGGCAAGGCCCTCGGCGACGGCAGCTACGATGCCACCATCTTCGGCTGGACCAACCCGGGTGTCGGCGTATCCGGCGTCCCGCAGATCTTCCGCAGCGGAAACGGATCCAACTTCAACCAGTTCGCCGATCCGGAAGCGGACAAGCTGATGGATGAGCTCATCGTCACCACCGACCGCAGCAAGCAGGACGAGCTGACCAGGCAGATCGACAAGAAGATCTGGGAGTCCGCCTACGGCCTTCCGCTCTTCCAGTCCGTCGGAGTGGACGCCTACAGCGACCGCATCACGGGCGTGAAGTTCATGCCGAACCAGACCGGTGTCTGGTGGAACTTCTGGGAGTGGGCTGAGAAGTAGAGCCCCCGCTCAGCGAGTGAACAGCAGGAGAAGGCGCCGGGACAAATGCACCAACGTCCCGGCGCCTTCTCCGGCACCACCGGCATTCTGCCGGGTTTCCGCGCACCTCAGTCGGGAATCCGGATAGATTCTGCGATGGGCCCGGCGAGATCCCGGGCCCGGATATAGAGGCTTTCCACCATGGTGACGTACATCGTCCGGCGGCTGATCACTGCCGCACTCATTCTTCTCGGGGCTTCATTCCTCGTGTACCTCCTGACAGCGTCGTCAGGGGATCCACTGGAGGAATTCCGCGCCAGCAGCGCCCCGAACAAACAACAGCTCATGGACTCCCGCAGCCAGCTCCTTGACCTGGATACGCCCGCCCCGCTCCGGTACTTCAAATGGCTCAGCGGAGCCGCCAGGTGCCTGGTCCCCTTCGCCGGTTCCTGCGACCTCGGAAAGAATATTGCGGGACAGCCCATCACCGAAGCCCTTGGTTTCGCGCTGGTGCAAACCCTGACACTCGTCACAGGTGCCACGATCCTCGCCATCCTCATCGGTATTGCCCTGGGCATTATTACCGCACTACGGCAGTACAGCGCCCTGGACTATGGCGTGACGTTTATGGCCTTCCTGTTTTTCTCGCTTCCGATCTTCTGGGTTGCCGTGCTGTTGAAGGAATACGGGGCCATCGGTTTCAACGATTTTCTCCGCAACCCCGAAATACCACTGCCGGTGGCATTGGGCATCGGCGCCGTTGCGGGCCTGATTGTTGCCGTTGCAGTGGGCGGAGCGGCCCGCCGCAGGCTTGTCTCGGGCGGCATCGTGTTCGTTGCAGTCAGCCTCATCCTGGTCTACTTCTCCCTCGTGCAGTGGTTCCGGAATCCCGGCCTTGGCCCGGTGGTCATTGCCATTGCCGGGGTGGGCCTGGCCTTCGCCGTGACACTCCTCGTGGCAGGACTCAAAAACAGGAAGGCGCTCCAGGCCTCACTCATCGTGGTGGCACTCGGCGTCGTCGCATATTTCGCTGTCCAGCCGCTCCTCAACCAGGCGACGGCGATCATGATCGTGTTGCTGGGCATCGCCACCATCGTCGTGGGCGTGGGAACGGGCTACCTGATGGGCGGCTACGACCGCGGACAGTCGATGCGGGCTGCCGGCATCACTGCCTTCCTGGTGGGCGGACTCATCCTGATGGACCGCTTCATGCAGGCGTGGCCCAGCTACTTCAGCAACAGCCGCGTCCGCGGCAGGCCGATCGCCACCATCGGTGCAGGCACACCCAACATCCAGGGCGACTTCTGGATCCTGACCCTGGACACCTTCACCCACCTGATTCTTCCCACCATGGCGCTCATCCTTGTTTCGCTGGCAAGCTACACGCGGTTCACCAGGTCGTCCATGCTGGAAATCATGAACATGGACTACATCCGGACGGCCCGGGCCAAGGGCCTCTCCGAACGGTCCGTGGTGATGGGCCACGCGTTCCGTAATGCCCTGATTCCGATCGCAACGATCGTGGCATTTGATATCGGGGCGCTCATCGGCGGGGCCGTCATCACAGAGACTGTGTTCTCCGTCCGCGGCATGGGGTTCCTCTTCCTGGACGGCATTGTGCACACTGACCCGAACCCCGTGATGGGAGTCTTCGTCTGCGTGGCAGTTACCGCCATGGTGTTCAACCTGATCGCAGACCTTGCGTATTCCGCACTCGATCCCCGCGTAAGGATTAAGGCATGAGCCAGCCAACCCAGCAGGAAGAATTCCTCGCCGAGCACGCACGTTCCCGGCAGCCCGGCTCATCCGACGAGCCGGAAGCGAAGGGGCTGAGCCAGGGGCAGATTGTCCGTAAGAGGTTCCTGGGGCACACCGGAGCCCTCGTCGGCCTGTTCATTTTTGCCGTCATCTTCCTGCTCGCCTTCACGTCCGTGGGCTGGGCGGGGATCCCGGGCTGGTGGAAATATGACCACCTGGATGTCTCGCCGCTGGTCAACGACGGCGTTCCGACGGCGTCCCTGTGGCCGCCCGCCTGGGGCGAACACCCGTTCGGGCAGGACCGGATCGGCCGGGACCTGTTCGCCATGACCATGCGCGGAGCCCAGCAGTCCATCATCATCATGCTCCTGATCGGGACGATCGCCGGCCTGCTGGGCACGGTAGTGGGCGGACTCTCCGGATACTTCCGCGGCTGGGTCGAAGCGGTGCTGATGCGGATCACCGACGTCATCATCATCATCCCCGTACTGCTCCTCGCCGCCGTCGTGGCCCAGAGCGTCAACCGCAGGGACCAGGGCGGCTGGTTTTCGGGCTTCGCGGCCAGCAACGGCATCCTGATCCTCGGAATCTTCCTCGGCCTCGTCAGCTGGGTGGGCCTCGCCCGGCTGATGCGCGGTGAGTTCCTCACCCTTCGCGAACGCGAGTTTGTTGATGCAGCACGCATCTCGGGAGCCAGCAATGCCCGGATCATCTTCAAGCACATCCTGCCCAACGCCATCGGCGTGCTGATCGTCAACGTGACGCTGACCATGTCCGCTGCCATCCTCCTGGAAACGGCCCTGAGCTACCTCGGTGTGGGCGTGAAATCCCCGGACACGTCGCTGGGCCTGCTCATCTCGCAAAACCAGGAAGCATTCTCCACCCGGCCGTGGCTGTTCTGGTTCCCGGGCATCTTCATCGTCCTGATCTGCCTGAGCATCAACTTCATCGGCGACGGGCTCCGGGACGCGTTCGACCCGAGGCAGAAGAAGTTCAACGCCAAGAAGGCCAAGGACACGCAGTTGTCCGGGGAAGCGGCCAAGAAGCCGGCTCCCGCAGCCGACGGGTCAGCGGGCGACTGAATGCGGCCAGTCCGGGCAGCCGCCCTAAGGAACTGCGACGGCCCAGCAGCTGGCGGCCAGCAGCACGGCGGTGGCTGCAACCGCCCCCCAGCGGAACGTCACCCTGACGGCGGCCGCATCGGCATTGCCGGCGTCCAGGGTGCCGGCTTCGACCAGCTGTTCCCAGCGTCCGCGTACCAGCCGGGCTGCCTGCCCCGAATCAGTGGTTTTCAGGTCACCGGGGCGCACGGACCTTCCCGGTCCGTACGTTGCGGAAGGAAGGCCCTTGAGATCCTCAGGGCGGGCGTTCCGGCCGCCCCAGATGCCCGGCGCCGGTGCAGCCCAGGAAACGTAGCTCCGGTCCGGCGTGACCAGCGTCAGGGCGTAGCGCGTATCAACATTGACCAGGGCAGCCCAGGGGACGAGAACGGAGCGGAACGGATTCTCCAAGGTGATGCCGCCGTCGTGAACCACCACCGAAGGCATCCAGAACAGCAGCCAGCCAAGAAAGCCGATCAGCAGCAGCGGGCCTGCCCCCAGCAGGGCGGCCGGGCCGCCGGCCGCGGCGGTGACCACGAGGCCAAGCGCTGCCACCAGCCAGGAAAGCCAAGCGAACCACTTGTTCGTAGGGGCTTTGAAGACTTCAACATTTCCGGCGTGCGGCACACTGCTCATGCCCCCAATAATTCAGGATTCCAGGCCGCAGCACTAATTTCCCGTGCAGCGGCGGCCTGGGCGGAAGGGAACCCGTCATGACTGACAACATCACCCCCCACCAGGACACCGCGCCGGCGCAGGAACCCGCAAAGGGTGCTGTTGTCCTCGAGGTCCGCGACCTCAGCGTCGACTTCGGCGTGGACAAGAAATGGGTGCCTGCGGCCATCGGCCTGAACTATCAGGTCAGGGCCGGCGAAGTGCTGGCCATCGTGGGGGAGTCCGGTTCCGGCAAGAGCGCCAGCTCCATGGCCCTGCTGGGCCTCCTGCCCAGCAACAGCCGGGTATCCGGCAGCGTCCGCCTCTCCGGCAAAGAACTCCTTGGCGCCAGCGCGGCCAACATCCGGGAAGTCCGCGGCAAGGACGTGGCCGTGATCTTCCAGGAACCCATGACCGCCCTCAACCCGGTCTACACGGTCGGGGCGCAGATCGTGGAGACGGTGCGGCTGCATAATGAAGTTTCACCTGAGCAGGCAAAGGAACGTGCCCTGCGGATGCTGGAACTGGTGGAACTGCCGGACCCCGAGAAGGCGTTCAAGTCCTACCCGCACCAGCTGTCGGGCGGCCAGCGGCAACGGGCCATGATTGCGCAATCGCTGTCCTGCGACCCCAAGCTGCTGATTGCCGACGAGCCCACCACGGCCTTGGACGTCACTGTCCAGGCCGAGATCCTGGACCTCATGCGCAATCTCCGGAACAAGCTGGACAGTGCCATTGTGCTGATCACCCACGACATGGGCGTCGTGGCGGACCTCGCAGACCGGATCGCCGTCATGCGCCGGGGCCTCATTGTCGAAACCGGAACGGCTGAGCAGGTCTTCCGGAATCCCCGGCACGAGTACACGCAGGCCTTGCTGGCGGCGGTGCCGCACCTTGGCCAGGGCGGAGCGGAGCATGGCGAGGAAGTCGACGTTACCGCCGCGCTGGCAGCCGCCACCCATGCCGAGCTGGAATCCGTGGACCATGAGGAACTGGTCCGGCGCGAGCGGGAGAACGCTGCGGCGCTGGCTGCTGCGGCCGCGGAACGGCCCCAGGGCGAGCCGGTCCTCGAACTGACCGATGTGGCCATCGAATACCCCAAACAGGGCCGTGTGCCTGCCTTCAGGGCCGTGGAGGGTGCAAACCTCGTGATCTACCCGGGCCAGGTGGTGGGGCTCGTAGGCGAATCGGGCTCGGGCAAGACCACCATCGGCCGCGCGGCGGTGGGGTTGCTTCCCGTCGCGGCAGGGACAATGCGGGTGGTGGGCCAGGACATTTCAGCTGCCAAGAAGAACGGCAAGCAGCTGCACCATGTCCGGCGGCACATCGGCATGGTCTTCCAGGACCCGTCGTCGTCGTTGAATCCGCGCCTTCCGATCGGCGAGAGCATCGGCGAACCCATGTTCCTCGCCGGGGAGGCCAAGGGAAGCGGGCTGCAGAAGCGGATCGAGGCGCTCCTTGACCAGGTGGAGCTGCCCAGGAGCTACCGCAACCGGTATCCGCATGAGCTGTCCGGCGGCCAGAAGCAGCGCGTGGGCATCGCCCGGGCATTGTCGCTCAAGCCGAAGCTGATGGTGGCGGACGAACCGACGTCGGCACTTGACGTGTCGGTGCAGGCAAAAGTACTTGAACTGTTCCAGAACCTCCAGAAAGACCTCGGCTTTGCCTGCCTGTTCGTGACGCACGACCTGGCAGTGGTCGACGTGCTGGCCGACCGCATCTGCGTGATGCAGCGGGGCAGAATCGTTGAGCAGGGCACACGGGACCAGATTCTGCGCAATCCGCAGGAACCCTACACGCAGCGCCTGCTCGCTGCGGTGCCCCTCCCGGACCCGGAAAAACAGCGTGAGCGACGGGAGCTGCGGGCACAGCTGCTGGCGAGTGGAGTGGAGTAAGGTCCGTCACATCAGGTGTAGGCTACCACTGAGTAACGTGTGACTTGAAATACGCCGATGTTGACGCTAGTGGTCAAATTGTGACCGGGTTACAGTTTGGCAACAGAGTTCCATCATCTGGACATTTTGGGGTTAGGCTACTCACTTATGTATGCCACGTCACAGGACACCTCTGTGCCCGGCCTGCGGGGAAGCACAAGACTTTCCCTTCTCACTCCCACAACTCATAGGAGGCGGAATGCGTTTTTCGCGCACTTCCAAAGCACTGGGCATGGTTGCCATCGCGGCCCTTGCCCTGACCGGATGCGGTGCCGGCGGCGGCTCCACGAACGGTGGCAGCAGCCAGGCTGCCGGCGATCCCAACAAGGTCATCACGGCGTACAGCAATGAGCCGCAGAAGCCCCTGATGCCCGCCGATACCGGCGAAGTCTACGGTGGCCGCGTCGTCGAGCTTCTGTTCGAAGGCCTGCGGAGCTACGATCCGAGCGGCAAGTCCGTCGACGCCCTGGCCGAGTCCATTGAGTCCCCGGACGGCCAGAACTACACCATCAAGGTCAAGTCCGGCAGCAAGTTCACCAACGGCGAGGAAGTCACCGCCAAGAGCTTCGTTGACGCCTGGAACTTTGCCGCCCTGAGCACCAACGCCCAGAGCAACAGCAGCTTCTTCGAATCCATCGAAGGCTATGACGCGGTCAGCGCCACCAAGACCGAGAAGGGTGCGGACGGCAAGGACACCGACGTTCCGGCCCCCACCGCACAGACCCTCTCAGGCCTGGCCCTGAAGGACGATTCCACCATCACGGTCAAGCTGACCCAGCCTGAAGCAGACTGGCCGCTGCGCCTTGGCTACTCCGCCTTCATGCCGCTGCCTGCAGACGCCATCAAGGACCCGAAGAAGTTCGGCGAGAACCCGGTGGGCAACGGCCCGTACAAGATGGCCAAGGAAGGTGCCTGGCAGCACGACAGCCAGATCGAACTGGTCAAGAACGCTGACTACCAGGGTGCACGTGCTGCCAAGAACGGCGGCGTGACCTTCAAGTTCTACACCGACCCGGCTCCGGCTTACACCGACATCCAGGGCAACAACCTCGATGTCACGGACGTCCTGCCGACGGACGCCCTCAAGACCTACGCCACGGACTTCCCTGAGAACCACCTCAACAAGCCGTACGCAGGCAACTCCACCCTGAACATCCCGGGCTACCTGCCCGAGTTCCAGGGCGAAGCAGGCATGCTCCGCCGCCAGGCGCTGTCCATGGCCATCAACCGCGAAGAGATCACCAAGGTCATCTTCTCCGGCACCCGCATCCCGGCCAAGGACTTCACCTCACCGGCAGTTGACGGCTACAACGAAAATGTTGCCGGTTCCGAGGTCCTGAAGTTCGACGCCGCCAAGGCGAAGGACCTGTGGGCGAAGGCCGACGCCATCACCCCGTGGCCCGCTGACAAGACCCTGCAGCTTGCCTACAACACCGACGGCGGCAACAAGGAATGGATCGACGCTGTTGCCAACAACTTCAAGAACAACCTGGGAATCAAGGCCGAAGGCCAGCCGTTCGCCAAGTTCGCTGAAATCCTGAAGCTGCGCACGGCCAAGGACCTTCCCGGCCTGACCCGCGCCGGCTGGCAGGCTGACTACCCGTCGCTGTACAACTTCCTCGGCCCGCTCCTGAAGACCGGTGCCAGCGCCAACTACGAGGGCTACACGAACCCCGAGTTCGACAAGCTCCTCACCGAAGGCCTGGGCGCCAAGTCCACGGACGACGCCAACAAGAAGTTCACGGAAGCACAGGAGATCCTCTTCAAGGAACTCCCCAACCTGCCGCTGTGGTACTCCGCACGCCAGGCCGTCTGGAGCCAGAACGTCAGCAACGTTGACGCTGGCTGGAACGGTGTTCTGCAGTACTGGGCCATCACCGCCAAGTAGTCCGCAGAGCAAATCCACGTCAAAAAGCTAATGGGGGTTCGGCCACAAAGCCGGGCCCCCATAGCCTTGGAACCGGCACGAAAGCTGTCCTACATGATCCCCCTTAGCCCCACAAACGCTCAGGAGATGCTGCTGTGATCCAGTACATCCTCCGGCGCCTGCTGCAGATCATTCCGGTGTTCATCGGAACCACCCTGCTCGTCTACTTCATGGTTTTCGCCCTCCCGGGTGACCCGATCCGGGCACTGTTCGGCGACCGACCGCCCAGCGAAGCCGTCATCGCGCAGCTCCGCCAGCAGTACAACCTCGACCAGCCGTTCTGGGTGCAGTACGGGCTCTTCCTCAAGAACCTGTTCACCTTCAACCTCGGCGTCGACTTCACCGGCCAGCCCATTGCGGCATCCCTCGGCCGGATCTTCCCGGTCACCGTCATGCTGGCCGTCGAAGCCCTCATCATCCAGACTGTCTTCGGCGTGACCTTCGGCCTCATTGCCGGGCTGCGCAAGGGGAAGTTCTTCGACGCCACCGTGCTCGTCGCATCCCTCGTGGTCATCGCCATCCCCACTTTTGTGCTCGGATTCGTCCTGCAGCTACTGATCGGTGTGCAGCTCGGCTGGGCCAAGCCCACCGTTGGAGCCAACGCGGACTGGGGCAACCTGATCCTGCCGGCCACCGTCCTGGGCCTGGTTTCCTTTGCCTACGTCCTGCGGCTGACGCGCGCGTCGGTGGTCGAAAACATGAACGCCGACTATGTGCGCACCGCCACCGCCAAGGGCCTCTCGCGGCCGCGCGTCGTGGTCACGCACATCCTGCGCAACTCCATGATTCCGGTCATCACCTACCTGGGCGCCAGCCTCGGCGGCCTGATGGGCGGTGCCATCGTCACGGAGAGCATCTTCAACGTTCCGGGTGTTGGCCAGAAGCTGTTCCAGGCCGTTATCCGCAGCGAAGGCCCCACCGTGGTCGCGATTGTCAGCGTCCTGGTGCTTGTCTTCGTTATTGCCAACCTTTTGGTCGATTTGCTGTACGCCTGGCTTGATCCGAGGATCCGTTATGAAAACTAATCGCGAAATCGAGCACTTTGTTGCCCCCGTGGAGGAGACCCCCCTGCTGGCAACGGACTCGCTCAAAGCAGACCAGGCTCCGCTGAGCCTCTGGGCCGACGCCTGGCGCAAGCTCCGCCGTCGCCCGCTGTTCATTATTTCCGCCGTGATGATCGCGCTGATCATCATTGTGGCCCTCTTTCCGGGCCTCTTCACCCAGGTGGCACCGAACGACAACTGCCAGCTGGCGAACTCCGACGGCGCTCCTTCGGCAGGGCATCCGCTCGGCTACACCTTCCAGGGCTGCGACGTGTACTCCCGCATCATCCACGGCACCCAGGCGTCGCTGATGGTCGGCGTTTTCTCCGTGATCTGCGTCCTTCTCATCGGTGTCACGCTCGGTGCCATCGCCGGCTTCTACGGCGGCTGGCTCGACGCCGTCATCGCCCGGCTCGGCGACATCTTCTTTGCCATCCCGCTCATCCTGGGCGCCCTGGTGGTCTCGCAGCTTCCGTTCATGCGCGATAACCGCGGCGTCTGGACCGTGGTCATGATCCTGGTGGTCCTCAGCTGGCCCCAGATGGCCCGCATCACGCGCGGCGCAGTCATTGAAGTGCGCAATGCGGACTTCGTGACGGCTGCCCGCTCACTGGGCGTCTCGCGCTTCGGTTCGCTCGTCCGGCACGTGCTGCCGAACGCCCTCGCGCCGATCATCGTCCTGGCAACCATGGAACTCGGTGTCTTCATCGTGGCGGAAGCCACGCTGTCCTTCATCGGCATCGGCCTGCCGGGCAGCATCATGTCCTGGGGTAACGACATCGCCTCCGCCAGGTCTTCCGTCCGCACCAACCCGGCCATCCTGCTGTATCCGGCCATCGCGCTGTCCATCACCGTCCTGAGCTTCATCATGCTCGGCGACGCGCTGCGCGACGCCCTCGATCCGAAAAGCCGTCAACGATGAACGAGGCAATCATGACAACTTCCGACGTCAGAATCAGTGAGGCGGGCGTGGCGGACACGCCCCTGCTGGAAATCCGCGACCTCGCCATTTCCTTCAAGACCGGGTCCGGAGAGGTCCAGGCCGTCCGGAACGCCCACCTGACCATCATGCCGGGTGAAACCGTCGCGATTGTGGGGGAGTCCGGCTCCGGTAAGTCGACCACGGCGCTGGCCGCCATCGGGCTGCTCCCCGCCAACGGCAGGGTCTCCGGCGGGCAGATCCTGCTCGACGGCGAAGACATCTCCCATGCCTCGGAAAAGCGCATGATCGAGCTGCGCGGCAATACGATCGGCATGGTCCCGCAGGACCCGATGTCCAACCTCAACCCGGTCTGGAAGATCGGCTACCAGGTCAAGGAAACGCTGCGGGCCAACGGCCGTCCCAGCGGACCCGCCGACGTTGCGAAGGTTCTCGCCGAGGCAGGCCTGCCCGACGCCGAACGGCGGGCCAAGCAGTACCCGCACGAGTTCTCCGGCGGCATGCGCCAGCGCGCGCTGATCGCCATCGGCCTCTCCTGCCAGCCGCGGCTGCTGATCGCCGACGAGCCCACCTCCGCGCTCGACGTGACGGTGCAGCGCCAGATCCTCGATCACCTGGAAAAGATGACCTCGGAACTGGGCACGTCGGTGCTCCTGATCACCCACGACCTGGGCCTGGCCGCCGAACGCGCGGACAAGGTGGTGGTGATGTACCGGGGCAACGTGGTGGAAGCCGGTCCGTCCCTGGAACTGCTGCAGAACCCGCAGCACCCGTACACGCACCGCCTGGTGGCCTCGGCGCCGTCGCTCGCGTCCCGGCGCATCCAGGTGGCCAAGGAGCTCGGCGTCGAAACGGACGAGCTGCTCGCTCCCTCCAGCTCTGCCGGCGGGGCTGTCGTCGTCGAGCCGACCAAGACCGAAGACG
>Ga0075432_10000640_pt1 | contig 10706 bp, 8 predicted proteins | sample RhiMethybrSRZTD1_FD_72781 | JGI IMG/M metagenome (GOLD analysis project Ga0075432, IMG submission 72781) | Populus rhizosphere microbial communities from Tennessee, USA - Rhizosphere MetaG P. TD hybrid SRZTD1 | ecosystem: Host-associated > Plants > Roots > Rhizosphere > Soil | place: USA... | reverse complement strand
CCAGTTCCATCACCCCGGCGTGAGGCAAGTCTACGGTGTCAGCTCTTGGGGCCGATGAAGGCATCGAGCGCTGCGACGGCCTCTCGCCGGGCTATCGAAATCGTATCGGGCTTCGAGGAGGAATGAGCGATCTGGGCGGCGTCGCACGCGTGCCTGAAGATCTCAAGGATGTCCGTCGATCGGTTGCTGAAGAAGTAGCGCGGATAGGCGTATCGCCCTTCTCTCACTCGGTTGATCGTCCGGCATCCGTCCGAATGGATCAGTCCTCGAAGCAGTTGGCGAGGGTAGGAGCCGACGATCCGGTTCTCCCAGTCCTCAAGCACGATCGACCGATGATGCTTCCTGCCAGGGCCGTGCTGCGGAAAGAGGCAAGGCCAGTGCTGCCATCATGCGCAGTCGATAGGCGCGAGGATCTCTCGAGAGCCAGCCGTCGCCCAGATAGAGACCCAGTAACTACGAGTAGGCGGGTTCGTCGAGCGGTCCAGATTCGCATCTGGGGCACGGGCCTCGGGCGGCCCCGTCCTTGTCCGTGATTCGTGCGGCGCACGGCCGTGACGCCAGTCGAGAATCGTTCGACGGCTGATCCCCGTTCTCCGCGAGACCTCGCTATCGTTCAGGCTTTCGGCCACAAGCGAGAGAGCTCGGTCGACCTCGTATCGTGGGTGCACCCACGCCCTCCCTGTGGGTAGGGGCGACCGTATATCGAGGTAGAGACACCACATCTTGAAGGGGCTGCCCTGACGCTCGCTCGCTGGTCGACCGCCCTCGCCATCGCGATGCTGCTCGCCGCGTGTGAATCGGCGGCACCGGCTTCCCCGGCGGGACCGGGGTCGCCGACGCCCATTGTCAAGGTCGCGTTCGTCCGCGACCTGTCGATGACCGATGCGGAGGAACACGCGCTCCCCGCGTCGCAGGCCATCCGCCTGGCGTTCGAGACCGCGACGCTCCAGGACCCGAGCTCCGTGCCGGTCGAGCTCGAGGAGTTCGATCTCACGCAGGACGCGACCGACCTCGAGTCGATCGACGCCGATCCGAGCTACGTGGGCGTGATCGTGGGCCCGGGGGTGAACGGCGACGACGTCGAGCTGGACACCGACCTGCCCGTCGTCAGCCTGTCGGGTCTGGGCGCCGGAGACGGCCGTCGGGCGTGGGTAAGGATGGTGGCGCCCCTCGCCACCACCGTCGACGCGTTGGCCGGGAGGCTCCGTCGGTCGAGCGCCTGCGTCCTCGCCGAGGATCCCCCGCCCGATCCGCTGTACGGGCTGCTGTCCGAGGCCCTGCCCGGTGCGAGGGCACGGATCGTCGATCCCTCGGCCGCGGCGGTGCTGGTCGGCGAGGCGGGATGCGACGTCGTGATCTGGGCCGGGGGGCCGAACGCGGGTGGGGAGGCCGTTCGATCCCTCCAGGGCCTCGACGTCGCGTTCATCGGCGGTGACAGGCTCCTCGATCCCGACTTCCTCTCGACCGCCGGACCCGCGGCGGAGGGAGCGGTCGCACTCTGCGCCTGCGCGAACGTGTCCACGTCCACCGAGCTCGCGGCACGCAGATTCATCCAGGACTACCAGTCCGAGCACGGCGTCGCGCCCGGGGCCTTCGCCGTCGAGGGCTGGGACGCGGCCCATCTGATCCTCCGGGCTGCGGGCGATCGGGGGATCACGCGCGCCCTGGTGGCCCGGTCGTTGGGCGGGCTCACGACGGCCGACGGTCTGCAAGGGACGCGCCGGTTCGCTGCCGACGGCGAGCCGCTCGAACCACGGGCCCTGCTCAGGTTGTACCGGGTCGAGGGCGGCCGATGGGTCCGGGCCGGATGGGACGAGATCTGATGGGAACCGTGGGCGGCGAGTTGAGCGAGCAACCCGATTCGGGGGAGGATAGATGCTTCGTACCTACACGCACGGATCGAGCATGAGGAGGGGGACGCGGTGAAGCGGACCAGGGTCTGGTTGGCAGCGTTGATCGCGGTGTTCGCGGTGATCGTAGCTGCCTGTGCGAGCAACGACGAAGGCTCGACAGGCGGGACGGGCACGACGGCGGCGACGGGAACGACCGGCGCCACCGGTACGACCGGGATCCCCGCCTTCACGACGATCGAGGAGGGCAAGCTCACCGTCGGCTCGTGCCTGGACTACCCGCCGTTCGAGTCGGTCGACCACGGTGTCGAGACCGGCTTCGACGTGGACATCACCAACGAGATCGCCAGCCGGCTGGGTCTCGAGGTCGTGTGGGTCAAGGCCGACTTCGACACGATCTTCACGGCACTAGCGGGCGACCAGTTCGACATGGTGGCCGCAGCGTCCACGATCACGGACGAGCGCGAGCAGGTGGTGGACTTCTCCGTCCCCTACTACAACGCGCTGCAGTCCCTCACGGTGAATACGCAGGAGACTCCGGACATCACCTCCACCGACCAGCTGGGCAAGGGCGACGTCGTTGGCGTCCAGAAGGGCACGACGGGCAAGATCTGGGCGGAGGAGAACCTCGTACCGCAGGGCGTCGAGCTCAAGACGTTCACGACGTCGCCGGACTCCTTCCGCGATCTCGAGGCGGGGAATGTGGTCGGCGTCATCAACGACGCAACAGCATCGGTCGAGATCATCAAGGACCTGCCGGCGCTCGAGGTCGTCCAGCAGATCGACACGAACGAGCACTACGGCCTCGCCTTCTCGCCTTCGAACCCCGGCCTGCGGGAGGCCGTGAACGCGGTATTCGCCCAGATGGTCGCGGACGGGACGTACGCCACGATCTACGGCAAGTACTTCCCGCCCGACTCCCTGCCGCCGGAGTTCGCAGCGAGCTCCTGACGAACGGTTCGATCGCAAGGGCCCGCGCGACCTCGCGCGGGCCCTTGCATCCACGGAGGTGACGCATGGCCGTACGGGAAGCTCCTTCGATCGAGCCCGAGGTCGCCCCGGACGTCCGAGGTCCGACGGCCCCATTGCCGGCCACGATCTTCGCCCTGGGGATCGCAGCTCTCGTCGTAATCGCGCTCGGCGTGGTCGTCTCGCAGCTGAACTATGCGCTCTCGGACCGGGTCCTGACGCCGAACTGCAGGCAGGAGCAGATCTCGCCCGAAGACAACGGGGCGATCGGCGTGTGCAACATCGTCGAGGCGCTCGAGGATCCTCTCACCACCGGTGCGCTCTACCTGGGGATCGGCCTTGGGGTTCTCGCGCTGGTGCTCGGGGCCTCGACCTACCGCAGGATGGACAGCAAGCGCCGCCGAGATCAGGCGATCACCGGAGCCGTGCTCGGGTCGCAGGCGGTGCTCTTGGCGATCGCCATCCTGTGGTTCCGGTCGGCGACCCCAGGGCTGTTCGCGAAACACTTCCTCAACTTCGCGGATCTCCAGGGATACGGGAGCGCGTTCGTACGGGGCGCACGGAACACCTTGATCCTCGCGTTCGCCGGCGAGATGGGCGGCATCGTGATCGGCCTCGTCCTCGGGATCCTCGTGCTCTCCCAGCGGCGGGCGGTCAGGGCCCCGGCACGGACCTACATCAACTTCTTTCGCGGGACGCCGCTGATCTGGCAGTTGGTCACCGGGTACTTCCTGTTGCTCTTCGGGTTCGGCATCCGTATGTCGGCGTTCGTGGTAGCCATCATCGTGTTCGCGCTGAACACCGGCGCGTACGCTGCCGAGGTGTTCCGCGCGGGGATCCAATCGATCGAACGGGGGCAGATCGAGGCCGCCCGCTCGCTCGGGATGAGTTACTTCCAGGCGATGCGGTACGCGATCGTCCCGCAGGCGGTCCGTCGCGTGATCCCGCCGCTGATGAACGAGTTCGTGATCCTCATCAAAGACACGGCGCTGGTGGTGGTCCTGGGTCTGACCGCGAACGAGTACGACATCTTCACGACGGCCCGCGAGGGACAGTCGGCCACGTTCAACGCCACCTTCTTCACCGTGGCCGCGATCGCCTACCTCATCGTGACGCTCCCGCTGATCCGACTGGTCAACGCCGCCGAGAAGCGTCTGCGGAGTGGTCTGGTCGGGATCGCCGGGGCCGGCGGGTGACCGAACCGGCCGGTTCGGCTCACGCCCGGGGGGCCAGGGAGCCGCTGGTCCGGCTCGAGGACGTCCACAAGTGGTTCGGGAACCTCCACGTCCTCAAAGGGGTGGACCTGACGATGGACCAGCGCGATGTCGTCGTGGTCGTCGGGCCCTCCGGTGGGGGCAAATCAACCCTCCTTCGATGCGTGAGCATGCTCGAGGTCCCCACGATCGGCCGGGTGTTCTTCGAGGACCGGGACATCACCGACGTCCGAGCCAACCTCAACGAGGTCCGGACGCACATCGGCATCGTGTTCCAGGCCTACAACCTGTTCCCGCACATGACCACCCTGCGGAACGTCACCTTGGCTCTCGAGAAGGTCCTGGACCTGCCGAACGACGAGGCCCACGATCGCGCCATGGATCAGCTCGCCAAGGTGGGGATGGGCCACAAGGCCGGCGCCTTCCCCGGGCAGCTCTCGGGGGGCCAGCAGCAACGCGTCGCGATCGCCCGAGCCCTCGCCATGCGACCGAAGGTCATGCTGTTCGACGAGGTCACCTCGGCGCTCGACCCCGAGCTGGTGGGGGAGGTCCTCGAGGTGATGATCCGTCTCGCCGTCGAAGGAATGACGATGATGGTGGTCACGCACGAGATGGGCTTCGCGCGTGAGGTTGGGACACGGATGCTCTTCCTCGACGACGGGATGGTCGGCGAGGAGGGTGAACCCAAGGAGATGTTCCGCAACCCGAAGAGCGACCGCCTGCGGCAGTTCCTCGAGAAGGTGCTCTAGAGGGTCACCACGTTGCACTGGTCCCCGGCTCGTGTCGTCCTGTTCGCCGTCGCGGTCGTCGCACTGGTCCTAGCGTCGGCGTTCCTGGACGAGGAGGAACGTCCCTACGTCGTGACGGCGATCGACTACCACTTCCACGACGCCCACCCCACACTGCCGATCGGCCCGGGGCGCGACCTGATCGTCCGGAACCAGGGCAGGAACGTGCACAACGTGACGATCCCGGCGCTCGGAATCTCGCGGGACGTGCGCCCCGGTGGGCAGGTGGTGATCGGCTCGATCGCGGACCGGCTCCCGCCCGGTCGTTACGAGCTCTTCTGCCAGATCCATCTGGCCGCGTTCGGCATGAAGGGCGTGATCGTCATCGCATCGGAGTGAGGTGCAGGAGATCGATCCTGGGGTCGCGCCATCGGAACGCCCGCGACACAGGATCGACGGGCCGAGGAACCTTTGGATCCGCTCACGCCTTCCCCATACGCGAGCGTTGTCTACTCGGTTCCCCGACCCGTCAAAAGTTGGCCCCAAGCGACCCGGTCTCCCGGGAACCGGCGCCTCTTCCGTCTCGGTGAAACGCTCTCGGGGACTCGCGCCCCCTCGTCCGATCCACTCGACGGAAGCGGTTTCCGCCTCCCGATCCCAGCGGCCGCTCGGGACCGGAGCGAAATGTAGCGACGAGCCTCGGGCCTGTCAACGCGACGAGAGCGGTTGGGCTGCAAGGAGATCCAGACGACGTTGCTGGTAGGGGTGCGGGCGGTCACGACGAAGAAAGAGTGACAAACGGCGGCACCGTTGGTCATGCATGTCTCGGAGACGTCGTCGAAGCTTCGCCGTCGCGCCACGACCTGCGGGTATCCGCTTCGACACCGGCGTCGACGAACGAGATCCGTACGCGCGATGCCTGTCGTCGGGCCGCGCTAGGATGCCGCGCGTGACCCCTCGCGCCGCCGATCCGCCGAGGCGGCTGTTCCTCCTCGACGGCCACAGCCTCTCGTACCGCGCGTTCTTCGCGCTCCCACCCTCGCTGGCGACGACGTCCGGCCAGGTGACGAACGCGGTCTACGGGTTCACGTCGATGCTGATCAAGCTCCTGGCGGAGGAGCGTCCGGACCTGATCGCGGTGGCCTTCGACGTCGGCAAGCCCACCGCGCGGCTCGAGAGGTACGCCGAGTACAAGGCGGGCCGGCCCGAGACGCCCGACGAGTTTCGCCAGCAGCTCGGGCTGATCGTCGAGGTGCTGGAGACCCTGCGGATCCCCGTTATCGGTATCGAGGGCCACGAGGCGGATGACGCGATCGCGACGCTGGCCCTGCGGGCGCTCGAACAGGGCATCGAGGTGGTCATCGTGACCGCGGACCGGGACTTCTTCCAGCTCGTGCGGCCCGGGTTGACCGTGATGTTCAACGTCAAGGGGATCTCCGACATCCGGGTCTACGACGTGGACGCGGTCACCGAGCGGTTCGGTCTGCCGCCGGAGAAGTACCTCGACTACGTCGCGCTCAAGGGCGACGCCTCCGACAACATCCCCGGTGTCCCGGGCGTGGGGGAGAAGACCGCGTCCAAGCTGGTGCAGGACTTCGGCTCGGTCGAGGAGCTGCTGACCCGGACCGACGAGCTCAAGGGGAAGCTGAAGGAGTCGATCTCGGCGGCCGGCGAGCAACTCGCCCTCAACAAGGAGCTTGCGGAGCTCAACACCGGCGTCGACGTCGACCTCGAGCCGGAGGACGCGGTCATGGGGGAGTGGGACCTGGAGGCCGTTCGGCGGCTGTTCACCTCCCTGGAGTTCCGAACCCTGTTCGAGCGGCTCGAGGAGGTGGGTCGGAGCGCGAAGCCCGCCGTCGAGGTCGCCGAGCTCGACCTTCGCAAGGTTGAGGTGACCGACGCGGTCGCCCTCGTCGCGGCGGACGGGCCGAAGGCGATCCGGCTCGATCTGGAGGACCGCGAGGTGCGAGGCGTCGCCGTCTCGGTCGGCGGCGGGCAGGCCGCCTTCGTGGACGTGCGGGACCTCGAGGCGTTCGCGGCGGCCCTCGGTCAGGACGACGTGCCGAAGTGGATCCACGACGCCAAGGATCTCGAGACGGCGGTCGTCGCCGAGGGCCGGTCGCTCGAGGGCGTCCGGACGGACACGATGCTGGCGGCGTACCTGCTCGACCCGGCCGCCCCGAGCTTCGAGCTCCAACCGTTGAGCGAGCAATACCTCGGGACCGACGTGCTCGGCTCGGTCGCCGAGGAGGCCGAGGGGCAGCTGTTCGGCGAGGCGTGGCGGCGGACCGCGGCCGAGGCCGCGGCGGTGGCGCTGCTCGCTCCCGTGCTCGACGAACGCATCGACAAGGCCGGGCTTCGTCGGCTGCTGGACGAGGTCGAGCTCCCGCTGTCCTCGGTCCTGGCGCGGATGCAGGCGAACGGCGTCGCCCTGGACGTCGCCTACCTCGAGGAGATGGCCGAGGGAGTGCGGGACACGATGGCGACGCTACAGGTCCGGATCTACGACCTCGCCGGGGAGGAGTTCAACCTGAACTCGCCGCCCCAGCTCCGGGCGATCCTGTACGACAAGCTCCAACTCTCACCGGGCAAGAAGACGCCCAAGGGGCAGCTCTCCACCGACGCGAGCGTCCTGGAAAAGCTCCGCGACGTCCATCCGATCGTCGACGCGATCCTGTCCTGGCGCGAGCTCGACAAGCTGAACTCGACGTACCTCGACGCCCTGCCCAAACAGGTCGATCCGCGGGACGGGCGGGTCCACACGACCTTCAACCAGACGGGCGCGGCGACCGGGCGCTTGTCCTCGACCAACCCGAATCTGCAGAACATCCCCGTACGCGGCGAGCTTGGTCGCCAGATCCGTCGGGCGTTCGTACCGGGTTCGAAGGGCGATGTGTTGCTGGTCGCGGACTACTCGCAGATCGAGCTCCGGGTCCTCGCACACCTCGCAGACGACCAGGGGCTGAAGGCGGCCTTCGAGTCTGGGGCCGACATCCACACGGCGACGTCGGCCCGGGTGTTCGGCCTGCCCGAGGACCAGGTCGACCCGGCCACACGCAGCCGCGCCAAGATGATCAATTACGGGCTCGCCTACGGGATGAACGCGTTCGGCTTGGCGTCGCGGCTCGAGATCACGCCGGACGAGGCTCAGGAGTTCATCGACTCCTACTTCGCGGCCTTCCCGCAGATCCGCGACTTCCTGGACCGCCAGGTCGCGCGCGCGGCGGCCGAGGGGTTCACCGAGACGCTGCTCGGGCGCCGCCGCTACATCCCCGAGTTGCAGGCGGCGAACCCCAGGGTGCGGGACATGGGACGGCGGATGGCGCTCAACGCGCCGATCCAGGGAAGCGCGGCCGACGTCTTCAAGCTCGGCATGATCGGGGTGGACGCCGCGCTCCGTGGCTCCGACCTGGAGTGCCGCATGCTCCTCACGGTCCACGACGAGCTGGTGTTCGAGGTCTCCGAGCGGCGCGTGGAGCAGGCGGCCGACCTCGTCAAGCGCGCGATGGAGGCGGCGTACGAGCTGGACGTGCCGCTGCGGGCCGACATCGGCTGGGGCGCGAACTGGGCCGAAGCCGTCCCCGCCGGGCACTGATCCGGGCACGGCATTGACGCCGTTTCCGCAGGCCAACTACCATCCCTGAGCCGCGAGGCGCACCAGCACCCCGGCGAATCCCAAGGGTCGGTCGGTGCGCGCTTCGTGCGCGGGAGGAGTTGGTTCAGATCGAGACGGCGAGCGAGATACGGGACTTCACCCCCGACGAGCTCCGCGAGGCCATCGAGGCTTCGCTTCGGGACTTCAAGGAGGGCGACATCCTCGAGGGGACGGTCGTGAAGATCGACCGCGACGAGGTCCTGCTGGACATCGGCTACAAGTCAGAGGGCGTCATCCCCACCAAGGAACTGTCGATCCGCCACGACGTCGATCCCGGCCAGGTCGTCAAGGTCGGCGACGAGGTCGAGGCACTCGTGCTCCAGAAGGAGGACAAGGAGGGCCGCCTGATCCTCTCGAAGAAGCGCGCGCAGTACGAGCGCGCATGGGGCCGGATCGAGGAGGTCATGCAGTCGGGCGGCACGATCAAGGGCCCGGTGATCGAGGTCGTCAAGGGGGGCCTGATCCTGGACATCGGGCTTCGCGGGTTCCTGCCCGCCTCGCTGGTGGACCTCCGGCGCGTCCGGGACCTGCATCCGTTCGTCGGGACCGAGCTCGAGGCCAAGATCATCGAGCTGGACCGCAACCGCAACAACGTGGTGCTCTCGCGCCGGGCCTTCCTGGAGGAGTCGCAGAGCGAGGGTCGCAAGAAGTTCCTCGAGTCGCTGCAGAAGGGCGAGCGCCGCAAGGGCACGGTCTCCTCGATCGTGAACTTCGGTGCGTTCGTGGATCTCGGCGGCGTCGACGGGCTCGTGCACGTGTCCGAGCTCTCGTGGAAGCACGTCGACCACCCCAGCGAGGTCGTCCAAGTCGGCCAGGAGGTCGAGGTCGAGGTACTCGATGTCGATCTCGAGCGCGAGCGCGTGTCGCTCTCGCTCAAGGCGACACAGGAGGACCCGTGGAAGGAGTTCGAGCGGAAGTATTCCGCCGGAGAGATCATCGACGGCCAGGTCACCAAGCTCGTGCCGTTCGGCGCGTTCGTCCGCGTGGCCGCCGGGATCGAGGGTCTGGTGCACATCTCCGAGATCTCCGAGCAGCACATCGAGACCCCCGAGAGCGTCCTCTCGGTCGGCGACGAGGTACGCGTCAAGGTGATCGAGGTGGACGTGCCACGCCGGCGCATCAGCCTGTCGATGCGTCAGGTCGGCGGCGCGATGCCCCGGCCCGCGAGCGAGATCGAGGAGGAGGCCGCCGATGCGGTGGCGGCGGGGGCGGCCTCGGCTTCGCCCTCTTCGGCGCCGGTCACTGCGGCTGACTCCGAGATCGCTCCGGTCGAGGTGACACCCGACGGTGGCGCCGGGTCGGGCGCCTCCGAGCCCGCCCCCGCCGAGGTCGCCGCACCCGCCGGGACGGCGGTCGCGGCGCAGGCGGAGGGTCCGATCGGCGACCCGTCGACGCCCGAAGCCGCACCGAGCACGGACGCCGCCGTCGACGAAGAGCCGACGGAGCCTGCCGCTGGAGCCGAGGCCGAGCCTGTCACGGAGGGGGCCGGGGAGGGTGAAGGGGCGAGCGAGGACGACATCTCGCTCGAGGCGATCCTTGAGGACCTGAAGCGCCGCGAAGGGCGCTCGGGCTAGGTCGGTGCTGCTCGTCGGGCTGACCGGCGGGATCGGGTCGGGCAAGTCGACCGTCGCTCGCCTGCTGGAGAAGCGGGGCGCCGTCGTGTTCGATGCGGATCTGCTCGCGCGCGAGGCCGTCGAACCCGGCACCCCGGGTCACGCCGCCGTGATCGAACGGTTCGGGGCGGACGTCCTCGCGCCGGGTGGCGAGCTCGACCGCGAGGCGCTCGCCAGCATCGTGTTCGCGGACCCCTCGGCTCGACGCGATCTCGAGGAGATCGTCCACCCCGAGGTCCGGCGGCTCTTCGCCGAGGGCTCCGAGGCCTATCGGGACACCGATTCGGTCGTGGTGTTCAGCGCCCCGCTGCTCGTCGAGACCGGCATGCACACGGCCTTCGAGATCCTCGTCGTCGTCTCGGCCACCGTCGCGACGCAGATCGAGCGCCTGATGCGCCAACGCGGCATGTCGGAGTCCTCGATCCGTGCGCGGATCGAGGCCCAGGCGCCGCTCGAGGACAAGGCCGCGGTGGCCGACTTCCTCGTGGATAACGAGGGCACGCTCGACGAGCTCGAGAGCCAGGTCGATCGGCTCTGGAACGACCTCTCGGCACGACCGGTCGCCTGAGCGCCGGAGCGGGACCGCGCCAGCTCCGTCGCTATCCTGGTGTCGTGACATCCTCCGGGTACGCGGCGGTGTTCTTCGACGCCGGCGAGACGCTCGTCCACCCGCACCC
>Ga0075432_10000637_pt1 | contig 10712 bp, 9 predicted proteins | sample RhiMethybrSRZTD1_FD_72781 | JGI IMG/M metagenome (GOLD analysis project Ga0075432, IMG submission 72781) | Populus rhizosphere microbial communities from Tennessee, USA - Rhizosphere MetaG P. TD hybrid SRZTD1 | ecosystem: Host-associated > Plants > Roots > Rhizosphere > Soil | place: USA... | reverse complement strand
TTGCTGCGCAACGAGACAAGCCCAATTTTGGCGAAATGCAACGTAGGTACTACCTGATTCAGGTGATAGGGACGCCGAGTTCCACCAAGACCTTCGCGTATATTTGATCTGGAAAATTCCGGACTCACGCAGTCATCCATAACTATCTACACAAGTGTGGGAGACCCTGGCTAAAGTTTCAATCCAAGCCGTTCCATGGCCTCATGTGCCTCTATGATCATCCCGGACACTTCGGCGACAGTCACATGCAAATTAGTTGCGCGCGATCTCATGTGTTCGTAAGCCTGAGTCTCGGTCAAGTTTTGACGTTCGACCAACATACGAATGGCTTTTTCGATCTGTCGACGAGACTTTATGGTCAATTCAAGTTTGTCGATCTTCCCTTGCAGTCGCTCCTGATAGTTATACGAGGCTCTCGCAAGCACCAGCGTGCTGAGAATTCCGGAGGAACGGAACGGTTTGGAAATCACGCCGTGAGCACGCGTGTCGAGTAGCAATTTCAGAATCGTCGGGCTTTCGTAGTCGGAGAGCGCGATGAGTGCCGCAGAAACAGATGCGCCCGACCAGATTTTGTTTCCTTCCAGTTCCTGCGTAATCTGAAAGAGAATGACGTCAACGTCCGCAGGAGGCTCTGAAGGGAATGGCCAGACGATCTTCACACGGCACCCAATTCTGTTCAGCTGCTGCATGACAATATCGCGATCATCCCCAGGGGGATAAACAAGCGCAACGCAGATACTGCGCAAATCCTCATAGAGACGACGAAGGCTGGAACTCATAGCGTTACCTCAACCAAAATTCAGAAAACCCGAAAGTGGAGAGATAAGGATCGGGCTTGACCGGGCCCGAACCTTCCCATACGACGTCGAACTGCCCATCACTTCGGCAGATGCCGATCCGAGGAGTTAGGGCGCAATGGTTGTTTTCGGCATCAATAGAAATCGGCCCTTCTGGTGACTCGAAAGTCACCTTGTATGCGGCGTCGACCAATTTACGTGTGTCCATACTACCCGCTCGCTCCAAGGCACGCGCAAATAGGTGAACCTGAGAATAGGCCATTTCCGACCAGGTGCTGGTTGGACGATCCCCGAATCTTTTGCGCCAAAGCTCAATGAACCGTTGATTACTGTCGTTGCACAACGTCCCAAAATAGGTGGCTGCAGTGATGTGGCCTTCACATAGCTGGGGGCCAATCAAACGGACTTCTTCTTCGGCCATGGAGAGGCTTGCAATGGGCATTTTTTTGGGATCAAGCCCATGTTCGCCATAGAGCTGATAGAAAGAACGTGCCGACTGTCCGACCAAGGTCGAGAAAACAACATCCGGCTGGGTCTCGTGGATTTCATTCAAGACATCCTTGAGTAGTTCTATTCCTGCGTCGATCGGCAGGTAGACCTCATCCACAATTTCGCCACCGTATTGTTCAACGACGTCCCTCATGATGCGATTGGATTCACGCGGATAGATGTAGTCCGCGCCCACCAGAAAGAATCGGGTACCCTTGTTTTGCAACAAGTAGGCAGCGAGCTGGATGCTGTTCTGATTGGGTACGGCGCCGGTATAAATGATGTTCGGGGAATACTCGAACCCTTCGTAGAACGAGCAATACCAGAGCAAGGCGTTATGGCGCTCTACGAGAGGCAGCACGGCCTTTCGACTGGAGGATCGGGAACAGCCAAAAATGACGTTGATCTCATCTTCAATCAACAGCTTGCTGGTCAAGCGCCGGTATTCTTCCGGGGAACCCTTGGGATCATAAGCGGTTGGGATCAAAGGCAGATTCAGCACGCCTCCCAATGAGTTTATTTCCTCGATAGCAAGCGCAGTTCCAAAAAAATGCTCGGACTCGGTGACACTGGTTGCTCCCGAGCGCGAGTACAAGATGCCGATAGGCCATCCCTGATCTTTAGTGACTGCTGTCTTAGTGCTTGGCATGACGCTCACCTATTGATCAAAAATTTCTTGTAGTTCGGTCGAGGATCTGGGGACTTGGATAGCTAGCATCAACAATATTCTAGCTTTTTGCGGACTTAGATCATTGGCGAAAATGACACCTGCGTCTTTCAACGTCATTCCACCCCCTGTAAAGCCATACAGGGGTCTTACTCGCCCACGCGGCACGCGGGTGGCAATAACAACGGTAATTCCCGAACCGATAGCATCCAAAATGGCGGCATACATATCGGCATTCACATTTCCTGCCCCCAGAGCCTGGATAACAACACCTTTGGCACCCGCCTGCACGGCAGCCTTCAATGATGCACCATCTGCTCCGGCATACATCGGCACAATGTCAACGCGCGCCAGAACATCATGCTCCAGCGGCAAGCATTGTCGACGGCTGGATGAGCGATAAAAAGTGACGGTATCGCCGTCCACTCTTCCGAGTGAGCCGGCGTCGCCTGAGTTGAATGACTCGACGTCCGTGGTATGTGTTTTGCTGACCTCCCGAGCTGCATTGATCTGATCGTTCAGGACAACCATCACTCCCTTGCCCAACGATTCAGGTTCAATGCATACCTTTGCGCCGCTCATCAAGTTACGCGGGCCATCGAAGTCCGGCTCGGATGCGTTCCGTTGGGCTCCGATGAGGACAACTGGTTTGCGGGACGTCAACGTCAAGTCAAGAAACCACGCGGTCTCTTCAAGAGTATCGGTGCCATGGGACACCAGCACACCAACAATTTCCTTGCGAGCTAATGCGGCTTCAACCTCGTGATGAAGCTGTACCCAGCGCCGTGGCCCCATTTCAACTGATGGGACATTAGACAGGTTGTTGACTTCCAGTCGCGCGATCTTCGCTATTTCAGGAACGGCCTTAATTAAGTCGCTGCCCGACAATGCAGGTATCGGGGCTGACGTTGAAGGATCAACTTGCATAGCAATTGTTCCGCCTGTAGCGATGAACTGGCACACAGGCAGGTCGTCAGAACTTGATAGGGTCATGAGCCTCACACCCTAAGATGGTTGAAAATGGACTCGGTGGCACCAGGAGCATTGGCGTCGCCTTCTTCCTCGATTTCACCTTGTTTGAGAACCAGGTATCGATCCGCCACCTTCAGTGCAAATGGCACATTTTGCTCGATAAGTAACATTGTTGTGCCGTGGAGTTTCCGCTCGTGCACCAAGGCGATGGCTATCCGATCAATCACCGAGGGCTGCAAACCCTCAGTGATTTCGTCCAACAAAATGATGGAGGGACGCATCATTAACGCACGCGCCACCAGCAGCATCTTTTGCTCACCTCCCGATAGTGTACCGGCGTACTGTTTCAGGCGGTCTTTAAACACAGGGAACACGGATTCGATTGCAGCGAAGCGTTCATCAAACAACGCATCTCTCTCGAGCCCCATACGAAGGTTGTCTCGGATGCTGAGTTCGGTAAAAAGCGCTTTTTCCTGAGCGGCATAAGCGATACCCACTTGCGCTACTCGGTGAGGCGACAGTCGAGTAATGTCGCTGTCGTTAACCTGCACAGAGCCGTGCTTCTTGGGTAGGTACCCCATAATAGTCTTGAGCAATGTCGTCTTACCCATGCCGTTCTTGCCCAGCAAAGCTACCGCTTCGCCGGCTGAGACTTTGAGCGACATATCCCGTATGACGACCGACGCCTTGTAACCGCTTGTGACTGCATTCAATTCCAACGTAGCACCGTTCATACGACCTCCCGTGGAGCGAGTGCAGATCCGGCATAAATCGTCTTGACCAAATCCGAGTTGACGACTTCTTCGAATGTCCCCTGCATGACCATCTTTCCTTGGTGTAATACCACGATCCGGGTTGCGATCTCTTCCACAAAATCCAGATCGTGTTCAACCAGTAGGCAACACAACTTGTAGCGGTTTGCGAGCAAGGAAAGCACGACGCCGATTTGCGTACGCTCTGTCTTTGTCAGCCCTGCGGTAGGCTCGTCGAGAAGCACGATACGAGGCTCAAGGACAAGAACCATGGCTAGTTCCAGCGCTTGCTGCTCACCATGCGACAAGTCTCGAGCGACCACGTCCAACATAGTATCCAACGCGGTGACCCGCAGAACGTCCAAGGCATAGGATGGCAAGGCCAGCGTATCCGCCCGACTGAAAAACAAAGGTCGCTCATGAAGAGTGCTGGCCATACGCAGGCACTCGGCTACGGTCAGAGATTCGAAAATATTGGCATTCTGAAATTTGCGCCCCAGCCCAAAACGAACACAGGCCTCAGCCGGAAGTCGACGGATATCGTTACCGCAGAGACGCACCACTCCCGATGTACGATCAGCCCCGTCGCTCATGCAACGCATCAATGTTGTTTTACCAGCACCATTGGGGCCGATCAGTCCAACCAAATCACCGGCCTCGGCCTTGAGGTTTATACCCTGTAATACCTTGAGCGAACCGTAGCTCTTGGTTACATCTTCCATTAGAAGTGCAGGAACACCATTCGACTCGGGAGCCTCTCTGACTACACGCTCAACGAGTGTGGGAGCTCGCCGCACATGGGCGCCGAATCCAAAGGGCTTGAGAAGCGCCGGTACGATGCCCTGCGGCAGCAAGACGATAACAAGCACAAAGGAGAGGCCAAGGATCAGTTGCCACAAAAACGGCATCCGGCTACCGAGATATGCAGTGGCAACGTTAATCAGAATCGCCCCAACCATTGGGCCCCACAACGTCCCACGCCCACCCAACGCCACCCAGATGATCAATTCGGTTCCCAGTACGAAACCGGATAACTCGGGAGCCACTACACCACTGAACGCGCCATAGCCAAAACCTGCGATCCCTGTAATAGCTGCGGTAGCTATTAACAGAAGGATTTTGATGTACGGGACGTTGATCCCCAGGTACGCACACCTGGATTCGTTGTCACGTATCGACGACAGCACACGCCCAGCATCACTGCGTACGAAGAGCCAGGCGAAAAATCCTATCAGTGCAACACCACTGCCGGCGATCCAGTACCAGGCATCCAGAGACAAATCGAAAGTCTCATAGCCGGTCAGGCCGGAGCTGGAACCTGTCCACTCACCGCCGGAAAGCAGTAGTTGGGTCATTACGATAGGTAAAACTAACGAGATAACCGTGGCGAAAAAGGGTGATGCCCCCCTGTAGAACGACAGCCACCCAACCAACCCTGCGACCGCCATGGGGACAATGATCGCCAGTCCGATTGCTATGGCAATGGTGCCGGGTGACAGGCCAAAGTGGGTAAAAACCAACCCTGCGGCATACGCACCGATACCGAAGAACGCCGACTGCCCAAAAGTCAGATAACCCGTGTAACCCCACAGCACATCCACCGTGATCACGACGATCGAAAATAGAAACGCCTTGATCAGCAGGTTGAGAACATAACTGTCGAAAATCCATGGCCCTGCGACCAGCAATGTAATGCCTACCAAAGCGAGCACTACCAAACGACTCCATGCGCCCGTGCGACTAGATCCCGTGGGTTTGGTGTTCGCCGCCTGCAATGTAGTGTTAGTCATGTGCAAACCCCTTTGGACGAATACGCAAGGTCAACGCCGCCAGCACGGCAATCGTGAGTCCACCAAGTACTGGGCTCCCATAGGTGCTCACAATGACGTGACACGCACCGAATACGGCGCAGGTTACTAGCAGACTGAGCATCGAATGCCCGGACACCATGACCAGCATGAAGGCAGCAACCAGCCAGATGATTCCCATGCCTGGGTCAATGCTCGAAAGCGGACTGATCAAAGCTCCTGCCAATGTGCCTAGACCCGCGCCCAGGCTGAAGGTAATGAATCGAATGCGTCCTGCATGGATGCCCAGGCCGCTGGCCAATTCCTCGTTCATGATGACAGCGCGAGTTTTAACACCGAAGCGCGTACCGTTGAGTAACGCCGTCAGCAATGCGCACAAGCCAAGTGCCAAGGGAATTAACAGCAACCGGTAGGAGGAGTAATCAGTTCCTCCAAGCGACCAAGTTCCTGTCAGGGGTACGTCTGCGAACTTCACATCCCGACCAAAGCCGATGATGATCAATTGACCTATAACGATACCTAGCCCCCAGGTTGCCAAGATGGCATCCAAGGGGCGTTTGTAAAGTGGCCGAACGATCAGGTATTCAATGATCGCGCCAACAATCATCCCAGTTGCTAGAGCCAACGGCCAAGCAAGCCAAGGACTCCATCCCAGTTGGGTCACGACAAAAGCCGTATACCCACCCATTGTCAGCAGGGCACCGTGGGCGAAGTTGACGATTTTCATTATTCCGAAAATCATCATCAGTCCCGCAGTAACAATGAACAACATGGCTATTGTTGTTGTTATATCAAGAATTAGCACCATGACGTCTCCCTCCGGGGAGAATATAACGTGAAGCGATACTTATTGACTGCAAAATTGGCTACTTCAAATTTGGGCATTGAACGCCGGGGCTGACACCCTCTTGGGTTGCAAGTATGCGAATCGAACCATCGCCTTGTATTTGGCCCAATCGCATGGCCAGCGGTGTATGGCGGCTAGCATTCATCTGCACAACACCACGAGGCCCAACTACTGATACATCTTTCAACGCCTCTACGACAGCAGCGGAGTCGGTAGAGTTTGCTTTTTCCACCGCAGCTTTATAGAGAAAGAAGGCTTCATATTGCGGTTCGGAAAGCTCGTTCGGCGTGGACAAATTTCCTGCAAACTTCTGGCTGAGATCGGCCAGGAATTTTTTATTCTCCGGTGTGTCAATACTGGTCAAGTACGAAGCAGACATATACATACCCGTTGCGACATCGCCCATGGTCTTGCCTGTGCCTTCGTCGATGGCCAGGTTGCCGTAAGGCAGTGTTAACGCCGCTGCTTTCAACTGCTTGGCCAATGACACGTTAGGTGCACCGCCTGCGGTGGCACTGATAAGAGCGTCGGGTTGCATCGAGCGAATTTTTGAAATAACTGCAGTCCAGTCACTCCCGTCCATTGGCAAATACTCTTCTCCGATTACCTTTCCACCCTGTTGCTCAATGTAAGCTTTAGTAAACTTGAGCATGCCCCGGCCAAAGGCGTAATCGCTGCCAACAAGAAAGTAATTTTTTGCGCCGAGCTTCTGACTGAAATAATCCACTACAGGTGCAACTTGCTGTTCTGGCACCCAACCATTGACATACATCCACTTATTGCAAGAACGGCCTTCATAGAACGAGGTATAAATATAGGGAACGTGGCCTCGGGAAATAACTGGCAAGGCAGCATTGCGTGCTGCGCTACTTTCCATCGCGATAATTGCGTCTACTTTCTTTTCCAGCACCAGCGTATCAAATGCTTTCTGGGCACCTATTGCGCCGGAAGCATCATCAACAATCTCCAACTGCACAGGGCGACCGAGTATTCCCCCCGCAGCGTTGATTTGCTCCACTGCGAGTTCTGAGGATTGAACAACAGCGGGCGCCACGACGCTATTGGCGCCTGACAGCCCAACCGCCACACCAATCTTGATAGGTTCAGCGGCATGACCCTGAGTTGCGACGAGCGCTGTTGCGGCAAAAGCAGCGATGCGGATGAGCTGATGAGTGGATTTCATGTGAGTATCCTCAATTGTTTTTATTGTAGATGGGGGTTAGTAGTGAGGTAGCTTCCAGCCCGTGCCGAGCATGGGGTCGTAGATGTCGGTGCGTCGGTCACGCAGAACCGAGTTGAATGTCGTCAGGTGCCGAGATTGGCGGGACGCCTTCAGATTGATGTCGGCGTAGAGTATTTGCTGGTGGTCTGCACTGCCTGGGGCTGCCAATGGCCAACCGTCGGCACCTACAATGATGCTGTTGCCAACAAAGTCCTGACCGCGCTCAGTACCTATACGATTAGCGCAAATGATATTCAGACTGTTGACGTGTGCATTGGCCATGGCCAGGGTGTTGGCCATGATCATGGCCTTATCGTCTTGTCCTGGCATGGGTACCCAGTTGGTAGGCATGCAGACGATATCTGCGCCTTGCATGGCCAACAGCCGATACACTTCCGGGAACCAACCGTCATAGCAGATGATCATTGCCAAACGGCCAAAGGGCGTATGGAACACAGGTAAACCAAGATCTCCAACTTCGAAGTACAGATGTTCGTCACCCCATAAATGGAGTTTGCGGTAGGTACCTATGTAACCTTCGGGGCCTACCATGACGGCGGAGTTGTAAAGCTTATGTCCCACTCGTTCCGCGACGCCGGCTATGACGTAAATGTTGCGTTGCCGAGCGATGTCTTCCCATGCTTTCGTGCTGACCCCTTCCGGTACTGACTCCGCTAGTTCAAGAGCCTCCTCGCTACTGGAAAAGACATAACCGCTGCTGACCAGCTCGGGCAACACAACGATTTGCGCACCGGCGGTAGCCGCTTCGTTTATCAAACGTAGCGACAATTCGAGATTTTCAGCCTTACAGCCCACTCGTGGCTCCATTTGTATGGCGGCCACCGTGATACTCGGAAATTCTTGGGTTTCACCAGAGGATTGCAAAGTCGACATTTAAATTTTTTCCAAAAAAAAAGCCCCCGAATGCGTCATCACGCAAATCAGGGGCTTCTATAGCCGATATGTACTCAGCAATATTGCTGAGGGCCTACGATCTCTAACAAGAACCGGCGACCTATGACAATTACGTTACACAGGTCTATCGAGCAATGTCAACGCATTTTTACCAAAAAAATCGAACGCTGTTGACGGCGCTAACCACGGACGATGGACTGCCGTTGGAGATTCACGCAATCACAAGCACAGCAGACACTTTCACCTTTCCGGCCTTCACGAACGCCCCATCTGCTGGATCAACGACTTGTCCAGCTCGCGAGGGTGCGGCAACCGAAACGGTCAAGCACCAAGTCGCAGAGCTTTGTTAGTTTTTTTGAGATTTTCTGGCCCATTCAAAGGCACTTTTGAAGCTCTACACCGGGCCTTCCATGAAAAACTCATAAGTCCTTGGCGCCTTCAGCTTTTTTGTCAGTCCGGTCAAATTTGTAATCGGTATAATCCGCCTATTGAATAGAGGGATGGGTAGCACCGTTGGCCAAGAATAACCGGGACGACTTTCTTCAATCCTCTATCACCGTCATGCGCCAGCGAGCGGGCGAGGTTTGCTCCAATCCCGAATGCCTTGTGCCTACTGCCGCTCCTTGCGGTAGCGACAAGGTCACCAGTATTGGCGTGGCGGCTCACATTCATGCGGCAGCACCTGGTGGAAAACGCTACCTGGCCGGCATGACCCGTGAAGAGCGCATTCACATAGATAATGGCCTCTGGTTGTGCTCGAATTGTTCGATCATGATCGACAGGGACGTTGACGTGTTCCCAGCAGAAAGGCTGTTTGAATGGAAAGCCGCTGCTGAGAAAAGGGCCACTGGGGCGCTGGGTAAAAGGCCCCACAGCGCCAATGAAACGCTAAACAAATTGATGGAGTCTCTGGATAAAAGACAGTCCAAACTCAGCCTTGCGCAGGCAATTTCTAAAGCCCATCGCGATCAGGAAGAGTTCCTTGAAGGTCTTGACCATCGTTTTGCAGTAACGTCACACCAAGTAGACGGTCGACCATGCATCGAGATCAGGGCCAAAGAAACCGTAAACGTCCAATTCAAGGTAAGCACGAAGCCAGGTGACGGATACGCAGAGGGATTCAGAAATCTTTTCGATCATGGAAAGAAGCTTGAGATTGATCTGCTGGACGCCTCCATCCATGGTTCAGATCTTCTCTCTCACCTCTTGGCTGAAGACGCCGAGGGGGGCGGGAAAATGGTTTTCACCCCATCAACTCGTGCAGCTTCTGCCCGAATCGAACTGATTGATCCGAAAACAAATCTGGTCGACTTCGTTACAGAAGTGACTGGGGAGATCACTGCCGGCAAAAAATCGATGCGATTTGAGGGTAAAGCTTTTGAGGGGCTCCTCACTGTTGGATTTAGCAAAAACTTCGTCGAAGACGCCTCTCCCCAAACCATTTCGATGTACCTTGATCTTGAGCAGTGGGAAAAACGCCCATTGAACTCCCTGCCCTATCTATCGAAGATGGTAAAACTTTATCAGCGCCTAGCAGACGACTGGGAGCTCTCGCTGTTCATCGAACACAAGGGCGACGTCATTTTAAATGGCACAGGTAATTTCAAAGCCTTCGCAGATGACCTTCAAGCTCTCAACGCCCTCATGATTTACACAATGAGAGCCCGCAGTGTATCGATGTTGCTTCAAAAGCAAATCACCTTCACCAAAGACATCACGTTCGACGGCAAGGAATTAACAAATCTCGAGGACATTCGCCTAATCTTGGAGAATCAAGGCCAAGTTCCAAAGGAAAATTTGACGAAACTGATGATTGTCGAAGTGATCTATGACGACAGCATCGATCAGTTTGAAATCCTAGGAGGAAACAGTCCGGGAACCTTGCGATTCATCGAAAACGAACGTGGGGCGGTTGTGATTTTTGGTCAGGTGATCAGGCTGCCTAGGAGGATTGTGCGTGTCGAAGGGTTCATTCCTCAGATTAAGCAGAAAAAGGGGAAGTGGAGGAATGGAGATACCATAAGATTGACCCTCAAGCCTGTCGAAGGCTATGCCGTGACCAATCTCTACGACCAAAGCTTTTGAGCTTTGGAACACAGAGTTGGCCACGAGCAGAAATGGCTGATCAGTCACCTAGGAATCCTAAGAGTCCGATAGAGCCCCCGTTACTTAGTCGGAGAACAACATTGACTTCAGCCTCCGCTTTCAACGCCCGTGACACGATTTATTTCACGGATATTCTC
>Ga0075432_10000636_pt1 | contig 10713 bp, 9 predicted proteins | sample RhiMethybrSRZTD1_FD_72781 | JGI IMG/M metagenome (GOLD analysis project Ga0075432, IMG submission 72781) | Populus rhizosphere microbial communities from Tennessee, USA - Rhizosphere MetaG P. TD hybrid SRZTD1 | ecosystem: Host-associated > Plants > Roots > Rhizosphere > Soil | place: USA... | reverse complement strand
TCGGTCCCGGCAGGCGGGCAGGGCAGCCTCGTCCTCACGCCCGAAGGCGCCGTCCCCACCGCGCGCCACATTGTCCTGACCCTCGCTGACGAAGCCCGATTCGACATGCGCGTGCTCACCGTCGGCCCCGCCTTCGGCCGCGTCACCATCGACGTCCGCCTCGGCCGCGCCGCCAGCTTCACGCTCGGCGCGGCGCAACTCGGCGGCCACGGCGAAACGCTCGAACTGATCACCGAAGTCACCCACACCGCCCCCGACGCGATCAGCCGCCAGGTCGTCCGCACCGTGCTCGGCAACAAGGCGGTCGGCAGCTACCTCGGCCGCGTCGCGGTCGAACGCGGCGCGATCGGCACCGATGCGGTCCAGTCGGTCCGCGCCATGCTGCTGGACCGGACCGCCACGGCCAACGCCCGGCCCGAGCTTGAAATCTACGCCGACGACGTCAAGTGCGCCCACGGCTGCGCGGTCGGCGAACTCGACGCGACAGGCCTGTTCTACCTCCAGTCGCGCGGGCTCTCGCCTGCCGAAGCCAAGCGCCTGATGCTCCAGGCCTTCGTCGCCGAAGCCTTCGTCGGCGCCCCGGACGAAGACACCCTGAACGCCGCCGCCCTCGCCGCGCTGGGGGCGCTGCTATGAGCGCCGCCTCCCTTTCTCCCCTCACGCAGGCGGGAGGGGTCGGGGGTGGGCAAGCCCCACTCGCCAACCGGCGTGCTGATTTCCCTGGCCTCGTCACCGCAGACGGCGCCCCGTGGCACTATCTGGATACCGGCGCGACCGCACAAAAACCGCAAGCCGTGATCGACGCCACCGTGCGCGCGATGGGCGCGGATTATGCCACGGTCCACCGCGGCGTTTATGGCCGATCGGCGCGCATGACCCTCGCCTTCGAGGATGCGCGCCGCAAGGTGGCCCGCTTCATCGGCGGGCACGAGGACGAGGTGGTGTTCACCCGCGGCGCGACCGAGGCCATCAACCTCGTCGCCCAGACCTGGGGCCGCACCAACCTGCGCCCCGGTGACCGCGTGCTGCTCTCGCTGCTCGAACACCATTCCAACATCGTCCCCTGGCAGCTGGTGGCCGAACAGACCGGCGCGATCATCGACGTCTGCCCGCTTACCGCCGATGGCCGGATCGATCTCGACGCGGCGGAGCGCATCCTCACCCCGGCGCACAAGCTGGTCAGCTTCGCCCAGGTCTCCAACGTCCTCGGCTCGGTGCTCGACACTGCCCGCGCGGCCCGGCTGGCCCACGCTGTCGGTGCACTGCTGCTGCTCGACGGCTGCCAGGCCGTGCCGCGCCTCGCGGTCGACGTCGCCGCGCTGGACTGCGATTTCTACGCCTTCTCCAGCCACAAGCTCTACGGCCCGACCGGGATCGGCGTGCTCTGGGCCCGCGCGGAAATCCTTGCCGCCATGCCGCCGTGGCAGGGCGGCGGCGCGATGATCGACCGGGTGACGTTCGAGCGCACCACATATGCCCCGGCCCCCGCGCGGTTCGAGGCCGGAACCCCCGCCATCGTCGAGGCGATCGGCCTCGGCGCCGCGATCGACTATGTCTCGGCGCTCGGGATGGATGCGCTCCATGCCCATGAAGCCGCGCTCGCCGCCACTCTGCGCGAGGAACTGCGCCGGCTCAACTCGGTCACCGTGTTCGGCCCGGACGACGGCGTCGGCGTGGTCAGCTTTGCGCTCGACGGCGTCCACCCGCACGATCTCGGCACGATCCTTGACGAGGAAAACGTCGCGATCCGCGCCGGCCACCACTGTGCCCAGCCGCTGATGGACCACCTTGGCGTCCCCGCCACGGCCCGCGCCAGCTTCGGCCTCTACAACGACGAAAGCGACATCGCCGCGCTGCTGCGCGGGATCGAACGGACGAAAAGGATATTCGGATGAACGGCGACCAGCCGAAATTCACCGTCGAGGAAGTCGACGCCGTCACCCCGGCCCCGCGCGTTCGCGTGGAAGATCCGCTGGACGATACCGGGCCGGAAACGGCAGGCGAAAAGCTCGGCCGCAAGCGCGACTATCTCGAAGGCTTCCTCGCCCAGGCCCCGGCCCCGACCTCTGCGGGTGAACCCGGCGGCGATCTGTATGAGGCGGTCATCACCGCGCTCAAGGACATCTTCGACCCCGAAATCCCGGTCAACATCTATGACCTCGGGCTCATCTACGGGGTCGACATCAATCCCGAAGGCGGTGTCGCGGTCACCATGACGCTGACCACGCCGCATTGCCCGGTCGCCGAATCGATGCCGGCCGAAGTTGAACTGCGCGTCGCCTCGGTTCCCGGGGTGCGCGATGCCGAAGTCAATCTGGTCTGGGATCCGGCCTGGGATCCCGCCAAGATGAGCGACGAGGCCAAACTTGAACTTGGGATGCTGTGACGCCGTCCCTATATATCGGGCTCCCATACAGGTTGCTGCCATGACCGAAACGAAAACCCGCGCCCGCCCGGCTGCCGTCATCCTCACCCCTTCCGCCGAAGGCCGGATCGCTGCGCTGATGGCAGATGCGCCGGAAGGCACGATCGGCGTCAAGCTCTCGACCCCGCGCCGCGGCTGCTCGGGCCTTGCCTATTCGGTTGACTATGTCAGCGCCGCCAGCGCGCTGGACGAACGCATCGAAACCCCCGCTGGCCCGTTCTTCATCGACGGGGCCTCGGTGCTCTACCTCATCGGCAGCACGATGGACTGGGTCGAGGACGATTTTTCCGCCGGCTTCGTGTTCCAGAACCCCAACGCCAAGGGCGCCTGCGGCTGCGGAGAATCGTTTACTGTTTAGTCGGGTGCGCCTTCCACATCCGTGGAAGGCTTGCGGGCTCGTGCCGCAAAGGGAAAGCCGGAGGGCTTTCCCGCACTCAACGAATGCAAAAAACCTCTAAATTACTTCCGCTCCTCGGCCGCGATAAACCGCAGGAGCGCCTTGTCGAGCGCGTCGAGCTGGTGATTGCTGTCGATCTGCGTCTGCAGCCAGGCATCCTCGATCTCGGTCACCCGGCCATCGTCGGCCACTTCCGCGTCCAGGTCGCGCTGGGTGCCCTTGCGGCCAAAGCCGAGCACGCGGCCCGCCTCGCTGGCAAAGCTGCCGCCGATGTCGCTTCCCGCCATGCGCCCGAAAAACGCCCCCATCCGCGGCGTGGCATCGTTCATGAAGCTGTCGAGCTGCGCCGCGCGCTCACCTGAAAGCGGGGCGAAGCGGTTGTGGCCCATCAGGAAATTGCCCACGCCTTGCACGAACAGTTCGGCCCATTCCGGCGCGTTGTCGGCGCCCAGCGTCGCGTCCTTGATGCGGAACAGCATCTCGGCCTCGGCGCGGCTGACCCCGCCCGGGCTCTCGCTGGCGAACGAAAAGATGAACCGGCGCAGCAAGCGGCACTCCGCCGGGCTGATCCGCGCCGCCTCCACCGTGCCGCCGTCGCGGGTCGGTCCGGTTCCGGTCAGCACGATCTGCTCGATCTCGCCAATCGCATAGCTCTTCAGCCGATCGGGCAGGCGCTCGGCCTTGTCGAACAGGCGGCCGAGCAGTTCCAGTTCGGCCATGGTCTCAACCTGACCCGAACGGTCCAGCCGGGAAATCAGCCAGTCGGCCTGGTCCTCGCTGACGAAACCGCGCGGGTGGCCGCCGGACAGGACGAATTCGCAGATCGCCTCCACAAAGAAGTCGCTCCACTCTGTCGTGCGTTCGGCCAGGTGGTCGTTGAGCGCGAAGATCGCCTCGGCTTCGGCCGGCTCGATCCGCCCATCGGCCCAGCCGTCGCGGCGCAGGCCGAGGATTTCTTCGGCGCTGATCTGGCCATCGGCCTGCGCCTGCTCGGCAAGCGCGCGGAACTGGTATGTCATGGGCAGCCCTCCTGGCCCTGCAAGAACCGGGAGGTTTACGGCCCGAGCCGTTAAGGCCCGGTTACCCGCCGCGCCGCGCCCCGCGCAGCGCCGCGATGCAGGCGGCGCGGTCCACTTCCTTCCCGTCGCTGGCCCGCCGCGCCTCGATATAGGTCGTCTGCGGCTCGCGCCCCGCCGCCGCCGGGTAGAGAAACAGGTCCAGCACGCAGGCGCTGCCCGAATACTGAAGCTTGCGCGCGTCGCCCTCCATCACGTCCAGGCGCGGCGTCCCGAACTGGCGGACCAGCTCCGCCCCGCTCGCGCCGATCACCCCTTCGGCGCCCGGTATCGTCTGGACCTGCGGCGCGGGCAGCGGGCGGCGAACCGGCGGCCGCGCCGGAATGCGCACCGGCCGCGATACTTGCGCTGCGCTGCGCGGTGCGGGCTTGCCGGCGCTCTGCACCCCCCCGCCCGCATCGCCGCAACTCGCCAGCAGCAGCGCGGGCAGCAGGGCAGCAGCCGAAAGGGCAAGTTTGCGGAAACGTGGCATCGCCGGGGCATCGCCGCCCGCCGCCCCGCTGTCAACGCCGCCGGACTTGTGAGCGGGGCAGCCCGGCGCTAGGGCGCCCCCAACAACTCCAGCGCCGAGGTATTTTGCATGTCCGAGCCCACCATCGACGTCATCGCGATCGGCAACGCCATCGTCGATGTCATGGCGCCGTGCAGCGATGCAGACATTGCCCGGCTCGGCCTCGCCAAGGGCGGGATGACCCTGGTTGATGCGGACCGCGCCCACGCGCTCTATGATGCGATGGGTCCGGCGCGCGAAATCTCCGGCGGCTCGGCGGCCAACACGCTCGCCGGCCTCGCGATGCTCGGCTCGCGCTGCGCCTTCATCGGCCAGGTCGCGGACGACCAGCTGGGCGAGGTTTTCGCGCACGACATCCGCGCCGGCGGCGTCGCCTTCGCCACCCCGGCGCGCAGCGGCCAGCCTTCCACCGCGCGCTGCCTGATTTTCGTCACCCCCGACGGCCAGCGCACGATGAACACCTTCCTCGGCGCCTCGCAGTTCCTCCCCGCCGCCCAGCTTGATCCGGCCCTCATCGCCTCTGCCGCGGTACTCTATCTCGAAGGCTACCTGTGGGATCCGGAAGAACCCCGCGCCGCCATGCGCCGCGCCATTGCCGCGGCGCGCGATGCCGGGCGCAAGGTTGCCTTCACCCTGTCCGATGCCTTCGTCATTTCGCGCCACGGCGATGATTTCCGCGCCCTGATCGCGGAGGGCCAGATCGACATCCTCTTCGCCAACGAGCACGAACTCGCCGCGCTGACCGGGATCGAGGATTTCCACGCAGGCGTCGCCCAGCTTGCCGGCAGTGTCGAAACGGTCGTCGTCACCCGCAGCGAAAAGGGCGCATGCGCCATCCGCGCTGGTGAAACCGCGCAGGTCCCGGCCGAACCGATCGCCGCCGTGATCGACACCACCGGCGCTGGCGATCTCTTCGCCGCCGGCTTCCTCCACGGCTACACCCACGGCCACCCGCTGGCCGAATGCCTGAAACTTGGCGCCATCTGCGCGGCCGAAATCATCAGCCACTACGGCGCCCGGCCCGAGGCGGACCTCAAGGCGCTGGTGGCCGCAAAGCTGGCCTAGCCGCGCTCGCGCGCCACTTCGCGCCAGCCAATGTCGCGCCGGCAGAACAGGTCCGGCGCATCCAGCGCATCCACCGCCGCGTAGGCCCCGGCCTGCGCCTCGCTCACCGAAGCGCCCCGCGCCGTCACGTTGAGCACGCGGCCCCCGTTCGCCAGCACGGCCCCGTCCGCGCCAAGCTTCGTGCCCGCATGGAACACCTTCGCCCCGGTCGCTTCCGCCGCCGCGATGCCGCCGATCCGCCCGCCCTTCTTCGGCTCGCCCGGATAGCCGGCACCGGCCATCACCACGGTCAGCGCGACGTCATCCGAAAAGCGCGGCGGCTGCACGGCGGCCAGCCGGTTCTCCGCGCAGGCCAGCAGCAATTCGCCAAGGTCGCTCTCCAGCCGCATCAGCATGACCTGGCATTCCGGATCGCCGAACCGGCAGTTGTATTCGATCAGCTTGGGGCCTGCGCTGGTGAGCATAACCCCCAGGAACAGCACCCCGGAATAGGGCATGCCCTCATCGGCCAGCGCCTTGACCGTGGGCACGATGATCCTGGTCATGCACTCGGCTTCCATCTCCGGCGTCAACACCCGCGCCGGGCTGTAGGCGCCCATCCCGCCGGTGTTCGGCCCGGTATCGCCTTCGCCCACCCGCTTGTGGTCCTGCGCCGAGGCGAAGGGCAGCACCGTACCGCCATCGGTCAGGGCAAAGAAGCTTGCCTCCTCGCCGTCGAGAAATTCCTCGACCACGGCCTCGGCCCCGGCGGACCCGAAACGCCCGGCAAAAATGTCGCGGATCGCGTCTTGCGCCGCGGCCATGTCCATCGCCACGGTCACACCCTTGCCTGCCGCCAGTCCGTCCGCCTTGATCACCACCGGCGCACCGAACCGCGCCACCGCAGCCAGCCCCGCCGCCTCGCTCGTCACCCGCTCATAGCCGCCGGTCGGGATATTCGCCCGCGCGCAGAGGTCCTTGGTGAACCCCTTGGACCCTTCCAGCTGCGCCGCCGCCTTGCCCGGCCCGAACACGGCAATGCCCGCGCCCCGCAAGCTGTCAGCCAGCCCATCAACCAGCGGCGCTTCCGGCCCGATCACGACCAGGCCGATCCGCTCCGCCTCGCAATAGGCGATCACCGCGCCGTGGTCGCCAGCGTCCAGATCGACGCACAGCGCATGGGCTGCAATCCCCGGATTGCCGGGCGCGGCATGGATTTTCCCGCCGCCTTCCAGCAAAGCGGATTGCGCCAGCTTCCACGCCAGCGCATCTTCGCGCCCGCCCGAGCCCAACAGCAGGATGTTCATGACCGCTTCTTCGCCCTTTGATGATCAGGAAGATGCGGGGCTGGTAGCGAAAGCAGCCCCCGGCGACAACGCCGCTCCGCTCTCGATCACCGAGATATCCGCGCTGCTCAAGCGCACGGTGGAAGACCGCTTTGGCTTCGTCCGCGTCCGGGGTGAACTGTCAGGCGTCAAACGCGCCGCCTCGGGCCACCTCTACATGAGCCTGAAGGACGAAGGCGCGCGGCTGGACGCCGTGATGTGGCGCGGCAGCGCCCAGCGTCTCGGCTTCCTCCCCGAAGACGGGGTGGAGGTCATCGCGACCGGCAAGCTCACCACCTATCCCGGCCGCTCGAACTACCAGCTGGTGGTCGAACGCATGGAAATCGCGGGCGAGGGCGCGCTGCTCGCCCTCCTCGCCAAGACCAAGGCCCGCCTCGAAGCCGAAGGCCTGTTCGATTCGGCGCGCAAGAAGGCGCTGCCCTTCATCCCGGCGGTCATCGGCGTGGTCACCTCGCCCACCGGCGCGGTCATCCGCGACATCCTCCACCGGCTGGCGGACCGCTTTCCCAGCCGCGTGCTGGTCTGGCCGGTGCTGGTCCAGGGGCAGGGCGCGGCCCAGCAGGTCGCCGCCGCCGTTCGCGGCTTCTCCGCCCTTCAGCCCGGCGGCCCGGTTCCCCGGCCAGACCTCGTCATCGTCGCGCGCGGCGGCGGCTCGATCGAGGATCTCTGGGCCTTCAACGAGGAAGCCGTCGTCCGCGCCATCGCCGATTGCACGATCCCGCTCATTTCCGCCGTCGGCCACGAAACCGACACCACGCTGGCTGATTTCGCCGCAGACCGCCGCGCCCCCACGCCCACCGCCGCCGCCGAAATGGCGGTCCCCGTGCGCGAGGATCTCGCGGCGCAGCTGGCCGAACTGGGCCTGCGCCAGCGCCGCTGCGCGCTGCGCCCCGTCCTCCTCGGCCGCGAACGCCTGGCAGCGCGCACCCAGCGCCTGCCCCGCCCCGAAGCGCTCCTCGCCGCGCCTGCGCAAAAACTCGACGATCTCGCCGAACGCCTCCGCCGGGGCCTTGCGGACCGGATCGTCCGCGCCCGCACCGCGCTTCAGCAAGACGCCGGCCGCCTCTCGGCCCCGCTCCTCGCCTACCAGCTGCGCCACGCCCGCCAGCGGCTCGATGCCCTGCGCCTGCGCCCTGATGACCTCACCCGCCGCATCGCCCAAGCGCGCGGCGCAGTCGCAGCGCTTGATCGGCTGCGCCTCCAGCTTGATCCCGAAGCCCCGCTTCAGCGCGGCTACGTGCTGGTCACCGGCCCCGATGGCCACGTCGTCACCAGCAAGGCGGCGGCGCAGGCGCTCCCCGCCATGGCGCTCAAGTTCCGCGACGGCGTGCTGGATGTCGCGCCGCTCGGGGTGCACGGCCCCGGCCCCGCCGCAAAGTCGCCGCGCTCCGCCGCAAAGGTCGCCCCAACGGGTGCGCAAACCCGTCAGGGCGATTTGTTCTAGGCCGCCAAGCCTGCTAGTCTTGGTGCCATGCTGATGAACGCCTCCGATCGCCCCGCCACGCTCCATTACGAACACAACGGCTTCCGCGTGCTCAGCCCCGGCCGCCACGTGGTTTGTGCGGTCAGCGGCGCGGCCATCGAACTCGAAGTGCTGCGCTACTGGAGCGTGGTCCGCCAGGAGCCCTACGCCACCCCCGAACTCGCTACCCAGCGCCTGCTCGGCAAGGCCTGAAGCGGGGATGACCGCCAGCCGCCGTGCAGCCCTCGGCCTGCTCGGCGGCGGCATGGCTGCCGCGGCCGCCACGCGCCTTGGCGCCACGTCCATCGCGCTCCCCGCGCTCGAACTCACCGAAAGCCGGTTGACCCAGGGCGGCTGGGCGCGCGGCGTCGCCCGGTCCGGCCTCACCCTTGATCTGGGCGGCGTCACGGTCCTGCCCGGCCCGGACGGCCGCTTCATGATCGCGTTTGACCGTGACGCCGGCCCGACCGCCACCCTGACCGGCCGCGCCGCCAACGGGTGGACCACCACGCTGCCGCTCACCATCGCGCCCCGCGCATGGCAGATCGAAATTATCGACGCCCCGCTGCGTCCGCCCGCGCTGCCGAGCGAGGAATACCTGCGCATCCGCGCCGCCGAAGTCGCCCGCATCACCGCCGCGCGGGCGAAAGTGACCGGCGCCTCAGGGTGGGCCCAGACAATGATCCGGCCCGCCCCGGGGCGCATCTCGGGCCGCTTCGGCGCCCAGCGGATCTACCGGGGCGAACCCGGCTCTTACCACTCCGGCCTGGATCTCGCCGCCGCATCGGGCACGCCGATCCTTGCCCCGGCAGACGGCGTGGTCATCCTCGCCGCGCCCGCGCCCTTCACGCTCGAAGGCAGGCTCCTGATGGTTGACCATGGGATGGGCCTTTCCAGCGCCTTCCTCCACTGTTCGGCCCACCGCGTCGCCGAAGGCGATGCCGTGCGTCAGGGACAACCCATCGCCGAGGTCGGGATGACCGGGCGCGCCACCGGTCCGCATCTCCATTGGGGGATTCGCTGGCACGAAGCGCGGCTCGATCCGCTGCTGTTCCTGCCCGAACAGGGCTAGGCCGTTCACGCCTAAACTTGCGCTCCGTCAATGAGTTGACCGGCCCGAACGCAGATTTGCCCGTTTCCTGCGGGGAATAGTTAACCATTCCGAGACGTTTCAGTGCGACAAGCAGGAAGGTTTCAATCAGGGGTCCATGCGCGGGCCAACCAGGCGACGCATGGTTTTTCGACGGGGTCGCGTCCGTCCCGTACGGGGGTTTAAGTGAAAAAGTTCGAAGCAGACCGCATGATCAAGGGAATTGCTCCTTTTGCACTGGTCGTCGGCATGATGGCCGCGCCTGCCCAGGCGCAAATCGCCGCGCCCGGCGCCGAAGCCGATGCAGCCAGCGGCGACATCGTGGTCACCGGCACCCGCATCCGCCAGCCGGGTCTCGACAGTTTCGAGCCGATCACCTCGCTCGACCGGTCCTATCTCGAAGCCCGCAACCTCACCAATCTTGGTGACGTCCTGCGCGAAAGCCCCGGTGTGCGCGGCTCGACCACCCCCAACGGCCTCCAGTCGCCGTTCGGCCAAGGCATGAACTTCGCCAACCTCTACGGGCTCGGCGTCAACCGCACCCTCACGCTGGTCAATGGCAAGCGCTACGTTTCCTCCAGCGCGCCCGCCTTGACCAATGCCACCCCGGGAACTCCGGTCGATCTCAACGTCATCCCGACCATCCTGATCGACCGCGTTGACCGCGTCTCGGTCGGCGGTGCCCCGGTCTACGGCACCGATGCGATCGCCGGCACGATCAACGTGATCCTGCGCCGCCGGATGCATGGGCTTGATGTCAGCGCCACCAGCGGCATCACCGAAGAAGACGACAACGCCCGCTACAACTTCAGCGCCGCCGGCGGGGCCGACTTTGCCGGCGGACGCGGCAACTTCACCGCGGCGGTCAGCTACGATCATTCCGACGGCGTCCTGTCCAGCGCCCGCGCCGCCTACCGCGCCAGCGTGTTCAACGTCACCAACCCCACCACGGCCGCTGCGGCAACGCTCGGCCCGCTCGGGCGCACGGCGGCCACCGACGGCCGGGTCAATACCGACATCGGCTTCAACAACACCGCGACCGACGGCTACCCCGGCACGATCATTGCCTCGAACGTCAGCATTCCGGGCATTACCGCCAACGGCGTGCTGGCCTCGGGCAGCGGCGCCTTCAACTGGCAGTTCAATCCGGCCGGCAATCTCGTCGCCTTCAATCGCGGCACGCTGTTCAACGCCCCGCTCACCGGTGCCGGCGCCAACCCGCTGGCCACCCGCGCCACCAATGGCGACGGGCTTCAGCTCAACAATTTCAACCAGATCGTTTCCGGGCTGAAGCGGCTCAACACCGCCGCCTTCTTCAGCTTCGACCTGACCGAGAACGTCACCTTCCACGCCGAAGGATAC
>Ga0075432_10000634_pt1 | contig 10718 bp, 9 predicted proteins | sample RhiMethybrSRZTD1_FD_72781 | JGI IMG/M metagenome (GOLD analysis project Ga0075432, IMG submission 72781) | Populus rhizosphere microbial communities from Tennessee, USA - Rhizosphere MetaG P. TD hybrid SRZTD1 | ecosystem: Host-associated > Plants > Roots > Rhizosphere > Soil | place: USA... | reverse complement strand
CAGTGATCCTGATCGACGTGGTTCTGGATGTCTTTGATGAATTCGTTGCTATGGCATGTCACGATGATTTGGGTATTGGCAAAACGCTCACTTTCAAATAGCGCCTCCCTGATCCCCTGGCGATGCTCGTGGTCGATCGCGTTGATTGCATCGTCAAAGATCACTGTGGGCGCCTGGATGCTCGAAACCTTGGCTAGGAGAATTGCGAGCCCGAGGCATCGAACATGTCCTTCGCTTAACACTTGCAGCGCGTCGACGCGCCGTTGTGGAGCGCCGCGAAAGCACAGCTCTATCCGACCATCGCCGGTGACCGGCAAATGTAGCTCGGCAAGTTTGTCCTGCTCAGCATCCCGGACGTTGAACTCGTTATAGAGCTGTAAGGCTTGCGCATTCAACCCGGCCATTAGGTTGCCGGGAAGCTCCGATCGGTGCCGCCGCAGCAGAGCCAGAAACTCAGCATATGCCTGTTGGATGCGTGACTCGGCTGCGATCAGCTCCCGCTCCGCAGCAGCTGCGGCGATGAGACCAGCGTTCTGTGCTTCAAACACGGCAATACGTTGCTTTGCGGCTGCAACAGATACCTGAGCTTGCTGCCGTCTAGCCGCATGCTCGGCCAATGCAATTCGAGCCTCATTCAATCGTTCTCGCTCAGCGACAAGCACTTGCCTCTGTGCGAGGTTTTGCTGAGTAGCGGCATCAACCTGTTCCAGTTGAACAGCCCAATCGACCGCTTGCTGTGCAACCGACTTTGCCCCACCCACCGAGTTGTAGCCAATTTTCCACCAAGGGCTATCTGCTTGAACGCCAGGAGACGCCAGATAGCGGCATACTTCATGTTCGCTATTGATTGTTGCACCCACCCGCTGAGCGAAATGGGCCAAGTAGGCACTTAGGACTCCAGACGCTGTTCTAAGGCGTGACACAGCAGCGCTGTATCTTTGCTGCAGTAGCGTAAGCTCCCGTAGCTGTTCAAGACCCTGCGCGGCCTTTTGATAAGGATTTACATGAGTGTGAGGGAATCCCTGTAGCGGCGTTTCGCATGCCGGGCAGCGGTCAGGGGAGACCCCCTGTAGTCCCTGGATAGCAGTAAATAGTCCTTGGTATGCGACATCATCATGCTGCTGGCCAAGCTGGTGGGATAGAGCTTGAACCTCATCGTGAACATCATCCGCGCCTTTGTACGCGGCCAAGAGGTTTTGCTGTCGAACACCGTACAACACTGGCGGTGGCTGATTCAGGATGTCTCCCAACTCTTGGAGCCGTCCCGGGACACCGAAGAAGCCTACGGCCTCCTGCAACTGCCTATAGGGCATACCCAACGCAAATGCTTGTGCGTACTCATCTTCGATCCGTTGGAACTCAGCGCCGGCCAAGACCTCGCTGGCCACTACGTTTATGTCGTTGCCGATCGATTGCTGTTTGAGATCGAGCTCTTGTGCTTTTTTTGGGGTCAGGTCGAGTTGCTCATTCAGCGACTCGTTAAACTGCCCGACAAACTCATTGTAATGATCCATGCCAAACAAAGCCGCGATGAGCTCGGTCTTCTGCCCAGCCGGTTTGGCTGCAATTCTTGAGAATAAATCGATTCGGTTTTTTTCGATGAAGCAGAATCTGTATGCATCGGCGTCAGCGTCGATCGTAATCGGCTGACCGGCTAGATCGAGGGCTTGTAATCGTGGAGCTTCAAAGCGTCCTTCATGAATATTGCGTAGATACTGCCCAGCATCGATCCGTTTTTGAGCCCCCTCGTCCACAGCGCCTAAAAGTGCATACTCCATTGCCTCACATAAGCTGGTCTTCCCACTGCCGTTCGGGCCGTAGAACAAAATTAGGCGCTTGTTGAGATCGAACGACTCTGGATTACGAAACCCTCGAAATGGGCCGACCGTCAGTTCAGTAAGACTACGCCAGCGCCACCCTGCGCCGGCCGCAATAGCATCCAGCATCGGCAATCCACTGTTCATCCCAGCAAACTGCCCACGAGCAAGCTCAACTATGCGAATCGCCCGCTGACTACGATTCCGGGTCGTGGCGCTAACCGCGTCAAAGTTGTGGAGTACCAGATTACCAATACGACGCGCATCATCTGATGCGCCGATTGCTGGCTCATGAAGCCAGCGAACAAAATGCTGATAATCGTGTGCTGCAGATGCCATCCTTGCCTCCTCAGGTATTCACACTCTGGAAATCGCTAGCCATTTATGACGCCAGGCAGACCCACTACTGGCCTGCTGTTTTGCTCCGTTGCAGCTAGCTCGACGGTATACCGTTTAGCACCAGAATAGACCAAACGCTTAGGCTAAGCGGTAGGCGTTGACCGCCTACCTCAGGCACCACTTTGCAGAGCTGCTGGAGGATCTGGTCATTATGATGGGAGCCATCCCTTCAGATGCTCGCTAGCTGAAACGCGAGTAGCGCCATGGCTTAAAGGGACTACTCTGATCTTCTCCAAGGAGGAATCGTAATGTCCAATTCAGACCTGCTCCCTTCCCTTCTTTTCAAGATCAACGAAAACCAAATCGCCCTAGAGGCGGCCATCATGGAGTTGGCGTTGTGGGCGGAGCAGTGTGGATCGGGTGACGTTGGAGGCAACGTGCGCGGTGCATTAGAAACGATCGGCAAAAACGAGGAGTTCATCAAAATGACGCTGGCCGTGCTCATGACACCTGAATGAAGCCCTCGTGGATACAAGATGAACTTCCACCGATTTGGGGTGGTCGAGCATCAGAGGACACCCCAAAAAGGGAGGTTCGTATAGTTCACGAGTTGAGGAACAGGTCATGCTCAAGGCCATTGGTAATACCCCAATCCAACCTCTTCACCGAGCAAGCTGTCACTGTGGCGCAGTTGTGCTTGAGATCCGCCTGCCAACAGGCCTACCAGATCCACATCGTTGCGATTGCTCGTTCTGCAAACGCAAGGGAGCCATCGTTGCAGCGGTGCCCGAAGCCGATTTGAAAGTGCTGAAAGGCGAGTCCGCACTGCGCAAATATCAGTTTGGGAAAAAGGTGGCCGAGCATTTTTTTGCGGCGTGTGCGGTATCTATACCCATCACCGAAGAAGCACCAATCCGAAAGAATTTGGTTTCAATATCGGCTGCCTGGATGGCGTGAATCCCTATGACTTAGGATACGTCCCGGTAGCGGATGGTGGGAAATGGGAAGAGCATCACCACCAGGCTCGGCAACGATGATCTTCTACGCCTATGCGGCCTACGGCATTTGAGCGCCAAAGGCAGAGATTGACGTAGCGCCCGAAAGCACCTCAAGCCACACATATCTGGGTTCAGGGATCAAACCGTACGGCAGGAGTGGCCAGCAGCTTAGAAACTTAATTTTTTGTATTCATTTGTCAAATGGCAGTAAGATAGGTGCCAATTGTCATTATAAGCTAGAGGCTAATATGGCTACCGCTGCTGATCATCCAAGCGTCAAAGCGCGCCAAAAGAGCGCAAAGGCCACGCCTGAAAATGATAAGGCGACCTCGCCCGACATTGTTGTGATAACTCAAGATAAACATGGAACGCGGAAGAAAAAGATAGTAGTAGAAGCTAAACACTCTTTCGATACGAACGTCACCAAAATCACATCTATGCTTATGCCCGGTCTGAAAATCTACGATGATCGTATTGAGGTGTTCAGAGCCACGCAGGCAGGATTTCGCCTAGGATCGGTTATTGAAATGGTCGAATCGGTTCCGGTGTTTCGGGATTACGATGTCCTCACAAGAATTATAGGTCTATCGGCTCGCACCCTGGCCAGGAGAATGAAAAATAAGGATGAGGCCCTGACTCCTGAACAAAGTGCTCGTGCTCTCTATTATGCCGAAGTGTTGGAAAAAGCTATTGGAGTGTTCGGCTCCCGTGAACTTGCAGAAGAATGGATGACTAAGCCTGCACTTGGCTTGGATGGCGACTCCCCGATTGATCTACTCTCAAATTCCGTAGGACACGAAATAGTTAGCGATTTCCTTACCCGTCTTGAGTATGGGGTCTACTAATTGCCTATTCACACTAAATCCCACGAAAGCGAAATTGTTGTTTGGCGGCTCGACGCTACGAAACATGCAGACAGTTGGATGAGCGGAATCGGGGCGGAACTGGGAGGCGGTCGCTGGAATATTAAGGGAATGCGTGCTGTTTACACTTCCCTCGACTCATCAACTGCTATTTTAGAGGTTGCGGTACATAAGGGATTTCGTGCCCTCGATTGTGAACCACATACGCTGACAGCTGCACGTCTTCGGCTCGATATCGCTCCAATCTACAAAGTCGCCTTGTCTGATATACCCAACCCAAACTGGCTGATTCCTGGCCATGTAAGTTGGGGGCAGCAGCAGTTCGGCACTAGCCTACTCGAACAACATCCTTTCGTTATACTACCATCCACTGTGTCTCGCCATAGCATGAACCTCATTATTAACCCGGAACTAGCGAAGGGCATGATAGAAGTTGTTCTGCAAGAACCTTTCGCCCTAGATGGCCGTCTAAATCCTCCCAACAATTGATCTGAAATCCAATTTATCCAAGCTCCGCCTGAATACCGCTTTAACTCAGTCTACGCCTAGCAGTATCTCGTCGGTATTGTGCACAAATCACAGTTCGGAGCGAATAGCCTTTTTCAACATTCTGTCATGACATTAATTCAGTAGCGAATGAGACACGACTGCAGCAAATATGGCGCAATGCCATTGAAATTCATTCTACTCCTTGTACAATTGGCATCGCGGAAATTACCCGTTGAACTAGATTCTGAGAAGGGATGATCAGTGATGCGTTTTCAAATAAATGAAGTACAAGCCGACGGCCACTGGGTTCCACTAACCGACTATCGTGTATTAGACAATTTTGAAAACGTATTCACTCTGATAGTGGGCCAGAATGCTGTAGGTAAAAGTAGGCTGCTCAGAAAAATTGTCAGCAACTATATTTTTTCACAGGAAAATCGCACCAAATCCTCGGAAAGGCAGGGGTACTCAATTAACCATCCCCCCTCCTATGCTTCTGATTTGTGGGATAAAAACTCAAAGCCATCTAGACATACAAACTACCGAGCTTTTGTAAGTGAAACGCTTGCATACACCTCACAACTGTATAGTGGAACAGATTACAATAATGGCGAAGTGAGAACTTCTTCACACTCAAGCCCGTCACCTAGCAACGTGATTGCAGTTTCTACTGGTCGTCATGACAGATTTCCATCAGCAACTCACATCAGAAACAAAGAAATCATTGCAGACTATCGCTACATTGGAACCGACCAATTTTCAAGAAGTAGCATTTCGTCAAGCCTTATCTCCCTGCTCGAAGGATTGCTACAAGGAAGGCAAAACCTTCACAAGCTCAGCAATATATTTGAATATCTTGGATTTGCCCCATATCTTGATATAAAACTATCCCTCGACAGAAAACAATATTCAAAACTAACACCCGATGAAGTTCACGAACTAAATTACAGCTCCAATCCATCTCTACTAGAATTTCTCATTGGCGACGATGATCATATTCACAACAACTACTCGCCAGCAAGCGCCTTTTATGAATACCTTAAGTCGCGCTCAAAAACCAATATAGAACTGCATTTCTGGGATCACTCCCTTGAGATAAAGCACCGTACAATTGATGAACTTATTCCGTTTCTTAAATCCGGGGTAATAAAGATATTCGATATCACACTAATAAAGTTAGTTGATAAATCTCGGCTACGCATGAGCCAAGCAAGCTCCGGTCAGCAGTGCATGCTTACAATCATGCTGGGTATTGCAGGAGCGATCAAAAATGGCTCTCTCATATGCATTGACGAGCCAGAAATCAGCTTACACCCCCAATGGCAAACAAACTTAGTCCAACAATTGCAAGAGGTGTTTTCTGACTTTTCTGGATGTCATTTTGTAATAGCCACTCACTCACCTCAATTGGTATCTGGGCTAACAAGCAAAAACGGGTACGTCTTAAATTTAGAAGAAAAAGAACTGTATCATTCATTTGACTATGCCAAAAGGTCTGCAGATTTCCAGCTAGCGGAAGTATTTCATACACCTGGACAAAATAACGAATATCTCTTGCGAATTACGCTTTTGTTACTAACAAAGCTCTCGCGACGTGAAGAGCTTTGCTATGAGGATAGAGAGATCCTTAACAAGCTTGTTAATATTCGTAAGAACATGAGCGTTGCTGACCCCGTTTACCACCTTATCGGTCAGGTGGAGGCTTTGCACTAAGATGAAAGCAATAACTTTTAGTGGAGCTAATGCAACTTTTATCAGCTCGTACAATGGCGTCAATCACAAAATTTGGAACCAGACGAAAGGCCCAATTGTTGGATTGCGGCATTCAATTCGTGATCATTATCTAACGGAGCAAAGCTTCCTGTGCGCTTATTGCCGAATGGAGAAAAAAGAACGTCACGGTCTAACTTGGGACGTAGAGCACATCATCCCAAAATCAACCCACCCACAATATCTGTTTGAACCTGAAAACCTTGCGTTAGCTTGTAAAGAGTGCAACCAGAGCAAATGGGACAAAGGGGTTCTTTCCCGCGCTCTAAACAATAAATCTCCTTACCCTCGCGCATCTGACGCATTCACCATTATTCATCCACATTATGACACCTACTCAGACCATATGGAAATTGCGGTTCTTTCCAAGAAGGTTTTCCACAGACCCAAGAATAAAGATAAAGGAAGAGAAACGTTTATAGTTTGTGATCTAGTTAGATTTTCTTACGAGTTTGCCGAGTGGGAAGATTTCAATTATGCAATTGTCAAGGCAGTCAGCGATTACATTAAACGCTGCCCTCCTGATGCTACAAAAAATGAAATTGAACGATTCATGAGCACGTTAAACTTTACAGTAGAGGCTGATTTTTAGTTTTGAAAACACTCTCAATTTAACAGGCAGTCGCTATGGGCATATCGCTATGCATAAGATCATGTCATTGGCGGCTAGATAGGATCCCAGACCCGACTTCATACCTCTGGTTTGGTCGGCTTCGCCAGCGTTAACCGGCTGCACAGGGTAACTCCCTGCGGTCATGACAACGAGGTGTAAGATTCGAATCCGATGCAATTTTCGGATCAGGTCAAATACACAATAGGGCAGACTCTGCGGATACGCCGCAGCGAAGCACCTACCTGGCTCCTTGGATGCTAAACCGTCGTAAAAAAAGGCGCTCACGGGCCTTTTTGTACTCAAACCAAAATCACTTGGTCAGCCAGGACTCAACTGCGCGGAGCCGTGCCAGGCATTCCAGGTCTTTTGCTACGCTGACCTCTTTCATGGAGAAATCGCGATGACAAATTCAGACCTATGACCCTGATAAAGGCGATCCTGAAGCATTGTAAAGCCGTTACCGTCAGGCCTGAATAAGTCGTCGCATAACTCAGGACTTCTACGACATGCAATAAAATTTACCACTTCGACTGGGATGCTTGAACAGTTTCATCAAGCACCAACGAAGAGATGGATTGGTGAATACTGGCACGACTCGCCATCATGCTAGACGTTAGATAATGGCATTCACTATTGCTTATTAGTTTCCGATAGATATTTGGAGTATACGGAATTCATAATATGGGAATAAGCTATGCATTCGTCATTGTATGTGCAGGATGTGGCAATCTCAGGCATTTTTATTGCTGAATCTTCCGAAATGCTCCCAAACATGTTGTGGTTATTCAGCAAAATATCCTTAGAGCCATCAATCGTGACAAACCAACAGTAGCGCTCTTCACGCTTCCCGACTTCGCGTGATGTGCACGTGGCAACTACCCATTCCGTATTTGATGGTAGTGTGAAGTTGAATTTTCCGCTCGCATCAGACTGTGTGGTCAAAAAAGGAGCCTGAAGGGAGCTCAGGTACCGCTCACCAGACGAACTGTTGACAAGATTACGTAGTAGTTCGTCCCTTGCAAAAACCATTTTTTCAAATTCAGCCATTTGTTTGTCCGATTCTTTTTCCGAACGATAACCCCTCTTCTTTTCCCTTTCCATAGTGCTGATTATGTCTTGCTGCTTGGTGATTAACCTTGGGGCTAGATCAACTACATCGACAGCAACCACCTTCTGAAGAGGTACAATAATCTTTTTGAACTCATCAAGTCTGTGAATTGAGATCATGACCCCACCTAGTGGGAGGCTGCCCCCATCGCGCGTCACGACGAATATTTGCCCACCTAAATTGTTTTTTACAACGAACGAAATGGGTTCATTTTTCGAGGTTGATGTTTTTACTTGACTCACAACCTCCTGATATTTTGCATACAACGTGATGGTTGAAGCCCCAAAAGCAATTGTGAGTGAGGAAAGGATAAACAGGAGTATGTTTTTCATCGACTCGTCCCTGGCAAGGCATTGATGAGGAGTCTAGATCCAGATTCAGAATCTGTGAGAATACGTCCGATGGAGTCCAGCATGCTCAAGAATTCTTCAGTCGCAACCGGCTGAGAGATTGAAAACACGTCATCGTGAATCGCCCCCGGTTTCGTAGACACCTCCATGCCTTAAAATGAGGCCAATTAGAAGGTGCCTTGAGCACCCCCCGTTACCCCGAAGAATTCATAATCCAAGCGGTCAATCAAGTGACCGAAAAGAAGTTGTCTGTCGCTGATGTAGCGGCCCGTCTTGGCATGTCGACGCATAGCCTCTATGCCTGGATAAAGCGCCACAGCTAACCTCAAGAAGAACGACAGCAGGACGATGATCAGCACGCTGATGGTCGTGGAATCCGCAGGTCGTGAATGCGGTTTCAAATTTTTCCGAATTTGCCCCCCCTGACCGCAATCGGGAGCCTACGTAGAGTCGATCACGACGCTTAAGCGTTCAACTCCGACCTTCAAGGAAAATGACATGACCAAGAAATCCTCTGGCACTAAATCAAAACCAATGACTCAAGAAGCCAAAGCCCGCATCTACTCAGCGACGGCTCGAGAGAAGAACGGCATTATTCCACCGGATAGCTTCGCGTCCCGGGCAGCAAGCGTGGCAGACCAAGCGAAAAAATAACAAGGCTCAGGGCCCAAGGAGGTCTACCTCCTTGGGTTAGGTGATTCTATGAAGCTCCCAGTCTCACCCTATCCATCTATAGGCGAAATTGTCTATGAGGTGGGCACTCGCAGCGGCCTTGTGCTTTCAACAGACGGTACTGGCTTCTACGATGATGTGAAGGCTTTTAAGGACGAACGCAAGCGGCCTGGCCTTGATCCAATTGAGATTCCAACCACCATTCTGTTCGAGCTCGAAAGACGATTGGCCATCTTCATTGGGGATGAGTTGTATGCCAACACTATTTTCGTGGCTTGGCGGCGTTGGCTCGAATACTACGCTGCCCTCATCCCCAAGCACGACGCTGGATTACTTCATCGGCGAGACATGATGTACCTGCTTTGGCCGACAGTTTTCGCGTTCGGAGGCAGCCTAGTGCTGAAGATGATTCACCACATTCTGCCAATTGTATCGTTGGATAAATTGTTGTCTGCTCCCGCACCATTTGGCATTCTCATTAAGGCTTTCTGCACCTGGGAGGCTAGCGATTACGCCAAGATCTGTGAGTATCGGGCAGAGGTGAATGGTATTGACCTCGACAACTGCCGAGACACTCTCGACGTATGGCTGAAAGGCCCTGCAGTTCCTAATCTGGATCGAGCTCAAGAAATACTGCGTGCGTTGGGTCTCGGCGACGAGGTTGCACCGAAACTGTGGGTGGTGGCTTCTAGGCTCCTAAGCCGGACACCCCTCAAGTACCGCGAGACGATCTTAAATCACCTGAATCCTTCCCAAGACGCTGGATCTTTCGAGGATGCTTTCTTCTGGCGCAAGCGGCAGCTATCAATGGAACGGGCAGAAGGTCTAAACATCGGCCCGGATCGACCGTATTCCGCACTTCGAGAAGCACTCTACGACCCAGCTATACCAAGAGATGCACATGCAGTTGAAGACATGCTGAGCCGCCTTGAGAAAACATGGGAGCCCATTGCTGAGGAGACATACCACATCATTGTTTGGCTTCGCGGTCGCTTTCTTGTTCTATCCGGGCAGGAAGAAAAAGCCATGAAGTGCTATCAGGACGCCTACAGCCATGGGGTTGGTCGAGAAGCTGATGTCTTCAACCACGTCCTGCCTGAAGCTCTCGCACTTGCCGGTAAGCTAGGTAAGAAGAAGTGGGTGGCACGGTTCGACTCACTGCTTGGCCTGCATTGGAAGGGTGACTGGGATGGTGACGCTCAGTCATTGGACGAACTTTTCGAGAAGCACTTCGATAGTCGGCTGCTCTACATAAAGCAAGAGCTCAAGCAGCAATAACAGTATCTTCTTATGAAAAACCAACCGGCGTGCAGCACCGTAAAAGAGCACCATCGGAATTAGACTCACCGGCTTTTTAGGTGCTGTCCTGACCTAGCCAGCCGAACGCGGCTCGGCCCGGCAGACCACCATGGAATAGACGATGCCAGGAATGTCGCATCCATCATTAAGGAGATGCTCGGCTGATTAGGTGAGCCGGGGCCACTGGCCCGAAGGAGCGATCCCTCCATTTACGTCGCACCACAGCTTAACTATGGGTAGGCGATGCCACACACAGAATGGTTTGAACTCAACCTACCCTCCCACCTCCCGCGAAGTCTCTGTCCTCACGCAGAGAATCATTGCGCCCTGTCATAAATTGTCTCAGCTCAGTCCTGCATAATTGTTGAAATCATGGAGTCATACCGGTACTCCTAGAGCA
>Ga0075432_10000633_pt1 | contig 10719 bp, 11 predicted proteins | sample RhiMethybrSRZTD1_FD_72781 | JGI IMG/M metagenome (GOLD analysis project Ga0075432, IMG submission 72781) | Populus rhizosphere microbial communities from Tennessee, USA - Rhizosphere MetaG P. TD hybrid SRZTD1 | ecosystem: Host-associated > Plants > Roots > Rhizosphere > Soil | place: USA... | reverse complement strand
CACCGAGCGCTTGATCATGTCCGGGAACACCCGCACCACGTCCTCATTGAAGGCGAAGTCAGGCACCTGGGCCAAAGGCTGGGCGAAAAGGCGATCGGATTCTTTGCTCACGGCGGTTCCGGCGGTGTCGATGAAAAGGCCGGCATTTTAGCCTAGGTACCCGAGTGCCGCGACGGGATTTCGATAGCGTGTTGGCCTGATCGCTTAGCCAATGGGAGTGCCTTTGGCGCACTGTACGCCCACCTCGGCCAAGGCCTTTTGCAAGTCCGCAACGGGATGGCCTAACGCTCGTGCTGCCTGCTCGGCGCCGCAAGCGGCGGTATCAAAGGTTTCGTCTTGACTCCAATAGCTGTGATTGGCCAGCGCGAACACCTGGAAAGCCTTGCGCTGATCCCAACTTGGTGTCTTGGACAATAAGCAGTAAGCCTTGTTGTAGACACCGCTGGAATAATGCGCATCCATTCCATTTACGTCGAACTCTGAGGCATGTTCGATGGAGTGCCCATCGGTGGACTGGTGACACATCTGACGGAGCCCGCCGAGATAACCGTAATCGCCGTCAGGCTTGGTAATGGAGCTCGCGATGACAAAATCACTTTTGCCGTTCCTGCGGTACTTGGCCGCCTCGCCGGACATGTCCGAAAACGCCTCATTAATTCCACCTTCCTGTGCCGAAGAATCTTCCAGGCCCGAGTTCTGCAAGGAAAAGCCATGACTGATCTCATGGGCAACGATGTCCTGGCTTACCATGGGATGAAACGACGTCGCTCCGGAGAGGAAAACCCCCATGTTCTCAGTTGTACTCCATCCCGCGCCATCGCCCTTGGCAGTTAAGAAGAGCATCTTCAGTCCGCCGATTATTGGCTGGACGCCCAGTATGTCTAGATACAAGTCTCTGGTAATAATCGTGTGGAAATATAAATCGTTGACCGGCGTGTAGCCGCCATTGATTGTCTCCTGAACGCTAAAAGGGCACGGAAATATCCAAGGGGGAGAGGGTACCTGGATAGTTCCGTAGAATATCTGGATGCCATTGTGATCGAACGAGCACGCATGGCCCCGTTGCGTGGAAGGCAACGTTGGACGCTCATTACCGTAGCGATACTCGCCAATCAGCACATTGCCACCGGGACCATAGGCAGGTCGAGTCTCCAGCGACGCAACGCCTTCCCACGATTTGAGTACTTCTCCGGTCGCGGCATCGATCAACCCGGTCGGGTTAGACGGGATCCCAGTCTTGGTCTTGGCATCGGTACTATAAGACACTCGATAAATCAGTCGCGCCTTGCTCTCATGACGTGGCTGATAGATAAAAAGTTTTGTACTTGTGAAGGTCGGTGCCTTGGATGTTTCGCCTTTTTTGATCCGCCATTGCTCTTGCAATACCTCTACTGCCTGATTTGCATCCAGCGCCGGTTCTACGTGGGGTAAATCGTGCTCAATCCCTTGCAGGTAGCGGCCGCTGGCATGGATGACCTGTCCTTGGGCATCGCGCTCAATAGCAACGCCATGGCCATATATGGATATGCCTCGGTAGGTCTGAGACATGCGTTGCACCGATCGTTTGCCAGCGAGTGCAATAGGCTCCCCCTTTGCTACAAGATGCAGTTCATCAAGCTTTAATGCGTATTGAGTGTGAGCATCTGAACCCACTCCCTTGTCGTCAACTTCCTCAATGGAAGCAGCGAGCGTGAAGAGCGGCAACATGATGGAAAGCGTGCCAAGTAGATGTGGTGCGAGACGGCCATACATAAGCGTTCCTTCATTGTCAGTAGGCGTTGAGTCATCCTGAGCGTGTCATGAAGTGTCGGCGTCTTACACCTGCCAGAACTGATAGGTTTGCTTTCAATCGTAATGAGATAAGTTATTCGGTAGTTGTTTGCGGGGGAGGGAGCGTTAGCGGTGTACACCAATATGCACGCAAGTATGTGCATGAAACGAGCGTGTTCTTGAGCATGAGGGCTGTGGGCAATCTGTGTATTGCTAGCGCAGCTTTTGAGTGAACGCCGAGGCGGTGATGCCCCATTGCCCCAGCCAGTAGCTGAGGATGATCACATAGGGCGCCGCATCGAACGGCTCAACAAAGCGACTGATACCAATCATGCTGTCCGAGAACACAAACGCCACCGCGCCTGCTGCCGCCAACAGCGCCGAACGCTTGGGCACGTCGCTGCCGAGCCGCGCCAGCGCACGCCAGAGCATGGCGCTGATCGCCAGCCCGTAGACGATCACCGGAATCAGCAACGGCCCCAGCCCGTGAGAGATCAGAACTCCCAGCAACACGACGCCGACGCTGAGGGCCAGGATCAGCGGCAACAGGGCCAGCCGCCTGCAGTCGCTCAAATAAGCCTTTAGATAGGCCAGATGGGCGACCAGGAACGCTCCGAGGCCAAACACGAACAAATCCCCCGGCCATGCCAGCAGCACGTCGCCGAGCAGGGAGAAAATCAACCCGAGGCTGATCCAGCGCCGATACTCGCCGGGCGGTGCGTCGTGCAGCCAGCCGAGCAGGGCCAGCACCGGCAGCGGCTTGACCAGCAGGCAAAGCAGTGCAGCGTGCACGCTCAGGCCGTAGAGAAAAGTCACTGCGCCCATCAGCGCCAGAATCAGCCAGCCCACGGTCAGTTGACCGAAATGGCGCAGTCGAAGGCATCCGCCGGCAGCACTTCCGGAGCCCAGGGTTGTTGCGAAGTCAGGCGTAGACGTCCCGTGCCAGTGGCAAAGGCCTGGAATCGCCAGGTGGAAACACCGGCAGCGCCGACGACGCCGGCATCTTCCGGGTTGCTGTAGACCTCAGGGCTGAGCGCGCGCAGCACACCACCGGCCGAATCCTGGATCGACCAGCGATAACCCGTGGTTGGATTGCTCGGCAGGGTCAGGATAAGGTTTTGCCCGTTGCTGAGTTTTACCGGGCATTCGCTTTGTTTTTCCACGGTCACGTTCTGTTTCGGCTGCGTGGCGCAGGCGGCCAGCAAGGCGAGGGCGAGGGGGACAAACAGGCGAGTGGGGGACATAGGCTCAGCGGCTCCAGCGTTCACGACGAACGGCGAGCATAACCGAGATAAGACAAATTGTGACAGCCAGGGAAAGAAGTGGTGTCAGGGCTGACGCCTTCGCTGGCAAGCCAGCGCCTACAATGGTTTGCGTTGAACACAAATTCAGTGTTCACCAAAGAACCCTGTAGGAGCTGGCTTGCCAGCGATAGCAGTAGCGCAGTCGCTACAGGAGCATCAGAACAACACCTTCGCCACATCGGCGAACCGCTTGGCGAAATGCACGGTAATGCCTTCCTTCAGATACTCCGGCAATTCCTCGAAATTACCCCGGTTAGACTCCGGCAGAATCAGCTCGAAAATCTTCTGCCGGCGCGCCGCAATCACCTTCTCACGCACCCCGCCAATCGGCAGTACATGCCCGGTCAGCGTCAGTTCGCCGGTCATGGCCACGCCTTTTTTCGGTGGCTGGTTGCGGGCCAGGGACAGCAGGGCGCTGGCCATGGTCACACCGGCGCTCGGGCCGTCTTTCGGGGTGGCGCCTTCCGGAACGTGCAGGTGGACGAACGCTTCGTCGAAGAATTTCGGGTCACCGCCAAACGACTTCAGGTTGGAGCTGACGTAGCTGTAGGCAATTTCCGCCGACTCCTTCATCACCTCACCCAATTGCCCGGTGAGTTTGAAGCCGCGATTGAGGGTGTGAATGCGCGTCGCTTCGATCGGCAAGGTGGCGCCACCCATGCTGGTCCAGGCCAGGCCAGTGATCACGCCGATGCCGGAAAGTACCTGCTCGTTACGGAACACCGGTTTGCCCAGCGACGATTCGAGGTCTTTCGGGCCAATCTTGATCGTTGCCTGTGGATCTTCGAGCAGCTTCACCACGGCTTTGCGCACCAGTTTGCCGAGATTTTTTTCCAGCTGGCGGACCCCGGCTTCACGGGCATAACCGTCGATCAGCGCCTTGAGGGCGCTGTCGCTGATGCTCAGGCTGCTTTTCGACACCCCAGCCTTCTCCAGTTGTTTTGGCCACAGGTGACGCTTGGCGATGGCGACTTTTTCTTCGGTGATGTAGCCCGACAGGCGGATCACTTCCATCCGGTCCAGCAAGGGGCCGGGAATCGAATCCAGGGTGTTGGCGGTGCAGACGAACAGCACTTTCGACAGGTCCATGCGCAGATCGAGGTAGTGGTCGAGGAATTCGACGTTCTGCTCCGGGTCGAGGGTTTCCAATAGCGCCGAGGCCGGGTCACCCTGATAGCTTTGGCCCATCTTGTCGATTTCATCGAGCATGATCACCGGGTTCATCACTTCGACGTCTTTGAGCGCCTGCACCAGTTTGCCCGGTTGCGCGCCGATGTACGTTCGGCGATGGCCCTTGATTTCAGCCTCGTCACGCATGCCGCCCACGCTGAAGCGGTAGAACGGTCGGCCAAGGGATTCGGCGATGGATTTGCCGACGCTGGTCTTACCCACGCCCGGCGGCCCCACCAGCAATACGATGGAACCGCTGATCTCGCCTTTGTAGGCACCGACCGCGAGAAACTCGAGGATGCGGTCCTTGATGTCGTCGAGGCCGGCGTGGTGGTTGTCCAGCACCTTGCGCGCGTGCTTGAGGTCGAGTTTGTCCTCACCGTACACGCCCCACGGCACCGAGGTCGCCCAGTCGATGTAATTGCGGGTGACGGCGTACTCTGGCGAGCCGGTTTCGAGGATCGACAGCTTGTTCATCTCTTCTTCGAGGCGTTTCTGCACCTGCGCCGGCAGGACTTTGCCCACCAGTCGCTGCTCGAACTGTTCGAGGTCAGCGCTGCGGTCGTCCTTGGTCAGCCCCAGCTCCTGCTGGATGACCTTGAGTTGTTCCTTGAGGAAGAACTCGCGCTGGTGCTCACCGATCTTGCGGTTCACTTCAGCGGAAATCTCTTTTTGCAGGCGCGCGACTTCGACTTCCTTGCGCAGCATCGGCAGGACTTTTTCCATGCGCTTGAGCATCGGCACGCAGTCGAGCACTTCCTGCAGCTCGCTGCCGGTCGCCGATGTCAGGGCGGCGGCAAAGTCGGTCAGCGGCGACGGATCGTTGGGGCTGAAGCGGTTGAGGTAGTTCTTCAGCTCTTCGCTGTACAGCGGGTTGAGCGGTAGCAGTTCCTTGATCGCATTGATCAGCGCCATCCCGTAGGCCTTGACCTCGTCGGTCGGCTCGGTGGGCTGGTGCGGGTATTCGACTTCCACCAGGTACGGCGGGCGATGGTGCTTGAGCCAGGTCTTGAGGCGCACACGGGTCAGGCCCTGGGCGACGAATTGCAGTTTGCCGTTTTCGCGGCTGGCGTGGTGCACCTTGACCAGTGTGCCGTACAGCGGCAGGGCCGAGGTGTCGAAATGGCGCGGGTCTTCCTGGGGGGTGTCCATGTAGAACAGGGCCAGGGAGTGATGATCGGATTTGGCGACCAGGTCGAGGGTTTCAGCCCAGGGTTCTTCATTGACGATGACCGGCAGGACCTGGGCCGGGAAGAAGGGGCGGTTGTGAATCGGAATGATGTAGACCTTGTCCGGCAGGTTCTGGCCGGGCAGGGCCAGGCCCTTGCCGGTGGTGTGGTGTTCGGCGGCTTGCGGGTCGGCGTATTCGCTGGGGTCTTCGGGGAATGCTTGCTGGTCGCTCATGGGGCACCTGCGCAATGGAGTATGGGTCTTAGATGGGGCAGGCCTTGGGTGGTTTCAATGGGGGAGGGGATATTCGGGGAGCGTTCAGGATCTGCACAGGTCCTGGCCATCAGCCCGTTGCAGGCGTGGCGCGCAGGTCAGTGCGGGCAGCGTTCCCACGGTATGGGAACGCTAATCCGGCATCTTACGGGCGAATCTCGATCATCGTGCCGTCCGGCACCAGGTTCCAGATTTCGCGCATGTCCATGTTGCGCATGGCGATGCAGCCGTCGGTCCAGTCCAGGGTGTGGAACAGGTGCTCGGGGTTTTCTTCGGTGTCCGGGGTGCCATGGATCATGATCATGCCGCCGGGATCGACACCTTCGCGCCGTGAACGGGCGGAATCGGTGATGTTCGGATAGGAAATGTGCATCGCCAGGTTGAAGCGGTCGCTGACCTTGCGCCAGTCGATCCAGTAGAAACCTTCGGGCGTGCGTTTGTCGCCTTCCATCAGCTTCGCTCCCTTGGGCCGCTTGCCCAGGGAAATGCGGTAGGTCTTGAACGGCTTGCCGTCATTGATCAATTGCAATTGATGGGCAGACTTGAGAACCAGGATTTTCTCGATGACCTTGCCGTTCAGGGGTTCCATGGCGGTAGCCTGGGACACCGTGATGAACGACAAGCAGAAAAGGGCAAGCAACCAGCGCATTGAAACGATTCCCCAAGAGGTGTCGCGACTATATATATATTTATAGGTGTTTTTGCAGGCGCTGCCGAAGGTTCGGGCCGAGTTCGGACGATCGTAGTGCGCCTGGTAATGATACCAAGATGACATCAAATGATGACAGGCTGAACCAGCGGCGGGATCGATTCGGACCGGACGGGATAGACCTCGGTCCGCCGGTCAGCGAAGAAGCATTCTAAGGTACGGCCCACCGTGCGGAAAGCCAGCTCGTCCCAAGGGATGTCGGCTTCGTCGAATAGTTGCACTTCCAGGCTCTCGGGGCCTGCAGCAAAATCCAGGTCCGCCAGTTCGGCGCGGAAGAAGACGTGCACCTGGCTGATGTGCGGCACATCGATCAGCGTATAGATGCTCAGGTTGCGCACCCGGGCGCAGGCTTCCTCGGCGGTCTCGCGAATGGCCGCCTGCTCGATGGTCTCGCCGTTTTCCATGAAGCCGGCGGGCAGGGTCCAGTAGCCCCGGCGCGGCTCGATGGCGCGGCGGCACAACAACACCTGAGTGCCCCAGGTCGGCACGCAACCGGCGACGATGTTGGGGTTCTGGTAGTGAATGGTGTGACAGCTGTCGCAGACAAAACGCAGGCGAGAATCGCCCTCGGGAATGCGTTGGGTCACCGGGTTGCCGCACTGACTGCAAAATTTCATGCTTGGGTTCCTGAATGCTGCGCCTATCTTGGCGTGCGGCGGTGGCTGTCGGCAAGTTGTCGTTTCGCGACATGCCACTGTCCGGGGGGTTGGGCGACCGCGGCGATTGGTGCATGATGCAGGGTAAGGCACTGATCGAGAACACTCATGCTGGACGAGCTACTGCATCGGGTAAGTCACCACACACCGCGCACGCTGGAGACTGACCGACGTTTCCCCGAGGCCGCCGTCCTGGTGCCGATTACTCGCAGTGACGAGCCGGAATTGGTATTGACCCTGCGCGCCAGCGGGTTGTCGACCCATGGTGGCGAAGTCGCTTTCCCTGGTGGTCGACGCGACCCCGAAGACCCCGACCTGATTTTTACCGCCCTGCGCGAAGCCGAGGAAGAGATCGGCCTGCCACCGGGCCTGGTCGAAGTGATCGGCCCGCTTAGTCCGTTGATCTCCCTGCACGGCATCATGGTCACGCCCTATGTCGGGGTGATTCCGGATTTCGTCGAATACCGGGCCAACGATGCCGAGATCGCCGCCGTGTTCAATGTGCCCCTGGAGTTCTTCCGCAAGGACCCGCGCGAACATACCCATCGCATCGACTACCAGGGGCGCAGTTGGTATGTGCCGAGCTATCGCTATGGTGAATTCAAGATCTGGGGCCTGACGGCGATCATGATCGTAGAGTTGATCAATCTGCTCTATGACGCGAAAATCAGCCTGCACCAACCGCCGAAAAGTTTTATCAACACCTGAAAGCCATCACTCCAATGGCCTGAACTCGCCGCTGCCTGTGCCTTGAGGACAACACGATGAAATACCGCCTGGGCGACGCCCGTGTCGAGACCCACCCACAGAGCTGGGTCGCTCCCAATGCCGTGCTGGTGGGCAAGGTCAAACTGGAAGAGGGCGCCAACGTCTGGTTCAACGCCGTGCTGCGGGGCGACAACGAGCTGATCCTGATCGGCAAGAACAGCAACGTCCAGGATGGCACCGTGATGCATACCGACATGGGCTACCCGCTGACCATCGGTACCGGCGTGACCATCGGCCACAACGCCATGCTGCATGGCTGCACTGTAGGTGACTACAGCCTCATCGGCATCAATGCGGTGATCCTCAATGGCGCGAAAATCGGCAAGAACTGCATCATCGGCGCCAATTCGTTGATCGGCGAAGGCAAGGAGATACCCGACGGTTCGCTGGTCATGGGCTCGCCCGGCAAGGTGGTGCGCGAATTGACCGAGCCGCAGAAAAAGATGCTGGAAGCGAGCGCCGCTCACTACGTGCATAACTCGCAACGTTATGCCCGCGACCTGGCTGAGCAGGAAGAATGACGACGAGCGAACGACCGGTGGCATCGCCCTGCGTGAACATTTGCGCGCTGGATGACGATGACATTTGCACGGGCTGTCAGCGCACGGTGGAAGAGATCACCCGCTGGAGCCGGATGGACAACGAAGAGCGGCGCAAGGTACTGGGGTTGTGCCATGAACGGGCGAAGTCCAGTGGGTTGGTGTGGATGATTGGGGCAAGGCCCGATAAATGAGGCGACGCCTTCGCGAGCAAGCCCGCTCCTCCATTTGATTGATGTTGCTCATACATTCTGTGACCGGCACTGGATAATGTGGGAGCGGGCTTGCTCGCGAAGACGTCAGCACTGTCACCACCGCCTCCTCTGAAGTACCCTGTGCGCCAAATTGACAGGTACCCCCATGTTCTTCCTGATCGCCTACATCGGCAGCGTCGTGCTGATCAACTACGCCTTCTCCACTGCCCCGGACCTGGACATCATCTGGTCGGCGTGGGGCGGCCTGGTGTTCGTGTTGCGCGACATGGTGCAAACGCGCTTCGGCCATGGTGCGATTGCGGCGATGCTGGCGGCGCTGGTGCTGTCCTATATCACCTCCGACCCCTCCATTGCCCTGGCCAGCGCCACGGCGTTCGCGGTGTCGGAGTGTATCGACTGGCTGGTGTTCAGCATCACCCGGCGTCCGTTGCACGACCGCCTGTGGATAAGTTCGGCCCTGAGCATCCCCCTCGATACGTTCATCTTCTTCGGCATGATCGATGCGCTGACCCCGGGCGTCATTCTCACCGCCCTGGGCTCGAAGTTCGCTGGCGTCACAGCCGTCTGGCTGATCATGGCCTGGCGCTTGCGCAAACAGGCGCTCGTCAGCTGAGCCAAACCCTGCGGTTCATGTAAAATGCCGCGCTTTCTCCCCATGGGAAGCGCGCCAGGCGCCGCATCCCTCGATGATCCGCTTCTTGAGGACTTGAGATGACCCGTATCGGAACTCCATTGTCGCCCACCGCGACCCGCGTATTGATGTGTGGCTGTGGCGAACTGGGCAAGGAAGTGGTGATCGAGCTGCAACGCCTGGGCGTTGAAGTGATTGCCGTGGATCGCTACGCCAATGCGCCGGCCATGCAGGTAGCCCATCGCAGCCACGTGATCAACATGCTCGACGGCGCGGCGCTGCGCGCGGTGATCGAAGCCGAGAAGCCGCACTTCATCGTGCCGGAAATCGAAGCCATTGCTACCGCGACCCTGGTGGAACTGGAGGCCGAAGGCTTCACCGTGATCCCGACCGCGCGGGCTGCACAGCTGACCATGAACCGCGAAGGCATCCGTCGCCTGGCCGCCGAAGAGCTGGACCTGCCGACCTCGCCTTACCACTTCGCCGACACCTTCGAGGACTACAGCAAGGCCGTCGAGGACCTCGGTTTCCCGTGCGTGGTCAAGCCGGTGATGAGTTCGTCGGGCAAAGGCCAGAGCCTGCTGCGCAGCGTCGATGACGTGAAGACGGCCTGGGACTACGCCCAGGAAGGCGGGCGTGCCGGTAAAGGCCGGGTGATCGTCGAAGGTTTTATCGATTTCGATTATGAAATTACCCTGCTGACCGTGCGTCACGTCGGCGGCACTACCTTCTGCGCGCCGGTCGGCCATCGTCAGGAGAAAGGCGACTACCAGGAAAGCTGGCAGCCCCAGGCCATGAGCCCGGTAGCCCTGGCTGAATCCGAGCGCGTGGCCAAGGCCGTGACCGAGGCCCTGGGTGGGCGTGGCCTGTTTGGCGTCGAATTGTTCATCAAGGGTGATCAAGTGTGGTTCAGCGAAGTGTCGCCGCGCCCGCACGACACGGGCCTGGTCACCTTGATTTCCCAGGACCTGTCGCAGTTCGCCCTGCATGCGCGGGCGATTCTGGGGCTGCCGATCCCGTTGATCCGTCAGTTCGGCCCATCGGCCTCGGCGGTGATCCTGGTGGAAGGGCAGTCGACCCAGACCGCTTTCGCCAACCTCGGTGCGGCATTGAGCGAGCCGGATACGGCGTTGCGCCTGTTTGGCAAACCTGAAGTGAATGGCCAGCGCCGCATGGGTGTTGCCTTGGCTCGCGACGAGTCGATCGAAGCGGCTCGCGCCAAGGCGACCCGTGCATCCCAGGCTGTTGTAGTAGAGCTGTAACCGAGGCGCGGCATTCGCGAGCAAGCCCGCTCCCACCCTGAGGACCGCGTTCTTTCAGAAAGAATCCGGTCCCCCCTGTGGAGGCGGGCTTGCTCGCGAAGCTTTTTACTTCAAGAAACCCGATTCAGGTCGTTGTTTCGCGTCTCCTTCTGGCACAGCACAGCAATCAGGCTGAGCACCGCCGCCCCCGACACATACCCGCCGACATAACTCAATCCCCCCATCGCCACCAGTTTCTGCGCGAAGAACGGT
>Ga0075432_10000632_pt1 | contig 10722 bp, 11 predicted proteins | sample RhiMethybrSRZTD1_FD_72781 | JGI IMG/M metagenome (GOLD analysis project Ga0075432, IMG submission 72781) | Populus rhizosphere microbial communities from Tennessee, USA - Rhizosphere MetaG P. TD hybrid SRZTD1 | ecosystem: Host-associated > Plants > Roots > Rhizosphere > Soil | place: USA... | reverse complement strand
ATTATCGCACGCGCAAGCGTCGCGATCGCGCGTCAGTCGGCGCCGCGCGTGGTAACTCGCTTGAGCAAATGATGCAGCGCATCAAGGATGCGAGTTCATCGGAATTGCCGGTGTTGATCAAGGCCGACGTCCAAGGTTCGGCCGAAGCCATCGTCAACGCCCTCAACAAGATCTCGAACGACGAGATCAAGGTGAAGGTGCTGAACTCCGGTGTCGGCGCGATCACCGAAAGCGACGTCTCGCTGGCCTTCGCCTCGGGCGCGCCGGTGATCGGCTTCAACGTCCGTCCCAACGCCAAGGCGCGCGAGATGGTCGAACGCCACAAGGTGCGGATGAAGTACTTCGACGTGATCTACCACCTGACCGAAGACGTCGCCAAGGAAATGGCCGGCATCTGGGGTCCGGAACGGATCGAAACCGTCGTCGGCCGCGCGGAAATCAAGGAAGTGTTCCCTGCGGGCAAGAAGGACAAGGCGGCTGGCCTCCTCGTCACCGACGGCTACATCCGCAAGGGGCTGTTCACGCGCGTCACCCGCAATGACGTCATCGTCAGCAAGACCCACATCGCCTCGCTGCGGCGCTTCAAGGACGACGTTGCCGAAGTGCGCGCCGGTCTGGAATGCGGCGTGGTCCTGCAGGACACGAACGACATCAAGCCGGGCGACATGCTCGAAACGTTCGAAGTCGAAATGCGCGACCGGACGCTGTAAGGGGCGTTGCTAGGTGGCGGGCCAACTCATAACGGCAGGAGGCGAACAGTTCGTCCTCCTGCCGCTTGCCGAGTATGAGCGGCTCACCAAGGCGGCCAAGACACTAGTTGTCGGTCTTTCCGAACCGGTGCCTGCTCGCCCATATTCTGGGGAACCTGCCGTTTCCCAAAATGGGGAAAGCGCGCTTAGGATTTGGCGGAAACATCGAGGTTTCGTATTAGAGAAACTTGCAAAAGAAGTCGGTATTTCCAAAAGCTTTCTCTCAGAAATTGAAACCGGAAAGAGGTTCGGCAAGCCAATAGTGTGGTCGAAGCTAGCCAAGGTTTTGAACACGGACATCGAGGCGATACTTCCGCAGGATCAAGATTGATCCGCTACGTCGCCTTCCTCGGTTCGATCAACGTCGGCGGCAACCGCCTGACGATGGCGGAACTGCGCGGTGCGCTCGAGGCTGAAGGCTTCGTCAACGTGGAAACCGTGGTGGCGAGCGGCAACGTGCTGTTCGACCATGACGAACGGCCCACCGCCGGGCTTGAGGAAAAGCTCGAACACGTCTTGCGTCACCGCTTCGGCATGCGCTCCATCGCCGCGGTCCGCAGCCGCGACGAAGTGGCCGAGGCCATCAGCGCCAACCCCTTTTCTGCCGACGGCGAGCCCAACATGGTCCACACCATGTTCCTTGAGAGTGACGCCGATCCGGCCCAATTCCGCGTGCTCTTGGCCGATCACGAAGGGCGCGGCCCCGAAAGGCTCGCTATCGGCCCTCGCGCGCTCTATATCGACTATGTCGCAGGGGCGGGTAACAGCCGGTTGACCGGCTCCTTCATCGAACGGCGGCTGGACCGGCGCGGCACCGCGCGCAACATGCGCTCGCTCGCGCGGATCCTCGCCAAAATGGACGAACAGCAAAACTGATGGCCCGCCAACCCGCCTCTCCCGAAAACCGCTCGGTCCGCCTGCTCAAGGTGGGTGAACAGGTGCGCCATGTCATTTCCGAACTGCTGGTACGGCAGATGGTCCGTGACGAGGTGATTTCGGCCCATTCAATCTCGGTCACCGAAGTGCGGATGAGCCCGGACCTGCGCCATGCCAGCGTGTTCGTGAAGCCGCTGCTCGGTGCGGACGAAGCGGTTGTGCTGAAGGCGCTGCGTACCAATACGGCCTATTTCCAGAAGCAGGTGGCCGGCAAGCTGAAGCTGAAATTCGCCGCGAAGATCAACTTCCTGCCCGACGAAAGCTTCGATGTGGCGACGCGGATCGACACCCTGCTGAGCGACCCGCGCGTCGCCCGCGACCTTGCCGCGCCCCCCGAAACTGACGAGACCAGCGACGTGGGAAGCGACGAGGATGAGGGCTGAGCCCTCCGGCAATGGCCAAGCTCTATTTCTACTATGCCAGCATGAACGCCGGCAAATCGACCAACCTGCTCCAGGCCGCGTTCAACTACGCCGAGCGCGGGATGCGGACCATGTTGTGGAGCGCCGCGCTCGATGACCGGGGCGGCGCGGGGATTGCCAGCCGGATCGGCCTTTCCGCAGAGGCGCATTTGTTTACGCCCGAAACCGACTTGTGGGCGGCGGTAACCACCGCCCAGGCCGCCGATCCGATCGCCTGTGTGCTGGTGGACGAGGCGCAGTTCCTTTCGGCCAGGCAGGTGTGGCAACTGGCGCGCGTGGCCGACGAAGGCGGCATCCCCGTCCTGTGCTACGGCCTTCGGACGGACTTTCTGGGCGAACTGTTTCCGGGGTCGGCGGCACTGCTGGGCATTGCCGACAGCCTCGTCGAACTGAAAGCGGTCTGTCATTGCGGCCGCAAGGCGACGATGAACCTGCGCACCGATGCGGAGGGCCGAGCCATCACCAGCGGCGCGCAGACCGAGATCGGCGGGAACGACCGCTACATCGCGCTCTGCCGCAAGCATTTCACCGAGGCACTGCATCCATGAGCGACACCTTCCTGCGCGCCGCCGCGCTGATCGTGCCGATGGTCTTCGCCATCGTCTTCCACGAGGTGGCGCATGGGCTTTCCGCCAAGTGGCTGGGCGATCCGACGGCTGACGAGCGTGGGCGGCTGAGCCTCAACCCGCTGCGCCACGTCGATCCGATCGGCACCATTGTCGTGCCCGGCGCGCTGGCGCTGTTTGGCATGCCGGTGTTCGGCTGGGCCAAGCCGGTGCCGGTGACCCCCCAGCGGATGCGCAATCCGCGCCTCGGCATGGTGCTTTCTGCAGCGGCGGGTCCGGCTTCGAACTTTGTCCAGGCGCTGGTCGGGGCGGTGCTGCTCGGTCTGCTGGTCGTCTATTACGGGCCGCAGGGGGAGCCGGGCGGGGTCGGCAAGTTTCTCGCGCTGATGCTCAGCTACGTCATGATGATCAATGTCTTCGTAGGCCTGTTCAACCTGATCCCGATCCCCCCGTTCGACGGATCGCACATCGTCGAAGGGCTGCTGCCGCGCAGCCTTGCCCGCGCCTATGGCGGCTTGCGCAAGTTCGGCTTCGCGATGGTGCTGATCCTGATCGTCGTGCTGCCGCGGCTGGTCCCCGGCTTCGATCCGGTCGGCGCGATCATCGACAAGCCCTATGGCCTCGCGATGGACGCCTACGGGGCTATCGTCTCGGCCATTGCCGGACAATAGCATGTCTGTCTCCGGCTGGATCATCCTCGACAAGCCGCTCGGCCTTGGCTCGACCCAGGCCGTCGCTGCGGTGAAGCGCAACCTGCGCGAGGCGGGGCTGGGCAAGAAGATCAAGGTTGGCCACGGCGGGACGCTCGATCCGCTGGCGACCGGCGTCCTCCCCATCGCGCTGGGCGAGGCGACCAAGCTGTGCGGGCGGATGCTCGACGCAAGCAAGGCCTATGCATTCACGGTGCAGTTCGGTTGCGAGACCGATACGCTCGACCTTGAGGGCAAGGAAATTGCCACGAGCGACCTGCGCCCGTCGCGCGTGGAAATTGAGGCTGTCATGCCCCGTTTCACCGGGCCGATCGAGCAGGTGCCGCCGGCCTATTCGGCGCTGATGGTGGGCGGCGAACGGGCCTATGATCTTGCCCGCAAAGGCGAGGCGTTCGAACTGAAGTCCCGGTCCGTCACCATCCACGCGCTGGACCTCACGGAAACGACGCCCGAAAGCGCGACGTTTGTCGCCCGCGTTTCCAAGGGCACCTACATCCGCAGCCTCGCGCGGGACATCGCGCGGGCGCTCGGCACGGTCGGTCATGTGACGATGCTGCGCCGCCTGAAAGCCGGTCCGTTTGCGATCGAACAGGCGATTTCGCTGGACAAACTGAACGGAGTGGGTAAGGGCGCCCCCCTTGAGAATGTACTCTTGCCGCTGGAGGCAGGGCTGGTCGACATCCCGGCTCTTGACCTCGGTCCGGAACAGGCAAGGGCGGTCCAACAGGGCCGCGTTCTGGCCGGACTGCCCCAAAGTGACGGGCTTTACTGGGCGCGGGCCGGCATGGTGCCGGTCGCACTGGTGGAGCTTTCAGGCGGAAGCCTGACCGTTTCGAGGGGCTTCAACCTTCCTGATGTCGCGGAGTGAATTGAATGTCGGTTACCCCTGAAAAGAAGCAGGAAATCATCAAGGACAACGCCCGCTCGGCAACCGACACCGGTTCGCCCGAAGTGCAGGTCGCGATCCTGACGAGCCGCATCGTGACCCTGACCGAACACTTCAAGGGCCACCACAAGGACAACCACTCGCGCCGCGGTCTGCTGATGATGGTCAACAAGCGCCGTTCGTTGCTCGACTACCTGAAGAAAAAGGACGTCGACCGGTACAACGCGCTGATTTCCAAGCTCGGTCTTCGCAAGTAAGAATAGAGGAAGCGGCCCCCAGCGGGCCGCTTCTTGCATCGGGCACAGCGTTTCGAATACGCGCCCGGACCTAACGGGCCATACCGCAATTCGGCGGGAGGCCCAGGGGCCACAAATCAGCCCCACACCGGACCGGGACGGAATCCCCGGCAGCAAACCCCGCCTGCAATCGGGCAGACGGGTCCGAAGGAAAACTCATGTTTGACGTCAAAACCGTATCGCTGGAGTGGGGCGGAAAGACCCTCACCCTCGAAACCGGCCGCATCGCCCGCCAGGCGAATGGCGCGGTCCTCGCCACCTACGGCGAAACTGTCGTGCTCTGCGCGGTCACTGCCGCCAAGTCGGTCAAGGAAGGGCAGGACTTCTTCCCGCTGACCGTGCACTACCAGGAAAAGTTCTCGTCGGCCGGGCGCATCCCGGGCGGCTTCTTCAAGCGCGAACGCGGCGCCACGGAAAAGGAAACGCTGGTTTCCCGCCTGATCGACCGTCCGGTCCGCCCGCTGTTCCCTGAAGGTTTCTACAACGAAATCAACGTCATCGCCCAGGTCCTGTCCTATGACGGCGAGACTGAGCCCGATGTCGTCGCGATGATCGCCGCCTCGGCCGCGCTGACCATCTCGGGCGTGCCGTTCATGGGCCCGATCGGCGCCGCGCGCGTCGGTTTTCAGGATGGCGAATACATCCTCAACCCGTCGCTGTCGCAGGCTGCTGCCGGCCGCCTCGACCTCGTCGTCGCCGCTACGGACAGCGCCGTGATGATGGTGGAATCGGAAGCCAAGGAGCTGACCGAGGACGAAATGCTTGGCGCAGTGATGTTTGCCCATGACGAAATCCGCAAGGTCGTCGGCGCAATCATCAAGCTGGCTGAAAAGGCTGCCAAGGACCCCTGGGACATCGACCTGTCGGACAACACCGCCGACATGAAGAAGAAGCTCAAGGAAATCGTCGGTGCCGATGTTGCCGCCGCCTACAAGCTGACCGACAAGTCGGCCCGCTCGGACGCGCTCAACCTCGCCCGCGCCAAGGCGAAGGCCGCTTTTGCGACCGAAACCCCGCAGACCCAGATGGTCGCCATGAAGACCATGAAGAAGGTCGAGGCCGACATCGTGCGCGGCGCCATCCTCGAAACCGGTTCGCGCATCGACGGCCGCACCACCACGCAGATCCGTCCGATCGAAGCGATCGTCGGCTTCCTGCCGCGCACGCACGGTTCTTCGCTGTTCACCCGCGGTGAAACGCAGGCGATCTGCACCACCACGCTGGGCACCAAGGACGCCGAGCAGATGATCGACGGTCTCGACGGCTTGTCGTATTCGCGCTTCATGCTGCACTACAACTTCCCGCCCTACTCGGTCGGTGAAGTGGGCCGCTTCGGCGCCCCAGGCCGCCGCGAAGTCGGCCACGGCAAGCTGGCATGGCGTGCGCTGAACCCGGTCCTGCCGACCAAGGACGAGTTCCCCTACACGATCCGTGTTCTCTCGGACATCACCGAGTCGAACGGTTCGTCCTCGATGGCCACCGTCTGCGGCGGCTGCCTCTCGATGATGGACGCTGGCGTGCCGATCGACCGCCCGGTTTCGGGCATCGCGATGGGCCTCATCCTCGAAGGCGACAAGTTCGCTGTCCTGTCGGACATCCTGGGCGATGAAGATCACCTCGGCGACATGGACTTCAAGGTTGCCGGCACCGCCAACGGCATCACCACGATGCAGATGGACATCAAGATCGCCGGGATCACCCGCGAGATCATGGCCCAGGCGCTGTCGCAGGCCAAGGAAGGCCGCGCGCACATCCTGAACGAGATGACCAAGGCGCTGGGCGAGGCGCGGACCGAACTTTCGGCCCACGCACCGCGCATCGAGTCGCTTCAGATCGACAAGTCGAAGATCCGCGACATCATCGGCACCGGCGGCAAGGTGATCCGCGAGATCGTCGCCACCACCGGCGCCAAGGTCGACATCGACGACGAAGGCCTGATCAAGATCTCGTCTTCCGACATTGCCCAGATCGAAGCTGCCAAGCAGTGGATTCTCGGCATTGTCGAGGAAGCCGAAGTGGGCAAGATCTATGACGGCAAGGTCGTGAACATCGTCGATTTCGGCGCGTTCGTGAACTTCATGGGCGGCAAGGACGGCCTTGTCCACGTCTCCGAAATGCGCAACGAGCGCGTCGAGAAGCCGACCGACGTCGTGTCCGAAGGCCAGGCCGTGAAGGTCAAGGTCCTCGAGATCGATCCGCGCGGCAAGGTTCGCCTGTCGATGCGCGTCGTTGACCAGGAAACCGGCGCCGAGCTGGAAGATACCCGTCCGGCCCGCGAACCGCGCGAACCGCGTGGTGATCGTCCGGATCGTGGCGGCGGTGACCGCCGCGGGCCCCGCGATCGCGGCCCGCGCCGTGAAGGCGGCGGTGATCGTGGTCCGCGCCGTGAAGGCGGCGACCGTGGTCCCCGGAGCGAAGGCGGCAATCCCGACCACCTTCCGGCGTTCCTGAAGTCGGACGACTAAAACGGTTCGTTGTCGGTCTCAACAGACCGACGGAATTTGAACACGCGAAAGGGGCCACCTTGGTGGCCCCTTTTTCGTTACTAGCGGCATGCAGATTTACCTTCACTTTTGTCAGTTGCAGGTGCGAGAAGGAGCGACTAACTGCCCCTCTCGCTCGGGGGGGTAAACGGCAGGACCGCATGACCTCTGACGACCCTTTGCAAAAAACGCGCGTCCTCTCCCGGCTGTCGGCCTTGCCGCTGGCCCGCTCGAAGCCCGCTGCGGGCTACCTGGCCGCGATTGCGTTCTCGCTGACCGCGCTGGTCCTGCGTTGGGAAGTGGACAGTCTGCTGCCCGCGGGCTTTCCGTTCGTAACCTTCTTTCCCGCGGTCATCGCCTCGGCCTTCCTGTTCGGACTGCGGCCGGCAATCCTCGCGGCCCTCCTTTGCGGGTTCTTCGCCCGCTATCTGTTCATTGCGCCGCTGCATACGCTGACCCTGACGAACGGCGCGGCGATGGCCATGGCCCTTTACGCATTCGTCGTGATCGTCGATATTGCCCTGGTCGAACTGATGCAGCGTGCGCTGCGCCAACTCGACGCGGAGCGCGAGCGCAGCCGGCGGCTGGCAGACCACCGCGAGGTGTTGTTCCGAGAATTGCAGCACCGGATTGGCAACAACCTGCAGATGGTCGGATCGCTGCTGTCGCTGCAGAAGCGCCAGGTCACCGATCCTGCAGGCCGGATGGCGCTCGACGATTCCGCACGGCGCCTCCAGCTCATTGGCCGCATTCAGCGCAAGCTCTATGATCCGGTGACGGATCAGATGGGGCTCGGCTCGTTTCTGAGAGACCTGACCCGCGATGTCGTCGACTCGTCCGGTTCGGGCATCGGCTTTGAAGTGGAGGGCGGAGAGGGGCTGCGGCTCAGCCCGGATACCGCGATCCCGCTGGGATTGATCGTCGCCGAGACAGTGTCGAACGCGATCGAACATGGATTTGCCGGGCGCCTGGCGGGCAAAATTCGCCTGGCGGTCCGAGAGGAATGCGAGGCCCTTGTCATCACCGTGGAAAACGATGGCCACCGGCTGCCGGACGATTTCGATCTCGCGGAGGTCAACAGTCTGGGGTTAAGACTTGCGCGCAGTCTGGCACAGTCGCGGGGCGGCTCGTTTGCGATTGGGAACGGCGGCCTGGGTACGGCGGCGACCTTGGTCATTCCGGCGGGCAGCGTGGTTCGGGATTGAGGCTCGGCGCTCCTGCTGTTTCACTTGGCGTTCATCGCAGTGCTGGCTATAGGCCTGTCATGCTCGCTCGCTCACCGCTGAAACTCGCCCTGATCGCCGCCGCTGCGGCCGCTACTGTGTTTGTCGGCGGCTGCGCCGGACGGGGCGGTAAGAACCGCGACACCGCCTATGTCGCGCGCGACGTGGACACGCTTTATCTGGCGGCCAAGGACCGGCTGGACCGCGGCCGGACCAAGGAAGCGGCCGCGCTGTTCGACGAGGTGGAGCGCCAGCACCCCTATTCGCCGTGGGCCCGCCGCGCCCAGCTGATGAGCGCTTTCGCCTATTACGTTGACCGGGATTACACCAAGTCGATCCAGTCGGCGCAGCGGTTCCTGTCGATCCACCCGGGCAACCGCGACGCGCCCTATGCCTATTATCTCGTGGCGCTGTGCCAGTACGAGCAGATCAGCGACGTGACCCGCGACCAAAAGGCGACCCGCCAGGCGCTGGACGCGATGAACGAGCTGATTCGCCGTTATCCGGGCACCCGTTATGCCTCGGATGCCCGCCTCAAGCTCGATCTCATCAATGACCACCTTGCGGGCAAGGAAATGGACATCGGCCGGGCCTATCAGCGCCAGGGCAAGTGGCTTGCCGCGACGCTCCGGTTCCGGACCGTGGTCGACAAGTTCCAGACCACCAGCCACACGCCCGAAGCACTGTACCGGATGACCGAAAGCTATCTGGTGATCGGCGTTCCGGAGGAGGCGCGCAAGGCGGCGGCGGTACTCGGCGCCAACTACCCCGGCAACGAATGGTATCAGCGCGCGTTCAACCTGATGAACAAGCACGCCCCGAACGCCGGCGCGAGCTGAACTTTCTACCGCTGAGGTTGACAATGAAGGGCGCCGGGCGTCTTGTCCGGCCATGCTTTCGCAGAAGACGCGCTATACGATCCGGGCTCTCCAGCACCTCGCCGACAACTGGCGGCAAGGTCCGGTCCGGCTTGATGCGATTGCCCAAACCCAGAATATCCCTCGCAAATTCCTGACCGTTATCCTGTCGGAACTGGTCCGCGAAGGGGTCGTCCTGTCGCATCGCGGGCGGGAAGGGGGGTACGAACTGGCGCTGGATCCGATCGATATTCGTTACGGCGATATCATCCGGTTGACGCGCGGCAGTCTCGCGCTGGTGCCTTGCGCCGCCCGCAACGCGCATGAACATTGCCACAACTGCCTGCCCGAAGCGGAATGCCGCCTGCGCGGACTGATGCTGACGCTGCGCGATGAAACCGCCGCCATGCTCGATCGGATCACGCTGGCCGATCCGATCAGGCTTGAGCCCCCGTTTCCGGACGTCCTTCCGGCCTGAGCGCTTCCCGGCCTGTAGGCCATCCACAATGACGTCTGAATCGCGCGGCGCCGGCGCGCAGGATAGCTGCGCTTCGCTGGGGCTTAGGCAATCTCCTCTTGTCTATTAAATTAGTAGAGATAAAGTGCGCGCATCAGGAGACGCACATGGCCAACCCGAATCAGCCGCCGCCCCGCGAACCGTTGCCCGCAGAAAAGGCCGCTGCCATTGCCCTTGATGCAGTGGCCGAGGCGATCTCGCGGCTGCGCTACGGCGCGATTGAACTGACCGTCCATGACGGCCGGGTCGTCCAGCTCGAAGTGACCGAGCGCCAACGCTTCACTTGAATCTTCGCCTCTTTCCGAGCTTCCCTGCCGGATTTCACCGGCATTCTTTGATGCAGACCGGACCACCGGATGCATCCATTCCCTTGCACAAGGATTGGATATGCATTCGTTCGTCCGCAGCGGCCTTCTGGCCGCGACCGCACTTGTTACAACCGGGGCCTTGGCTACTCCCGCTTTCGCCGGCGATGCCGCGGCCGAAGCACCACAGGCTTCCGCGCCCACACCTCCCGATGCTGCGCCGCAGGCCATCGACAATGACAGCCGGGGCGAGGTCATCATCGTGACCGCCCGCCGCCGCCAGGAAACCGCGCAGGCGGTGCCGCTGGCGATCTCGGTGATCCGCGCGGATTCGATTGAATCGACTGGCAACTTCAACGTCGTCAAGCTGCAGCAGCTCGCTCCGACCTTGCAGGTTTATACGTCCAACCCGCGCAACACCTCGGTCAACATCCGCGGCCTTGGCGTGCCGTTCGGGCTGACCAGCGACGGGTTCGAGCAGGGCGTGGGCATATATGTCGACGATGTCTATAATTCGCGCGTTGCCGCCGCGACGTTCGACTTCCTTGACGTGGCGCAGGTCGAAGTGCTGCGCGGTCCGCAGGGGACGCTCTACGGCAAGAATACCACCGCCGGCGCGATCAACATCACCACCAATCAGCCGACCTTCACCTATGAGGGCCGGGCCGAGCTCAACATCGGCAACCTTGCGCTGAAGCAGGCCAAGGCGGCGGTTTCCGGTCCGCTGTCCGATACCGTCGCGGTGCGGCTTGCCGGCGCGGTAACCAGCCGC
>Ga0075432_10000628_pt1 | contig 10749 bp, 8 predicted proteins | sample RhiMethybrSRZTD1_FD_72781 | JGI IMG/M metagenome (GOLD analysis project Ga0075432, IMG submission 72781) | Populus rhizosphere microbial communities from Tennessee, USA - Rhizosphere MetaG P. TD hybrid SRZTD1 | ecosystem: Host-associated > Plants > Roots > Rhizosphere > Soil | place: USA... | reverse complement strand
GCGTAGATCAGTTGGCCAATGCGTTTGGCGCGGGTGGGGTCCTGATGTTTTTTGATGTCGACGCGAACCAATGGCATGGGAAGACTCCAGAAGGAATGCAGGTCGGTTAAAAATACATGACGCTAGACCTTTATCAAGTAGCAAACGCCATCTTGCGATGAAGCACAGGATCTGAAAACCGCACAAATCCCTGTGGGAGCGGGCTTGCTCGCGAAGACGGCGGCAAATTCAGCATTGATGTGTCTGACACACCGCTTTCGCGAGCAAGCATAGGGTTCCATTATTTGTTGGCACGAGCGCTCCGAGTATATGGGCGTAGAGAGCGCAAGCTTTCATTCACTTTGGTTAATTTTTTCAAGAAAATTGGTACAGGCTTTTGATGTAGTATTTTTGTTTGGTACGCCGGAGCATTCGATCGCTTCGATGCGATTTTCTGATAAGTTGAGAGCCGAAACTAACTTCTCATCGCTATCGCAAGTTTTAAACTTTTGGAGGTTGATACCCCAAGAAGTCGCGACGTGAAGGGAGAGCTGAAAAAATTCTGTGAGGAAGGAGAGCGCGCTGAACCTTGATCATGAGAGCGGATGTTGATGATCATGGTGTCGGTGAAATATCCCAGAAAGCATTTGATTTCTGATTATCCCAGGTTTGGAACAAGTTATACTTTTGAATCCGATAGGCCGTAGAGTTTAATTATGAGTCTTCGGAACGGAAGGCGTATAGAAAAGGATGATACCTCGCATGCTCTTCTCTGTTACTAAAAGTTGATACTTGTGGGCTGATATAAAAGATTTTTTTACAGTCTTGAGTGCGGAGTCGTTCAACCGGTTTTGAATCTATAACCGGAAAAAAATTGCTAATCAGCATTTTTTTTAGAGCGAAGCTCATCGATTTGTTTGAGTGAGACGAGCCCTGGATTTTTTGCCGGATGAAACATGGAATCATCTAGAATTAATTTTTTGCTTGAGATTAGCTGTCTAAAATAGCCTCGGGGGACATTTAGTATTGCCGCGGCCATTCCATAAGGGACATAGTTTTTTAGAATTTTGCATGCTTTTTTACCGTTTTTTTCTGTGATGTGCCTACCGGTTCGAAATGTTTTGTAAGGAATTAGCCCGTTATTTATAAAGTATACATAAAACATATTTTTTGAAATTGAAAATTTTTTGCAGATTGTGTTTATGCTTACACAGAACTCAGAGCTTAAATCTGTTGTATCAAATCGAGGTTTTGGTGGCTGTGCTGTTGCTTGTTGATGTTTTATTAGGGAATTTAAGGTGCGGGCGGAAATTCCGGTTCTGCTGTAGAAATGGTTTTTTCCAGAGTTTACCAAAGGGCCGTGTATTGGCATTATTCCAGCAGATGAAAGGAGTCGTGAGACTCCCATAGGAGATATATTTAGCTGTTTTGATAGTTCTGAAATGCGCAGATATTTTCTGGGGAAGTCTAACGCATCTTGCTTAGAAATAAGATAGCGCCCTTTGCTACCCTTACAATGACAGGGGATGATTCGTTCTCTGATTAAATTCATTATTTCCCGTACAGTAATACCTAGCAATTTAGCGCATTCTGAATTTGTTAAGTAGTCTGAAGCTTTTGTCGGTGCTATTCGAGAGAGATTAAGTCGTTTCGCGCAATGAGTAGAGCAGGGGGGGCTTTGTTTTAAGATGGAGAAAACTCGCTGTGAAAATGATTTATTAATGATGATGGTCTCCTTAATGAGGTCGCATTCTTTGAGTTGAAGGTGGTGCGTTGATATTGCATCATTGATCTCGCAGATTGGAATATTCCATTCGCGTGATAGATAGTGACTGCATACGTAACGCTGGTTAAAAGCATCAATCCTGGCTCGGCCAAATAGCAGGTCTGAACCTTGTTGTACTTGCCGGATATAGCGCTTTTTTAGACCCAAAAGGTTCGTGCTTAGCGCCAATATTTTAATCGACTGTTCCGGGATGTCAGTCATGCATTTAACTGCGCTGATTGATAAAACGTGTTTGCGACGCAAATCTAAGGTCTTCTTACCAAGGTCGTCTTGAGGTTGTTGGTCGGCAGTTACGGTTTTCTTCAACTGTATTGCTTCTTTGAGGCTGATTTTTGCTGCTCGGCCATTTCCTTTAAATAAACAATACTGGTGTTTTAATGGATACCAAGCCCTTGCTGAGATCCCGATATATTTTATTAGGTTTTTTATAGTTAGTGTGATTTTTGCTACAGAGGCTTTCTGTTCAAATGTTGTCAAAAGTAATTGCTGGCGGAGTGTAATCGCGATATTCTCGCTGACTTCGGCTTTTATAAAAAATAAGATAAAATCAATTTCTTCTGCAGTACTACTCGGTAGGCAGCTATGGATTGCATTTATTATATTTTCCACGTCTCCATGGCTTAGCGCTATCGCTAAAGCGCGTCGAGTACATTTCACATTATCGTCGCAAGTGGAAGTTTCAAGCTCCAAATACGTAAGAATTCGCTGGATGGTAGCTACTTGCTCGGTGTCACCTAATTGAAATATTTTCAGTAAATAATTGTTGAGGCTATTTTCCGAGTTTGACAATTTCGGGCTAATCAAGCGTTCGCCGCATTTGCAAACGTCTGAGAGCTGAATTTTCCATTTTATTCTGTTGCCGCAAGACGGGCAGTTAAATAAGAAAGCACAATTGTGGAATGGGCAGCCTGAGAATAGCTTTATGTCCTTCGGGAATTTTTCATACCCCTCCTTCCAGCAGTGAGTACAGAGTGCAGAACCTTCGAACCTTAAATTTGAATATCGAATCTCTATTCCATTGATTATCGCGTTTGAATGCTTGAGAAGTGGGTGTATTGGTGTGTAAAAATTGGCACTAATCTGCTCAGCATATTTCGGTGCGCAGGATTGAAGCGTCCTAGATATTACAGAGTTAGCCAGCAACATATTACCGTGAGGTGATTGGTGTGTCGCTTTTTTTAGGTAGGACAGTAGAGCCTGGCAATTTTTGAACCCGTTTACCTTGGCGGTACGCTGAATGGTGCTGATGGGGCTTTCATAGGGCAATGGAAATGGTATGAAGGAAAGATAGGAAATTTTCATTTGTCGCCGCTCGTTATTTCGACCAGGCTATTTTTGGTAACCTCAAAAGGATTTCCCGCCGGCAAAATACAATTGTCATGCCGTGTGATTTCAAAAGCATATGCAAAATCTTCACGCCGCAAGATCGCGTCTCCTCGATACAGTGAGAAGGAAAACGCATTCGACAAATGCAGCCTTATATCTTCCAATATTCCTCCGGATGCAGCAAATAATGGAAGCGCAATTTCAGGCTCATGCAAATGGACGCCTTTCTCCAAGTGCCCGATTTCATACATTTTTTTATCAAGTCCACGCAACACAATTTGAAAGTCAGAATTTAGATCTGTAAGTTCGAGTTGGAGGGGGTCGAGGCGGGCAAAAAAAGGAAATCGGCGCCGAAGTATGCCTTTTTTGTAAAAAAAACTTTCAATTTCTGGCGTGCCAAGTATGACGAACGGGATGCCGGTACGATCAACAAGTCGTGCGACACAATTCATTACATCAGTACGTGCCTGTTCTGCTTTTTTGTCTGCAAGCATTTGAAATTCATCTAAAAATGCGACTTCCACCTTCTGTAGTAGGATCTGTCGGAGAGCGCGTTGAGTCAGCTCAAACGCATCCCCGGAATATGCTTCAAATTCCAGGGATTGCAATAGAGCTTTGGCGAATGATTTGATCGTAGCTTTGGTAGGAAGCCCACAGTACATTGTAGGTCGACTATTCCATATCCCGCGATGATCTTTTCCCGTACTCTGCGGGGGGTAAGTTGACATGATTTGGTGCGCCAATGTGCTCTTTCCACATCCAGACTCTCCTACAAGTACTACGCAAGACGGGATACCTCGCATTTGCGTGGCTTGAATAGATCGCATGACAGTCATGTAAGCAAGATTATAGGCCCTGTAATTGATGATCTGAGCCTCGAAAGCCTTTAGTTGCTCGCTAATATCAATCATTTTTCATAACCTCGGAGATGTCGCCTACAGCGGGTGCGGCGTACATACCAAAGAACTTCTCGATATCGGTGGTAGGGAGATGATCTCCAATGGACGGAGCAGCGCGAGTGGTATCTGACGCAGGGCGTGCCTGACCAATTTTTTCGTCCGTTTGCGCGGCTTTACGGCGCGCTCGTTTGTGCTCGTAATCGTAGCGCTCCTGCATCATGCGAGTTCTGTGCTCGCGTGCTTCTCTGAAGTCGAATTCCTTAGCCTGCTTATTTTGCGCGGCGTTTAGAAGAAGATGCAGGTCCAGAGTAAGACCGTCCTGATAACTCATGTCACAGCCTTTGGCATGAAATACCTTATCGGGATAATCAGGGTGGGTAACCAAAACCTGACCCAGGTCGCTTGCATCGTAGAAAATGGTGAGAAGCTGCTCCTTGACGCCAAGATCTTTGAGATTTTTCAGTTCACCGCAGCTCCACTGAAGGTTTTTATAACGAACTCTGCCTTCAACGAGTTTGGAGCTGGTCCGGCTCAGGAAGAGGCGGGACATGTCTTCGGAGGCGATTCGTCGTAAAGGTGGCTGTTGGTTTTCTAGCTTGGCCCACATTTTGTTGGGCGACGTTGCAATCCCCCGATGCCGACGCTTGTGGTAGACGTTTTCCAGCCAATCAGCGAAGCGCTGCTTGATCACGTCAACGGTGTAAATCGCCTTTTTCTCTGAACGGTAATCGCCACATTCGCGAGGGTTCGAGAACGTAGTACCGCGCAGTCGGTGGGTGAGCCCGGTGGTCAACGTCTTGAACCAGCGCTCCACGTAAGGTTTTTCGTTGGGACGCCGCACCCGGCAGTATTTGATATTGGGACCCAGCAAAGGGAACAGTCCGTCGAGTGCGTCTTTCTTGGTGTTTTCCGGACCATTGTCGAGCCGGTACTCTTCGCCAATACCTACCCGGTGGATTGAATTCTTAAGCGCGCGGATTGTTTTTTGTGCCGAGGGAGGGTTGATCGAGATGTCCCAGCCGATTACTCGCCGGGATGCGACGTCTAGCAGGATGGTGAGAGCGGCTTTGCCAATGGTGTCCCCACACTCATTGACTAGTTCGATATCCAAAGTATGGGTATCCCCTTCAATCCGTTGCAGGAGACGATATTGAGGCCTGAGCTTCACGCTCCAACGGCTGGCCTTGATTGCTTCCTCCTCACCTTTTTGTTTCAGCAGACGGCGAAACTCACCATTTTCTTTGATCCTTCGACGGAGGGTACTGTCGGACGGCACGACGATCTGATCAGTCAGCGGTCGAAGGGTGTTGTATTTTTCAAGCGCGGACTTGATCGCCCCGATAATATCGCTGACCGGATCCGGCTCGTTTTTGTAGTAGTACTTCTCCAGGCAGTCCTCGATAGTTTCGCGTGTGATTTCCGGCAGTCGCTCCCATTGATCCTTATGCAGCTTTTTTAAGGGAATCAATGCGGTCACCGATTCATTATGCTCCAGATACCGTTGCACCCAATTGCGCAGCGTGTTGAAGCACGGTGGGCGACCGTCACCAATCAAATCCTTTATTTCGGCGATCAGCGCTTTGCAGCCTTCCCTTGGCAATCGACTATTAAACCGTTCGACGGCTGCGCGCACGTATTCAATGCGGCGATCAAGTGCCGCACGACTCTCCTGATCAAGGGCGGCCACAATTTGGTGATGTCGACCGGAGAAGGGGGCCTCACTCACCTGAACAAACCGTTTGCGTTTGGCTGCCTGCTCCAGACGCTCGAGCGTCTGCAGGCGCATATTTGATGGATGTGTGGTGCTGTGCAACTCAACGAATCCGCGCGAGACACTTGCGATCACGTAGACATGCCCGTTGTAGCGATATTCTTCGCCAGCGATCAGCTCCAGCTCACCCGCTTCACTGTTCATGGCCGCACCTCGGGCAAGGTAATGCGCGACGTGCGGGTAAGAGGAAGACGCAGGTCAGCATTCGCTTTGCCGTAGAACAACTGGTAGGCAATGTCGCTGAAATCCGTACCGTCGTTCAGGAGATCCTGGATCGTGCAGCTGCCGTGCTGCTTAAGGACTTCCAGCGTCAGGCTGGAGCTGGAGTTGTGTGCCTTGGAGCGGAATGAATAGCTGTAGAGGTAGCGCCATTGCAGCAGTTCGCAGTAGCTGATGTTCGCGCACGGTTCATAAGCACAGAAGAGATAACCCATCTCATCAAACCAGTCTTCATGACGAGCGAGCTGATCCTCATACCCTTCCGACATAAACCGGAGGGTTTCGATAAAGACCAGCCCAACCTCGTTGCCGTAAGCGCACACGGACGGAGTGTAACGAAACTTTCGGCTCGGCTGAATCAGGGTGTAAGGGGTGGGTTGGTAGTAACGAATGTCGCGTCTACGTTCGAGCATGAGGCAGAAGTCCAGCAGGCTGGGTGAGAGCCTGAGGCAAGCGTTATTCTTCCTCGACTGGATCACCACCAACTGCTGAAACGGCGATCCGCAGCGCCGTGGTTTGATCAGGCGCACTTCCACGTCGCGGACCGACTCGGGTTGTCGAAAGAACAGTTCGCTCTTCACTGTTTGATCCTCGTCGAGGAAAAACGCATCACCTGGCTTCGTTGCTAATTCTGTCAACGCAACTCAGGCAGAAACAGGATAAGCGCAGTGAACTGCGTGCCTGTCCTGATTACTGCCCATCGGGCTTACAGCAGCAGAAGGCTGCATGGCCGTTTCAACAACTCGATCGCTCGGAATGGGGGCTGCGGATGTCCCATGGCGCTATAAACAAAGCCCAGTCATTCAGTGAGCACAGCGCACAGCATAGGCAGGTAGGTTTTGTTTGATCCGATCTTTCGGCGCCTACCTGGCCACATGCCCCCAGTCGTAAGAGATGCGCAGTTTGAACGGTGGTTATTGATCAAGTTCTGGCGGCGACTGTTTTGCGATAGAAATTACCTGGCGATCAAACGGCTTGCTGTCGACGACAGCGAACTTCTTGATGATCCAGCGTCTGGCAGCGAGCCCCTGGGACAGCGCATAAAGGAAATACTCGTCGATGAACCAACACAGTGTCCTGAGCGACGGAATTTTCAGTTGGTCATCGGCCGGGCGAGAGAGATTGATAGCCTGAATTTCCGCCTGCATTCGTCTGCTCAATTCAGTTTTGGTCATGTTTGCGCTGAGGTACATCGTCTCGGCGTAATAGCCGACAAGGCGTTGAATGTCGGATGGCTGGCGCGCAAGGGACGCGCGAGATTTGGGCAGATACGGGCCTTGAAACGGTTGAGCGCGTGTCCAGGCTGAAGTTTCCGTCTGGCGCTCTACGGGGCGCTGATTTGAAGGAAGGGCATCATTATGTGAAGTGACATTGGCTGCGAGTTGCATCGATCCAATTGGCCGCAACCAGACGCGGCCATTGTGAATGACACACACCTCGTGGCGGACACCGTGGTACTGGTACCAGCGCTTGAGATGGCACCCGCTGGAACTGCAGGTGGAATCGGTTGAGGACTTCGACAGCATTTCCGGCGACCTGATCGTCGCCTTGGCCAGCGTCCCATCATACGAGAGGCGTTGGTCAATTGGACGGTCGTGCACCAGATCCCATGCCGTCGAGATGAAACAGCGCAGGTCAGGAAAGTCGTTAGCTTTTTCCAAGTGTGAAGTGATCTGTCTTGTCTCGATGAGAATAGTGGCAGATCGGCTGTGTTTGCCAGTGTTATGTAAGCTCATGATGCGAGGACTCCTTATATGAGGGAACCTACCCATGTTCTTGGCTGATAAAAGCGCAGCCGTCGCTGTTGTGTCCCGCAGCACTCCCGCCGGGCGTGCCGTGAAGCGACCGTCTAGAGTCAGCTCAGTACGCCAATTATGGCCAGGCATCAGCCAATGATGGACACGCTGCAGGTGCTGCTCACTGCTAAGTTCGTTTTCGAACTTCCGGTGCCATCATTCGGAGGCTCCGGAGAGTCACTCTCGCTGCATTGTTTCATCCCGACGGCATAGGATCTGCTACATGACGGTCCTATTCGTTCCGCATCGCTTTGGATGCTGTGGCGACATTATGCAACTGCTAATACCGCTCTTCGATTGCCCTAACCAGATCAGTAGTTTTATTCCTGAATCTATTTCTCGAGCTAAAACAATGGTTTGCGTTAAGAAGGCGCGAGAAAAAATTTCGCATGCGGACGAAATGTGGGTAGCGAGGGATGCACCTCGACCCACCCCATTATCGGGTGTTGAAATTTACTACACTAAAGCGACAGACCTATTTTTCCGGTGATCCCTTGTTCGCCTTCAAAGTGTCGACACCTGTCGCTAAGGTACGGGGAAGGGTGTTCATGTCGGCATTGGTTCAGACAGTTCATTGCTTGCGGAAGGGTTACGCTCTGGCTGCTTGGCAGGCGCACGGCGAACCTGACATTTTCGCCGGTGAACCGGTGCCACATGGCTACATTCAAGCCTGGACCGCACGGGTCCATGGGGCGCGAATGAATGTGCACACTCGGCAATGGATCTACAGCAGGTTGCCTGAGTTGAAGGGGGTCTACGAAGACATACTGTGGAAGGTACTCGATCCGAACACGAAGCCGGATGTATTTGATGCCGAACTGGAGAGACTGCGCCTTAATGGCAAAGCACTGCCACTTTGGTCGGTTGCAGCCTTAGAGGAATTGTGTGGATGCCCGAACTGGCAGCGTTTGGGTTACCTACTGATCGTCCTACGCAGTAAGTCCATACACTACCTCTTGGCGCGAATGTGGGTCCAAAAAAACTTCACCCTGTATTGTGCTCAAGCATGTGTGATGTGTCCTTGGCGCGGTTCAGCACTATTGCTTTTTGACCTGCTGGATCAGATCTGGCGCAAATATCCGGACGCAAGACCATTTGCTTGGCCAGCTAGCCGCCGGGCTTACGCACGTTACCTAGCCTATTACCAGAGCCTAGGGCGGGCGGTGATTCGGCAGGGCTGGGCGGAGGGCTGGAATCGCCACTGTGTAATGTGGCTGTGGCACCTGATTCATCGTGATAATTCGTGCGTATTAAAGAGTTTGAGAGCGAATGACCGGATAGGGCATCGAATAGCACCGCCGAGCCGGTTGGCGGGTCGTGTGTTGCGGGCTTTAATTACAGACCAGAGAACAGAAGTATGCCTAATGGCGCCATTTTGACAGATCAGGGCCTAGCGAGACTGTGGGTGTCACAACAGTCGCGGTTCGTCCGGCCCCGTCTGCGGCTCTAGAGTCGCGGTGGCAGCATTTGCCCAAGGTTTGTCTGGGCTGATCTGGAGGTTTTGAGGCGGCATACGTCGGCTACCGCCTGTACCGAAATTCTGATAGGAGCCGGCGGATGTTGATCTTCAGGGATGAACGGTACTTATTACTGCCCCTGCAAATAACTCTTAAAGGCATACAAAATCGACGGTAAACGCCCACGCCGAAAGGCAAATAAGAAGAGGGCAGCATGATAAGGGACCACTAGGGACTCTCTCTAAGTCGCGGGCTAACTCGAAGCCAGTACCTTTGGGGCGTAGGTGGGCCAGGAAGTGGACGGAGCGTGGCACGCACGGCGTTCAATCGGGTGCGGTCGGCGCTGAACGAGTCAAGCGCTCCACCAGCGTTTGTAGCTGGCTGATCTGGAGTGCCCGCGCCCGCAGTTCGCGCTGAGTCTGTCGCTGTTTGAGCAACTGCTGCTTGGTTTTCTCGCGCAAGGCCGTGAGCTGGTGGGCAACGGTCTGCAACTGGCGAAGATCGCTCTTATGTTCGTTGTCGGCCGCCTGCACCTGCTCTTCGGCCGATTGCAGCGCCTGTTCCAGGCGGCGCGTCTCTTGGTTCTGGCGCAGCTGTTCGCCGCTCATACGCTCCAGATCACGGTACAGCTGGCTTAATTCTTCCTGTTTGTTGAGTAATTGGTCGCGGTTTGTCCGTGCTTCACGCTGCAATTGCTGGAGTTGCTGATCATGACGTTGGACTTCCTGTTCGCGCTGCAGCAGGTGCTGTTCCCGATAGTGGTCCAGGGCCTCCTGAGTCAGGCGGTGTTTGCCCTCCAGGGAAACGATCTGCCCCGCCCGGTCCTCCAGCAGGCGCAGTTGTTGCTCATGGGCCTCCTGCAACCGCTGGCGTTCCAGCTCACACGCCTGTAACTGGCCGCTTAGGGCCTGTTCGTGGACCAGGCCTGCCTGTCGGGCTTGAACCAGGGCAGCGTGGGCCTGTTGCAGATGCTCCAGATGGGCCGTTTCCACCTCCCGTTGTTGCCGGGCCGCCAGTTGCTGGCGGTCGAAGGCCGCTCGATCGGTCGCCAGAGTCTCTTCGGCTCGCTGTTGGACGCGCGCGGCTAGACTGGCGATATAGCGGGTGAGCTCTTCATCCAGCGGCATCTCCGGCGCAGGCGCCTCGGCCTCCCCGAGTTCCTTGAGATAGCGCTGGATGGTGGTCTTCGAGCCGGTATTGCCCAGCTCCACGCGCACGGCGTCGATGCTGGGGTGCAGGCCGCGGGCGAGCAGGGCGTTGCGCGCGATCTGGACCACCGCCTTATTGATGCCGCCGCGTGCCATGGCCAGTCTCCTACGATTTCGTAGTGTTTTACGCAGTATGGAAGTACAGGTGTACAAATGCCCGGAATGCAACGGGCGGGGCGACGAAGTAGCTCTGGAGAATGCTGATTTCTCCAGAGTTATAGGGCACTTTTTCACGATGGGGCATTTTCGCGGTACGCGAGGAGGGGAATCCCATGACAGACCCGGCGAATCGTTATCTGAGGTCCGTG
>Ga0075432_10000627_pt1 | contig 10755 bp, 8 predicted proteins | sample RhiMethybrSRZTD1_FD_72781 | JGI IMG/M metagenome (GOLD analysis project Ga0075432, IMG submission 72781) | Populus rhizosphere microbial communities from Tennessee, USA - Rhizosphere MetaG P. TD hybrid SRZTD1 | ecosystem: Host-associated > Plants > Roots > Rhizosphere > Soil | place: USA... | reverse complement strand
GCCATAGGTGTTCTTGGCCATGCCTTCCTTGAAGCAGGCCTGGCCGAACAGCGCACTCTGCTGGTCCCCGGCGACGCCGCCTATCGTGATGGCGTGGCCCAACAGCTCGGGCCGCACTTCGCCGTAGTGCGCGCTGGAGGACAGCACCTTGGGCATCAGGGCGGCGGGGATGCCCAGCAGGTCCAGCAGTTCCGCGTCCCATTGGTTGCTGTGCACGTTGAACAGCATGGTGCGGGAAGCATTGCTGACATCGGTGGCATGCAGCGCGCCGCCCGTCAGCTGCCACATCAGCCAGCTGTCTATGGTGCCAAAGGCCAGCTCGCCGCGTTCGGCCTGCGCCCGCGCGCCGGGGACGTTGTCGAGCAGCCATTTGAGCTTGCTGCCGGAAAAATAGGCATCGATCAGCAAGCCGGTTTTGGCCTGGATCAGCGCTTCCTTGCGCTGCTCGCGCAGTCGCGCACAAGTGGCTTCGGCGCGGCGATCCTGCCAGACGATGGCGTGGTGAATCGGCAGGCCGGTCGCGCGGCTCCAGACCACCGTGGTTTCGCGCTGGTTGGTAATGCCCAGGGCGCGGATGTCGCTGGCTTTCAGTCCCGCTTTGCTGAGCGCCTCGCGCGCGGTGGCCAGCTGGGTGCGCCAGATGTCCATCGGATCATGTTCGACCCAGCCGGGTTGGGGGTAAATCTGGGGCAACTCCTGCTGGGCCTGGGCCACGATGCGGCCGGCCTCGTCAAACACAATGCTGCGCGAGCTGGAGGTGCCCTGGTCGAGGGCGAGCAGATAGGTCATGGGTTTCAATCGACGGGAAGTCGGGCGGATGGGGTTGACGGGCTTGGTCAGCCTCAGGCGTGGGCTATTTCACAGCTCACGTTGGCCTCTTCCAGAAGGGCCGGAAAAGGGTCGGGCGGGGGCTTGTCGGTGAACAGCCTGTCTATCTGCGACAGCCGGGCCAGCTCGACCATGGCCGGCCGGTTGAATTTGCTGTTGTCGGCGGCCAGCCAGACCTCTCTGGCATGCGCAATGATGGCCTGGGCCACCTTGACCTCGCGGTAATCGAAGTCGCGCAGGGAGCCATCGGGTTCTATGCCGGAGATGCCGATGACGGCAATGTCCACCCGGAACTGGCGTATGAAATCGACCGCCGCCTCACCCACAATGCCGCGGTCGCGCGCGCGCACCACACCGCCGGCGACGATGACTTCGCAGTCGGGGTTGCCGCACAAAATCTCCGCCACATTCAGATTGTTGGTGATGACCCGCAGCCCCTTGTGATGCAGCAGGGCCTTGGCAACGGCCTCGGTCGTGGTGCCGATGTTGAGGATCAGCGAGCAGTCACTGGGCACCCGGTGCGCCACCGCACGGGCAATGCGCGCCTTGCCTTCGGCGCTGAGGTTTTTGCGTTGCTGGTGCGCAATGTTTTCCACGGTCGAGCTGGGCACCCGCACGCCGCCATGAAAGCGTGCCAGCAAACCGGCATCCGCCAGGCGCTGCACATCGCGCCGAACGGTCTGCAGGGTGACCTCCAGCTTCTCGGCAAGTTGTTCCACAGAAGCCGCGCCATGGGCGCGAACGAAGTCAAGAAGCTTGAGTTGCCTGGGGTTGGAGTTCACGAGAGTACGCATGACAAGAGTTTTGCATACTCTATATCGAAACAAAAGGAAAACACTCAGGGAAAACTATTAGATAAAACAATCAAAAAGGAACAACAATGAAACACATTCGAACTTTGGCGAAAGCTGCGCAGGAGTGCCTTCGTTGTTCACCATTTCACTATTTCAGGGCGCGGCGCTGTTAGCAGTCGTGCCGCGACGGCCGGTTTTGTCCGGGGCGGCGTGATGCAGCTGGCACTTGACCATGTCGGCAGGAAAGTAGGCGCGGACCACTGGTTGTATGAGTTGAGTCTGGCGCCGTGCAGCGGCGAGGTGATTGTGCTGCTGGGTGCCACGCAAGCCGGAAAAACCAGCCTGATGCGCATCATGGCGGGTCTGGATGTGCCCGGCAATGGCCGTGTTCGGGTCAATGGGCATGGCGTGACCGGCATGCCGGTTCGCCAGTCCCAAGTTCCACTGCTATGAAGGATTTCACCATGAAAATTATGAAGGATTTCACCATGAGAGTTCGTGTTTCCAAGAATGGCTTGGCCGCTATAGTGGCAGCCATAGTTGCGTTGCCGGTATGCGCTGCAGACATCCGTGTGATGTGTTACCAGGATGGCAACGAGTGCGAAGTAACGGCCGCACTGGCAAAACGTTTTGAGGCCCAAAACGCCGGCATCAAGGTGATTCTTGACGTCGTCCCGTTCAAGACGATCGTCGAACAGCTACCGGTGCAACTGGCTGCGGGACATGGCCCGGATATTGCCCGTCTCACCGACCTGGGCGGGCTGTCGAAGTACTACCTGGACATCAGCCCCTACGTGAAGGACCGCAAATATTGGGAAGCGAACTTCGGTGCCACCCTGCCCTGGCTCCGGCCCAGCGCCAGCGACAAGGGTATCTACGGCTTCATGTCGCAGTTGACGATGACCGGCCCGTTTGTCAACAAGACGCTCTTCGAACAAGCCAAGATTGCCATGCCCGGGCCGAAAGCGACTTGGGAAGAGTGGGTCGACGCGGCACGCAGGGTGGCCAAGGCCACGCAGACGCCGGCCGCCATGGCCTGGGACCGCTCGGGCCACCGCTTCGCAGGCCCGGCCATCAGCTATGGCGCCAAGATCTTCGACGCCAAGGGCAACCTCGCGCTCGACGAAGGCTACAAGACCACCGTGCGCAAGTTCGTCGCCTGGCACAAAGACGGCACCATGCTGAAGGACGTGTGGGGCGGCTCGGGCGGCTCCAGCTATGCCGATACCGTGGGTGAGTTCAAGAACGGGCGCCTGGTGACGATCCTGTCGGGTTCGTGGCAGATCAACCGCATGCAGAAGGAAATCGGCAACGCGTTCGACTGGGTCGCCGTGCCGAATCCGTGCGGCCCGTCTGCCTGCACCGGCATGCCCGGCGGTGCCGCCTGGGTGGCGCTGAAGACGACCAAGTCGCCGAAGGAAGTAGGCCAATTCCTCGACTTCATGGCGCAGGATGCCAACGTGGCCGAATTCGCCTCCAGGACCAATAACATCCCGGCCCATGCGGGCGTGGTCAAGAAGGGCGTGAGCTACCCGAGCGCCGGCCCTGCCGCACAGGCGGCACTCGGCGTGTTCACCAGCGGCACTGCGACGCTGGCACCCGCCGCCTATGCGTTGCAGGGCTTCAAATACAACCGCGCCATCATGCTGCCCACCGTGACCCGTGTCACGCAGGCCATCGTGGGAGAAATCAGCGTGGACGAAGCCGTGACCAAGATCAGCGCCGACATGGCCGAAGCGGTCAAGCAGACAGAAAAATAAGAACGGCGCACGCGTCGCCAGCTTGATCGGAGTCGGTATGTCGGTTTTTTCCAGCCTCTTGGGCTTTTGCTTCAACCTGTTCGAGCCGGTGTTCCGGCTGGGCCAGAAATGGCTCGGTGCCTCGCGCATTGGCTGGCTTTTTGTCGGGCCGAACCTGGTGGTGATCGGCATCTTCACCTTTCTGCCGATCATCATCAACTTCGTTTATGCGGTCACGGGTGGTGTGAATCTGCTGCCCACGCAGCGCCCGTTCACCGGGGTGGAGAACTTCTCCATCCTGCTGGAATGCCGCGATTACACCGACCTGCAGACCTGTCGCTCCGACATCTTCTGGCGCTCGATTTTCAACACCATCAAGTTCAGCGTGATCCAGGTGGCGTTGATGCTGTTTTTCTCGCTGGTCACGGCCCTGGTGCTGAACCGCAAGATCATCGGCCGTGGTTTCTGGCGCGGCGTGTTTTTCTACCCGGTGCTGCTATCCCCGGTGGTGGTGGCGCTGATCTGGAAATGGCTGCTGCAAAGCCAGGGCGTGTTCAACGCCGGGCTGGTGGCCATGGGCGGCTCGCCAATGGATTGGCTGCTGGACCGTCACTGGGCTTTCTTCTGGGTGGTGGTGGTATCCATCTGGGCGCACATGGGTTTCTACACCTTGATCCTGCTGGCCGGCCTGCAGGCCATTCCAAAGGATGTGTACGAGGCCGCCGAGATGGATGCGGCGCCGCCCTCGCGCGTGTTGTTGCGCATCACCTTGCCGCTGCTCATGCCCAACCTCATCGTGGTGCTGGTGCTGGTGATGATCCGCGCGGTGCAGAGCTTTGACGAGGTGTTCGTGCTCACCGGCGGTGGCCCCGGCTCCGCCACCACCTTCATCGTGCAATACATCTACCTGACGGGTTTTGCCGAGCAGATCCATTTGTATGGCCTGGCCGCGGCGGCCTCGCTGATCCTCGCCATCGGCCTCATGGCGCTGACGCTGGCGCAGCTGCGGCTGTCCAAGGCGGGCGATGCTGGCAAAGTGAAGAAGTAAACGAGAAATAAGGACCGACCGATGGCGAACTTCCTCACCCGCACCCGCGGCCGCAACCATTTGCACTGGACCGACTGGGTGTCTTATGGCTATCTGCTGCTGGGCCTGATCGTGATGTTCGGGCCGGTGCTCTGGCTGGTCATGTCGTCTTTCAAGACCGAAAGCGCGCTGAGCCAGTTCCCCCCGAGCTTTCTGCCTTACAGCCAGAAATCGGTGGCGGTGGCGGGCTACGACAAACCCTTGCCGCTGTTCCTGGCCAAGGACGAGCAAGGCCAGCTGCGCGAGCTGGTGCAGGTGCGCCGCATCGGCATCGTGGCCACCATGGTCGACCCACAACAGCCGCAGACCGAGATCCGCATCAACATCAACGACCGCCGGCCGGTTAACGAACTCAAGTTCGCAAGTGGCAACTACACCGAGCTGTTTGGCAAGTTTGCCTTCGGCACCTACCTGCGGAACAGCGTGTTCATCACCGTGGTGGCCACCCTCATCACGCTGCTGTTCAACTCCATGGCGGCGTTTGCGTTGTCCAAATACCAATTCACGGGTCAGAAGACGGTGTTCGTCCTCATCATCGCCACTCTGATGATTCCACCCACCATCATCTTGGTGCCGGCGTTCCTGGTGATCTCGAGCATGGGACTACTGAACAACCTGTGGGGCGTGATCCTGCCCGCGGTGGCCACGCCCACCGGCGTGTTTCTGCTGCGCCAGTACATGCTGACCATTCCCGACGAGCTGCTGGAGGCCGCGCGCATGGACAACGCCAGCGAATGGCGCATCTACTGGAAGATCATCCTGCCGCTGGCCGCGCCGGCCATGGCGGTGCTGGCCATCTTCTCGTTCATGTGGCGCTGGAACGACTTCCTGTGGCCGCTGATCGTGCTGTCCACGTCGGAAAACTTCACGCTGCAGCTCGCGCTCAACGCCTTCCAGGGCGAACTCAACACGCAATGGCATTACCTGCTGGCCATGACGGTCATCACGCTGATCCCGATCAGCCTGGTCTTCACCTTTTTGCAGAAGTACATCGCGACCGGCATTGCCAGCGCCGGTGTGAAATAACTGCCTGACACACCGATAGGACTTTCTCTCTCATGGCCACGCTCCAACTCGCCAACATCGTCAAAACCTTTGACAAGACCCCCATCATCCACGGTGTCGACCTGACTGTTTCCGACGGCGAATTCGTGGTCTTTGTCGGCCCCTCGGGCTGTGGCAAATCCACGCTGCTGCGCATCATTTCGGGACTGGAACCAGCCACCAGCGGCGAGATCCGCATCGACGGTCAGCGCGTCAATGAGGTCACCGCTGCGCACCGTGGTTGCTCCATGGTGTTCCAGTCGTATGCGCTGTACCCGCACATGAGCGTGTACGACAACATGGCGTTTGGCCTGGAAAACCTGGGCGTGGCCAAGTCGGTGATCGGGACCAAGGTCAACGCCGCCGCCACCATGCTGCAGCTGGCGCCGCTGCTGCAGCGCAAGCCCACCCAGCTCTCGGGCGGGCAGCGCCAGCGCGTGGCCATCGGCCGCTCCATCGTGCGCGAGCCCAAGCTGTTCCTGTTCGACGAGCCGCTGTCCAACCTCGACGCCGAGCTGCGCGTGTCGATGCGCGCCGAGATCCGCGACCTGCACGGCCGCCTGGGTGCGACCATGATTTACGTCACCCACGATCAGGTCGAGGCTATGACCATGGCCGACAAGATCGTGGTGCTGCGCGCTGGCCGCATCGAGCAGGTCGGCTCGCCGCTGGAGCTGTACAACCGGCCCTGCAACCAGTTCGTGGCCGGCTTCATCGGCAGCCCGCGCATGAACTTCGTGCCCGTCGCCCAATTGCCCCATGCGGCGCCCGGCACCAAGACCGTGGGCATCCGCCCCGAGCACGCGCAGCTGGCCGACGATGGCCCGCTGCAACTGTTGGTGTCGCAGGTCGAGCAGCTTGGCAGCACCAGCATCCTGCACGGCAGCGTGGTGCCCGACGCGCCGTTCGAGCTGATCCTGAGCGGCCAGACGGCGATCCGGCGCGGAGATACCGTGAAGGTGAGCGCGCCACCCGAAAACTTGCATTACTTTGACCAGAACGGCCTGCGCTTGTAAGCCAACCCATGCCGGCGGGTTCGGTCATGGATAGATCATTCAATAGGAGAAACCAATGAAGACATTCGGACGCGCCCGCGTATCCCTGGCGCACGAACACGGAGTCGATTTATCGATCGAGGGCGGCGCTGGCTTTAGCATTCAGGTGCTGGAGTCCGCCATGGTTCGCGTGCGCTACAAACCAGCGCCCGGCTACCGGGAGCCGCGCACATGGGCCATCGCGCCGCACGCCGGCGAGGACGTCGCATGGACCGGGCGCCAGCGCGACGACACCAGCGGATTCAGCCGCCCAGGCGCACAACTGATTGAGCAGCCCGGGCAATTGACTCTGCGTACCAGCACTCTCTCGGTGACGGTGAAGGAAGATCCGCTGACCTTGTCGTGGCAAGACAGCCAGGGACGAGTACTCTTCAACGACCGGGCGACCTCATCGTATTTCGCGAGCCAGCGCACCGGCGCCATCCGGCACTATTTGCAGCGCGATCGCGCCGAGCGTTACTACGGGCTGGGTGACAAGACCGGGCCGCTCGACCTGCATGGCAGGCGCCTGCGTACGTTGGCGCTGGACTCTCTGGGCTATGACCCGAAAAAAGGTGATCCGCTGTACAAACACTGGCCATTTGTGCTGACGCGTGCCCCCGGCGGCCAGTGGTGGGGCATCTATTACGACACCTTGTCGGCGTGCACATTTGACTTGGGCTGCGAACACGATAACTACCACGAGCTATTCCGCTATGTCGAAATCGATGACGGCGACCTGGACTACTACATCATGGTGGGGGCCACACCCGGCGACGTGATTGCACAGTTTGTGCGCCTGATCGGGGGCACCCATTTGCCGCCGCGCTGGTCGCTGGGGTTTGCCCAAACGGCGATGGGGCTGACCGATGCGAGCGACGCGCAAAAGCAACTCGATGCCTTCATAACGCGTATAGAGGCCGAGGGCATTGCGTGTTCGTCGTTTCATTACGGCTCGGGCTATTCGTCGCGCGGCAAGCGCCGTTATGTGTTCACCTGGAATACCGACAAGTTCCCTGACCCGAAGTCGCTGAATGCCAGGTTCCATGATGCCGGCATGCACGTGGTGGCCAATATCAAGCCCTGCCTGCTCGATGACCACCCCGCCTATGGCGAGGTGCGGGCGCAGGGCGGCTTTATCCACGACGCCCAAAGCGGGCAACCCGTGGTGGAGCAATTCTGGGACGGCGTCGGCGCCCACCTCGACTTCACCCATCCCTCGGCCCTGGCGTGGTGGCAAAAAAACCTGCAGGAGCAGGTGCTCGACTACGGAATCGATACCGGCTGGAACGACAACAACGAATACGCCATCATGGATGATGGTGCGGCGTGCCATGGTTTTGGCGAAGCCATCCCGATGCACCGCGCACGCCCCCTGCATCCGTTGCTGATGACGCGGGCAACCTTTGAGGCGCAGGCCGCGCACCGCCCCGACGAAGAGGTATTCACCGTCACGCGCGGCGGCTCTCCGGGGATCCAACGCTACGCGCAAACCTGGACCGGCGACAACACCACCAGTTGGGAAACCTTGCGCTGGAACATTCGCACTGGCCTGCAAATGTCCCTGTCGGGCATGTTCAACATCGGCCATGACGTCGGCGGCTTCGCCGGCCCGACACCCGACCCTGAACTGTTTTTGCGCTGGGTGCAGGCGTGTAGCCTGAACCCGCGCATGGTGATGAACTCCTGGAAAGCGGACGGCACCGTCAACGTGCCCTGGCTGCACCCGGCGGTGACGGCCGATGTGGCTGCAGCGATCCGGCTGCGTTACACCCTGATGCCGTATTTGTGGTCTCTCTTCGAGCGCGCACATAGTCTGCACCAACCCATCATTCGCCCGACCTTTTATGACTTTCCTGACGACGCGCAATGTTTCGCTGACAGCGACGACTTCATGCTCGGTGACGCACTGCTTGTCGCCCCGGTCGTGCACGCTGGCGCCACGTCACGCAGTGTCTACCTGCCCAAAGGTCCCCAGGCATGGTTTGACTTCCACACCGGCGCACGCTTCGAGGCCGGCCAAGTGCACACGGTCGCGGCGCCGCTGTCCACACTGCCCTTGTTTGCCCGCTTCGGTGCGTCGATTCCGGTAGCGGCCGGCGTCGCAGACCGTCATCACCATGGCGACCCGGTGAGCGGAGTGCGGAGTTTTTCGGGCTAAAGGAAACTCTGCACCACTGCGAAAAATGAGGCCTATTTCACTTGAATCCACGCCGCTGCCGACGCGGCGCCATGACCTGATCGCCCGGCTGGCCCAACCCCGTCAGTATGACATCGCCGTCATCGGGGGGGGCGCCACCGGCCTGGGCGTGGCGCTCGATGCCGCTGCGCGCGGGTTTTCTGTCGTGCTGGTCGAATCGCACGACTTTGCCAAAGGCACCTCGTCCCGTGCCACCAAGCTGGTGCATGGTGGGGTGCGCTATTTGGCGCAGGGCAATATTTCTCTGGTGCGCGAGGCCTTGCACGAACGCACGACGCTGCTGGCCAATGCGCCGCACCTGGCACAGCCGCTGGCATTTGTCATGCCCTCCTACAAGTTCTGGGAGGCGCCTTTTTATGGCGTGGGCCTCAAGATGTACGATGCCCTGGCCGGCAAGGCCGGACTCGGGCCCACGGAATTTTTGAGCCGGACCGAAACCCTGGGCTACCTCCCCACGGTCCAGTCGCAGGGGCCGAATGGCTGCTTGAGGGGCGGCGTCAAGTACTGGGACGGCCAGTTTGACGACGCGCGCCTGGCTCTGGCGCTGGCCCGTACGGCCGCCCGCCAGGGCGCGCTGCTGGTCAATTACTGTGCGGCCACGGGCCTGATCCATGAAAACGGCAAACTGGTCGGACTGCATGCGCAGGACCAGGAAACCGGCCGCTCCTTTGCGCTCAAGGCCAAATGTGTGGTGAATGCGGCAGGTGTCTGGGTAGACCAGTTGCGCCTTCAGGACGGGCAGGCCATGGGCCGCGAAGCCCAACCCATGGTCGCACCCAGCCAGGGCGTGCATATAGTGGTGGACCGGTCGTTTTTGCCGACCGACCACGCGATGCTGATTCCCAAAACCGCAGACGGACGGGTGTTGTTTGCCGTGCCCTGGCTGGGAAAAACCATTCTGGGCACCACCGATACGCCGCGTCATGATCTGGCGCGCGAGCCGCGACCGTTCAAGGAGGAGGTCGATTTCATCCTGCGTGAGTCGGCCCGCTACCTGACCCGCGCGCCGCGCCCGGCCGACATCAAAAGCATTTGGGTTGGCCTGCGGCCGCTGGTCAAACCGCCTGATGACACTGCCGGCGATACCCAGGCGCTGTCGCGCGAACACACGGTGCTGGTCAGTCAAAGCGGCCTGGTGACGGTGACGGGCGGCAAGTGGACCACTTACCGGGCCATGGCCGAGGATGTACTGGATAAGTGCTTTGGTGCGGATTTGCTCCCTGCGCGCAGGGGGGCGGCGACGATCCACCTGAAGTTAGTGGGGGCCAGGGCGTCCCAGCACAAGATCAGCGATGCGCCCGGGCTTCATTTGTACGGCAGCGAAGCCGAGTCCGTGCAAAGCCTGTCGGGTGCCGGACGGGAGCTGGGCGGCGGGCTGACCGAAGCCATGGTGCGGTTTGCCGCCCGCCACGAATACGCGCGATGCGTGGAAGACGTGCTGGCCAGGCGCTCCCGCCTGCTGTTTCTGGATGCCGCATTGGCCAGTTCCATGGCGGCGGAAGTCGCCGCCCTGCTGCTGCAGGAGAATGGGCTTGACCCCCAGTTGGAGGCATTTTTGGCGCTTTGTCGGCAATATCTCAGTGTGCCAGGGGCTGTAGCCTGAGGCCGGCGGGCTGGCGCATGCCCGCGCCATGGGATCAGCGTAGCACCTTGTTTGCTATATTTTTAATAGCTAATGACGCCCGTATCTATTGAGTACTTGCCTGGTTTTGCTGTCGGTATTCTTTGCTGCTGCGTGGCGGGCTGGCGCGACAGAGCTGGCGAAGCAGCATGGTCGATCAGTTTGTAGAATTATTTTCACAAAGAGTGGTTGACAGTGATGAACGATTTGTTGATAATCATGGGCTTCGCTCTAAAAAGGCGAAGAATTCTGCCTAACGGAAGCATCGCAAGTGGTTTGCGGTGTGGACGACGGGCCCAAGACTGATTGGTTGGCTGCCTGCTTTTGAGGCGGCCAATTGGTGCAAGTTGGGACTAAATTTAAATGATTCAAACGCAATCCAAACTCGATGTTGCTGACAACACGGGT
>Ga0075432_10000625_pt1 | contig 10765 bp, 11 predicted proteins | sample RhiMethybrSRZTD1_FD_72781 | JGI IMG/M metagenome (GOLD analysis project Ga0075432, IMG submission 72781) | Populus rhizosphere microbial communities from Tennessee, USA - Rhizosphere MetaG P. TD hybrid SRZTD1 | ecosystem: Host-associated > Plants > Roots > Rhizosphere > Soil | place: USA... | reverse complement strand
CGGAAGTAGTCACCAGGTGAGTATCCCAACCGTTGGCGCCGCCGCTCACTGAAAGAAGTGTCACGCGCGACCCACCGCCGGTGGCCCTTCCATCAGCATGGCCCCTGGGCGGCAGCGACGTTGGAGGGCATGCTGAGAATGTCGGCTGGCCACGGCGGTTCGGTTTCATCTCGCGCACGGTGGGAATCCGAGATCGCGGCGTGTTGCATTTCGGGGCCGGCTGGCCGCGACCGGAGGGCGACCGCTTGCGAGAGAAGACGAGATGGAGGTGGGTAGCCACCTCCCGCATGACTTGGTGGGCAGAAAGGGCCGGGGATGGGGAGGCATGAGTGACATCCGGATCGGGACGTCGGGATGGAGCTACGACCACTGGAACACCGTCCTGTACGAGGACTCGCTGGCACCCAGGGATCGGCTCCGCCGGTACACACAGGAGTTCGACACAGTCGAGTTGAACGCAAGCTTCTACCGATGGCCGCAGCAGCCGACGTTCCGAAGATGGAGCCATCGGCTACCCCCAGGATTCCGGATGAGCGTCAAGGCACCCCGCGGCCTCAGCCACGGCCGGCGCCTGTATCGGCCCGAGACATGGACCTCTCGGCTGGTGGAGTGTTGGCACGAGCTGGGGGAGCAACGCGGACTATTGCTGGTCCAGCTGCCGCCCGACCAGGAACGTGATGACGACCGGCTCGACTATTTCCTGCGCGGCCTACCGGAATGGTTGCGTGTCGCCGTTGAGCTGCGCCACCACAGCTGGGTCATCGATCCCGTCTTCGACCTGTTGAGCCGCCACCAGGCAACCTATGTGGTGATGAGTGGTGCCGGCCTGCCCTGTGCCCTGCGAGCCACCTCGACAACGGTTTACGTGCGGCTCCACGGCCCTGACCATGATCACCTCTATGCCGGCTCGTACAGCGACGCCGATTTGCACTGGTGGGCACAGCGCATCCGCGAGTGGCACGGGCAACACCGTGACGTTTTCGTCTACTTCAACAACGACGGATACGGGCACGCGGTGACCAACGCGCGTCAGCTGCGCACCCTGACGAACTCGTAGGCCGGACAGGTCCGAGTTGGCTCAGCAGTTGACAGCAAACCGCGGTAACGGTTTCGATCAGCTGGCCAGCTTTGCTCACATCAGTTTGAGCGGTGCACCCCCGGTGAGGGTTGTGGTTGGGGGGCGGACTTGGCGGGGATGCAGATGGCGAGGGCACCTGGTTGGATCTCCGCGTTGAGGGTGGTGGACTCGCCGATGACGTCGCCGTCGAGTTGGTAGTTGTCCTTGCCGTCGATGGTGATCCGCACGGTTTTTCCAGTGTATTGGTCGACCTGGTCGTCCTTTTTGGCGCGTCGGGTGAGGAGCCGTAGCGCGACTTTGATCCAGTGCCGGAACCGGCGGGGGGAGGCGATGTAGACGTCGAGGAGGCCGTCATCGGGGCTGGCGCCCGGTATCAAAACGATGTTGCCGCGAAGTGTGCCGACGTTGCCGATCACACACAGCATGGCGTGGCGTCGGACGGGACGGTTGCTGTCTAGTTGGACCATTAACCGGATGGGTAGCCGGCCCAGTGCCTTCGCGGCTGCGACAAAGTACGCCGCTGAGCCGACCGTGTCTTTCAGGTCGTCATCGGTCTCGTCCATGATCATGGCATCGATACCGATCCCTGCCATCACGGCGAAATGCTCCGGTGCACGGTTGTCGACGGTGATCTTCACCAGATCTATCTGGCGTACCTGGCCGCCCAGGGCGACCTCGATGGCGTCGAGTTCCTCGAGTGGCAGATCGAGGTTTCGAGCCAGCAGGTTGCCGGTGCCGGCCGGTACCAGTCCCATCGGAATCCCGGTGTGGGCCAGAGTGTCGGCGACGTGGCGGATGGTGCCGTCTCCGCCGGCACCGATGACAAGATCAACGTGTTCTGCGACGGCTTGTTCGGTCATGGCGCGGCCTGGGTCGTCCGCCGATGTTTCCAGCCACAGCGTGTTGCCCCAGCCGTTTCGCTGCAGGCTGTCCTCCACGAGGGCGTGGAACTTGTCGCTGACCTTGGTCGGGTTGTAGATCACCGCGCACCGCCGGCGGACTGTTGGCCTGCCGCTCATCGGGTTTTGCTCTTCGCGTTGGCCGGCAGATCACCCGTCTGGATGACGGTTTGCGCGATGGTTCGTAGCTTCACGTGAGTGTCTTGGGACTGGCGGCGCAGCAGAGCGAAGGCTTGCTCGGCGGTGATCTGATGCGGGCTCATCAAGATTCCTTGGGCGAGTCCGACGCGATGCCGGGCGGCCACCGCCCGGTGCAAGTTGTCGCGTTCGGTGACGGCCTTCAAGGCCAGGCTGGCGTGATGGGCGAATGCCTCGGCCTTGTCCGCATACGCCCGGAGGGTGGCCGGGCGGGTGGCATACCAGATCAGCCGGACCGGCTGCCGAGTCGAAACCTCAATCCGGGTCAGAAGTAGCGCGCGCCAGCCGTGACCATCACCGGAGGCGACGTCCGCCAGGTCGTCGATCGAGATTTGTTGCCGAAGCAGATCCCGCCGAAAGAGCAGCTCGATGCCCGGCGCCACCCTTGCATGATCGGGCGCCGGGCCGTCGGGGCCGACGGCGAGGACTTGCCAGAAGCGCTCGGTATAGGTGACGACCGCGGCCCCGTCCGCGGCGATCAGGGCCAACGCTTCGTTGACGACTCTGCGCCACAGTATGGCCAGGTCAGGCGCAGCCCACATCCGCTGGGAGGCCGCAACTAAGGCTGCCGTACAGGCCAGATTGTCCTGTGCGGCGGTCGGCGGCATCGGCACAAGGCGCCGCGCGGTTGCGTCGCGCGAAACCGTTGCTGAGTCGGTCAGCACGTCACGCAGGCCGGACGTCTGGTCTGGCCGCAGCCCATTGTGAGGGAGTTCAGGCGAAAAGGGTGGGACCATAATCGCATCCCTTGAGGAAATACGACCCAAATAGTCCTGGCAGTGGTGCTGTTCACCCGTGCCGCGGCTGGTAGCGCGGCGGACACGTTCCAGGCGGGCTGTGTGTCAGCTAGAACAAACTTTACCGCTCGGATCGCGTCACGCCGAAGTCACGAGTTGATCACGCCCGATGCCGATTCCACCGATGGGGAGACTGAGCGAAAGCCGTCCGCTGTTCGTTCGGCTTGCTATACCCGTAGGGGGTCGTGGACCAGCCTCACCATCGGCCCCCGTGGAAGGAGCAATCGTGACAGACCATCCGCACATCGAAATGTTCACGCGCGTACGCCGCCGCGCGGACCCGGTTTGTTGCCGACGGTTGCCGGTCGTCCGCGCTCGATCACACCGGGGCGACCGCAGTCGCACCGATCAATTCGGCGAGCTCGTCGCGAGTCGGGCCCTCGCCCAGCGGCGGCCGCCAGCCGGTGCGGAGGACGGCGCGCGCCCGCTCCTCGACCGACCGCAGGATAGACGGCGGCGCCATCATCCCCATGTACGGCCCGGCGGCCGGCATGATCGCGGGATCCACATCGGCCGCCGCGCAGATGACGTCGGACGGGATTTGGGCATCGAGGTCGATGTCCTCGCCCCGGAAGCGGTGCAGCAGGGTCGCGTCCCAGTGGACGTGGTCTTCGTACCAGGGCTTGATGTGCTCGTCGCACCAGGCCTCGAAGCGTTGCACGGTCGCGACGGGGTCCCGGTCGTCCTCGGCGATCATCGCGAGCAGCGCCGCTGCCTGCTTCAAGCCGAGCGATATGCCCCGGCCAGCGGCCGGGTTGGTGGTGCAGACCGAGTCACCAATACAGAACAGCCCCGCCAGGCGCGCTTGTCCGGCGTAGGTGTTGGTCAACCCGCCGCCCGGCATGACCTCAGTAATCGGCTCGAACCCGTCCGGGTCGGTCCACCGGGAGAGGTGCGGGACGGCGCGCATGGCCGCCTCGAACTTCGCCGGCTCGCGCACTTGCGCCAGGCCGTCGTCGTCGCTGGCGCGGACGATGAGGGCCGACAGTGTGCCCGCGTCCTGCGGGAACACGATCACGAGATATCCGTCGTACAGCTTGCCGAGCGGCACGCCGGAGGCCTTTAGCTCCGCGACGTCCTCAGCGTGCGTGACGCGGTACATGCGGGAGACGTAGGAGAAGCCACACGGTCCGCCTTCAACCGCCGGTCGCCACCCTTCGGCGAGCCGAGCGGATCGACCGCTCGCGTCGATAATCAGGTCGGCGGCCACAGTCGCGCCATCGACAACGACACCGGCTACGCGGCCGCGCTCGGCGACGATGCGATCCGCGTGTCCGGTGCGGAATGACAGCCGCTGCTCGACGGCCGCGCAGGCCCGCAGTGTCGCTTCGAAGGTCGAGCGCCGGCACTGCAGATTCGTCATAACCTCCGGCAGGCCGGGCAGCCGGCATGGGACGCCGCCTGCCGCGACCAGCGCATCCCACAGGTCGGGGGCCGTATCGAGCAGCACCTGCCGGACGAGGTGCCGGAAGAAGTGCGGGTGCCGGAACTGCATGACACCGCGCCGCTGCCACGTGCCGTTCTGCGGACCCGGGTCGCGATCGACAACGACGACGCTGTTGCCCGCGCGAGCCAGCATGATTGCGGAGTACAGGCCGATCGGTCCCGCACCTACGACCACGACCCTGGCCATGGCTCCCCCTGTTCGGTGCGACAGTTTGCGGCCGTGTTGGCCGCGGGAGGAACGCTGCGGATCTGCGGCGATACCGACATCCGCTGAATCACTCATCGACGTACTCATTGCTGGTGCGCACGCTCTACGCGGCGGGGCGGCTTCGTGTGGGCGAACCCCAGCTTGGTGAGGATGTGCAGCACGTGGTTCTCGGCCGTGCGTTCGAGTAGCCTCGACATATAGCTGCACTCTCGATGAAATGGTTACACTGATAGTCACTCCAATGAGCGGATCTGTCAAGCGCAATTACGCGTCCACGCTGCGGGCCGAGCAGGCCAGGACAACTCGGCGCGCGATTGTCGACGCCGCTAGCCGGCTGTTCATCGAGCGAGGCTACGGGGCCACGACCGTCGACGCGATCGCCGAGGCGGCCGGCGTCAGCCGCAAGACCGTGTTCACGTCAGTTGGGGGCAAGCTCGAGGCGCTCAAGCTGGCCCGCGACTGGGCCATCGTCGGAGACGACGAACCCGTGCCGGTCATGGAGCGGCCCGAGGTCCAGCGAGCCCGGAAAGAGCCGAACGCCCGGGTCATCCTGCGTAGTTATGCGGGCATAGTGCGGCGCGCTGGCGCACGGGTGGCGGCGCTGAACCTGGTGATCGAGGCCGCCGAGGGGCTGGACGCTGGGGCGCGGGCGCTCGCCGAGGAGGGCCGACGGCAGCGCTTGACGGGCATGCGCGACCTCGCCGGTGAACTCGCGCGCCGCAACGCGCTGCCGGATGGAATGACGGTCGACGAAGCGGCCGACGTCCTGTGGCTGTTCAACGACGCACGCGCCTACCACCGGCTCGTGACCGAGCGGGGCTGGATGCCGGACCGCTTCGAGCAGTGGCTGGCCGACTCGCTGCTCGCCATGCTGATACGTACGGATTACACCCCATCCCCCTGAGTGCAGACATCCTGCACAACGGATGCAAGATAGCGGCCGAGGCCGGTAGCCGGATCGGCTGGTCGGGGAGAGCCGATGACGATGTGCCCGCGCTGCGGACGAGTCGGAGGATGCGCTCGTCGATCGGGTCGAGGACAGAGCGCCCACACACCCTGACGACCTTAGGGTCTTTCATTTACACGATGCTCGACGCGCCGCGAGCCAGGCGCGCTCAGCCTCGTTCTCGGTGAGCGCGATCGCCTGCTCGTAGGCGGTCCGGGCTTCGGCGTAGCGGCCGAGCCGCCGAAGCAGGTCGGCGCGGGTGGCGTGGAACGCATGATAGGAGCCGAGATCCAGGTCGTCGACGATCGCCAAGGCCACTTGGGGGCCGTCGAGCTCGGCCAAAGCCACGGCTCGGTTCAGCGCAACGATGGGCGACGGCGTGAGCGCCGCGAGCTGGTCGTAGAGGGCAACCACCTGGGACCAGTCGGTCGACGATGCGTCGGGAGCGTCGGTGTGCACGGCGTTGATTGCGGCCTGGATCTGGTACGGACCCGGCCGGTTCAGCTGGAGACACTGTCGGACCAGCGCGTGCCCTTCCTCGATCTGGGCGGAGTTCCAGCTCGATCGGTCCTGGTCGGGCAGGACGACGAGTACGCCGTCACGCACGCGGGCGGGACGCCGGGCATCCAGCAGGAGCATCAGCGCGAGCAGCCCGAGCACCTCCGGCTGCGGGCCGAGCTGTGCGCTGGTCTCACGTAGCTGCCGTGTCAGCCGGATCGCCTCGGTGCAGAGCTCCTCGCGGACCGACTCCGGAGAAGTGGACAGGTAGCCCTCGTTGAAGATCAGGTACAGCACGGCCAGCACGGTCGACATCCGTGAGGGGAGATCGTCGCCCTGGGGTACTCCGTAGGGGATTCTCGCCTGCTTGATCTTGGTCTTCGCGCGCGTGATGCGTTGCGCCATCGTCGTCTCCGGCACGAGGAAGGCGTGTGCGATCTCGGCCACCGTGAGCCCGCCCAGCAACCGCAGCGTCAGCGCAATCCGGTTCTCCGGCGCTAGGGCCGGGTGGCAGCAGGTGAAGATCAGTCGAAGCCGGTCGTCCGTGACCGGCCCCGTCGGCTCGGCAGGAGTGTCGTCGTTGAGCATGGCAACCTCGGCGTACTTCGTGTCGCGGACCTTCTCACGCCGCAATCGGTCGATCGCTTTGTTGCCGGCGACCCGGGTCAGCCAGGCTGCCGGATTCGGCGGTACGCCGTCGCGTGGCCACCGCTCGAGAGCGGTGACCAGCGCGTCAGCGAGTGCGTCCTCGGCGAGGTCGATGTCGCCGAACCGGCGGACCAGCCCGGCGACCACGCGACCGTACTCGGCGCGGAAGACCTCCTCGACGTGCGTCAACCGCTGGCTTGGTCGAAGGGGCGCACCTCGATCCGTCCGCGGCAGGCCTTCGACCCGCGACGGGCCCAGTCCAACGCCTCGTCGAGGTCGTCGGCCTCGATGATCCAGAACCCGCCGAGGTACTCCTTCGACTCGGAGTACGGGCCGTCGGTGATCACCGGCGCCTCGCCGCGTGCGTCCACAGTCGTGGCGGACTCGATCGGGCCCAGACCTCCTGCGAACACCCACTTCCCAGACTCAGCAAGCGCGTCATTCACGGCGTCGACGTCGGCGCCGGATTGCTCCTGCTCCTCCTTCGGCAGCGACGCGAAGTCCGCGGCAGGATCGATGAGCACGGAGAGCATGTACTTGGGCATGGCTTCCTCCTCAGGATGAGCGGCTTTCACCGCCATCCTTGTCGGTTCCGGGTCCGCTTGTCAGGCCCGGGTTCAGCAGCCCCACGAACGGCTGGCCTCGGATCCGACACCCGGCGACAGGAAAGGCGACAAGAAAATTCTTTGCGATGAGTTGTCGTATCCGTCAGGTCTGTTCGTGGAGAGGGTGACAGATCCCGCGAAGCAGGAGAAGGACCATGAACGACAAGCATGCCCGCTGGCTGGCGCTGTACGTGCTGTGCCTCGGTGACCTGATGATCGTCCTCGACACCAACATCGTGAACGTCGCGTTGCCATCCATCCAGGCCGACCTGGGCTTCTCCCAAACCGCGCTGGCCTGGGTGGTCAACGCCTACATGCTGACCTTCGGCGGCTTCCTGCTGCTGTCGGGACGGCTGGGCGACCTGTTCGGCAACAAGCGGGTGTTTCTGGGCGGCGTCGTGTCGTTCACCGCCGCCAGCATCGCCTGCGGACTCGCCTCGAGCCCTCTCCTTCTTGTCCTCGGCCGCGCCGTTCAGGGGCTGGGCGGCGCCGCCGTGTCCGCGGTCGCACTCGCCTTGATCACGGGCCTGTTCACCGAACCCGCTGAGCGGGCGAAGGCGATGGGCTTCTTCGGCTTCGTGATGTCGGGCGGCGGGGCGGTCGGCGTGCTCGCCGGGGGCGTCCTCACCGGCCTGCTCAACTGGCACTGGATCTTCCTGGTCAATGTCCCCATCGGCGTCGGCGTCTGGGTCGCGGCCCGCCGCGTGCTGCCCGCGGACCAGGTCCGTGTCGGTGGCCAGCGCCTCGACGTACCTGGCGCCGGGCTGGTCACGCTCTCTTTGATGATTGCCGTGTACGCCGTGGTCGGCGGCAACGAGGCCGGCTGGGCGTCAAGTGAGACCCTTGGCCTGCTTGCGGCCGCTGCCGCGCTGATGGTCGCCTTCGTGGTCCGCGAGGCCCGCGTCGAGCACCCGCTGGTTCCGCTGCGTCTGTTCAAGCTCCGCAACGTGACGATCTCCCAGGTCATCGGCGTGCTGTGGGCCGGCGCCATGTTCGCCTGGTTCTTCTTGTCCGCGCTCTACCTCCAGCAGGTGCTCGGGTACGGCGCGCTCGAGGTCGGCCTGGCCTACCTGCCTGCCTGCGTGGTGATGGCGATCTGCTCGCTCAGGGTCTCGGACCGACTCGTGATGCGAGTCGGCATCCGCACACCCCTCGCAGCCGGCCTCGGCCTGGTTGCGGCCAGCCTGGCGCTGTTCGCCTTCGCCCCGGTCGGCGGCTCGTACGTCGTCAACGTGCTCCCTGCGATGATCCTGCTCGGCCTGGGTGCCGGCATCGCGTTCAACCCGGTGCTGCTCGCGGCGATGGGCGACGTCGAGCCGCACGAGGCCGGGCTTGCATCCGGAGTGGTCAACACCAGCTTCATGATGGGCGGCGCACTCGGCCTGGCCGTCCTGGTCGCGGTCTCGTCCTGGTGGACCGGAACCCAGCCCGACCCGAGCTCGCTGGAGTCCTTGAACGGTGGCTTCCAGGTCGCGTTCGCCGTCGGCGCGGTCTTCGCCGCAGCGGCCGCTGTGATCGGCGGGGCCTTGCTTCGGCCGAAGCCGATGGCGATGCCGGACCTCGAGGTCGGCGACGAGGTGCCAGTCCCCGTCCACTGAGTCGAACGGGGTTGTCCGTGGGGTCAAGACAATGAGTCTTGGCCTCACCTTCGAGATCCACGGCCTGGCGCACACGGAAGTCAGCGACTCCGGGCCGGGCTGCGGGCGGCCACTATCAACTGCAGGTCCCGCGCCCGGATCGCTTTCATCCTCTTGGTGACGCACCCAGGGCAAGCGTCAAGCCCGGCCTGAGGGCGTCCGCAGAGGGTCCGGTCCGCTAACGGCCATTCGGGCAGTAGCGCGGTTCTGACTTCTTCACAGCTTTGAGCGCCAACTGTTAGGCCTATCCGCAGATGCTTCGGCGTGGGACTCGGCTCGGAGAGGTCACACCCTCATGTCCGCGCGGGTCGGCGGTGTCTACAGCGGGTGGTTGCTCAACCACGAGCCCGTGGTCGGGTTTGTGTTCAGGGTCTCGTATCAATCCGAATCGCGTAGGCGGGGTGACGACGCTGGGTCGGCGGGGTTCATAGGGCCGCCACGCCACTGCGGTTCGGCGGTGCGCACCGTTGGCGGACGCGAGATCACCCCAAGCTCCGTGGACAGGACACCGTACGGCTTAGACGAAAGTCGCTACGCGGGCCGTGGGCGAAGCGGGCTCATTTGGTTTGGACGGCGGCCGGCAGCTGCCAAGCGGTTCGGCGCACTAACCTTCCAGAATGCTTCGATCCGCGGAAGTTATGCACACGACGGTTGGTGAAATCGACGTCGCGTACAACACACTGGGTGAGGCGAGCGGCCCTCCCGTGGTGCTGATCTCAGGTCTGGGTGCCCAGCTGATCGCCTGGGACGACGCGTTCTGCCAACAATTGGTCGATCGAGGCTTGTTCGTCATTCGCTTCGACAATCGAGATGTCGGTCTCTCGAGCCATCTCGCCGACCGTCCTACATCTGATCCATCGGCGGAGACGGCTGGCGCCGCACCAGCAGCCTCCTACACGCTCGCCCAGATGGCGGCCGACACGGCAGGCCTCATCGACAACCTCGGACTCGGCTCTGCGCACGTGGTCGGGATCTCGTTGGGCGGCATGATCGCGCAGATTCTGGCGATCGAGCACCCCGAGCGGGTCCGCAGCCTGACCTCGATCATGTCGACAACTGGGCACAACGAGGTGGGCCAGCCGACAGACGCCGCCCGCGCCCTGTTCCTATTACCCCCGGTGATCACCCGGGAGGGCGCTATGGACCGCGCAGTGCACTTCAACCGCATAGCCGCCTCGCCGGCATATCCGACCGAGGTGACCGAGCTGCGCGACCGAGCGGTGCGTGCCTTCGACCGCGCGTTCAATCCGCAGGGCGTCGCACGCCAACTGGCGGCGGCCATCACTACACCGGACCGAACCGAAGACCTACGCCGGCTCGACCTGCCGACCCTTGTCATTCACGGCGCTGAGGACCCGGTGATTGCCGTGAGCGGCGGGCAGGCGACCGCAGAAGCGATTCCAGGAGCGGAACTGCTCGTGATCGACGGCATGGGTCATGACCTGCCCCGGCCGCTGTGGTCCGCCGTAGCCGAGCGCATTGCCGCATTGGTCGCCCGCGCGCAGCAGCGACCACGATCCACAAGAACTCGGTGAGCTAGACGTAGAGGCGTCGATGTGGGCGCATGGATCGAGTGTCCTTTCCGCGGGCATGCAGGTGGTCGTCATTGAGACTGGCAGGCGTCCGGTCGTCGTCGGCGGCGACGTGGCGGTTTGGTTCGGCGAGCTCGATGAGCCGCACACCGAAGGCCAGCTGCGGCTGCGCGCGCTCGCTCGCCCCGCCGTGGTGCCCATCGAATGGCCGATCAGGGTCGCCCGGGCGATGCCGACCGCGTCCATGGCCACCACGTCGGTGGCGAACTGGTC
>Ga0075432_10000623_pt1 | contig 10779 bp, 6 predicted proteins | sample RhiMethybrSRZTD1_FD_72781 | JGI IMG/M metagenome (GOLD analysis project Ga0075432, IMG submission 72781) | Populus rhizosphere microbial communities from Tennessee, USA - Rhizosphere MetaG P. TD hybrid SRZTD1 | ecosystem: Host-associated > Plants > Roots > Rhizosphere > Soil | place: USA... | reverse complement strand
GATGCGGCAACATGGCGTGGGCGGCGTCGCCGATCAGTCCTACACGCCCGTGTACGTAGCCCGGCAGTTCTTCGAGCTCGTGCAGCGCCCAAAGGGTTGGAGCTGGAATGCACTCGAGCAGCACGCGCGCGGCATCGCCCCAATCGGTGAAGGCCGCGAGCATTTCTTCCTGGCTGGCATTGCGCACCCATGGGGAATCGCTGGGCCAGGATGGGTCAGGCCGACTACGGTCGGAAATGAAGGCCACGACATTGATCAGCCGGCCTTGCTTGACCGGGAAGGTGAGAATGTGTGCATCGAGCCCCAGGTACATCTGCGGGACGTCGACAAGGTGTTCGTCGATTCCTTGAGCACGGTAGGCCGTACGCAACTGTTGGCTGTCGATCATCCCGCGATAGGCACAGGTGCCACTGAAGCGAGGAGCCGCGAGGGGCTGACCGAGGCCTTGAAGGACATGATCACGAATCGAAGACTTGATACCGTCAGCGGCGATCAACAAGTCGCAGCTGTACTCGCTACCATCGTTGAACAGCACGCGGGCCTGTTCGGTATCCTGCTCGACGCTAACCGCACGCTTGCCGAATTGGGCGATACCCTCCGGCAACTGGCTCGCCAACGCGTCGAGAAAGTCAGCACGGTGCACCGACGATTGCCCTACACCTTCCGCCAAACTTGCGCCAAGGTAGCTGGCATCCTCACCACGGCGCCATTCGAACCAAATATCCTGCCAAGGGTCAAGCGTGCGGTCGGCAATCTGCCGGTAGGGTTCGGCAATCCCCAAGCCGGCGATAGCACGAACGGCATTGGCGCCAAAGGAAACCCCTGCACCGACCTCGCCAAAGGCGGCCGCCGCTTCGAACAACTGAACGTTGATATGGGCATGGCGACACAGATCCAAAGCCAAGGCCACACCGGCGATACCACCGCCGACAATACCGATATTCAAAGTAGATTGAGAAGTAGACATAACAAGTTTCCCATGAGTCTGATTATTGTTGGGGTAAGTTAAGGATCGCCCTCTAAGCGCCATTGATAAATACCGCAACCCCTATAACTAGCATTATCAATGTGAATACTACTTGGCAGAGCAATACATAAACGACGTCAGCTGTTTAACTTTTCAATCGCTTCTTTGGCTAACGTGTTCGACAAGAGGATTTTTCGGGCATGACGAGTCCTTTTCGGAACTCGTCTTTTTCTGCTGCCCTTACTGCGAAACAACCTGCTTGGGCGATGCGATCCGACGTATCGAGGCGTTTTGTATCAGGAAGACCAGGACTGCTATTGCTCCCACCAATCCCGGGATAGCGAAAATGAGAAAATTCGCCTGCAGCGGCAATGATGAAGCATGCAATACACCACCCAGCAGCGGGCCAATGATTGCGCCTGTGCGCCCCACGCCCATCGCCCAACCGAGGCCTGTAGCCCGTATTTCGGGCGGATAAAACTGGACGGTACAGGCGTTGGCCAGAATTTGCGTGCCGATGGTGCACGCCCCGGCAATAGCGATGAGCAAATAGAGCACGGGTAACGGGGCTTTAAGTGCGAGCAGGCTCAGGGCCAAAGCTCCGCAACAGAAGTAGGCGAACAATACCTTTGAAATGCCTATTCGATCGCCCAACCATCCACCGGCGACTGCGCCAATAATCGCGCCCACATTCAGTGCCAGCAGAAACGCCAAGCTCGAGTTCAAGCCGTAACCTGCAGCGCTCATTAATTTTGGCAACCAGGAACTCAAGGCATAGACCATCAGCAAGCAACAGAAAAACGCCAGCCACAACATAAAGGTGCTTAATTTGCGTCCCTCTTGGAACAACTTCGCAATCGAAACGCTAGTGTCTTTAGCGGCCTTATGGCTCAACTGGTCGGCTGCGCGAGGCATATAACTCGGTTCGGCTTGCGTCAGTAGCGCTTGGGCCTTTACGGTCTGGCCAGTGCGTAGCAGGAAATCCATCGATTCGGGCAACTGCCGTATCAAAAATGGCAATACCAACAGTGGAATCAAAGCGACATAGAACACTGCTTGCCATCCCCACTGGGGAATCAGCACCATGCCCAGTCCGGCGGATAACATTCCCCCTAATGAGTAGCCACTGAACATAAGGGCGACCAAGGTGCTGCGAGACTTCTTGGGCGCGTACTCGTTCATCAGCGCTACAACATTTGGCATTACGCCACCGATCCCAAGTCCAGCGATAAAGCGACATAACGCAAATGCCTCCGGGCTCTGCGCCATGCCATTGAGTGCTGTGACACTGCTGAAAAGTACTACGCACATCATGATGGTTTTACGTCGGCCTATCCGGTCTGACAATGATCCGAAAAACAGTGCCCCCAACATCATTCCTACCAGTGCAAAACTACCCAGTGCTCCGGCCTGTATCGAGCTCAGCCCCCACTCGGCCATCAGTGAAGGCAAGACAACGCCGTAGATGACCAGGTCGTAGCCGTCGAAGATGATAATCAGCGCGCACCAGAACAGTACGCGCGCGTGGAAGGCGTTAAAACGTGCCCCATCAATCAGGGCTGATACATCGATCGTACGCATGGCATCGCTCTTTTTGTCATTGTTATAGAGCCGGAGCTTTAAATATCTCCGGGCAGTGCGAGATGCCCAACCAGCTGATTGACCTGCGCGGTGCACTTGAGTGACATCAGCTGTTTAGGATTAGGCAGTGCACCGATCATGGCCAACCCGGCAGCTGTGATAAATACAGTGATCCGAATACCTAACATTTCGAGTGTGAATAAAGACCTGGGATCAGTAAAAGCCACGCAGCCATGGCGATGGACGCGATGCTGTGGCAATTGATAGGCTTGCGACTCTTGCAGCGGCGATTTCAGAGCGGTGCAGACCCTACGACGGGCGACGGGTTTATTGCCCTGGCATGAACCAATCCGCACGAGGCGTTATGGAATTACGTGAGCTGGATCTCAATCTTCTGTTGGTGTTCAACCAACTGCTGATCGACCGCAGGGTCTCGACTGCGGCGGATAATCTTGAACTGACCCAGCCGGCTGTCAGCAACGCGCTAAAGCGCTTGCGTACCACCTTGAACGACGAACTTTTCGTACGCACTTACCAGGGAATGGAACCCACTCCCTATGCACAGCAACTGGCCGAGCCAGTTGCGTTAGCCATTCAAACCTTACGCGATGCACTAGGTCGACAGGACACGTTTGATCCACTCCACTGCAAACGCAGATTCACCATGGCCATGACGGATATTGGTGAAATCTACTTCATGCCGAGACTGATGGACGCTATGTCTGAACGCGCTCCAGGTTGCTCAATCAGTACGCTGCGCAACAACGTCGACACTCTGGCCGAAGGGTTGCAAAACGGTGCGATAGACCTTGCAGTCGGGTTGCTTCCTCACCTTCAAGCGGGTTTTTTTCAACAACGCTTGTTCCACCATCGTTACGTCTGCCTGTGCCGTAAAGACCATCCTGCCACCAAGGAACCTTTGACGCTCGAGCGTTTTTGCAGCTATGACCACGTTCGTGTTGTAGCGGCGAATACAGGCCACGGCGTCGTTGATACCTTCCTCGCGCGTGAAGGCATCGAGCGAAATATACGGTTGGAGGTTCCGCATTTCGTCGCGATAGGCCACATCCTTGAAAGTACGAATTTGCTTGCCACCGTGCCCGAACGATTTGCCACCAGTTGCGAACAACCGTTCGGCCTCACCATCCTGCCGCCGCCACTGGAATTACCAAAAATTGAGATCAATCTGTTCTGGCATGCGCGATACAACAAGGATCCGGCCAACCGCTGGTTGCGCCAGCTGATGTTCGAACTCTTCTCCGATTAAAAACGGCCTGAGTAACCGGGTCAACGCTATCCTTGGGGAGAGCATTTCGTTGATCTGTTTACGATCTTTGTTCGTACCGGCAACGATTAGAGCTTCGATTCGCGCCCCTGAAAAGTTTAGCCAACCTGTTGCATCGAACGATTGAATCCTCAGTCAATTGCAGCCCTTCATGACGGGCAGATATCGGCCAAAATCAGCTTTTAAAATCTGGCGAGGAGCGCGTTGCTAACCGCTGTACCTGGCATGAACTGGATTTATCAACGACCTTAATCTGCGTCCCGCCTGCCAGCACAGCCTGCTCTAAAATCTCATCCGGCGTCGCGTCCGAAGTGGACATGATCAGGCTCGTCCGCGAAGCAAACAACAATCACATCGTCACAGGCGTGGCGCTGGCGCCACTGCCTTGCCCACAGATCCAGCACGTAGTGAAGATAGATATTCGCCAGCAACAGCGATATCACAACGCCTTGAGCAACCAGATCTAACAGCTCGTATCGCCAGATCTGAGTTCTGAAATAACTCTATTGAAAAAGGGCCCTCGAAGGGCCCTTTTGTACTCAAACCAAACTCACTTGGTCAGCCAAGACTCAATGGTCGTGGGGCCGTGCCAGGCCTTCCAGGACTTTTGCTACGCTGACCTCTTTCATGGAGGAATCACGATGAAAAATTCAGACCTGCTCCCTTCCCTGCTATTGAAGATCAATCAAAACCAGCTCGCCCTTGAGGCCGCTATCATGGAGCTCACGCTTTGGGTGGAGCAGCGTGGATCGGGGGACGTAGCCGAGAACGTACGGGGCGCACTGGAGGTCATCACAAGGAACGAAGAGTTCATCAATTTGATTCTCGCGGTGCTTATGGCGCCGGAGTAACCAGGCTCGACTTTGGTAACCTGAAAGCCTCCTTCGCTTTACGCCAAGTACGTCGACAATCCGATCTGGTTTTCGGGTTGCTTCAAAGTAAAAATCTAGCCGCGACATACGTCGCAAAGAAGCGATTTCCCCCTGCCCTGCGTGCGAGTCTGGGCCAAGGACTTTCTATAGCTGTGGAGGGCGGTGAATGGACACCGTGAAAGCAAATAGATAGTGTCCCCCTGTAAAGCTGTTGACCAGCTAGCAGAGTATTCCAGGCAACATCAATCGTTGAGATCGTCAACATCAAAAAGAGAGGCTGTACATGAGCATAGGCGTTATTCAGAAGCTACAAAGCAGCCGGAAGGAGCTTCTGGATATCGGGCTTCGCAACAATATGCTCAATTTCCGGAAAACAGCCAAAACTCTCATCGTTGTGGATGAACTGTCCGAAGAAATTTTCAATACTCTTTATCGTCAGGAAAAGGCGATGGTTTTTGCCTCCATGTCGTGCAGTAAGCTTGCAGAACTGGCCAAATCCACCAACCCGGTAGTGGATGACGAGGAATCTGCAAACGACGAGCAATTGTTCCATGAGCTAGACAGTTTGGATTGGTCGAAGGTTGCGGAAGACGACAGTGAAACCGAGGCAGGTAAAGCCCGCCGCCATGTCGACACGCGGTTGCAGACTGCCCTGGAGGAGGAGCGTTTGTTTCTCCAACTGCTGAAAATACACACCGAGGCGAAGGGTTTCATCGAAGAACAGGGCGTTAACACCTTATTTCTCGCTCTAGGATTTCTTCATTGGTACGAGGCCGACAGTTCGGAGAATTTGCGTAAGGCTCCGCTGCTGCTGTTACCAGTAACCTTGGAGCGAGGTGGGGCGAAAGACGGGTTTGCACTCAAGTATTCCGGTGATGATCTGGTTGAGAACCTCTCACTGGTGGCCAAACTCAAAACTGACTTCGGCCTCGATTTGTCTATGTGTGCCTTCGGCGAGGAGCAGGCCAGTGACGATGCGTTGAGTACTTATTTCTCTGCCGTGTCAGATGTGGTCAGTAAGCAGAAACGCTGGAAGGTTGCGCCGAATGAAATTGCGCTGGGCTTCTTTTCATTCGGCAAATTTTTGATGTTCAAAGATCTTGATCCGAAAAGCTGGCCAGAGGAAAAGCAACCCGATGGGCATGGGGTGATGCAGCGGCTACTGGGAGGCGGCTTTGGGGATCTGCGAGCGGCCTATCCAGAGGACGTTAATATTGACTCGGTCATTAATCCCGGAGAGGTTCGCTTCGTCAAAGATGCTGACAGCAGCCAAACCGAGGCCATTCTCGAGGTACGCGCTGGGTCAAATTTGGTGATACAGGGCCCCCCGGGTACTGGTAAGTCACAGACAATCACCAACATCATTGCGGAGTTGATCGGTCAGAAAAAAACGGTGCTGTTTGTGGCCGAGAAAATGGCAGCCCTGGAAGTGGTGAAACGCCGTCTCGATGAAAGCCATCTGGGTGATGCGGTGTTCGAGTTGCATAGCCACAAATCCACCAAGCAGTCAGTGCTTAAAGAGCTGGCACGCACTTTGGATCAGGGACGACCATTGACCAAGGTGGGTGAGGAGGATCTGGCGAGCCTGAAGCAATTGCAGGACGCCTTGAACCTTTATTGTGATGCGGTGAGCTCTCTGGCAGGTGCTAGCGGCTTACCCTTTGTCGAGGTATTGGGCAGCTACCTGAAGTTAAAACGTACCCGACCCGGCTTACCAACATTGTCGTTCGCCCCCATGGCCGCATGGAGCCATATAGAGCATCGCAAACGCGCAGAACTGCTTAAGGAATTGGTGCTTCATCTGGAAGAAATGGGACGCCCTGATCGCAGCGTGTTCTGGGGAACTGAGCGTACGTACTTTTCTCCTATTGAACAGAGCACCGCAACTGATGCGTTGCAGCTAGCGAGAACTCACTTAATCGCTCTTCAGACTGCCGCCAGTGCGCTTTCAGAGAGATTGTTGCTCACTCAACCAGTGACCTTGGCGGACGTAGATGTAGTTTGTCGTGCCGCGCGGCGGGCCGCAGAGGCACCAAGGCTGGAGGGAGTACAGCTGTCGACAGGTGAATGGCAGTCTCGTCGCGATGTCATACGCGAGTTGTTGGACGCCGGTGAGCAAATGACTGCCTGTCGAGACCGATATGACAGCATGTTGATTGAAGCTGCCTGGGAGCAGGATCTGTTGGAGATTCGCCAAAGCCTACTTGCCTATGGCGATAAATGGTGGCGCATTTTTTCGGGTCGTTTCCGCTCAGCCCGCGCACGGCTGCAAGGGCTGGCACGTGAGGCGTTGCCCAAATCAACAGCAGACATGATGGCGCTGGTTGATTCAGTTCTGGCCTATCAACACAGTAAGAAAACCTACGATCAACACGAGGTACTTGGTAGCGCTTTATTCGGCGCTCAATGGCAACGGCAGAAGTCCGATTGGGCTGTGTTGGAGCACCTGAGTGGTTGGGTCATTCAGCTGCATGACGACTTAGGTAATGGTCAAATCCCGCAGGGCATCATCGGCTTTCTAGCAGGCCATTCAGATGCCAGCGGGTTGGGGGAAGCTGTCGCTAGTATCCAGCAACATGTGGCAGGGCTAGACAAGGCAATGCTGACTGCTCTAGACGTCACAGGAATGCAAACCCAAAGCAAAAAAGAAGATGTGCGGGCTTTGGCGTTAGAAACTCTGGCTCTGCGTTTGCAACAGTGGTTGGATAGCCTGACCGCGTTGTATCAGATGGCGCGGTTCAACGTGCTGGTCGGACAATTACGGGAAGAAGGACTAGACGAGTTGGTTCAGGTCGCCGCAACCAGCGACGAACCAACTCTTTTGCCGGACATCCTGAATCTCTCCTGGTACTCAGGCTTGGTGCAACGTGTTTACGTCGAAAAGCCCGCCCTGCAGCAATTTGACCGGATCAAGCACGAACACCAAATAAGCCGCTTCCGGAACCTAGATTTGGCTTCGTTGCACCATGCACAAACCAGTCTGGCGAAACAAGTTTGGGAAAATATGCCGAACATCAATCAGCCCGGTGAGATGGCTATCCTTCGAGCCGAGCTGAACAAAAAACGTCGTCATATGCCCATCCGCCAATTGATCGAGAAAGCTGGACGCGCGATTCAGCAAATCAAACCGGTCTTCATGATGAGTCCGATGTCGATTGCCAACTTCTTGCCACCGGGCAAACTGGAGTTCGATGTCGTGGTGTTCGACGAAGCCTCTCAGGTGAAAGCTATCGATGCCTTCGGTGCGATTCTGCGTGGCAAGCAAGTGGTGGTGGTCGGGGATACTCGACAGATGCCACCGACGGACTTCTTCAGTCGAGAAATCGAACTGGATGACGACGAGAGCGCAACAGGAGACATTGAAAGCATTCTGACCATGTTCAAGGCTGCAGGCAGTCAGGAACGCTATCTGCGTTGGCACTATCGCAGCCGGCATGAGTCGTTGATTGCGGTATCCAACGTCGAGTTCTATGACAGCAAATTGGTCGTCTTTCCGTCCGCCGGACAGCACCCCTATGCCAAGGGGGTCAGTTTTGAATATTTGCCCCAGGCTCTTTATGACCGTGGGCGCACTCGGACAAATAAAGAAGAGGCTAAGGCTGTGGCCCGGGCCGTGATGGATCACGCGCTGCGTACGCCCGAGCTGTCGTTGGGGATTGCTGCATTCAGTGTGACGCAGCGGGACTTGATTCAGGTCGAGATCGAATTGCTGCGTCGGCAAACACCGGATGCCGAGGCCTTTTTTACTCGCGAAAACAGCGAACCTTACTTCGTCAAGAACCTTGAGAATATCCAGGGTGATGAACGTGATGTGATTTTCATCAGTATCTGCTACGGCCGCAATGAGTCTGGGCGAATTGCGAAAGAGTTTGGCCCGGTTAATCGCGAAGGTGGTCATCGACGCCTGAACGTATTGATCACGCGCGCGAAGATGGCGATGCGGGTATTTTGTAATTTCAGGGCCGATGAAATGGAGCTGGAGGCAGGAGCTCCTCTGGGGGTAAGGGCCCTAAAGAATTTCCTCAAATTTGCAGAGACTGGAGAGTTGGAGATCGCCCGGGAAACTGGTAAAGCGGCGGACTCGCCTTTTGAGCTTGAGGTGATTGAAGCACTCCGTGAGCGCAATTATGAAGTTGAACCACAAGTGGGGACGGCAGGTTATTTTATTGATATCGCGGTCAAAGATCCCGACTATCCCGGTCGCTATGTTTTGGCTATTGAGTGTGATGGGGCGGCGTACCACAGCTCGCGCTCTGCCCGTGACAGAGATCGTCTGCGTCAGGGAGTACTGGAAGGATTGGGTTGGAACTTCCATCGAATCTGGAGTACGGATTGGTTCCGTAACCCACAGCAGGAAATCACCAGAGCCGTTGCAGCAATTGAGGCGGCACGTAAAAACCTTACCGAGCGCCGCGACATCATTCTCCCCGACATAACCCCGCCAATCAGGCATGAGATTGTTCGGGGGCAACCAGCTGAAGAAAAGCCTGCAAGTGCGAGCCGTCCCTACGTGAAGGTACGCCTGACGCCTGTCGTGGATTCAACCTTGCAGATCCATCAAGAAAAACCAGAAAAACTGGTGCGAATGATCAAGGCTGTCGTCGACATCGAAGCACCTGTCCACGAGAGCGAGATTACGCGACGCTTGATGGATGCGTATGGGGTTAGTCGTGCTGGTGCAAGAATCACCTCGGCGGTACAGACGGCCATTCGAGAAGGTTCCCGCCACCAGTTGTTTCGTCAGCAAGAGGGGTTTGTGTACTCTACCGATAACCGAGCCATTCAAATCCGAAATCGCTCTCAGCTGGAAGCTGGCGAGAAAAAAATCGAGCTGCTAGCACCTGAAGAGCTGGATTTGGCATTGCTGGAAACCGTGGCTCTAGGTTTTTCGATGACTGCGGAAGATGCAATATCCGGTGCGCTCTCATTAATTGGGTTTGGTCGCGCCACTGCGAAAATTTCAGGAGTCCTGGAGATACGTTTACATCAGTTGGTGGCCTCAGGACGCCTGACTGAAGTCGCGGGACTTATTTCTTCCTCTGAATCGTCGTCGGACACTAGAAGCACCAACGGTTTGGAGGAATTACGGGGGGGTGCGACGGCGCACATCGATATAATTTAGATACCGCCCCCTTGATACCATTTCTCCGTGTTCTCTTCCCAGTAGGGATGCAGAGAAAACATAAACCCCGGCAGCGCCAACCTCCGGGGTTTTCCATTTCTGGTTCTCCAGAGCAAGACGGAGTGGCCATCCAACAATAAGGGCCCAAATGGGCCCTTATTGGTAAGCGTCCGGCCAACGCACCTTGCATTGCTTAGGGGGAGTAACCATCGGCGACGGCATCGAGGTGCGCTGAGGAAGATCTGTGATGCGTGCTGACACGGTCAACTGTGGAGTAGCTAAACCTCTCAGGGTAAGGTACGGGCTTCACGCTCGGGCTATCAAGGATTCCCCAAGCATGAGCAAGGATCACCCTCACAAGGAATAGTCAGTGTACCCACCCGCGTTTCCCCATGACCCTATTACTCCTATTTTCCACAACGTGTATCTAGTCCATGGCAGCATCAGGATCGGCCCTGGAATGCGCATGAACCGAAACATGGTAATTATCCAAAGTGGCGATGAGCTGACCCTCATCAACCCGGTGCGTCTGTGCGATGCCGCACTTAGTCAGTTGGAAGAGTTAGGTAACGTTCGCCATGTCCTGCGTCTCGGTGATTTTCATGGTCTAGACGACCGGTTTTACGTTGACCGATATCACGCAGAGTTTTGGTGCCAAGCTAGACCTGAGACCTACAAACTGCCTATTGGCACCCATGTGATCAGCGCCGGAACGACACCTCCGATGCCTGACGCAGAGTTCTTTGTATATGAAGCGGCCAAGTACCCTGAGGCGTGCCTTTTGCTGAGGAACCTGAAACTGCTCATCGCTACGGATAGCGTCCAGTATTGGGCAGAGTGGAGTTACACGACCTTCCTTACTAGATGCGTGCTTCAAGTGATGGGGTTCAAGCTGACGTTACTGATTGGCGGCCCATGGCTGAAACGCGTCACGCCGAAAGGAGGCAGCCTT
>Ga0075432_10000622_pt1 | contig 10784 bp, 10 predicted proteins | sample RhiMethybrSRZTD1_FD_72781 | JGI IMG/M metagenome (GOLD analysis project Ga0075432, IMG submission 72781) | Populus rhizosphere microbial communities from Tennessee, USA - Rhizosphere MetaG P. TD hybrid SRZTD1 | ecosystem: Host-associated > Plants > Roots > Rhizosphere > Soil | place: USA... | reverse complement strand
CAGCCCGTCGACATGCTCGAACGTGCCGCTGCCGCCCTGCGTGGCAAGGCCCGGCGGCTTGTTGAGCACGATGGCCGCGCGGTCGCGGTGGATCACCATCGAATCGGCCAGTGCGATCTGCGCCTCGGTCAGGTCGCGCTTCACCCGCGCGCCCTTTTCCGGCGTGGTCCCGCCCGGCGGCACGCGCAGTACCTGTCCGGCCAGCACCCGGTCGGCCGGATCGACGCGCTTGCCGTCAAGCCGGATCTGCCCGGTACGCGCCCAGCGCGAAACGATGGCAAAGCTCACCTGCGGCAGGTGGCGCTTGAACCAGCGGTCCACCCGGATTTCGTTGTCATCGTGCTGGATGGTAAACTGGCGGACCCGGTCATCCGGGCCGAGGTGGTTGTTGCTCCCGCTCATGCCGCTGCTCCCCGCATCAGCCAGAGCCCGGCGAACAGGGCGCCAAAGCCCGCGACCAGCGACAACGCCACGTAAAGCGCCGCCGTGCCCAGCGCCCCGCGCTCGATAAACAGCGCAAACTCCAGCGCGAAGGACGAAAAGGTGGTGTAACCGCCCAGCACGCCAACGCCGAGCAGAAGGCGCAGGTTCTCGCCCCCCATGCTCCCGCGAAAGGCCAGCCAGCCCACCAGCAGGCCCATGGCCAGGCTGCCGAGCACGTTGACGGTGAGGGTGCTGTAAGGAAAGGCGCTGGCCTTGACCGGCCCGGCAAGGGCGATCCAGGCGCGCCCGGTCAGGTGGCGCAGCCACGCGCCAAGCCCGCCGCCAAGCGCGACCAGCAGCGATGATGTGCCGAATATGGGTGCAGTGTTCATTCCGGCGCCTTAGACGTCCTTTTCGTTTAAAGCCACTTCATGGTGCCAGCGAACGGGTTTGGGCTCTAATTAGGCCCGAATCCCTTGCCTTGCCCTTGGGCGTCTGCTAGCGGCGCCCATCTTCGAGCCGGTCTTTGCAGATTCGGCGCTGTTCGAATTACCATTATGGGGTGTCCCCGCGCCGGTACGCGGGTTCTTGCCTTCCGATTTGTGAGGTGTGTCGGTTTATGCAAATTCTCGTCCGCGACAACAATGTCGACCAGGCCCTGCGCGCGCTCAAGAAGAAGCTGCAGCGCGAGGGCGTGTACCGCGAGATGAAGCTGCGCCGTCACTTCGAGAAGCCGTCGGAAAAGCGCGCCCGTGAAAAGGCTGCTGCTGTCCGCCGCGCCCGCAAGCTGGAACGCAAGCGCGCTGAACGCGACGGGGCGAAGTAGGCCTTCGTCAAACCGTCCCGGGCTCTTGCTCCGGGAATAGGTTTACGCCAAGAGGGCGCGGCTTCAGTCCGCGCCCTTTTCGTTGGTGCGCAGACCCGAACTGCTAAGGACGACCACGAATGACCGAGATCACCCGCGTTCCGCTCCTGCCCATCGCCAAGGGCTCGCTGACCAGGCTGTGGCTCGGCGTTGCCGCCGCCGTGGCCGTGGCGGGCGGGATTGCCTGGGCTGCAATGCCGCCGCTGGTGGCGGTCAAGACGGTCAAGGCCGGCGAAGGCCCGGCGCCTACGCTCGATGACGTTGCCTTCGTGGACTATACCGGCCGCCTCAAGAACGGCACCGTGTTCGATCAGGGCAAGGCTCCGTTCGCGCTGCGCGAGGTCGTCCCCGGCTTCACCCAGGCGCTCCAGCAGATGCAGCCGGGCGGCAAGTACAAGATCGTGATCCCCTCCAGCCTCGCCTATGGCGACAAGCAGGCCGGGCCGATCCCCGCGAACTCGGACCTCTATTTCGATGTCGAAGTGCTCGGCGTGATGAACCGCCAGGCCTTTGAACAGCAGCGCCAGATGATGCAGATGATGCAGCAGCAGGGCCAGGGTGCCCCCGGCGCCCCCGGTGCTCCCGAAGGAGCCCCGCAGGTCATCCCGCAGCCCTGATTCGTTTCTCTATCAACTAAGGTCAGAGCACCATGTCGGTCGATATCGCCACCGTGGCCAGAATTGCCGCGCTGGCCCGCATCAAGGTTACCGAGCCCGAGCTTGAGGCCATGGTGCCCGAACTCAATGGCATCCTCGCCTGGGTCGAGCAGCTCGGCGAAGTCGATGTTGCCGGGGTCGAGCCGATGACTGCGGTGATCCCCAACACCCTGCGCCTGCGCGACGATGTCGTCACCGACGGCGGCATCCGCGATGCTGTGCTGGCCAATGCCCCCGCGCCCGAACACGGCTTCTTCGGCGTGCCGAAGGTGATCGAATGACCCGTCATTCGATCATCCTGAACAGCGGCCCAGCCGCGACCGTTTCAGGATCCAGGAACAAAGACTCATGACCGAACTGACCCAGCTTGGCGTCGCGGACATCCGCGAGGGTGTTGCCGCCGGCACCTTCACCGCGCTCGAAGTCGCCGAAGCCTTCAACGGTGCGGTTGCTGCCGCGCAGGACGCGCTCAACGCCTTCATCGTCACCACGCCCGAACTGGCGCTCGATGCCGCCCGCAAGGTCGATGCCGCCCGCGCCTCCGGGGAGCAGCTCGGCGCAATGGCCGGCGTGCCGATCGGCATGAAGGACCTGTTCGCCACCAAGGGCGTCCAGACCACCGCGGCCAGCCACATCCTCGAAGGCTTCGTCCCCGAATACGAAAGCACCGTGTCCCAGAAGCTGTGGGACGCCGGTGCGGGCATGCTCGGCAAGCTCAACCTTGACCAGTTCGCGATGGGCTCGTCGAACGAGACGAGCTATTTCGGCAATGTCATCTCCCCGTGGCGCCGCGAAGGCGATACTGCCGCGCTTGCTCCGGGCGGCTCCTCGGGCGGTTCGTCCGCCGCCATCGCCGCGCGGCTCTGCCCGGCGGCCACCGGCACCGACACCGGCGGTTCGATCCGCCAGCCCGCCGCCTTCACCGGCATTTCGGGAATCAAGCCCACCTACGGGCGCTGCTCGCGCTGGGGCATCGTCGCTTTCGCCTCCAGCCTCGATCAGGCCGGCCCGATGGCCCGTTCGGTGCGGGACTGCGCGGTGATGCTCGGCGCCATGGCCGGGTTCGATCCCAAGGATTCGACCAGCCTCGATATGCCCGTGCCCGATTGGGAGGCCGGCCTCAGCGCCAATCTCGCCGGCAAGAAAGTCGGCATCCCGCGCGAATACCGCATGGACGGGATGGACCCCGACGTCGCGAAAAGCTGGGACGACGGGATCGCCTGGCTGAAGGACGCCGGCGCACAGATCGTCGAAATCTCGCTGCCGCATACCCAGTATGCGCTGCCGACCTACTACATCATCGCCCCTGCCGAAGCTTCGTCGAACCTCGCCCGCTATGACGGCGTGCGCTACGGCCTGCGCGACCTGCCGGACGGCGCGGGCCTTCAGGACATGTATGCCGCCACCCGCGCCGCCGGGTTCGGGCCAGAGGTCAAGCGCCGCATCCTGATCGGCACCTACGTGCTCTCGGCCGGTTTCTACGACGCCTATTACACCCAGGCCCAGAAGGTCCGCACGCTCATCGCACGCGACTTCGAACTGGCCTTCCACCACTGCGACGTGATCCTCGCCCCCACCGCGCCAACCGCGGCCTTCGCGCTCGGCGAAAAGAGCGACGATCCGCTGGCGATGTACCTCAACGACGTGTTCTCGGTGCCCGCCAGCCTTGCCGGCCTGCCCGCCATGTCGGTTCCCGCCGGCCTCAGCTCGGGCGGGCTGCCGCTCGGCCTCCAGATCATCGGCAAGCCGTTCGACGAACAGGGCGTGCTGAACGCCGGGCTGGCCATCGAACAGCGCTCGGGCTTCACCGCCCAACCGGCAAAGTGGTGGTAAGATGAGCATGTATCGCATTTCCGGCGCCACGGGCGAATGGGAGGTCGTCATCGGCCTCGAAGTCCACGCGCAGGTCGTCTCGCACTCGAAACTGTTTTCCGGCGCCGCGGCCATTTTCGGCGCGGAACCCAATGCGCAGGTCAGCCTTGTCGATGCCGCGATGCCCGGCATGCTGCCCGTGCCCAACGCCGAATGCATCCGCCAGGCTGTCCGCACCGGCATCGCGATCGATGCGGCCATCAACAAGTGGTCGCGGTTTGACCGGAAGAACTACTTCTACGCCGATCTGCCGCAGGGCTACCAGATCAGCCAGCTCTACCATCCGTTGGTGGGCGAGGGGCACATCGACATCAGCCTCGATGACAAGAACCCCGACGGCGAGGTCAAGCGAATCGGAGTCGAACGCATCCACGTCGAACAGGACGCCGGCAAGCTGATGCATGATCAGCATCCGACCATGTCCTACGTCGATCTCAACCGCTCGGGCGTCGCGCTGATGGAAATCGTCAGCCGCCCGGACATGGCCAGCCCCGCCGAAGCCGGCGCCTACTTGCGCAAGCTGCGCGCAATCCTGCGCTATGTCGGTTCGTGCGACGGCAACATGGAAGAAGGCTCGATGCGGGCCGACGTCAACGTCTCGGTGCGCAAGGCCGGCGAACCGCTCGGCACCCGGACCGAGACCAAGAACGTCAACTCGGTCCGCTTCGTCATGGCCGCGATCGAACATGAGGCGATGCGCCAGGTCGACGTCCTCGAAAGCGGCGGCAAGATCGTCCAGGAAACCCGCCTGTTCGATCCGGACACCGGTACGACCCGCTCGATGCGCTCCAAGGAAGATGCGCACGACTATCGCTATTTCCCCGACCCGGACCTGCTCCCGCTGGTCCTCACCGACGCCTTCGTCGAGGAATGCCGCGCAAGCCTGCCCGAACTCCCGGATGCCAAGCGGCGCCGCTACGAAGCCGCGCTCGGCCTCACGCCCTATGTCGCGGGCGTGCTGACGGCAGAGGTCGAGACCGCCCGCTGGTTCGAAGCGCTGATCACCGAATGCGCCCTGCTCCAGGGCAAGGGCGAGGAACTGGTGGCAAAACAGGCCGCCAACTGGCTGACGTCCGAACTGTTCGGCGCGCTCAACCGCCTCGGCCGCAGCCTTGAAGACAGCCCGGTCAGCCCGGCCCAGTGCGCCGGCCTCCTCGCGCTGGTCGCCAACGGCACGATCTCGAACACCATCGCCAAGCCGGTCTTCGAAAAGATGCTCGAAACCGGCGACGCCGCCGCCGAAATCGTCGAACGCGAAGGCCTCAAGCAGACCAGCGACACCGGCGCCATCGACGCCGCCGTCGCCAAGGTGCTGGCCGACAACGCCGACAAGGTCGAACAGTACAAGGGCGGCAAGGAAGCCCTGTTCGGCTTCTTCGTCGGCCAGACGATGAAAGCCATGCAGGGCAAGGGCAACCCCCAGCTCGTCAACGAAGCGCTCAAGAAGGCGCTGGGTTGAGCCTTGCGCCGCCCCGCCGGTGGTTGTGGGCGGCGGCGGCATGCGCGCTGACGAGCCCGGCTTCGGCAGAAGACCTTGGCCAGGCCGACCTGCAACTGCGAATTCTGCCCGAGGCCAATGCCGCCGCCGTCTCGCGTGCAGCAGGATTGTTGTGCCTGCCGAACGGCAGCCTGCATCTGAATGACTTCATGCCAAGCGCCGAAGCCGCTCATGCGGTTCTTTCCGCAGCTCTCCCGCGAGGCGATGCCGCGCGGCAGCCGGAGTTGATCGTGACCCTCTCGGGCATAGGCGGCAAGCTTTGCGCGCGGGATTACGGCATGTTCGGCATGGGCAAGCGCCAGTCGTTCACCGGCTCGGTGTCGTTCCGCTTCGAATGGAGCGCCCCCAGCCAACCGCGCCGCGCCGCAGTCGTCACGGTCGATGTGCCGCGCCGCGAACCCGCCACGGCCACTGCCATTTTCACGCAGGCGCTGGCCCTGTTGGCGGGAAAAATCGCCGCCTAAGCCCGCGCCCCCGTCAGCGGCATGGACCCGAACAGCCCTGCATCCACCGTGCCGCGCAGGGCATCGCCGGAAACCGTTGCCGTCACGTCAACCCGCATCGGCAGCGGCGCGGTGATGTCGAGCGTGCAGCGCAGGGTGTCGCCGTCAATCCGCCCGTCGGGAATGGCAATGTCGCCCAGCGCGCCGAACATCCGCCCGGTGAACTTTTCGCCCTCCGCCGCCACGGTCAGCCGCGCGCGTTGCTCGCCCATCGGGGTCTGGACGGCGATGTCCCAATTACCTGAAATATCCGGCATTACTTGCCCTCCTCGATAAAGCTGACCGGCAGGCCGATCCCTTTGAGCTGCGGCTCGATCGCCTTGCGGTCCCCCACGACAACGATGGTCAGCCCGTCCGGTCCCAGGAATTTCTGCGCCGCCCCGTCGAGCGCCTTGGCATCAATCGCCCGGTAGCGCGCCGGCAGGCTCGAGACATAGTCATCGGGCCGCCCCAGCCGATCGTTGATGACGATCTGCTGCAGAACCTGCCCGCCCCGCTCATAACGATTGGGCAGGCCCCGGATGTTGCCGTCGGTCACCCGCGACAGCTCCGCAGGCTCAACCGGGCGGCTCGCCGGAAAGGCCTTCATGTCGGCCAGCAGCAGGCGGATTGCATCCCCGGTGCGGTCCACTTGCACCGGCGTTGCAATGGTGAACGTGCGCGGGCCCACATTGCGGTCGATGCTGGAACGCACCCCATAGGTCCACCCCTTGTCCTCGCGCAGGTCCATGTTGAGCCGCGAGAGGAAGCCGTTGCCCAGCACCTCGTTGGCCAGGTCCAGCGCTTCGAAACCGGCATCGCGCCCGGTCAGCGGCAGCACCCGTCCGGCCAGGATCGCGGCTTGCGGGGCATTGGCCCGGTCCACCACCACGATGCGCGGGGCCGCTGGCGGCACGGCGGCGCTCACCGGCTTGACCGGGCGCGGTGCGGGCGGCGGCGCCCAGTTGCCGAACGCCTGTTCAAGCAGCGGCTTGAGCTGCTCCATCGTGATGTCGCCCACCACGGTGATCCGGGCAAGGTCGGGCCGCAGCCACTTGGCATGGGCGCTGCGCAGCGCCTCCGGGGTCAGCGCGGCCAGCGCCTCGGCGGTGCCCAGTCCGTCAGCGGGAAGCCCGTAAGGATGGCCGGGGCCAAACAGCAGCGGGGCAAGGGTGCGCGCCGCCTTCTCCCCCGGCGTCGCCTCGGCCTGCGCCAGCTGGGCCAGCCGCTGGTCCTTGACCCGTGCCACGTCGCCCGCCGCAAAGGCCGGATTGCGCACAACGTCGGCCATCAGCGCCAGCGAGGCGGCAAGGTTCGGGGCCAGCGCGTCGAGCGTGATTGCGCTCGAATCCTGGCTGGCCGAGGCATTGATCGTCGCGCCCAGCCGCTCCTGCTCCTCGGCGATCCGCACCGCATCGCGGCTGATCGTGCCCTGATCGAGCAGGGCCAGCATCGCCGCCTGCGTTCCCGGCGCGTCGGACAGGTCGGCGGCGGTCCCGGCATCGAAGTTGAGGCTGAGCAGCACCTTGGGCACCGCGTTGCGGCGCGCCAGCGCGACCGGGATGCCGCTCGACAGCACGGTCCGCTCGATCGCCGGAAAGGTGATGTCCGCCACTGGCGCGACCGGCGGCGCGGCGCGCGGCGCGGCCTTCACCCGTGCCGGGTCGGCCGCGGGCTTCGCCTTGAGCGGGGGCGGGGCGGCGGCTTCATCGCCCCAGCCGCCCATCGTCTCGCCCCGCTCGGTCCGCGCGCCGGGCTTGACCACCAAGGTGAAGGCCGGCTTCCCCAGCCACTTTGCCAGAGCCGCCTTCACCTCGGCCGGGGTCAGCGCGGCGATCTGCTCCAGATCCTGCCGGTATTTTTCGGGATTGCCCGAATAGAGCTGCCCCTCGGCCAGCGTGGCGCCCTTGCCGTAAAACCCGCCGACCACTTCAAGCTGGCCGATCTGCGAAGCCGTCTGCCGGGTCGCGGCGCGGCGCACTTCGTCCTCGCTCGGCCCCTCAGCGATCAGCCGCGCGATCTCGGCGTCAAAGGCCTTTTCCGCCGCCACGGGATCAACCCCCGGCTTGACGTCCATCGCGGCGAGCAACTGCCCGACCTGCTCCATCGGCGTCGCCATCGCCGTGGCCATCACCGCCACTTGCGCGCCCTTGACCAGCGCGTTGTCGAACCGCGAACTTGCGAGCCCGCCAAGGATGTCGAGCCCAACCACCACGGCGGCGGCATCGGGTTCATTCAGCCCCGGCCCGCTCCATGCGCGATAAATTCGCGTCGCCGGCACCTGATCGCTCATCTCGCGCCGGATGGGCGCGGTCAGCGGCACGGGCGCGGCCGCTACCGGCGGCACGGCCGCCCCGCGCGGAATGTCGCCAAACCATTTTTCCACCAGCGGCCGCGCGGTGGCCGCGTCAATATCGCCCGCCAGTGCCAGCACCACGTTGCCCGGGCCGTAATTGGCACGGAACCACGCCCGCACGTCGCCCAGCGTCGCGGCATCAAGGTCGGCCATCGAACCGATCGGCGAATGGCGATAGGGGTGCCCCACCGGAAACAGCCCTTCGCCGATCGCATATTCGGCAAGGCCATAGGGCTCGTTGTCGCCCTGGCGCTTCTCGTTCTTCACCACGTCGCGCTGCTTGTTGAGCTTGTCCTGGGTCACCGCGCCAAGCAGGTGGCCCATCCGGTCGCTCTCCATGAACAGCGCCAGCCCCAGCGCGCCCTTGGGCACGGTCTCGACATAGTTGGTCCGGTCGTAAGAGGTGGACCCGTTGGTCGCGGTCGATCCCGCCCCCTCCAGCGGAATGTCGAAGTTGGGCACGTTTTCCGAACCGCCGAAGAACAGGTGCTCATACAGGTGGGCAAACCCGGTCTTGCCCTTAGGCTCGTTCTTCGAGCCGACCCGGTAGTAGAGCGTGACGCCCACGATCGGCGCCTTGCGGTCGGTGTGGACCAGCACCGTCAGGCCATTGGCCAGCACGAACTTCTCATAGGGAATGTCCACCTGCTTCACCAGATCGGCCAGCGGCGCCGGGGCCGGGGCAGCGGGCGGGGCGGCGGGCAGTGCGGCGATTGCGGACGGCACAGGCGGCAGCGATGCAACCCGGGCAGGCTGGCTGCAACCGGCGGCGGCCAGCGCCAGCAGGGAAACGGACAGGCGGCGGCGAAGCAGGGGAAGGGCAGGGTTCATCCCGCCATCTTAACCGCCGCCGCCGCCATGGCCAGAGCCTGCCGCAAGGTAAGCAATGGTTTCGGCATGGCGGCGCAGCGGCAATCGCTTGTCGGCCATCCGGATCGGTGCAAGTCTCTGACCGGGTCGTGCGGGAAGAGGGGGAATTTTCCGATGGACCAGCTGCAACTGCTCCACGCGCGCCGCGCCGTGCTTGGCGGCCTCGGCTTTGCCGCGCTGCTCGGCCTCGCCCCGCCGCTGCGCGCCGCCGTGCTTGGCGGCACGCTGGCAGACCTTCTCGGCAAGGCGTCGGACTGCGCGCTCGACAAGCTGGGCCAGCAGGGCGCCTTTTATGCCGATCCGGCCGTGCGCATCGCGCTCCCCTTGATCGGCAAAGCCACCGGCGGCCTCGCCGGCACGCTGCTCTCGGTGCTCGACAAGGGCCAGCAACTCGGTCTCACCGACAACCTCGTGCGCAAGCTCAACGATGCGGCGGGCGCGGCAGCAAAGGAGGCCAAGCCGATCTTCCGTGACGCCATCGGCAAGCTGTCCCTGTCCGACGTTCCGAACATCGCCGCCCAGCGCGACGGCGCCACGCAGTACCTGCGCACCAGTGCCGGCACCGCGCTCACCGCCAGGCTGCGTCCGCTGGTCGACAAGGGGCTGGCGAACGTCGGCGCCCTGCGCGAACTCGACCGGATTTCCGCGAAAAGCCCGCTCCTGCGCACCGCAGGCCTCACGCGCGACCGGCTCGGCGCCTCGGTCACTACTCAGGCGCTCAATGGCATCTTCAGCTACATCGGCAGCGAGGAAGGGCGCCTGCGCGATAATCCGGCTGGTGCAGTTGGCGGCCTGCTCAAAGGGATATTGGGCAATTAAGCACCGCACCGCCCCGAAATTTTGATCCATCTCCTTGTGTTGCTAAAACGCAACACTATGTTCCGCCTCAACAGGAGGCGAGAGCACCCATGAATCTCGAAAAATTCACCGACCGCGCCAAGGGTTTCCTTCAGGCGGCGCAGACCGTGGCCATCCGCAAGAGCCATCAGCGGATCGGCCCCGAACATCTGCTGCGGGCCCTGCTCGATGACGATCAGGGCATGGCGGCGCAGCTCATCCAGCGGGCTGGCGGCAACGCCGGGATCGCCAGCGACGAAGTCGAAAAAGCGCTCGGCAAGATCGCGGCGGTATCGGGCGGCGGGGCGCAGCAGACCCCCGGGCTCGACAATGATGCCGTGCGCGTGCTCGACCAGGCCGAACAGCTGGCCACCAAGGCGGGCGACAGCTTCGTCCCCGTCCAGCGCATCCTCCAGGCCCTCGCCATGGCAGGGACAACGCCTGCCGGACAGGCGCTGAAGGCCGCGAAAGTCGATGCAAAGGCGCTCGAAGCCGCGATTGCCGAGGCGACCGGCGGTCGCCGCGCCGACAGCGCCAGCGCCGAGGAAAGCTACGAGGCGATGAAGAAGTACGCCCGCGACCTGACCCAGGCCGCGCGCGACGGCAAGCTCGATCCGGTCATCGGCCGCGACGAGGAAATCCGCCGCACCATCCAGATTCTCGCCCGCCGCACCAAGAACAACCCGGCGCTCATCGGCGAACCCGGCGTCGGCAAGACCGCGATTGCAGAGGGCCTCGCGCTGCGCATCGCCAACGGCGACGTGCCTGACAGCCTCAAGGATCGCCGCCTGATGGCGCTCGACATGGGCAGCCTGATCGCGGGCGCGAAGTACCGGGGCGAATTCGAGGAGCGGCTGAAGGCCGTGCTCGACGAGGTCAAGGGCGCCGAGGGCGAGATCATCCTGTTCATCGACGAGATGCACAC
>Ga0075432_10000620_pt1 | contig 10798 bp, 11 predicted proteins | sample RhiMethybrSRZTD1_FD_72781 | JGI IMG/M metagenome (GOLD analysis project Ga0075432, IMG submission 72781) | Populus rhizosphere microbial communities from Tennessee, USA - Rhizosphere MetaG P. TD hybrid SRZTD1 | ecosystem: Host-associated > Plants > Roots > Rhizosphere > Soil | place: USA... | reverse complement strand
GCGTCCTTCGGGAAGCACCCCATGGCGCCCAAGATCAGCCCCAAGAAATCGTGGGAAGGGTTCGCCGGATCCATCGCCGGCGCCATTGCCGTGGGTGTCCTGGCCTGCATTTTCCTGCTGGACAAGCCCTGGTGGGTCGGCGTGGTGCTGGCCGTGGGCATGGTGGCCGCGGCCACCATCGGCGACCTCTCCGAATCCATGGTCAAACGGGAACTCGGCATCAAGGACATGAGCAGCATCCTGCCCGGCCACGGCGGCGTGATGGACCGCCTGGACTCAATCGTCTTCGCCTCGCCGGCAGCGTTTATCCTGTTCACAGCTGTTTCGGGAGCCTGAGGCATCCTGCCCGGCAACAGATCCGCACCTTAGACTGGTGCGGAGCAAAACAGCTGAACAGCACTGAAGGAAGCAAAGTGACAGTGGACATTCAACGGCAGATACCTGCGTCATTTGACCGCGTGCAGCGGAATGAATACGGCTACAACGCCAAGCAGGTGGATGAGTTCCTCCAGCGGGCGCGGGTTTCGTTCGAGAATCCGGGAGCGGCCGGCCAGGCCATCAAGAGCGCCGACGTCCGGGCTGTCTGCTTCGATCCTGTCAAGGGCGGCTACGCCGCGGCCGGTGTGGACGCGGCCCTGGACCGCCTGGAGGACGCCTTCGCACGGCGGGAGCGGGACGAGCTCATCGGCGCCCGCGGCGAGGAGGCCTGGCTCCGCGAAATCGGCAAGCTGTCCGGGCTGCTGCGGGGCAGGCTGCACCGTCGCGACGGTGAGCGCTTCCGCCGGCCCGCAGGCAGCCGGGGCCGGAGCTACAACACCGTGGACGTGGACAACCTGTGCCATGACCTCATCGGCTACCTCGAGGCGGACCAGCCGCTCAGCGTCGACAATGTCCGCCGCGCGGTCTTCCGTCAGGCCAAGGGCAAGGACGGCTACGAAGAAACCCAGGTGGACGCGTTCCTGGACCGCGTGGTCGAACTCATGGCAGCCATCGACTGACAGCTTCTTCGGCGGCCCGTAGCGTTCTTAGCGGTCTGAGTGTCCCTGCCGTTCGGTGGCCAGCGGTCGTTCCGGCGTGTGGAGCCTGGTCATCACCTTCGTGAGCGTCCTCGGCACGCGGCCCTTCGTGGCACGGGAGACCAGGACCATCACGGCGAACGCCGCCGGGACTGTCCAGGCCGCCGGCTGTGCAAGCCACTGCGGCATCGCGGCGCCGGACGCCGCCGGACCGGACAGGGCGCCCGCAACCAGGGCGCCGCCGCACAGCACGCCGCCGGTCACCATCCCGGCGATCGCTCCTGCGTCCGTGAGGCCGCGCCACCAGATCCCCAGCAACAGGGCGGGGCAGATTGTTGAGGCCGTGAACGCGAAGACGAGGCCCACGCTGCCGGCCAGGGCCAGGGAATCGGTCATAAAGGCAAAGCCCAGGGGAACAGTCGCCGAAATCAGCGCGGCCAGGCGGAAGCCGCGGACGCTCCCGCCCAGGACATCCTGGCTGATGACGCCTGCGAGCGAGACCACCAGCCCCGAGGTGGTGGACAGGAACGCCGCGAACGCTCCCGCCACCACGAGTGCTGAGAGCATGTCCCCGGCCGGGCCGCCGATCAGGCGGCCGGGCAGGAGCAGGACCAGCGCATCGGAGCGTTCGCCCTGGGCCAGTCCCGGGGCGAACATCCGCCCGAGCAGACCGTACGCGGTGGGAAAGAGATAGAACACGGAGAGCAGCCCCAGCACGATCAACGTGGTGCGGCGGGCCGACTGCCCGTCCGGGTTGGTGTAGAACCGCACCAGGACGTGCGGCAGACCAAGCGTGCCAAAGAGCAGCGCCACCAGCAGCGAGATGTTCTGGTAGGGCCCGTTGGGGGCCAGCCCGGTGGGGTTCGTGTTGGCTTCGGCCAGGGCCGGTGTCCCGTTGCCCGCCAGCACGAGGGCGATGAACACAATGGGCACGGCCAGGGCTGTGAGCTTCAGCCAGTACTGGAAAGCCTGCACAAAAGTGATGGAACGCATCCCGCCCGCCACCACCGTCAGGCACACCACAATGACGACCGCCACGGACCCCACCCAGGACGGCAGTCCGGTGGTGATGCGGATCGTCAGGGCGGCGCCGTGGAGCTGAGGCACAATGTAAAGCCAGCCCACCACCACAACCACCAGGCTGGTCACGCGGCGGACCGCCCGGGAATCCAGCCGCACCTCGGTAAAGTCCGGGAGCGTATAGGCGCCTGATCGCCGCAGCGGAGCGGCAACGAAGAGCAGCAGCATCAGGTATCCCGCGGTGTAACCGATGGGAAACCAAAGCGCATCGGTACCGGACAGCAGGACCAGTCCCGCCACGCCCAGGAAGCTCGCGGCAGAGAGGTACTCGCCGCCGATCGCGGACGCATTCCACCAGGGCCGGACCGTCCGGGACGCCACGTAGAAGTCGCCGGTGGTGCGTGAAATCCGCAATCCGTAAAACCCGATGACGGCGGTGGCCACGGAAACACCAACCAGCGCCGCGATGCCCACCACCGGGTTCACCGCCGCCTCACCTGTCCTCCGCCAGGTCCCGGTACCGGGCCTCGTTGCGGCTGGCCGACCGGATGTAGAGCCACGCGCTGAGGCCGATCACGGGGTAGATCCCGGCACCCAGGAGCAACCAGCCGAAGGGGATGCCCGCGATGGTGGCCTCCGCGAGGCCCGGCACCAGCCCCAGCATGAGGGGAAAAGCCAGCAGGATCAGCAGGAAGCCGGCGGCCACCACCAGGGACAAGCGCAGCTGGGAACGGATCAGGGACCGGACGAACACCTGGCCCACGTCGGATTCCTCGGCGGCCACGCGGGAGTCCATCACCGGTTTGGCCTCGGAGCGCGGCGCCGTCACCTTGACGCGGGTCATGCCTGCGGCCGGATCCGGGTGGCTTCAAGTTTCTCCCGGACCGACGGCAGGTGGCGGCGGCTGATCGGCAGTTCGGCACCTGCCACGGTGACCGTGGGCCGGGCGGCGGCAAGCTTCATGTGGCTGACGTGATTGAGCGCAATGAGGTAGGACCGGTGCGTGCGGAGGAAGCCGGCCTCCGCCCACTGCTGTTCCAGGTCGGCCAGCGGGACCCGGATCAGGTAGCTGGCGTCCGCCGTGTGCAGCCGGGCGTAATCGCCCTGGGCCTGGACGTACGTGACGTCGTCGCGCCGGATCATCCGGGTGGTGCCGCCGAGGTCCACCGTGATCATTTCCGGCGTTGCGGCGCCGTCCTTCATGAGTTCACTGATGCGGCCCACCGACCTGGCCAGGCGCTCGGCGCGCACGGGCTTCAACAGGTAGTCGACGGCGGCGAGTTCGAACGCTTCCAGCGCGCAGTCCTCGTCCGCGGTCACGAAGACCACCGCCGGGGGCTTGCTGCTCCGGGAGATGGCCCGGGCAATGTCCAGGCCGGACAGGGCGGGCATGTGGATGTCCAGGAACACCGCGTCCACCGTCTCGGCATCGAGCACACGGAGGGCCTCTGCGCCGGAAGACGCCCGGTGGATGGCGCCGATCCGGTCGTCCCGGCCAAGCAGGAACGCCAGTTCCTCGACGGCGGGCAGCTCGTCGTCAGCGACGAGGACGTTAATCATGGTTCTAGATTATCCCTGTGTGCCGGATGGCGCTTTCACGCATCGTGGTGGGGCTGCGACTTGGGCACGCGCATGGTGATCAGGGTTCCCTCCCCGGGTGCCGTCTCGATGACCAGGCCGTTGTCTTCGCCGTAGACCTGGCGGAGCCGGGCGTCCACGTTCCGCAGCCCCACATGGTCCCCGTCGCTGTGCCCGGCCAGCATGGACCGCAGCTGTTCGGGATCCATCCCCACGCCGTCGTCCTCGATGGTTACTTCCGCGAACGCCCCGGAATCGTTCGCCGCAATGGTGATGTGGCCCGGACCCTCCTTGGCCTCCAGGCCGTGCCGGACCGCGTTTTCGACGAGGGGCTGCAGGCTGAGGAACGGGATCACGGTACTCAGCACCTCGGGGGCGATCCGCAGGCTTACCTGCACGCGGTCGCCGAACCGGGCGCGTTCCAGCAGCAGGTAGCGGTCGATGCAGCGGAGCTCTTCGGCGAGGGTGGTGAAGTCCCCGTGGCGGCGGAAGGAGTAGCGGGTGAAGTCGGCGAATTCCACCACCAGTTCCCTGGCCCGCACGGGGTCGGTGTTGATGAAGGACGCGATGGCGTTCAGGGAGTTGTAGATGAAGTGCGGGCTGATCTGGGCGCGGAGGGCCCGGACCTCGGCCTCCATCAGGAGGGTGCGGGAGGCATCGAGTTCGGCGAGTTCAACCTGGGCAGCCACCCAGTCGGCCACTTCGCCGGTGGCCCTGACCAGGCCGGCCCCTGCGGACGGCGCAAAAGCCGCCACAACGCCCACCACGCGCGCGCCGGCCTTGATGGGGGCAATCACCACTGCGCGTTCGACGTCGGGCGTGATCGGGCCGGAGGCGGTGTCGCCGGCGAGCATCTGCAGCTCGCCCGCCGGGATCACCGCCGTGTGGCCGCCGTCAAGCACCTTGGCGGCGAGGCCCATCAGGGACGGTTTCAGTTCTTCGGCGGCGCCGTCCCAGGCGAGCACCCCCGAGGTGTCGGTGATGGCCAGGGCATCGCAGCCCAGGATGCTGCGGAGCTGCTTGCTCGCTTTCGCCGCGCCCGCGGGGTTCAGGCCGGTGCGCAGGTGCTGGCCGGCCCGGGAGGCCGCGTGCAGGGTCTTGTAGGTGGCCCGTTCCGCGTCGGTGCCGAGCTCCCGGAAGGACCGGAGGACCTTCAGGCCCACTCCGACGACGACGGCGATCGCCATGGCGATCACGGCGATCGCGGCGGCGGTGAACAACGGGGAGTCCGGCATGGTGCCCAGCGTAGCCTGCCCGGCGTAGCCGCGGTGCACCGTTTGGCGCAGCATCAGGACCGCTGAGCGACGGCCCCGCGGGCTTCTCTGGAATGTAAGCACCGTCACGGGGCACAGTGATTGCAGTCACATTGGCTGGGACTGTCTGTGGGGGACAGGGGCAGCAGGTGTGGACGGCAAGTCTCAATGAGGAGGAATGATGGGTAACGATGCCCCAACTCCGGACGCAGCGGCGTCCGTGGACTTCAAGCAAGTCCAGTCGACCAAGCAGTTCCAGGAACTGCGCAAGCGTCACCGCAGCTTTGTCTTTCCGATGGCCGTTGCGTTCCTGCTTTGGTATTTCGCATACGTCCTCCTGGCCGACTATGCGGTCGGCTTCATGTCCACGAAAGTCTGGGGCAACATCAACATCGGGCTGATCCTGGGCCTGCTGCAGTTCGTTTCCACGTTCGCCATCACGGGCTGGTACGTGAGCTACTCCAACCGGCGGCTCGATCCCATCGCGGCAGAAATCCGCCACGAAATCGAGGGCCACGAGTTCGATAAGGAAGGCAACAAAATCAGCGGGGTAACCAAATGACGCTTATGATTCCCGCAGCCGTGGACGTTGCGGACCTCAAGGAAACCACCCTGCTGAACATGGGCATCTTCGGCCTGTTCGTGGCCGTCACCATGATTATCGTGATCAAGGCCAGCCGCAACAACAAGACGGCGGCAGACTACTACGCCGCCGGACGTTCGTTTACCGGCCCGCAGAACGGCACCGCCATCGCCGGCGACTACCTCTCCGCCGCCTCGTTCCTGGGCATCACCGGCGCCATCGCCATCAACGGGTACGACGGCTTTATGTACTCCATCGGCTTCCTGGTCGCCTGGCTGGTCGCCCTGCTGCTGGTCGCCGAGCTGCTCCGCAACACCGGCAAGTTCACCATGGCCGACGTCCTCTCCTTCCGCCTCAAGCAGCGCCCCGTGCGCATCGCGGCAGCCATCTCCACCCTCGCGGTCTGCTTCTTCTACCTCCTGGCGCAGATGGCCGGCGCCGGCAGCCTGATCTCCCTGCTCCTCGGCATCAGCGACTGGGGCGGGCAGGCCCTGGTGATCATCGTCGTCGGCGCCCTGATGATCATGTACGTCCTGATCGGCGGCATGAAGGGCACCACCTGGGTCCAGATCATCAAGGCCATGCTCCTGATTGCCGGTGCGGCCGTCATGACGTTCTGGGTCCTCGCCATCTACGGCTTCAACCTCTCCGACCTCCTGGGCGGCGCGGTGGAAACCTCCGGGAATCCGAACGTCCTCAACCCGGGCCTGCAGTACGGCAAGACCGAAACCTCCAAGCTTGACTTCATGTCCCTGGGCCTGGCCCTCGTGCTCGGAACCGCGGCCCTGCCCCACGTCCTGATGCGCTTCTACACGGTTCCCACCGCCAAGGAAGCCCGCAAGTCCGTGGTCTGGTCCATCTGGCTGATCGGCCTGTTCTACCTGTTCACCCTTGTCCTGGGCTACGGCGCTGCGGCACTGGTCGGCGCTGACACCATCAAGGCTGCCCCGGGCGGCGTGAATTCGGCCGCACCGCTGCTGGCGTTCCACCTCGGCGGGCCGCTGCTGCTCGGCTTCATCTCCGCGGTGGCCTTCGCCACCATCCTGGCCGTCGTCGCAGGCCTCACCATCACCGCGGCGGCATCGTTTGCCCACGACATCTACGCCAGCGTTATCGCCAAGGGGAAGGCCGACGCCGACACCGAGGTCAAGGTGGCGCGGCGCACCGTGGTGGTCATCGGGCTCCTGGCCATTGCCGGCGGCATCTTCGCCAACGGCCAGAACGTGGCGTTCCTTGTGGCCCTCGCCTTCGCGGTAGCGGCATCGGCGAACCTGCCCACCATCGTGTACTCGCTGTTCTGGCGCAAGTTCACCACCCAAGGCGCAATCTGGAGCATGTACGGAGGGCTGGGCTCGGCGATCATCCTGATTGCCCTGTCGCCGGTGGTCTCGGGTGCCAAGACGTCCATGATCCCGGGCGCCAACTTCGCGATCTTCCCGCTGAGCAACCCCGGCATCGTCTCCATCCCGCTCGCGTTCTTCCTGGGCTGGCTCGGTTCGGTGCTGGACAAGAAGCTGGAAGACACCACCAAGCAGGCCGAAATGGAAGTGCGCTCCCTGACCGGCGTAGGTGCCGAGAAGGCCGTGGACCACTAGCCCCTGCGGGTTGAAACGAAAACAGGAGCTTCCGCGAAAACCGCGGGAGCTCCTGTTTTTGTGTCTGAACCTTGTTTTGTGTCTGAAACCCTGGGATCAGGCCTTAGGCCGGAGTTTGATGTTGATCATCTTCATGTCCTTGTTGCCGTCGAAGCGGTAGGCCAGATCCACTTCCTTGCCGTCGCAGCTGATGACCCCGGCGACGTCGGCAGCGTTATTGCCGTTTTCCGTGCTGACCTTGAGGTCGTTGTAGCTCGGTTTGCAGGTACCGTCCAGCTCGAGGCTTTGGACGCCGGCCGCGAATTCTTCCTTCGAGAGCTTGTCCTGCAGGGCCGGGTCGAGGAAGTCGTCGTAGGCGGCATCGGTGTCACCGGCGATGACGAGCTGCGTAAAATCGTCCGCCAGCCCTTTGGCCTTGGCAGTAGCGCCGCCCACGAGGTTAACCAGCAGCGCCACCCCCACGACGGCGAGGAGCACGACTCCGCCGACGATGCCCAGGATGATCCACAGTTTCCTGCGGTTCCTGGCCGGCGGCTGCTGGCCAGGAGCGCCGTAAGGCCCGGGGACGGCAGGGGCGCCGTACGGGGAGCCTTGGTACTGCGGATGCCCGCCCTGCGGCGTTCCGTACTGCGCAGTTCCGTATTGCGGGTGCCCGGCAAGCGGATCCGTGGACGGCGGCGGTCCGTACTGTGGCTGTCCGTGCTGCGGCTGCCCGTAGTCGGGAGTCCCGTAGTGCGGAGTCCCGAAATGGGGAGCGGGCGGCTGCTGGCCGGAGGGTTCATGCGGCGGAAGGGGCGGCTGTCCGGGAACTTCCGGTTGGGGGACGCCCTGCTGCTGGGGGACGCCCTGCTGCGGGGTGCCTTGTTGCGGCGCGGCGCGCGGCGGGACGGGAGGCGGCTGCTGCCGCCGACGGCCCCCGCCGGGGCCCTGTTCGGCAGGCTGGTACGGTTCCTGAGGATTGCTCAAGATCAAGCCTTTCCGGCAGCCGGCCTGGCCACTGCCTGATTGCACGGGCCGTTCACGGCCGCGATTCATTCAACTGCACCCAGCCTATAACCCCGCGCCCATAGCCCGGGCCCGCGTTACCCCTCGGCGTAGCCCCGCTCGAGCAGCGGCTGGACCCGGAAGGGGATCAGCTCTCCCATGGCGAGGGCGGTGTCCGTCCGGTCCACTCCTTCACAGGCCAGGATCTTGCCGTTGATCCGGAAGAGGTCCTCGGCGTCCAGCGCCACCACCCGCAGCAGGAGGTCGGCCGAACCTGTCAGTCCGTAGCCTTCCAGGATTTCCGGGATGCCGGCGAGATCCACCGCCAGCTGGCCCAGTTTCTGCTGCTGCACATGGACGGAGATGAACGCCATCAGCGGGTATCCAAGTGCGGCCGGACTGATGCGCCGTTCGAAGGACAGGAAGACGTGCTTCTTCTCCAGCTGGGCCAGCCGGGCCTGCACGGTGTTGCGCGAGAGCCCGAGCTTCTGGGCCAGAGCCACCACTGTCCGCTTCGGGTCCTTGGCGAGGGCGGAAAGGAGTCGCGTGTCGGTGCCATCCAAAGCTTGCATAATGCGCAAGATTAGCACGACGGATACCGCACGGGCAGTGCATTCTGCTCAGTATTATCTATGGTGGTTGTACCCAATGAGCATTGTGAGTATCGTCACAATTATCCGGGGCAACGGCGCCCGGGCGGCTGGCGTGCACGGGGATCACGAGTTTCCTGAGCGCCGGTGACACGACGTATGAAGGTTGCGTGCAACTGTGTTTACAGACGAGTTGGGTCAGGGCGGCAACGCCGCCGGTGGCCCGGACAACAGTGCAGGACATCACAGCGGGACGGGCGAGAGCCGGGTCCAACTCATCACCCCGGGGGGTGAACGCGTCAGCCATCCGCAATACGACGCCTGGGTCCGGGATGTCACTGATGAGCAGCTGGGTTCCCTCTATGAGGACATGGTGGTCATCCGGCGGATCGATACCGAAGCCACCGCCCTCCAGCGGCAGGGGGAGCTCGGCCTGTGGCCGCCGCTCCTGGGGCAGGAGGCCTCCCAGGTCGGTTCCGCGAGGGCTCTCCGCGACGATGACTTCGTGTTTTCCAGCTACCGCGAGAACGGTGTCGCTTACTGCCGCGGCGTGGACCTGGCCGACATCCTCACGGTGTGGCGGGGCAACGCGTCGTCGGGCTGGGATCCGTACACCGTCAACATGGCCACTCCGCAGATCATCATCGGAGCCCAGACCCTTCATGCCACCGGCTACGCCATGGGCATCCAAAATGACGGCGCAGACTCCGTGGCCATTACGTACTTCGGCGACGGCGCCACCAGCGAGGGTGACGTCAACGAGGCCATGGTCTTCGCCGCCAGCTTCCAGTCCCCGGTGATCTTCTTCTGCCAGAACAACCACTGGGCCATTTCCGAGCCGGTCCGCCTGCAGTCCCACATCAGGATCGCCGACCGTGCTTCCGGGTTCGGGATTCCCAGCGTCCAGGTTGATGGCAACGACGTGCTTGCGGTGATGGCGGCCACCCGCGAGGCAATCGAACGGGCACGCCACGGCGGCGGACCGACGTTCATTGAAGCGGTCACCTACCGGATGGGTCCGCACACGACTGCCGACGACCCCACCCGGTACCGGGATGCCAACGAACTGGAAGACTGGGCGGCCAAGGACCCGATTGCCCGGGTGAAGGGCCTGCTGGAACGCAAGGGACTCCTGACCGAGCAACTCGAGGCCCAGGTGGCTGCCAAGGCCGACGCCGTTGCCCGGGAGCTGCGGGCCGGTTGCATCAACATGCCGGATCCCCAGCCGCTGGACATCTTCAAGCACGTCTACAGCACCCCCAACTCCTGGCTGGACCGCCAGGAGGACCACTACTCCCGTTACCTGGCTTCCTTCGGCGATCCCGAGGGTGCCAACTCTGAAGAAGGTGCTCGCTGATGACCCAGATGACCTTTGCCCGGGCAATTAACTCCGGCCTCCGCAAGTCCCTCGAAAACGACCCCAAGGTCATCCTGATGGGCGAGGACATCGGCACGCTCGGCGGTGTGTTCCGCGTGACCGACGGTCTGCAGAAGGACTTCGGCAAGCACCGCGTGGTGGACACCCCGCTCGCCGAGTCCGCCATCATGGGCACCGCCGTCGGCCTTGCCTACCGCGGCTACCGGCCGGTGGTGGAAATCCAGTTTGACGGGTTCATCTATCCGGCGTTCGACCAGATCGTGTCCCAGGTGGCCAAGCTCCATTACCGTACGCAGGGCCACGTCAAGATGCCCATCACCGTGCGCGTCCCCTTTGGCGGCGGCATCGGTTCCCCGGAGCACCACTCCGAGTCGCCGGAGGCGTACTTCACCCACACGTCCGGCCTCCGCGTGGTCAGCGTCTCCAACCCGCAGGACGCCTACACCATGATCCAGCAGGCGATTGCCAGCGACGATCCCGTGCTGTTCTTCGAGCCGAAGCGCCGCTACCACGACAAGGGCGAAGTGGATGAGTCGATCGATCCCGCCACCGCGCTGTCGATGGAGAAGGCCCGTGTGGTGACCGAGGGCAAGGACGTCACGCTCGTCGCCTACGGCCCGCTGGTCAAGACTGCCAAGGACGCCGCCCTGGCCGCTGCCGACGAAGGCGTGTCGATTGAGGTCATCGACCTGCGGTCGCTGGCGCCCGTGGACTTCGCCACGCTGGAGGCCTCGGTGCGGAAGACGGGACGGCTGGTGATTACGCACGAGGCCGGGCAGTCCGGCGGGCTCGGTGCCGAAC
>Ga0075432_10000616_pt1 | contig 10821 bp, 10 predicted proteins | sample RhiMethybrSRZTD1_FD_72781 | JGI IMG/M metagenome (GOLD analysis project Ga0075432, IMG submission 72781) | Populus rhizosphere microbial communities from Tennessee, USA - Rhizosphere MetaG P. TD hybrid SRZTD1 | ecosystem: Host-associated > Plants > Roots > Rhizosphere > Soil | place: USA... | reverse complement strand
GTTCCAGCTCGAGAGCGGCTTTCAGATCGACGACGGTTCGCTGACCGGCGCAGGCACCCTCCTCTTCAATCGCAACACCCGCGTGGGCCTGAGCGGCGGTTTCGGCACCGTGTTTGCCGGCAGTTGGGATACGCCCAACGCATGGTCCCACCTGGGCTTCACCAACGGGGTGCGCAATCCGTATGCAGGCGATAGCTCGAGCATCTTCCTGACGCCGGGCTTCAACATTCCGCACAGCGTGACTGCCAATACACGCACCAATGGGCCGGGTGACGCGAGCTTCAACCGCCGTCAGGGCAACTCATTGCAATACTGGTCACCCAACTGGTCGGGTTTCTCATTTCGCCTGGCCTACTCGCTGGCCGAAGGCAAGAAGACGGCGGCCAATGGCGCGCAGTATGCGCCCACGGTGTTCGGCCTGGGCACCGAGTACGCGGCCGGTCCGCTGGTGCTGCGCTATGTCTATCAGCAGCACGATGACTATTTCGGGCTCGCGTGGGTCGGCCCTAACGCTGCGGCCAATCCGGATTCGGCGGGCTCCAGCGCGAACAGTTCGAAGGACGGCAACCACCGCCTGATCGCGCGCTACACGTTCAGCTCCAACTGGACCCTGCAGGGCGCCTACGACCGCCTGTCTTACGGCGCCAGCGGCGTCGCCACGGGCGCGGTCAACCGCTACAGCCGCAGTGCCTACTCGGCGCAGGTGCTGTACCGCCAGGCCCTGCACACCGCGTGGTTCAACGTGGGAGCGGCGCAGGACGGCGACTGCGCGCGCGCCGGCGGCGCGGCCTGCCACGCCAATGCGCTGGGCGCGCGCATGTGGAGCGCGGGCTACCGCTACGACCTGTCCAGGCGCACCGACCTGTTCACATCCGTGTACCGCGTGACCAACCGCGCCAATGGCCAGTACGGCGTGTTCCCGCGCTCATCGGCCGGCATCGCGCCGGGCTCGCGCCAGACTGGCCTGACGGTCGGTATCGAGCATTCGTTTTGAAATCGTTGAAAGGAAAGAGCATGTATTCACTGAACATTGGCGTCGTGGGCGCCGGCATCGGCGGGCTCGCCGCGGCCAACGCGCTGCACCAGGCAGGCCATCATGTTGTGGTGTTCGAGCAAAGCAGGCAGTTCCTGCGCGTGGGCGCCGACATCAACCTGACGCCCAACGCCGTGCGGGCGCTGGACGGGCTGGGCGACGGCATCGCACAAGCCGTGCGCGCTTCGGCCGCGCGGCCCACGCACCGCATCAGCCGCACCTGGGACAGCGGCGAAGAAACCTCGCGGCTGGCGATGGGCGATGAAGCCGAGCGCAAGTACGGCGCGCCGCAGCTCACCATCCACCGCGCCGACCTGCTCGCCGCGCTGTCCGACGCGTTTCCGGCCACGCAGGTGCGCTTCGACAAGCGTGCCAAATCCATAGCGGCGCACGAAGGCGGCGTGTCAATCCAGTTCGTGGACCAGAGCGAGGCCACCCAGCTCGATGTGCTGATTGGCGCCGACGGCATCCACTCTGTGGTGCGCAACGCGATGTTTGGCGCCGAGAGCCCGCGCTTCACCGGCGTGGTGGCGTTCCGCGCCGTAGTGCCCACCGAGCGGGTAAAGGACGTTCCCAACATCCAGGCCTTCACCAAGTGGTGGGGCCCGACACCGGAGAGCCAGATCGTAACCTTTCCGCTCAACCAGGGGCGCGACACCTTCATTTTCGCCACCACCGCGCAGGACTCCTGGCACGAGGAATCGTGGACGACCCCCGGCAGCGTCGAGGAGCTGCGCGGCTTTTATGCCGACTTCCATCCTGACGCGCGCGCCCTGCTCGATGCCTGCGACAGCGTGCTCAAGACCGCGCTGTATGAGCGCGACCCGCTGCCATGCTGGTCGAAGGGGCCGATGACACTGGTGGGCGATGCCTGCCATCCGATGATGCCGTTCATGGCGCAGGGCGCCGGCATGGCGATTGAAGACGGCGTGGTGCTGGCGCGCAACCTTGCCGCCGTCACGCGCCCGGAACAGCTTGGCGCCGCCCTCGCGCGCTACGAAGCCATGCGCCTGGAACGCGCCAGCCAGATCCAGATCGGCTCGCGCGGCAACAACTGGTTGCGCGCCGGTGGCAACGCAGACTGGGTCTACGGCTACGATGCCTGGGCCGTTCCCCTGGAGACAGCATGAACACGACGCTTGATCGACGTACCGTTTTGAAGGCAGCGTTGGGCGGCTCGCTCATTGCCGCCGCGGGCGGCGCCCATTCCCAAGCGGCCGCAGACAGGCCCTGGGCCACCGGCACCCGTCTCGTGCTGCTGGGCACCATGGCCGGGCCGGTGCTGCATCCCGCGCGCGCCATGAACAGCCAGGTGATCTTCGTCAACGGCCGCGGCCATCTGGTGGACTGCGGCTACGGCACCATCGCGCGCATGACCGAAATGGGCATGCGCCTGTCCGAGTTGAGCCAGGTCTATGTGACGCACCACCACTCCGACCACACGACCGACTACCCGGCGTTGCTGAATCTGGCCTGGATCATCGGCATCAAGGGGCGGCTGGGCATCCACGGGCCGCCGCCCATGCGCAAGATGCACAATGCCGCGCTGGCTGTGTTTGAGGAGGATTCGCAGATCCGGATCAAGGCGACCAAACGTGAGGCCGTCGCCAAGTCGTTTGACGTCAAGGAAGTGCGCGCGGCCGGTCTGGTGTACCAGGACGACAGTGTGAAGGTCACCGCCGCATTGGCCGACCATGCGCCCTTCGAGGTCGCACTGGCCTACCGGTTCGACACCGCCGAGCGCTCCATCGTGATCTCCGGCGACACATCGCCGTCTGACCGCGTGGTCACGCTGGCCGGGGGCGCCGACGTGCTGGTGCACGAGGCGATGTACGTGCCCGGCATCGATGGCATGCTGGCCAAGCGGCCGTATGTGCCGCCGGCCCTGCGCAACTTCCTGCTCAAGGGCCATACCTCGGCCGAGGATGCGGGACGCGTCGCCGCGCATGCGGGTGTCAAGACCCTGGTGCTGTCGCACCTGCTGCCGGGCGACGACTCCATCGACGACCGCGTCTGGATCGCCGAGGCCGCGAAGCACTTCGGCGGAGAGATTGTGGTCGGCAAGGACAAAATGATTCTTTAGGCGCAGTGCCCCGGGCTTGGGGCCGCCACGGCTGCAGCTTCGTTAAGGCCTGAGGGCTGGCTGAAAGTGTTCAGCTACGTTGGCGCAGCGCCTCATACAGGCAGACACCGCTGGCCACCGAGACGTTCAGGCTCTCCACCGCGCCGCGCATCGGAATGCTGACCAGTTCGTCGCAGGTCTTGCGCGTGAGCTGGCGCATGCCTTCGCCCTCGGCGCCCAGCACCAGCGCCACCGGACCTTTGAGGTCCACGTCGTAAATCGTTTTTTCGGCGTCGTCGCTGGTGCCTATGCACCAGATGTTGCGCTCCTTCAGCTCGTTCAGGGTGCGGGCCAGGTTGGTCACCATGAAGTAGGGCATGGTTTCGGCCGCGCCGCTGGCGACCTTGGCGACGATGGCGCTGATGCCGGCGGCGTGGTCCTTGGGCGCGATCACGGCATGGGCGCCGGCGCCGTCGGCCACGCGCAGGCAGGCGCCCAGGTTGTGCGGGTCGGTCACGCCGTCGAGCACCAGCAGCAGCGGCTGGGCGACGCCCGAGGCCTCCAGTTGCTCCAGCAGTTCGTCGAGCGAGGTGACCTGGGCCACCGCATCGACGCGGGCGACCACGCCCTGGTGGCCGTGGCTGCCGCACATCTTGGCCAGGCGCAGGCCGTCGGACTCGATCAGCCGGACACCGGCCTCACGGGCCCGGTCGGTGAACTGGCGCATGCGGGCGTCGCGGCGCGAGACATCAAAAAACACTTCCAGCACCGACTTGGGTGCGGTTTTCAGGCGCACGCCCACGGCATGGAAGCCAAAAAGAACTTTGGGAGAAGAGGACATGGGCCAATTATCGCCGCTGGCGTTGCGGCGGCGCGTCGGTGTGGCGGCGAACGAGCCGCGTCGCAACGCCCATCGCTTCCTTATTGATAGCACCCCATGCCCGTGCCATCGGGGCAAGCGCCCTGCTTCCTGCTCAGGAAGCGCTGACCCGCCCGGCCTCTATGGTGATGCGCCGCTGGCAGCGCGCCGCAATCGCGGGGTCGTGCGTGACCAGCACCAGCGTCGTGCCCAGTTCCTGGTTCAGCTCAAACATCAGCTGCATCACGGTTTCGCCGGTGGCAAAGTCCAGGCTGCCGGTCGGCTCATCGGCCAGCAGCACGGCCGGCTCGACCACAAAGGCCCGTGCCAGCGCCACGCGCTGCTGCTCGCCGCCCGACAGCACCTTGGGGTAATGGCCCAGCCGCTGGCCCAGGCCCACCCGTTTGAGCATGTCGGTGGCCAGGGCGCGGGCATTTCGCCTGTCCGCCAGTTCCAGCGGCAGCATGACGTTTTCCAGCGCCGTCAGATTGCCCATGAGCTGAAAGCTCTGGAAGACAAAACCGACTTTCTGGGCCCGCAGGGCGGCGCGGTCGTCTTCGCTGATGGCAAACAGGTCCTGCCCGGCCAGCCGCACCGTGCCCTGGGTCGGCGTGTCCAGACCGGCGATGATGGACAGCAGCGTGCTTTTGCCCGAGCCGGAGGCGCCGACAATGGCGGCGGTTTCCCGCGGCGCCAGCGCAAAATCAATATCGCGCAAAATAGTCAAGGTGCCGGTCGAATCGCTGACCGACTTGAAAACATGCTCCACGGAAATAATTGAAGAGACCAAAGCGCCAGGGGACCTTGAAAAAGCCTCGCCAAGAGCGGAAACCGCAGGTTCGAACATGTCAGCCTTATCAGAAAACTTGAAACCCATGACAGCAGACTTTAACAAGCTTGGCCTTTCGGCCGGCAGGCGCTGGCTAAAACCATTCGGCGCGCTGCTAATGGCGGCCTGGCTGGGCGCAGCGGGGCTCGCCGCGGCGCAAACCACGCCGCCCGCCCCTAACACTGCCCCCACCATTTTGGTGGTCGGCGACTCGCTGAGCGCCGAATACGGCCTCAAGCGCGGCACGGGCTGGGTCGCCTTGCTGGAAAAGCGGCTGGCCACTGGCCCAAAAAATGCCAAGGCGGTCCAGGTCGTCAACGCCAGCATCAGCGGCGACACCACCTCGGGTGGCCGCTCGCGCCTGGCGGCCCTGCTGGCACAGCACCGGCCGGCCACGGTGGTGATAGAGTTGGGCGGCAACGACGCGCTGCGCGGCCTGCCGCTGGAGATGACCGAAAACAACCTGAGGGCCATGAGCCAGGCCGCCAAAAAAGCCGGCGCCAAGGTACTGCTGGTCGGCATGCAGGTGCCGCCCAACTACGGCGGGGCGTATGCGGCCGGCTTTGCCGGCCTGTTCCCCAAAGTCGCCAAGGCCGAAAAAGTGGCGCTGGTGCCTTTTCTCCTCAAAGGCATTGCCGATGTGGACGATTCCGCCGCGCGCTTCCAGGCCGACCGCATTCACCCCAACGAGTCCTCACAAGCCGGCATGCTGGCCAATGTGTGGCCCGAACTGAAGAAACTCATCCCGTGAGCCTTGAACGTATTTCCGCTGAGCAGGCGCTCAGCACACTCGACAGTTTCTCCGCCGTGATCGATGCCCGCAGCGAGGGCGAATTCGCCGAAGACCACCTGCCGGGCGCCGTCAACTGGCCCAGCCTGAATGACGAGGAACGAAAAATCGTCGGCACCCGCTACAAGCAGATCAACCAGTTCGAGGCCAAAAAACTCGGCGCCGCGCTGGTCGCCAAAAACATCGCCGAGCACATTCAGCGCGAGGTGCTGGAAAAGCCCAAGGAGTGGCAGCCGCTGGTCTACTGCTGGCGCGGCGGCAAGCGCAGCGGCTCGCTGGCGCTGATTCTGGACCAGATTGGTTTTAAGGTGACGCTGGTGGACGGCGGCTACAAGGCCTTCCGGGCGGCGCTGGTGGCCGACTTGCCGCAACTGGCAGCGCGCCACCACTACCAGGTGGTGTGCGGCACCACCGGCTCGGGCAAGACCCGCTTGCTGCATGCCCTGGCAGCGCAGGGTGCGCAGGTGCTGGACCTGGAGGCGCTGGCGAATCACCGCAGCTCGGTGCTGGGCATGATTCCGGGCCTGGCACAGCCCAGCCAGAAGGCCTTTGACAGCCGCATCTGGGCCGCGCTGCGCGGCTTTGATCCGGCACGGCCAGTCTATATTGAAAGCGAAAGCAAAAAAGTCGGCAACGTCGCCGTGCCGGAAGGCCTGATTGCCGCCATGCGCCTCAGCCCTTGCCTGCAGCTGGACCTGCCCGAGGACGAACGGGTGGCGCTGCTGCTGGAAGACTATGCTTTTTTTGTCAAGGACATCGAGTTTTTCTGCGAGCGCCTGAGCGCACTGACCGAGGCACGCGGCAAGGAAACCGTGCAGGACTGGCAGGCGCGCGCGCGCAGCGGTGATGTGGCCTCCGTGGTCCGTGAATTACTGGTCAAGCACTACGACCCGGTCTACCTGCAATCGATGCGGCGCAACTTTCTGCAGTACGAAACAGCCCAAGTTTTTACCCCGCGCGACCACAGTGTCGCCGCCATGACCGAGCTGGCCCAAACCCTGCTGGCAAGCTGAGCCCGTGGCCCGAGCCCAAACAACAAACCCTGCGTCACCGGCGCCGGGTTGGGCGCTGGATGCGGCAGGGTTCAAGGGTTGTGAGCGACTGAAATCGCTATCAAAACAGTAGCTTCTTGCGCCCTTGTTTATTGGGCTATAGTGCTTTTTTCTTGTTTTTTGGCTTCGCTGCGTGACCGGTTCAGGCGCTCAAGGCGCAGCTTCGGTGGGCGGCAGGTTGCTCGTGTCCGCCGGGTTGCCGCCCTGCTGCTCATCCGTATCGGGCGCGTCGTCGGGTTTGCCTTCGGCTTTGCGCTTGAGCTTGTCTTCTTTTTTACGCTTTTTGGCGAGCTCTTTCTGGCGTTTTTCGTAGGAATAATTAGGAGTTGCCACAGAGTGCTTTCATGAAAATTAGACCTTACTGTACTGCATTGCCTTTAGCCCCTGCGCAATGTCGGCCTGCAGGTCGGCAACGGCCTCCAGGCCGACCGAAAAGCGCACCAGACCGCCCTTGTGCGGCCATGGCGTGGTGCGCAGGGCTGGCACATCGTAGGGCGCGCACAAGCTCATGGGACCGGCCCAGCTGTAGCCCAGCTTGAACAGCTTCAGGCTGTCGCAAAAGCCGTCAATCTGCGCCTGCGTGTAGTCGGGCTGGAACACGGCGCTGAAGAGGCAGGCCGCGCCCGTGCAGTCGCGCTGCCAGGCTTCATGGCCGGGCGAGCCCGCCAGCGCCGGATGCAGCACGGCCGCGATCTGCGGCTGGGTTTGCAGCCAGCCGGCCAGTTGCCGGGTCGCGGCATCCTGGGCGGCGTAGCGCAAGCTCATGCTGTTCAGGCCGCGCAGCACCAGCTCGACATCATTGCCACCCACGCCATAGCCGACGCGCATGTGGCAAAAGCTGAGCAGATGGTGCAGCGCTTCATCGCGGGTGACGACCGAGCCCATCAGCACGTCCGCGCCGCCGCTGGGGTATTTGGTGAGCGCCTGCACGGAAATGTCAACGCCGAGGGCGAAGGCATTGAATGCCAGGCCCGCGCCCCAGGTGTTGTCCAGCGCGCTGACGACGCCCTGCGGATGCGGCGCTGGGTGCGCCTTGATGGCCGCGACCAGTGCAGGAAGATCGGGAAACTCCAGTGTGATGGAGCCCGGCGCTTCGAGCCAGACCAGCCGGGTTTTGGCGCTCAGCTTGGCCGCCAGGTCGGCGGGGTTCATGGGGTCGTAAAACTGGTGGCCTATGCCCCAGGCCGCGAGTTCGGCGTGCGCGAACGCCTTGTTCGGGCCATAGGCGTTATCGGGAATCAGCAGCTCGTCGCCGGTTTTCAGCAGCGCCATGCCCACCAGCACGACGGCGGCCAGGCCGCTGGGCACCAGGGTGCAGAACTTGCCGCCTTCCAGCGTGGCGATGCGCTCTTCCAGCGTGAAAGTGGTGGGCGTGCCGTGCAGGCCGTAGGTGTAGCCGGTTTTATGCGTCCAGTCGCGGTGGCGCAAGGCCGCGACGCTGGGAAATATGACCGTGGAGGCCTTGTGAACCGCCGGTGGGACGGCACTAAAACCGGCGGGCGGCGTGTAGGGGTGATGAATCAGTTGGGTGGATGAATCGCTCATGCGCCCATGTTAACTGGCCCCCAGGCTGTTCACTTCGTGTAATGCGCTGCCCCCCGAGGGGGCTAATTTTCCCAGGGGCGGCCCGTCGGAAAATTGCCTCGTCGTCGGAGGTCGTGGGGCTTCGCTCGCTGAACTTCAACGAAGTGGCACGCGTCGCGAAGGGCCGCCCCGAGCAAGCGACGAACCCCTCGGAGGGCAGAGAGCTCGCGCGTAGTGGGCGAACGTGGGGGCTATATCTTCCACTTCGCAATCAGTTGCTCGGGCGTGAGCGCGTCGTAGCTTTCGAAGGGCTGGTGGATCCAGGGATTGGTCGGCAGCAACTCGACCGAGTAGTCGGCCTGGAAAGTGGACAGCCCCTTGGTCCAGATCACGGCACTGCGCAGTTCGGTAATCGGCTTGTAGTTGGTGCGCAGCTGATGCATCACGGCATTGAGGGTATGCCCGGAATCGGCAAGGTCGTCCACCAGCAGGACCTTGCCGGCGATTTCGCCCTTGGGCGTGGTGATGAAGCGGGCGATGTCCAGGTTGCCCTGCGTCCTGCCGGAATCCGCCCGGTAGGAGCTGGTCGACATGATGGCCAGCGGCTTGTCGAAAATGCGCGACAAAATGTCGCCCGGGCGCATGCCGCCGCGTGCCAGGCACAAAATGGTGTCGAACTGCCAGTCCGACTGGTGAATCTTGATGGCCAGTTTTTCAATCAGGCTGTGGTATTCGTCATAGCTGACGTAGAGATGTTTGCCGTCTTCGGTCAACATGGGATTGCTCCTGATTTAATAGCTGCTTACGCCCGACCCTGTTGGACCAGGCGCTGATTTTATTTAAAAATCCAGGGTTCAGGCGGCGTAGGGGTTACGCAGCAAAATGGTGTGGTCGCGGTCCGGGCTGGTCGAGATCATGTGGATAGGCACGCCCGTCACTTCTTCAATCCGCTTCAGGTAGCGCTGGGCTGCGGCAGGCAACTTGTCGTAGTCGGTCACGCCGACCGTGCTTTGCGTCCAGCCCGGCAGGCTTTCGTAAATCGGCTTGCAGCGGGCGATGTCATCGGCGCCCATGGGCAGGATGTCGGTGATCTGGCCATCGAGCTCGTAGCCGGTGCAAAGCTCCAGCTGCTCAATGCCGTCGAGCACGTCGAGCTTGGTGATGCACAGGCCCGACAGGCCGTTGACCTGAGCCGAGCGCTTGAGCAGGGCTGCGTCAAACCAGCCGCAGCGGCGGCTGCGGCCGGTGGTCACGCCCTTCTCGGCGCCCACCGTGCTCATGTGGTAGCCCGGCGTGCCGGGGGCTTCCCAGTCCAGCTCGGTCGGGAACGGGCCGCCGCCGACGCGCGTGCAATAGGCCTTGGTGATGCCCAGGATGTAATGCAGCATGCCGGGGCCGACACCGGCGCCGGCGGCGGCGTTGCCGGCCACGCAATTGCTGGAGGTCACATAGGGGTAGGTGCCGTGGTCCACATCCAGCAGCGTGCCCTGCGCGCCTTCGAACAGCAGGTTGGCGCCATCACGGTGGGCGTCGTTCAGTTCGCGCGAGACGTCGGCCATCATGGGCTTGAGCAGTTCGGCGTGGCGCATGGCTTCCGCATAGACCGTGTCAAAGTCAATGGCGGGGGCGTTCAGGTAGCCGGTCAGCACAAAGTTGTGCAGATCCAGCAGCTCGCGCAGCTTGGTGGCAAAGCGCTCGGGATATTTGAGATCCTGCACGCGCAGCGCGCGGCGCGCGATCTTGTCTTCGTAGGCGGGGCCAATGCCGCGGCCGGTGGTGCCGATCTTGGTCACGCCGCCCTTCTCGCGGAAAGCCTCGCGGGCAATATCAATCGCCGCATGGAAAGGCAGGATCAGCGGGCAGGCTTCGCTGATGCGCAGGCGCGAACGCACTTCGACACCGGCTTTTTCCAGCCCTTCGATTTCTTCAAACAGCTTGGCCGCCGACAGCACCACGCCGTTGCCGATGTAGCACTTGACGCCCGGGCGCATGATGCCGCTGGGGATCAGGTGCAAGGCGGTCTTGACGCCGTTGATGACCAGCGTGTGGCCGGCGTTGTGGCCGCCCTGGAAGCGCACCACGCCCTGCGACATTTCGGTCAACCAGTCGACCAGCTTGCCCTTGCCTTCGTCGCCCCACTGGGTGCCCACGACCACGACGTTGCGGCCCGCAGCCACTGTTTGTTTGTTTGTCATTGCAATTTCTCGTTAAGGATTCGTTAAAAAGGGGCCCAGGGCCGGTCAGCGACCAGACCCTTTATGCCGCTTTGTTGAGAGGCTGGACCACCCACTGACCAGCCGCCAGGGCCAGTTCTCGGTCGCAGTCAAATTCATTGACTTCGTGTTCATGCCCCGGCAACACGCAGGCCACGGTCTCGCCGCTGGCACGCAAATGGGCAATGGCGGCGCGCAGGCCGGCATCTTCGCCCCAGGGCGCGCGAATGGCAGCCTTCAGCGGCCGCGGCGGCAGCACGCTGACCAGCTCCTTCAGGTCCAGGCTGAAGCCGGCGGCCGGCCGGTTCCGGCCAAACACCGCACCAACCTCGTCATAGCGGCCGCCGCGCGCCAGTTCGGCGCCCTGGCCATAAATGGCGAAGCGGGTGCCGCTGTAATAGGCGTAGCCGCGCAGGTCTGCCAGGTCAAAGCTGACCTGGACATCGCCTTTCAGGCCCC
>Ga0075432_10000612_pt1 | contig 10850 bp, 12 predicted proteins | sample RhiMethybrSRZTD1_FD_72781 | JGI IMG/M metagenome (GOLD analysis project Ga0075432, IMG submission 72781) | Populus rhizosphere microbial communities from Tennessee, USA - Rhizosphere MetaG P. TD hybrid SRZTD1 | ecosystem: Host-associated > Plants > Roots > Rhizosphere > Soil | place: USA... | reverse complement strand
GACAGTAGGTATACATGCGCCGTGGGTTGGATGTGGACCCTGCAGTCGCGGCGAAGTCAGCGGTCAGGTTTTCGACCCGCAAGCGCTGAGCGGCCCCGCCCTTTTCGACCAGTTCACCGTCTGGTGAATCAAAGGCCAGGCTCACGCCGCGCTGATCATTGACAAAAAAACCGCCAGTCGAATCGGGCGCGGTGGTGGTGTCTTTTTTGGTCCAGTAACTGATGGCGCCCGGCGTGATAAAGCCGGTTCCGGCGGCGCTGATGGCAGCATTACCTGCGCTGTCACCCAACTTGAGCGTAGCCTTGTTCGGGTCGGGATTGCTCGGGTCCGGGTACTCCAGAATGAACTGGTATTGCTTGAGGTTGCCCAACCAGCGCGGATTGCCATCCGCGTCCGGACGGAACATGCCCAGAAAGATCTGGTTCAGGTAGGTGCCCTGCGCATTGACGCTGACCGGCAGACTGGCCGACGAGAACACACTGTTGACGGCCTGGACTTCGTTGAGGATTTTCAGGATGGCGGTTGAGATTTCGTCGTAACTCGATGTGGCAAAGTACTTGCCGCCGCCGACCTTGGCCATGCTGGTCATGAGAGCCGGGTAGTCGGGCTTGCAGCTCGATCCAAGCAGCCCCACTGCGTAAGTCGTGATGCCCTGATTGCCGTCAAAGCCGCCGTAAATATCGGTCTGGTACATGTAGCGGGCCCACTCGTCCGCATACAACCCTGACGAATCCGTGTGGTTGCCCATGGTGTAGTTGCCACAGCTGAAAGAACTGGTGCCGTAGGAGCCCGAAGGAATCGTGATGTTGGCCAGCTGGGCTGTCGTCACGCCCGGCGCACCGGCCAAAGCGCTCTTGGGGCTCGCGCTACCGCCGTCCCCCGGTGATCCCGAGGTAGTGAACGCGTTGCCAATGAAAATGACGAAATTCTTCTGACAACCTGCTGTTGGCTTGATGCCCGCGTAAGAACGCCCGGACAGACCGGTATTGCCCGCATAGTAAGCCCAGGCCTCCTGCATGGTCGCAGCGGTGGCCTCACCATTGGCCTTGATATAACCGTCGCCCGCCCCTCCCGAAGTTTTCCAGCTCTTGATCCAGGCCAGGAAGTTTGACTTGGCCGTACCCGACATCAACGCAAGCGGCTGGACCAGGCAACCGCCGTCGGAGCCACCACAATTGGCGTTGTTGATGTCATGAATATTGTTGGCGTTATAGACCATCAAGCCGATATTGACCGTGCCCGCCGGCAAGCCTGAAATCACGTTGTAAATCGCACACTGCTCAATGCCGCCGGCCGTTCCGTTGAGAGAAGGCGCCGTTCCGTCTACATAGGTGCAGTTGCCGGCACTGGCAGAAAAATTGGCGGCGTTGTCCAGCACCAGCAACACATTGGGCACCCCGGATGTGCTGGCGTTGTCGCTGTAGATGTCAATGTCTTCTGCATGAGTGAGAGAGGACACCCCAAGCACGCCCAGCGTCAGGCAGAGCAAGAAGGTTCGAAAAATTTTCATGATTTGATCTCTGCAAATTTAAAGGCAACTCACCGTGGCAGGTACCCGAATGGAGATTCCCTGGACATGGGTGACTTTCGCGCCCGTAGCGCCATCCGTCACACCCGCCTGAATATCCCACTGCTGCTGCTTGCAGGCGGAGGGCTTCGAGGCCATCGTGCCGTCGGCCTTGATTGGATTGTCCCCGTCCGCACCTTCAAAACAGGGCACGTCATTCGCGTTGGTGGGATCCAGTGTGGAATTGAGCACTGGAACGTCGACGATGCATTTATTCATGGCCTGCACTTGCACTGTATAAGTCACGGCGCCGGTGGAGACTGCCACAGATTGGGCCGGGATCAGGCTGAGGTTGTCCGTCACATTGATTTGCTCAATCACCTGCTCAATCACCTGCTGTGTCGCTGCGGCAGCCTCCGTCTGGGACTGCATATTGCCTGCGATGCGAAGACTGGTATTGCCGGACCGGATGCTGAGCACCACCAACAGGGTGAGTACCACCAGCATGATCATGCTCACCAGCAAGGTCGAACCCTTCTGGTTTTTCAGGGACTTCATTGCTCTCTCCGTGAACTCGGGTTGACCACCCGGACCAGTTGGCTGAATACCCGGCGCTTGAACCCGTCATTGGTTGCGGTCGTCGTGCCATGCAGGCCCAGGTTGTAGGTTTTCGTGTCCTGGTAACCGGCTGAACGCTCGTTGTTGCGCGCCAGCAGGTTGACCCTTACCGCCATCACATTGGCCCAATCGGCCACAGTCGCCGCGTCCTTTGCAAAACTATCAGGGGCTCCGTCGCCAGTGGTGTCGAACCCATAATCAACCTGCATCGTCTCAATGCCTTCGACCAGCGGAGTTGTCAGGAATTTCGAATTGCCGGCCTGCACGGACAGCTCCAAACGCTTGAGCGTCGGTACCGACACACCCCCATCATCAGTGTTGGCGCTCGAACAATTTGACCCCGAAGCCGGCACGCTGCAGGGGCTGATGAAATAGATATGCACCAGGTATTTGCGCAGAGGGGCGGTTAAAGTGCCGTCTTTTTGTTTCAGATTGAACACGGTGGTGTCCACCGATGTAGTGGTTGCCTTGGCCACCACATAACTGAATTCAAGCCCCGAGGCAGTCAGGCCAGCCTGCAGATACACCTGTCCAGGCACCAGAGCCCCCGTGGCCACCTCGGTCTCTGCACGCCGCACAACCAGAATGTCGGTTCCGCTCAGATGATTCGCCGCATTCAGTGGGCAGTCAGTAAATGCAGTGGGCAAAGAGGCCCCTGGAGCGTCGTAGCCCTGGATAGGGAAGGGCAAGGCAGTTGACAGGTCGGCAGCTGCGACCAGGCAGGGATTGGGCAGTGAGGCAGGCACGGCCAGGGCGGATACATTCGAGTACACCCCATAGTAGCCAGCGAGCTGGATGTCATCCTGCAAAAGCTGCATGGCATAGCGCCCGTTCTCGATCTGCCGGTTTGATTTTTCAAGCTCGGCCTGGGTACTGCTTTGCTGAGCGATCAAGGTCGTCAGGCCAGCCAGCAGAATCAGACCGATCGTGATGGAGACCATCCACTCCACCAGCGTCATGCCCCGCTGATGACGGTGCTTTCGCGTGAGGTGACGGCGCTGATTTGCCGACAGTTGGTATTTCGGGTGTTGCATGGATCAACTCAAACTGGCGATCTGGAGGGGGACGGTGACCGCCCGGCGTTGCATTTCATCCCCGTAGCTACCGGTGGCACAAGTCACTCCCGCAGGAGCAGCTGTTTTGCCATTGCCTTGCCACACGACACTGACCTGGTAGACCCCAGGGGACACCACGCTGACACATCCACGCGCGCCCAGCATGGCGCCCACATCGCTGGCACCGGACTTTTCTGCGCTGCCCAGCAGAAGGTTGTTCCACTCCGTCATGTCCTGGACGGCGCGGCCCCGTTGCTCGGCCGTGCCCACCGTGCAAGTAGGGGTAACCGCAGAACCCGTCCCCAAAAAGGGGGTTCCATTGGTTGCCGTGGTAACGGCGTAGCAGGTCGCGGCCTTGCGGTTGCTATTGATGCGGTTCACCATGTCCTGCAGCACCACCAGCGCCTGCACGCGCTGGTAAGACTCCATCTGGGAGCGCTGACTCTGCAGCATGAGTCCGACCAGGCCCAGCAGACCCAGCATCAGGATGACCAGCGTCACGAGCACTTCAATCAGGCTGGAGCCCTGCTGGGCCCGGTGCGGCTTGAGAATCGGGTTCATTGGCAATTTCCCAGTCGGCTCTTGGGCAGACCGCTCAGATCAAACGACACACAGCGGGCCGAGCTTGCGCCGTCACCCGCGACCTGCAGGCTGGACGCGAGCACCTGCTCCTTCAGTCTGCCGCTGCCAAGATAAACCACCTCAGTGACAGCGCTTGTCATTGTCAGTCCCGGGTAGGCGGGTTGCGCGCTCAGCGTGAGGGTGCCGGCTTTGACGCTCCAGCCATTTATCCAGCCGCCCGCCGCGGCAGCCAGGCTAACCTCCGCGTTACGCTTGATGGCCTCGGAGCGCGCATAGACTACAGCACTGGCGAAATCGGAAGCCGCAGTTTTCACACGCTGCCCGGCAACAAAATTTTTGAACGAAGGCACGCCAAGCCCCAACATCAGGGCCGCGATGGCGACCACCACCATCATCTCAATGAGCGTAAAACCACGGGCCATGGATCGCATGCGGACGCTCCTTACCAGCAATCGGAAACAGCGCCAGTACCGGATTGGGTTTTGGTTCCGGTATGGTTAAGTGTCAGGGTGCCGCACCGAGGGTCGTTCTGGCTAGTCTTCGGGGCGGCCGTCACCAAATAACTGGGCGGAGTGGTCGTCATGTCGGAAGTTGTAGTAACGGTGTACTTTCCCGCCACATCTGCCGGCACCGTCATGTTGAGCACGGCCAGGCTGGTCGCGTAGCTGCGGGCATCGAGCAGGTGTTGCTCCTGCTTATTGGTCACGGCAAACATGAAGCTCTGCGCGGCGGAGCGGTTGGCCCTGACGATGTATTGCGTGTAAGAGGGGTAGGCAACCATCGCGAGAATTCCCACGATGGCCACCGTGATCATGAGCTCAATCAGCGTGAAACCACGATTTTTTTTCATTTCACTCTCAATCATTCAACCCGTAAATATTCGGCCTTCTTCAGCACCTCATCCGAAGTCGACTCCGCAGTGACCATGCGACTTCATTGACTCAATACCTTGCTCCAGTGCTTGGCTTTATCGCAAACCTTGTCAATGTGATTTTTTCCCATTCTAGGTTTGTCGATTGTTGTAACAAGTATTACGTTGCGTTTTCGGCATAAAAACTGATGAGTGGTCGTCGGGATGCGACAAGCGGTTCGGACGCGGCCGACCTCCCATCCGCCGCATTGATGCAGATCCTGCTCGATGACGCTCATGCCGGCCAAGCACCGGCCGCGTGTTGAAACAGCACACTTTTGGGTTGAGGAAAACCGTCAAGGCTCACCTCGATGCACTGGGCCAGATGCTCCAGCACCGACACCATGGGCCACTGGCCGGTGGTTTTGACGCTGGCGGCCTTGTCCATCTTGTCGAGCCAGCGCAGTGCGTCGCCGCAGGAGCGACCCGAGGCGATTGCCCGTACGGGCTGCGCTCACTTCGCCGTAAAGAAAACATAGTCCGCGCTATAGCCCTCCTTGGTGCGCTTGCCGGCGTCAGCCTGGCTTTCGCAACCCTTGACGGGCGCGTTGCCGCCTTCGGTGTTGAGGCGCTGCACGCTGGTGACGCTGGCCATCTTGCCGGCAACGCCGCCTGATTTGGCCGAGAGCAGCAGGAGAGGGATGTCCGCCGCACGCTCGCCATCGGCACGCGCCTTGACGCTGCCGACAGTCTTGCTGCCATCAAGCGCCGCCCAGTGCGGACCGGCGCCGTGCGTGCCGACTTTCTCGTCTTTCCGGTTGAAAAGGTCGGCCTCAGGCGCCACAAATACCCAGGCCCAGCCGCCCTTTTCGGCAGCGCGGCATTCATATATCTGCGAGCCGATGGCATGCCAGGTGAAGGCAGCGCGTTCACTGTCGGCCGGCTGTAGTGCGGCGGGCACGGGCTTCGCCGCATTCGAGGGTTCTGCGGGCTTGGAGGCGCAGGCACTGAGAAGACCGGCACAAAGCGCAGCCAGAACAAGCCGGGGGCCAATAAATGGGGTTGCGGGAATCAATGTCATGAACAGCTCCTGAAGTGAATTTGCTGAAGGGGACAGCCGGTCGGCTGGAGCGGGCCTGACGTCATGACTCAAACGCCCTGCCCGCGAGGGACAAACGCCGGGTCTCGCCAATCGGATGCAGACACAGCCGAATATTTTTCGCGACCGGGCAAGGCGCTCGCCGCAGTGGCGGAACTTCATATACTCAGCCGCATGAAGCCTGCCCCTGATGTGAACAGCCACAGCCTGGAGGCGCTGATCTCCGGCGCGGCGCAGGGCGACCATGCCTGCTTCGCCCATATCTATCAGCGCACCCACACGCATCTGTTTGGCGTTGCCCTGCGTATATTGGGACAGGGACAGGCGGCCGAAGATGTGCTGCAAGAGGCTTATGTGAGCATCTGGAAAAACGCCGGCGGCTACCGCCGCGAGGTCGACGGGCAAACCCTGCAAGCCATGACATGGCTGATCGCCATCGTGCGCAACAAGGCGCTTGACGCCTTGCGTTCGCGCGCACGGCGCAAGGAAAGCGCCTTGCCCGATTCAGGCGATGTGGACGAGGACGATGTCCAAGCCAGCGCCAACCCGGCCCCCAGCGCCATGCAATTGCTCGAGCAGGCCAGCCAGGCCCTGCACATTGAAGGCTGCCTGAATTCGCTGGAAGGCAGTTACCGCCACAGCCTGGCCCTGGCCTATTACCAGGGCCTGTCGCACAGCGAAGTGGCCGCGCACATGGGCGCTCCGCTCGGCTCCGTGAAAGCCTGGATACGGCGCGGACTGGAAAAACTCAAGGGCTGCCTGGCCGCACAGGGAGTGGTGGCATGAGGTACACCGATTCGATGCTGCTTGAACACCTGGCCTCGTCTTATGTGCTGGGCACCTTGACGGATGGTGCGCGGCGCCGTTTTGAACGCTTGCAGCGCGACCGCGCCGATGTGCGCGTGCTGGTGGTGCAATGGGAAGCGCGGCTGGGCCAGCTGGCCGTGTCGGTACCGACGCAACAGCCTTCACCCCAGCTGTGGGCCGCGATTGCGGCGCGCACCCAGCCGGCACATGCACCCGCGGCACCGCGTGCTGCTTCCCCGCTGGGCTGGCTCAAACCCGCGGGCTTTGGACTGGCTGGCCTGGCCGCCGGCATGATGGCGGCCAGCCTGCTGTTTGTTGCGGCACCCGGGGTGTTCATGTCCAGCGACCAGGTCGCCATGCGCTCGGGTGAAAAGCTGCCGCAAAGTTATGTCGGCCTGCTCACCGACGCCCAGGGCAACGGCAAGCTGCTGATCAGCTCGCTGCGCCACGGCAAGACCATGACCCTCAAGGTGATAGGCCCCATCACGCCGCCGGCCACTGGCAGGCTGGTGCTGTGGGCCCTGCCCGCGAATGGGCCGGCATTTGCCATCGGCACCGTGCCTGCCAGCGGCTCGGCCGTCTCCCTGCTGCCCGATACCTCGGAAAAATTGCTGTCCAAAGTCAGCAAGCTGGCGGTGACGCTGGAAACCGCCGCAACACCGGCCAGCCCCAGCGAAACAGTGCTGTTCAGCGGCAACTGCGCCAAATTGTGGTGATGCGCCGCGAGGGCCTGCGTGACCCGCGCAGGCCTGCGCAAGCCGATTGCAAATAAATACCCATCAGCCTGCATCCGTTTTCCGGGTTCCGTCGTTTGTCTCAGGTGCTGGTTTTCAGCGCACTTCAATCAACCGACTATTTCCAAGGAGCCCGACATGAACGCATTTTCAATCCGCCACTTCATTGCCCTGCCCGTGCTGGGCCTGGCTTTGGCCGGCGCCGCGCTGGCCGCCGACATCCAGACCATGCCGGCGCAAAACGCGCAGCTCGACGATTTCGCCGCCGGCAAAAAAGCCATGGAAGCCAAAAACTGGGCGCAGGCCGTCAGCAGCTTCAGCAAGGTGGTGGCGCAAAACCCGAAAAATGCCGACGCCTACAACTACCTCGGTTATTCCAGCCGCTGGCTGGGCAAATACGACGAAGCCTTTGCCGCCTATGGCAAGGCGCTGGCGCTGGACCCCCAACACAAGGGTGCGCTGCAGTACTCGGGCATCGCCTACCTCAAGACCGGCCAGAAGCCGCAGGCCGAAGCCCAGCTCGCCAGGCTGCAGGCGATTTGCGCCAGTTGCGAGGAAACCAGCGAACTGGCCAAGGCCGTTGCGGCGGCCAAATAAGCGCTTGCCGCCCGCCCTCCCGGCCTCAAGCTTGCCGGGAAGGCTTCCCCCTTTCCCATCACCACACCGGCCGAAAGAAAACCATGCCCTGCTTCAAACACCCGAACCCGAGACGGCTCCAAACTGCTCTTATTTTCATAGCTGTCTTCGCCCTTTCCACGCTGGCTGGCGCCGCAAATCTCGTGGTGCAGGTGCTCGACAGGGAAGGCCGGCCGGCGCCCGATGCCGTGGTGGTCGTGCTGCCTGCCGGCAAGGTCGGCGCCCCTGCCAACCCGCTGCCCAGCCAGGTGACGATTTACCAGGAAAAAATGCGTTTTGTGCCGGCCGTCAGCCTGGTGGCCCTGGGCGCCAGGGCGCAGTTTGTCAACAACGACCCTTGGGAACACCATGTGCGCGCTTCGGCCGCCGGCGTGGCGCAGTTCAATGCGGCGGCGGGCGAGGGGTTCGAGTTGCGACTGGACGGCAAGCCTGAAGGCAAATCGGCCAAAACCGCCCAAGCCTCCTTCAACAAGGCCGGCGCCGTGCTGCTGGGCTGCCACATCCACGGCTCCATGCGCGGCCATGTCTATGTGAGCGAGTCACCCTGGGCCGCGTTGACCGGCGCCGATGGGCTGGCGCAACTGGAACAGCTGCCAGCCGGGCCGGTGCAGGTCCGGGTCTGGCATGCCGACCAGTTGACTGAGCTGGCGCCGCAGCCCTACACCGTGACCGCCGCGCCGGGCCAGCTCACCCTGCAGCTGGGCGTGGTGCCGCGCCGGCGCCGGATTTAACCGCCGGTAGCAAAAAGAAGCCCGCGACGGTGTTGACAATACCTTTCACGAAACTTACATTGAAGTCTCTGCACGGAGGCTTTATGTCAGATCCTTCCAGACATCACCCGGCCCACCACGTCACGCTGACGCAAATGCAGCGCGTCAAAAACTGGCATGAAGCCCAGCATGGCGCGCACCCGGTGGAACGCCAGCTCTGGGAAGCCGTGTTAACGCTGTGGATGATGGGCTGGATAGGCTGGCTGCCCGCTTATGCGTTTGAGGCGCCCTGGGCCTACCCGCTGTGTCTGCTCGGCGTTCTTGCGCCGCGGCTTTACGTGCTGTGGCGTGCCCGCGCCCATGAAAGCCGGCGTCTCAGGTGTGACTGGCTTCATCTGATGGACTGACTTACATTCGCAGGCATGAAACCCCTCACCTGCTTTTCACTCACCACCACCGATCACATCGCCCACCTGGTGCTCAATCGGCCCGCGGCGCTGAACAGCATGAACCCGACCTTCTGGCGCGAGCTGGATGGGGTGCTGACGCAGCTGCACCAGAGCGGCCAGGCGCGCGTGCTGGTGATCTCTTCCTCCGGCAAGCACTTCAGCGCCGGCATGGCGCTGGAGGCATTTGGCGGCGCTATTGCCATGGACGACCAGAGCCCCGAAGGCCGCGCCGCCATCTTCGACCTGCTGACCGAGATGCAGGCCACCTTCACCAAGCTGGAAACCTTGCGCATCCCGGTGATTGCCGCGATCCAGGGCGGCTGCATAGGCGGCGCGGTCGACATGGTGAGCGCCTGCTGCCTGCGTTATGCCACGGCCGACGCGTTTTTCTGCATCCAGGAAATCAACATCGGCATGGTGGCCGATGTCGGCACCCTGCAGCGCCTGCCCAGGCTGGTGCCGCTGGCGGTGGTCAAGGAGCTGGCCTACACCGGCCGCCGCCTGTCCGCGCAAAAGGCCTTGGGCTACGGCCTGGTCAATGAGGTGTTTGAGTCGCCCGAAGCGATGCTGGCCGGCGCGCTGCAGTGCGCCCAAGAGATTGCCGCCAAGCCGCCGGTGGCCATCTGGGGCAGCAAGCAGGCGATTCACTACGCGCGCGACCATTCGGTGGACGATGCGCTCAAGCAAATGGGCTGGCTGCAGGGCGCGATCTGGAGCAACGCCCATGTGCGCGAGGCCGTGACGGCGATGAAGGAAAAGCGGCCGGCCAGCTTCGCAGCGTTGCCTGCGCTCAAAAATTTTAAAGATATCGGGCTCTAGCCCAGCAAACAAGGGTACAAGCAGCTATATTTTCGATAGCAAAAATAGCAGTTGCCAGCACTCAACTGACCCGTTGCCAAAACCACCAGGCGGCCAGCAATACCAGCAGCGTCGAACCGCCCCGTACCACAGCACTGGGGTACCAGGATCTCCCCACCAGGGGTTGCGCCAGCAGCACCCAGCCGCTGACGGCAATCAGCTGCCCCGCTTCAACGCCCACATTGAAGCCGGCCAGCGCCCATGGCAGCAAACCGGTGGGCGCGGCGGCCTCCAGCAGCAGTCCTGCAAAACCGAAGCCATGCACCAGGCCAAACAGCAGGGCCAGCGCATCGGTGCGCAGCCATGGCACGGGGCGCAGATTCAGCAGCGCGGTGACGGCGATCGACAAGGCGATGGCCGGCTCCACCCACCGCGGCGACGCCTGCGTCCAGCCAAAGGTCGCCAGCATCAGCGTGATGGAATGGCCTATCGTGAACGCGGTCACCGTGCGCAGCAAGGCCCACCAGGCGCCAGCCGCATGACCATACACGGCTGCCAGCGGCAAGGCGCGCGGCGTAGCAGTACCGAAAAGGCCAAGGCGTAGCGGCAGCACCAGCGCGAGCAGGAAGGCCAGGTGGTCATAGCCCTCCAGCAAATGGCGCACACCCAGCCCGAAGTAGTCCCCCAGCACCGACCCCAGTCCCTCAGACTTTGCGGCCGCTGCCCCCGCCACAAGGCCAGTCCCGGGGGGCGCACCGGCGCTCAGCAGCAGGCTGGCTGGCTGTTGCGGCGACGCGGTGGTCAGCAGGTCCTTGCCGGCGATGCGGCCGGCCACCAGCAGGCGATGGGTGGCATCCTGGTCCTTGAACAAGGTATATCTGAAAGCCAGCGCCTGGCCCACCGGGCAGCGGGCTTGCGCTACCAGCCGCAGATAGGCGCCGTCACTGCGTCTATCCATGCCGCCCGGCTGCCAGTCCAGCCGGCACGCTGGCGCGCCGGCTGGAC
>Ga0075432_10000609_pt1 | contig 10858 bp, 8 predicted proteins | sample RhiMethybrSRZTD1_FD_72781 | JGI IMG/M metagenome (GOLD analysis project Ga0075432, IMG submission 72781) | Populus rhizosphere microbial communities from Tennessee, USA - Rhizosphere MetaG P. TD hybrid SRZTD1 | ecosystem: Host-associated > Plants > Roots > Rhizosphere > Soil | place: USA... | reverse complement strand
TCGACCATATCGGAGACGCATCACAGCGTTACGGCAAGCTGGCCACCAACAAGGTCATCCGCATTAACGCGCCCGCTACGTTTGCGATGCGATGGCTTATTCCAAGACTGACGGAGTTTCGGGCGCGTTACCCTGCGACCGAGGTACGCATCTCCACCGCGTTCAGCAACGAACCCGCCCTCAAGGGAAGTTTTGACGTGGCGATTCGCCGATCGCCCGGCGATCAGACCCAGTTTGAAGTGATGCCGCTGTTCAGCGAATCCACCACCGTGATCGCGAGCCCCACATTGCTCAAAGATGGCGCATTCAAGACGCCGAAAGACTTGGCGTCAGCCATATTGCTTTCCACCGAGTCTCGTCCGGGCGATTGGGAGGCTTGGCTCAATGCCGCTGGATACAGCGATTTGAGACCTGTCCAGCATCTGCGTTTCGACCATTTCTTCGTTACATTGCAAGCGGTGGTAGACGGTATGGGGTTTGGCATTGGAACCTTCCCCACGCTGTCATCGGACCAAGCCCTGGGCCGGCTGGTGACACCCTTTGCAGACTGTCAGGTCAAGGGCGACACTTATTTTGCGCTGGTTCCCCTGGATTCCGATAAGCCCAAATACCTGCGCGAATTTCAGCAGTGGCTGTCCGAGCAAGTAGAAGCAGAGTGCGAGCCGCATTTGTAATTCAGTGGCTGACACAAGCGGCCAGCCAATGGCGAGGCGACCACGCGGTCAAACGGCTAAGCCATTTGCATGAGTAGCATGCTATGGGCGAAGGCTACCCGGCTACCAGCATCGACAACACGCAGGCCTTCGATGAAGCTCTGACTCGCTCGTCTCAAGCTATTGAGTCAAAGGCGTTGACGCGCGCACCGCCTCGAATTCCAAGTCGGTCCATAGACCCCTATCGGAGAGGCAGTTGCCGACACCTGCGGCATGCTCAGCCCATCCCGTAGAGCCGGCAAGAGGCGCGAGCCATTCCTAAGGACTTTCGAGCCGGGTGGAGTTGAGCAGCGTATCCAGCCGTGCCGCGCGCTTCGTGAGCTGGTCCATCGTCGCGCGGAAGTTCGCGGGCGCCAAGTTCTGCGAAGCCATCGCATTGGTAAGAGCGTCGAACATCTCAATGTCCACCACCGGGCGCAGTTGGTAGTTGGAAGAAGCCTTGAAGCCGGAGAGCATCTTGATGGCCTTTAGAGCGGCCTTCTCGGTGTCGTCTTTGCCGTAGCCCAAGATGACCCGACGGATCTTCTGCTGGGTAGCTGTGGGCAGGTCCTTCCGATATAGCAAGGGGTCCCCCGGTATCAGGGGCGATTCCCAGATCACACGAACCTTTGCGAAACGATCGGGGAACTCAGCGCGGAACAGCTCCAGGTCTTCGGTGTTGTTGACGGCAACGTCGACCTGACCATCGGCGATGGCTAAAAAGTTGTCGCGGTGGCTACCATGGGTGACCTTCGCGAAGTGCCTTGCTGGGTCGATCTTGTTTTTGGCGAACACGTAATAATTCGGCACCAGGAACCCCGAGGTGGACTTCCTGTCGCCGGAGCCGAACCGGTAGGCGCCGGGCTTGCCGAGTATGTCGGTGATCGACTGGATGGCGCCCTCCCTGCGGGCAAGCAGCACCGACTTGTAGCCGCTGTGACCGTCCAGCCGAACCATCTGCGCGAACACCTGGGCTTGATCCATGTCTACCGCGTCGATCGCGAGGCGATTGTTGAGCCAGGCGAGCTGAACCCGTCCATCGATCAACGCGTCGGCGATCTCGCTGTAATTCTTGGATGCGACCACCTTCACCGGCATGCGTAGCTCGCGCGCCAGCCCTTCGGTCAGTGGTTTCCAGCTTTGCAGCGCTTGCTCCACTGACGTTGGCGCAATGAGCCCGACCGTGAGAATGTTGTCGGCCGCGAGCGCGTAGGACGGGCATGCGGCTACGGCCAGGGCCGCACCTGCCAGTCGTGCCATGAAGCGTGCGAACATGGCCTTCACGTCCCACGCGCTCGCGGTTGTAGGGATTGAAGACGTTGAGCATTCGCTCACGCCGGATGCGTTCGCCGCCGATGCGCAGTGAATCGACGCGAAACAGCGCACTGTTCTTGATGGGGGGTTGGTGGTCATGCTGCAGTCTCCGCAGCCAAGGCGCCAATGAAGTTTTTGCCGCGTGCGCCACACTGGGCGCGCAGCACCATTTTTTCGGCTTCTTCGTCGCTCACGCCATAGTCGGTGAAACGGGTTTTCACGCCCAGCTTCTCGATGAAATCAGTGAGATGGCGCGTCGCGTCGGCCAGCGGAACGCCCAGCGCTTGCGCCAACACCAGGTCGCGGTCGGCGCGGCGGCCAATGGCACGCTCCAGCACCATGGGCAGTGGGAAGGCGCAGGCAATGCCGTGCGGCAGGCCGTAGCGCAGTGTCATTTCGTAGGAAATGGAGTGGGCCAGGGCAGTTTTGGTGTTGGAAAACGCCATGCCCGCCTTGAGTGCGGCCAGCGCCATGCGGCCGCGCAGCGCCAGGTTGTCGAGTTGCCGCATGAGCTGGGGCAGCACGTCCAGCGTCTCGCGCACGGCCGTCACCGCGAAGGTGTCAGAGACCGGGTTGGCGTTGACGTTCCAGATTGATTCGAGCGCGTGCGAAAGCGCATCCAGCCCGCTTTGCAAGGTGACCGACGCGGGCAGTGACAGCATCAGCTCGGGATCGATCACGGCATAGGAAGGCCAAGTCTGCGGCAGGTGCAGCGAGTACTTCCTTTGCTGTTCACGATCCCAGATGGTGGCCCAGGGCGTGACTTCGCTGCCGGTGCCGGCCGTGGTGGGTACGGCGATCAGAGTCTTGAAGCGAGTAGGCGCAAACGCCTTCTCGCCCGCCAGTCCGGCCACGAGGTCGTCGAACTTGCCGCTATCATTGCCCACCATCAACGCCTTGGCCGTGTCGATGGCGCTGCCACCGCCGACGGCGATGATGACCTCGGTGTCCGGATGCTCACGCCAGAATTTCTCCCAGGTTCCGGTTAATTCGGCCACGTCGGGGTTGGGGCGCACCTGGTCGATCACGCAGCTCAGCTGTCCTTCCAAAATGCTTTCCAGGCGGGCCAGCAGGCCGATGGCACGGGCCTCCGGGAAGGTCACCAGCGCGGCCTTGCGGCCCGCCAGCAGTTTTGGCAGAGACAACAGAGCCCCTGCCCCGTACACGCTTTGTACGGGGTTGAAGTAATTGGCAGTCATAAATATCTCTCTAGGAAGTCGTTGCGGCGACGTGGTTCAGTGCGAGGTCAAAGACATCGAAATTGCGCAGCCGGCGTCCTGCGGTCACGCCTTGGAGCCGGCGGTTGAAGAGCAGCCGGACTTTTTGCTCCGACAGGCCTCCGTGCGAGCGCAGCGGCAAGGTCGCAACTGTCCACAACACAGGCCACCATGGCAGGCGGCAGCGGGGATTAGCAGCCCTGACGGCTCGCCAGGGCAACCTGAGGGTTGTGGGTCATTAATGTGCTCCCTGTTGAACCCAGGCGCGCAGCTTGCTGGAGATGTAGTCCGCGGCCATCACCATCAGCACGATCACCAGGATGCAGGTGGCGGTGTCCTGGTACTGGAACAGCTTCATGCTGCCAACGAGTTCAAAGCCGATGCCGCCAGCACCCACCATGCCGAGCACCGTGGCCTGGCGAAGATTGGTTTCAAAGCGATAAAGGACCACCGCAATCCAGGAGGTGATGACTTGCGGGATCACGCCGAAGATGATGATCTGGATCGGTCCTGCGCCTGTTGAGCGCAGGGCTTCAATCGGACCCTGGTCGATGTCCTCGATGGATTCCGCAAAGAACTTGCCCAGCATGCCGGCACCGTGCAGGGCCAACGCCAGTACACCGGGAAAGGGACCCAGACCGACCGCAGCCACGAAAATCAACGCAAGAATGATTTCATTGATACCGCGCGCGATGTTCAGCACCTGGCGCATGGCGTGGAACACCACCAGATTCGGAGAGATGTTGCGAGCGGCGAGAAAGCAGACTGGGATCGCCAGCACGATGGCCAGCAGGGTTCCCCAGATCGCGATCTGCACTGTCTCGATGGCTGGCCTCACGAGTTTTTGCATGAACTCCCAGTTGGGCGGCAGCATGCGGCCGAGGAAGTCCGAGATCCACGGCAAGCCTTTGACGAGCTCACCCAAGCTCACCTGGCTGCCGATGGCTGCCCACCAGAGAACGGCCAGGCCTGCGGCGGCGATGCCGAGGTATTTCAACCATCCGGCGTTGCCAGCGCTCGGTCCCACAAGTAGGTTGTAGCGTCCGATGTTGATCATGATTTCTCCATGGAAAGTTGCTGCGTCATCGACATGACGGCGGGCCTATGCAACGACGCTTGGCTGGCCGTCAAAGGTTCGGCCGCCGGAGGAGATACGGGCGGCTCGTGCGGATCGAGGCCACCAGGGTAAATGCGCTGCAAGGCTTCATCGGTCAGTTCATCGGGTCGGCCTTCGAAGACGATGCGCCCGCCTGCCACGCCAATGATGCGCTCGCCGAATTCGCGGGCATAGTCGACCTGGTGCAGGTTGCAGATCACCGTGATGCCGGTTTCGCGGCTGGCCTGGCGCAGGTAGTTCAACACGCTGCGGGAAGTTTTGGGGTCGAGACTGGCCACGGGTTCGTCGGCCAGAATCACCTTGGGCTGCTGCGCCAGCGCACGTGCGATGCCAACGCGCTGTTTTTGGCCGCCCGAGAGTGTGTCTGTACGGACGTCAGCCTTTTGGTCGAGCGCGACACGGCGCAGGCATTCACTGGCCACCTCGATGTCCTTTCGCGGGAAAAGCTGGAACCATGACAGCACGCTGGGCATGGCGCTGAGCCGTCCCGTGAGCACGTTTTTGAGCACCGAGAGTCGTGGGACCACGTTGTAGTGTTGAAAGATCATGGCGACATCGCGCCGTACGCGACGCAGCCCGGCGCGGTCGCCGCAGGAGCGCTCGCCGTCGACATGGATTTCACCCGTGGTGGGCTCCGTCAGGTGGTTGATGCAGCGAAGCAGCGTGGATTTGCCTGCGCCGGACGCTCCGAGGATGACGAGGAACTCTCCCTTGCGCACCTGCAGGTCGATGTGGTGCAGGGCTTCAAAGTCACCGTACCTTTTGGACAGGCCTTGGATATTGATCATTTCATCTTCCTCAGGTCAAGGTTCAGGAACTTGGCCGTGTCTCGGATGACGTCGTAGGCCGCATCGTTGGTCGGGTGAAAGCCATTGAGCATGCCCTGGTCGGACCACGGAATGTCTTTCACTTGCAGGAACGCCGCTTGCACGCGCTTCTTGAGGTCGGCGGGCAGATCCTTGCGCCAGACTGTGGGCGACTCGGGGATGGGGTCCGATTTCCAGACCACCACCAGGTCCTCGCGTTTGGCCAGTCCCTTGGCGATGGCGGCGTCGAGAATGCGGTCGGCAATGGCGGCGGCATCCACCTTCTTGTTCTGCACAGCAATTGCGTTGGAGTCATGTGAGCCCGAGAAAATGACGCGACCAAAATCCTTGTCGGGGTTGAAGCCCGCCTTCATCAGACCCGCCTTGGGGAAGAGGTGGCCGGAGGTAGAGGTGGGATCGACGAAAGCGAAGGTCTTGCCCTTGAGATCGTTCACTGTCTTGATGCCGCTGTCCTTGTGGGCGATCACCTGGCTGTGATAAGAAGTGCGTCCCGCCTTCTTTGTTTCGGCGACGGCAAAGGCCTCGATATCCGCAACCGTTGTGCCCAGCACATAGGAAAATGGGCCCAGGTAAGCCACGTCGAGTCGCTTGGAGCGCAATGCTTCAATCACGCCGTTGTAGTCCGCCGCAACAAACGGCTTGACGGGCATGCCCAGCGCCTTCGACAGCATGTCCATCATGGCCTGGCTGTTGGCAATCATGGCGCGGGAGTCCTCGGAGGGAATCAGGCCTACCGTGAGCACCTGCTGCTGAGCTAGGGCCGGGAACACGATTGCCGAGGCCGCCAATGCTGTGGCGTGCGTTAGAACACTTCTTCGTTTCATCATGCTTGTCTCCTGTTGAGTTTGAGTCATATCAATCGTCCTTTCATTTTCAGCAGGCGGCATTGGCCCAACTGGAGTTTTCACGACTTGTGTGTCGGCGTGATGAAAGACATTGATCCCGAACGGCCGGCAACTTCTGGGGCACCGTGTCGATCTGGGTGCCAGTAAAGCACCCCCTTGATGTATTCGTCAAATTCAAATTTTTTCTTGTTTCTATATACTGAATCTATAGTTTGATCATGCGAAGAAAGAGCCATGCGCCTGACACAATTGCGTTCCTTTTATGCCGTGGCCCGCATGGGCAGCTTCACGCGGGCAGCAGAGCACCTGCATGTGAGCCAACCCACGATCACGACCCAGGTCCGCTTCCTCGAGGAGAGCTATAACGTCGAGCTGTTTTATCGGCGGGGTCGGCGGGTTCAGTTGACGGGAATGGGTGAGCAGCTGATGCAACTGGCGCAGCAGATATTTAGTCTGGAGGCCGATGCGGTGCACCTGCTCGGTGATGCGGGCGAACTGCGTTCAGGGCATCTCCGCGTGGCGGCTGTGGGCCCCTACCATGTGACGAAATTGCTGGTGGACTTCAATCAGCATTACCCGGGAATCAAGGTATCGGTGAGCACAGGAAACTCCCAGGATGTGCTGGATCGGCTGTTGGACTACCGGGCTGATGTGGGTGTGCTGGCGCAACTGGTGCACGACGACCGCTTTCTGTCAGTGCCGTTCAGCAAGCACCCGGTGGTCATCTGCACCTCGTCCACACACCGGTTTGCGCGGCGGCGCAGTGTCCGCATGGCAGATCTTCAGGGGGAGCGTTTCATTCTTCGGGAGCAGGGCTCCACCACCCGCAAGGCGCTGGAGCAGGCACTGGACCAGGCCAGGATCAAGCCGGAGGTCGTGATGGAGATCGGTAGCCGTGAAGTCATTCGCGAAGCGGTGGCCCAAGGGATTGGCATTGCAGCCGTTTCTCTGGTGGAGTATGTGCCTGGACCAGGTCTGCACATGGTGAAGATCAGCGATGCTGAAATTCACACCTATGCCCACGTTCTGTGCCTGGCTGAACGACGCGAGATGCGTATGGTGAGTGCTTTTTTTGACACCATCGTCCCCACGCCTAAAGGCAAAAAAGCCGAGGCGAGTCGATAAAAGTTGTTAACGGCTTACCCCTGAGCGAGCGATGGGATGCCGAACATGCGGCTCGATCCGTACTAGTTTTCGACGTACCTAAGCCCCATTGGTCGAAGCAACCAGCTATTCGCCGCCTCCTCCCGTGAGTGCTACCGCAAACAAGGCACTGATCAACGGCCGTTCCTTGCGCATGGAAAGACAGCAGAGCGAATAGCTGATCGACAACTGATCGTCCTGGACCACTACAGCCGCGAGCCCGGGCAAAGGAATGAATTCGATTTGGGTAACGAAGCCAACCCCCATCCCGCTGGCTACGGCGTGCAGGATGGCCTCGCGGCTGTTGATTTCCATGACGCAGTTTATGTGCACGTTCTTCTGCTCGCACGCGCGCTCGACGCGATGACGAGTCTTTGACCCGGGCTCCCGAAGGATGACCATTTCACTTTCGATGTCGCTGGTGGTGATTGAGGGGCGCTTCGTCCACGGATGACCCGCAGGTACCACCGCAATGATTCGTTCGCTCCGAAAGGGAACGATATGCAAACCCTTGACTGGCGGCGGCTCGACCAAGATGCCGACATCGATATCGAAGTCCTGCAGTCCGCGCAGGGTTGATTCCTCCGATCCAATGGAAACCGTCAGTTCCAACGATGCATGCGCGCGCCTGAAGTTGCGGGCCAACTCCAGCGCGAGAGGCGGAGATACCGCGCCGACGCGAACCAGTCCAGATCTGAGCTTGTGCGCGCTCTGCAGGTACTGGATAGCTTCCTCCTCTTGACCGAACAGGCCCTGGGTGATGCCATAGAGCCGCTCACCCTCCGCGGTCAGCCGCACGGTACGCCCGCTGCGAAGGAACAACTCCACATTGAAGCGCGTTTCCAGGGCCTTGACCTGATCAGTTACTGTGGGTTGACCGATATGCAGATATTGAGCGGCCGAGGTAAAGCCGCCTGTCTTCGCCACAGCGTGAAAGCATCTGATCCATTTGTAGTACTGGTGAAACATGGGGACGGCCTCGGAGGGAATCGGCGCTTCTGGCTGGGGTGAAAGCCTATCACATGCGCGCGCAGGAGCGCTTGCCCCCGTAGCGATGCCGGGCGGTGGCAATCCATCGGTTTCGGACCATGCAGGCGTCAGAAATGCGATTGGACGTGCCCGCGGGCGGCTCCGACACTACGGCTCATGCAGAACCTGCGATGCAGCGCGATGCAAGAACAACCATCCAACAGGAGACCGCCCCGATGCCTCATGCTTTTCATAACCCCGTTTCCGTTCATTGCGGCCGTGGAAGCCTCGAGCGGCTGCCCTCGATTCTGGCCGGCCGCCGCGTCGTCGTTGTCACCTTTCCCGAGGCCCGCGCGCTCGGTCTGGTCGCCCGCCTCGAAGGGCTTCTGAAGGACGCGCTGGTCGAAGTGATCGATGACGTGCGTCCGAATCCCGATGTCGCGCACCTGTCCGGCCTGTACAACCGCTTCTGGCAATCGGACGCCCCGTGCGACGCCATTGTCGCGGTGGGCGGCGGCAGCGCCATCGACACCGCCAAGGCGCTGATGGTGGGCACTGCCAGTGGGCAGTTCGATGAACTCATCGGCCTGCTCGCCGCAGGTAAGCCATTTGCTCCCGCCAGCGTCAAGCAGCTGATTGCCGTGCCGACGACGGCGGGCACCGGGAGCGAAGTGACTCCCTGGGCGACGATCTGGGACGCCGCGAACCAGAAGAAGTACTCGCTGCATCTGGATGCCACCTGGCCTGAAGCGGCGATCGTGGACCCTGAACTGATGCTGTCGGTGCCAGCGGGAACCACGGTGTCCACGGGTCTCGACGCGCTCTCTCATGCGCTGGAGTCGGTATGGAACGTGAATGCAAACCCTGTCTCCGACACTTTCGCAATTTCTGCAGTGCAGGATATCTTCGAGTGCCTGCCTGCCCTGCTGGCCGACCTCGGCAACATCGAGCTGCGCGAGCGCATGGCACTCGCCGCGCTCAAGGCCGGCCTGGCGTTCTCCAACACGAAGACCGCGCTGGCCCATTCCATCTCGTACGAGATGACGCTGCGCCACGGCCTGGCCCACGGGATCGCATGCTCCTTCACTCTGCCGCTCGTTCTCGAAAAGGCATGGGCCAAATCTCCCGGTCGTGATCGCACGCTGCAGCGCCTGTTCGGACCGGACCTGTCCGTCGGTACTCGGCGTCTGCGCGACTTTCTTCAGAGCCTCGGCGTCAAGACCGAGTTCGCCGACTACGGTGTAGCGGACAGCGAGGCGGCAGCCATGATTGCGCGCGCCATGGAAGGCGCGCGCGGCAAGAATTTCATCGGGGCGGTGTCCGCCTAGTTGATTGGAGCTGCCGGGCGCAGTTCCGCGCCCGGCCAAAATCTCGAAAACAGATGCCGGCATTCAAGCTGGTCCCACGGGCCCACGTCCGTAAAAAAGGAGACAACCATGGAATTGGCAAATCAGGGCTTGAAGGCAGGCACATACGTGCCGCCTCTCGAACATTCATTCAGACGCGCTCAGTGGCGAATGCTGTTGGCCGCCATGTTCTGCTATTTTTTCTTTTACACCGGTCGACAAACCTTCGGCTTCGCTATCCCGGGTATCCAGCGCGAATTCGGCTTGTCAAAGGAGGCCCTGGGCTGGGCATCGACCAGCCTTCTGTGGTGCTATGCCATCGGTCAGGCCATCAACGGTAACCTTGGCGACAAGTTCGGCGGACGCCGCGTGATGACGGCCGGCGCCATCCTGTCCTGTGCGGCCAACTGGGTGGTGAGCTTCGCCGTCGGTTTCAAGAGCCTGGCGATCCCTTGGGGCGTCAACGGCTACTTTCAGGCTTTGGGGTGGGCGCCGGGCAGCCGCCTGCTGTCGAACTGGTGGGGGGCCGGCGAGCGCGGCAAGGTCTACGGCTTTTACGTCTTCGCCGCCGGATGTGCGTCAGTTCTGTCCTTCATCACATCCATCATCGTCGTCAACGTGCTGCATCTGGACTGGCGGTGGATCTTCCGGCTCCCGGTGCTGCTGATGCTCGTAGGCGGCGTGGTGTTCTACCTGATCGCCCGGGAGCGTCCCGAGGATCTCGGCTTCAAGTCGCCCGATACCGGCATCGCCAACGCGGAGGATGCGAAAGCTTCCCACGCCGAAAGCGAATCCGCAGAAAGCTCGTGGTCCCGCTACAAGGCCGTCCTCAGCAACCCAAAGCTGCTCATTGCGGCCCTTGCGATCGGGTTCCAGAATGCCGCGCGCTATGGGCTGATCGTCTGGGTGCCGGTGCACTTTCTCGGCAAGGACTGGGCCAAGGCAGCCGACGGAATGATCGACCCGGCCTGGATTTCCGTCGCGCTGCCGGTCGGTATGGCCTTGGGCGCCCTGACTAACGGCTGGGTCTCCGACCGGATCTTCGCATCGAAGCGCTACAAGGCCATCATGCTGTACATGCTGTTTGGCGCCCTGGCCTCGGTCAGCATGTATCTGCTGCCCACCAGCATCAGCGTCGGCCTCCCCCTCCTGTTCCTCGCGGGCTTCTTCGTCTATGGACCGGCCTCGTCGTTCTGGGCCCTGTGCCCGGACCTCGTCGGTGCGAAACGCGCGGGAACAGCCACGGGCATCATGAATTTCTTTTCCTACCTGTTCGCCGGGCTCGGCGAACCGCTGATCGGCTGGATGATGGACCACTCGGGCACCACCTCGATAGTCTTTCTGATCGTCGCAACCAGTTGCCTGCTCAGCGCCTTCATCGCGGCATT
>Ga0075432_10000608_pt1 | contig 10860 bp, 12 predicted proteins | sample RhiMethybrSRZTD1_FD_72781 | JGI IMG/M metagenome (GOLD analysis project Ga0075432, IMG submission 72781) | Populus rhizosphere microbial communities from Tennessee, USA - Rhizosphere MetaG P. TD hybrid SRZTD1 | ecosystem: Host-associated > Plants > Roots > Rhizosphere > Soil | place: USA... | reverse complement strand
CTGGTGGACCCGTCCCTGTCCGGTGTCCGCTCAAGCAAGCTGGACGTGCTGTTCGAGCAGTTGGAGGACCTGGTTGCCGAGGGGCACCGGGCGTTGATCTTCAGCCAGTTCACCGGCTTCCTGGGCAAGGTCCGGGAACGGCTCGTCGAGGAGAAAATCGAATTCTGCTACCTCGACGGCGGCACCCGCAACCGTTCGGATGTGGTGAACGAGTTCAAGAACGGCTCCGCCCCCGTGTTCCTGATCAGCTTGAAGGCGGGCGGTTTCGGCCTGAACCTGACCGAGGCGGATTACGTGTTCCTGCTGGATCCGTGGTGGAACCCGGCTTCCGAGGCGCAGGCCGTGGACCGCACCCACCGGATCGGCCAGGCGCGCAACGTGATGGTCTACCGGCTGGTTGCCAAGGACACCATCGAGGAAAAGGTCATGGCCTTGAAGGCGAAGAAGTCGCAGCTGTTCGCTGACGTGATGGAAGGCGATGCGCTCTCCGGCGGTTCCCTGACGGCGGAAGACCTGGCCGGCCTGTTCAACGACTGACGGCCGGGCCGGCTGTTCACGGACCGCGGCGAACGTTCAGCTGGCGAACCGTCAGCCCATGGCCGGCGCCAGGGACCTTCCCGTGGACAGCTGTTTCCGGGCCCAGCGGGCGAGCTTCTTGCCCTTGCCCTTCCACCAGTTGTCCTCGTCCTTGTCGTGGTGCAGCCGGAAGATGATCATCACCATCACGAAGACACCCATGGCCACATCCAGCCAGGACCAGAAGACGGCATCAACCAGGACGCTGACGCCCATCACGAGGACCGACGGCAGCGCCAGCGTCCGGAAGACGGTGCTGGCCACGTAGCGTCGGTGGGACCTGGGCACGGACAGGGCACGGACCATGTCGAAGCAGAGGCACGCCACCACCATCGCCTGGCCCAGGGATAAGATCACCAGCCCTGCCAGCGAGCCGGCGAACATGGCGACGGATTCCATTCCCGCGCTCATCGGACGCCGCCCGGCGTGGCAGGGCGGGGCAGGGACACTTGGGCATTGCAGAACAGACACATAGGAAACCCCCAGAGAACAGAGACCACAGCTGTGAGACCCAGCTGGGCTCCATTCAAGCCGCTGCCGCTCCGGTACGTCACGAGTAGTGAGTACTCTATTCTGCTCGCCGGTCCCGGGGCCCGCGCCTAGGTACCCGGTCCGTCAGAGGGTGATCCTGCGGCCGATGACTTTTGCGGCGGTTTCGTAAATGGTCTGGTTGTGGGCACGGGCATAGTCGCGAAGCATCGAGAAGGCCCGGTTCATGTCCACGTTTGCCGTGTGCGAGATGACACCCTTCGCCTGTTCAATCTGGATGCGGCTGTTCAACGCGTGCTGCAGCTGTTCGTTGATGAGGGCGTTTTCCCTGGCCGCGCGCTCCTGCAGCAGGGTGATGGTGGCGACGTCGGCAAATGCCTGTGCAATCGCAGCATCATCCGCGCTGAGCGGACCCGGCTCCCGGCCGAAGAGGTTCATGGCACCGATGGTCCGGCTGCGCAGGCGCATCGGAACAGCGTGCAGGGACTTGAAGCCCTGGGCAAGGGCGGAAGCCTGGAACAGCGGCCACCGGGACCCGTCCGTGGCAATGTCGTCAATGGCCACAACAGCGCCGGTGCGGTAGCAGTCAACGCACGGACCCTCGCCGGCCTCCAGCTGGAGAACCTCCACCAACTGGCTTTCCTCGCTCGTGGAAGCCATCACCTGGAGGTCACCGCCCGGGTCAACGAGCACCAGCCCGGCCGCGGCGGCGTCGAGTATTCCCACAGATTCGTCCACCAGGGTGTGCAGGAGGTCGAAAACGTCGTAATCCCCCACCAGGGTGTCCGCTATCCTGACGAAAGCGGCACTTACGCGTCCGGCGCGGCTCATCATCGCCATATTGGGATTCTACTGCACGTCATGGGCGGCGGGTCACCCCGTCGGGAGGCGTGAAATCCAGGGTCCTGGCGACGACGTCACGGGCCACTTCGCGGACCGTGCGGCCCTGGGAGAACGCGTGCGCACGCAGTAACAGCAGCGCATCGGTGGCGGAAGCCCCTGTCTGGGCAAGGACCATTCCCGTGGCCTGATGCACCTCGCGCCGGGAAAGCGGCGAGCCGTCCTGCGGTGCATCCGTGCCGTCCGCCGGGGCCAGGGTGAGGAGCTCCCGGAGCAGCTGCCAGGTCGCGGCATCGGCGAGCTGCAGCGCCGTCGAATGGTCGGCCGCACTGAGCGGGCCGGGGTCTGAACAGTAGAGTTCCGCAACCCCGATGTCCATGGCGCCGAGCACCAGGGGAAAGACGAATAGGGCGGACACGTCAAGGTCCCGGATGGCCTTCGCAAAGACGGGCCAGGCGGCATGCGAACCCGCGCGCACGTCGGGCAGGAGCACCGGCCTCCGTCGCTCCAGGGCTGTCCAGCGGGGCCCCTCACCCAGGTCGAACTGGAGTTCGTCAATCCGCGCCGAAACCCGGTTGCTGGCGCACACCGTGGTCTCCGGAGCCAGGCCCGAGAATACGGAGATCGAAGCGCCGGTAATGGGCAGCGACTCCAGGAACACCGTACAAAGGCCGGTGTCCAGCCCCTCAGCCATCGAACAGGAACCGTCAACCATGACGGCCCCGCGCGGCGACAGCCGGATCCGGGAAACGGAAGGACGTCGCTTGAACCATCGGAAAGGCACCTTCCATGCATCAACTGCTGTTTGTACAGTTTATGCCCGCTCCCGGATCAACCGGTTGGCAGCGCCCCGTGGGAGTTTGATCCCGGGCGGTCGGGGCCCGGACCAGCCGCTTCAGCGGTCCCTGTTCACGTCCCGAGGCGCCGGATACACTTAATTTAGTTGCCCCAGACCCTGGTAGCGCCATTTTGTCGGCGAAAAATCCAGGAGGAGTCCACCCGATGCGCGGCAACCCATCCCTCGAAGTCTCGCTCACGCATGTGGCATCCCAGGACCATAGCGAGCTGCTCAGGGCCGCCATGGCAACGAGCCAGTGGAGGCAGCCCGATTTGCGCCTGAACCGAACCCCGTCCGACGCAGGGGACCCCGGTGTGGCGCAGGAGTTTGACTCGCAGGATTCCGACCGGTGGAACGACCCGCTGTTGGCGGAGATCGAGGACCTCGTCGCCGCGCTGAAGGCGAAAGTGGCACGCTACTCGCTCCTCCGGTCCGACCCGTCCCTCACGGGTCCGTCCCTCACGGGTCCGGCCCTCACGGGTGCCTCCCATCCGGGCGCGTCCCATCCGGACAACAAGACCGCCACAGACTGGATGTACGAAGCCCTCGAAGACATCGCCGCGACCGCCCTGGGCATCGAGCTGGCATCGCAGGAGCGCATTTTCCGGGCGATCTCAGACGCCGGACGGAGTCCCAGGGTCGAAACCAACCCGATCAAAACCACCAAGGAACCAAAGTCAGGAAACGCAGCATGATCAGCACCATCGAGGCCGGACGTACCTTTTTCGTCGAAGCCACGGATCCACGCCTTATCGACGCGGAGCTAAGCACCGCAGTTGAACAAGCACGGCAGCACGCCATGCAAGAGGGCCGCTGCGGCATCCTTGTAACGCGGCTGGGGAACACCACCTTCACCGTTGCCGTCAGCGAAGACGTCCCGTTCGGGGAGACGCTCGAACGGCAGGCACCGCCCACAGCGGGCAACCCCCAGGGCGAAGCCGCTCGTTCACACTAACGGTCCGCCTCCCCTGCGCCAGCCCGGTCAGACGCCGGGCCGGGTTTCCCCTGCGCCAGCCCGGTCAGATCAGCATTGCTTCGCGCACCTTTCCTGCGGATTCGGCCCCGCCCGTGCCGCGGGAACTGACCCGTCCGGCGGCCAGCACGTAGTAGCTGTCGGCCGCGTTCAACGCAAAGCCGATGTGCTGTTCCACCAAAAGGACGCGCATGCCGCTGCGCCGGGACAGCTTGATGATGGTCTCCTGGATTTCGGCAACCACATTGGGCTGGATCCCTTCCGTGGGCTCGTCCAGGATGAGCAGCGTCGGTTCGGTGATGAGTGCCCGGGCGATGGCCAGCTGTTGCCGCTGCCCGCCGGACAGGAGGCCGGCCCGGCGGCCCAGCAGCGGGTTGAGCGCCGGAAACATGTCCAGCGCTTCCGCCACGCGTTCCTTCGCGTTCCGGCGGCCGTCTGCCACGAGCTGCAGATTCTCCAGGGCGGTCAGCTGCCCGAACGACTGCTGCCCCTGCGGAACATAGGCCATGCCACGCGCCACCCGCTGGTGCGGCCGGAGGGCGGAGATGTCCTCCCCGTCCAGCGTGATGGTGCCGCGGGTGGGCTTGAGAAGCCCGACGACGGCGCGCAGCAGCGTGGTCTTTCCCGCACCGTTGTGGCCCAGGAGGGAAACCAGCGACCCGTCGGGGACGGTGATATCCACTCCGGAAATAACCTGGGTGCGCCCGTAGCCGGTCTGCAGGTCCGTGATTTCCAGCATCAGTGCCCTTCCATTCCGGCCGTGCCGAGGTAGACTTCCTGCACTTTTTTGTCGGCCTGGACCTGCGCCACGCTGCCCTCGCTCAGGACCTTCCCGGCCGCGAGGACTGTCACCGAGGTGGCGAACTCCCGGACGAAGTCCATGTCATGTTCAATCACCAGGGTGATGCGGCTGGCCGCGATCCGGCGGAGCAGCTGCCCGGTTTCGTCGCGCTCGTCCTGGCTCATTCCGGCGATGGGTTCGTCCAGGAGCAGCACGTCCGAGTTCTGGACCAGCAGCATGCCGATTTCCAGCCATTGCTTCTGACCGTGCGCCAGGGTGCCGGCCTGCTTGTCCGCGGCCCGGGTCAGCCCGATGATTTCCAGGGCTTCCTGGACGGCGGGGTCCACGCCCTTCCGTCTCCTCAGCAGCTCCCGCGCCTTCCTGCCCGGCCCCGCGGCGATATCCAGGTTCTGAAGCACCGTGAGGTTCTCGAAAACGCTCGCCGTCTGGAACGTCCGGCCCACGCCCAGCCGGGCGATCTTGTGCACTTTCCGGCCCAGGATCTCAGTGCCGGTGTGGTTCACGGATCCGGTGGCGGGAACCAGCCCGGTGATCGCATCGATGATGGTGGTCTTGCCGGCACCGTTGGGGCCGATGAGGAACCGCAGGTCGCCCTGGATGACGTCGAGGTTGACGCTGTCCACGGCGACGAAGCCGTCGAAGGCCACCGTGAGGCCGCGGACCTCGAGGTACTTCGGCCGGCCGTGGCGGAGCCCGCCGGCCCGTGGCTCGCCGTCGGGAAGCAGCGTGGGGGTGGTCATCGGCTTGCCTCTTCCGGGACGGTGGTTGGGGTGGTTGCTGCAGTTGCCGGGGCCGGCACGGCGGAGGCGGGAACCTGCGGCGAGGACGCCGGTGCAGCGCCGCGGGGCTGCCCCGTACGGCGCTGCTTCAGCCGGGAGACGAGCCGCGGCAGCGACGCGAGGCCGCCGGGCATGAACCCGATGACCAGGACGAAGAGCAGGCCTTGGAAGTAGACCCAGAACGACGGGAAGGTGGAGGCCAGGCTGGTCTGGGCGATGGCCACGCTGAGTGCTCCGAGGACGGGGCCCAGCAGGGTTGCCCTGCCCCCGATTGCCACTCCGATCAGGAAGGCGATGGACGGAATGACGCCTACGTCGGCCGGCGAGATGATCCCCACGATGGGCACGAACAAGGCGCCGGCGATCCCTGCCATGACGGCCGCGATCACATAGGTCACTGTCTTGATGGTGGCCGGGTCGTAGCCCAGGAACCGGACCCGTTCCTCCTGGTCCCGGACGGCGACGAGGAGTTCGCCGAACCGGCTGCGCATGAGCTGCCGGGCCGCCGCCAGGGCCAGGAGCAGCACCACGGCGGCGATCGAATAGAGCATCATTTTGTTGGAGGGGTCCTTCAAATCGAACCCGAAGAAGGACCGGAAGCCGCTGAGGCCGTTGGAGCCTCCGGTGGTGGCCTGCTGGCCGATCAGGAACACGGCGAAGGCGGCCGCCAGCGCCTGGCTGAGGATGGCGAAATACGCCCCCTTGACGCGCCGTTTGAACACGGCCAGCCCCAGGACGAGTGCCACCAGCCCCGGAACGAGGACGACGGCGAGGAGGGTCACCACCGGGCTCCGGAACGGCTCCCACCAGCCGGGGACCTCGCCGCTGCCGTACAGCGACATAAAGTCCGGCACGCCGGACCCGCCAAAGAGGGAGGCGTCCGCCAGCTTGAGGTGCATGGCCATGATGTACGCGCCGAGCCCGAAGAACACCCCCTGGCCCAGGTTGAGCATGCCGCCGCGGCCCCAGGCCAGTCCGATCCCCACCGCAACGATCGCGAAGCAAATGAACTTTCCCAGCAGGGCAAGGTTGAACGCCGAGAGTGCCGCGGGAGCCGCCACGAGCAGAAGCACCGCTCCCGCGGCGAAACCGGCCAGCACCCCCCACCGGGACCGCAGGAAAGTGCTCATGCCAGGCTCCTTGTCTTGAGGCTGAAGATGCCCTGCGGCCGCAGCTGCAGGAAGACCACGATCAGCACCAGGATCAGCACCTTGCCGATGCTCGCCGTCGTCGAAAATTCAAATACGGACTGCAGCACGCCCAGTGCGAACGCCGCGATGACGGCCCCCTTGATCTGGCCGACTCCCCCGGCCACCACCACCAGGAACGCGTCCACGATGTAGTTCGTCCCCAGGTACGGGCCGGTGGACCCGATCAGCGTGACGGCGACGCCCGCCACCCCGGCCAGGCCCGATCCGATGAAGAACGTCAGCTGGTCCGTGCGCCGGGTGGAGATGCCGCTGGTTTCGGCCAGGTCCCGGTTCAGCACCACCGCCCTGATGCGGCGGCCCAGCGGCGTCCCCTTGAGGACCACTACGAGTCCTGCCAGGCAAACCAGGGACAGCAGCAGGATGAACAGCCGGGTGAGCGGGATGGGCGCTCCCAGCAGCTCGACGTTGCCTTGCAGCCAGGCCGGGGCCCGGACGTCCACGCTGGGGGCGCCGAAAATGTCCCGGGCGGCCTGCTGCAGGATCAGCGCCACCCCGAACGTGACCAGCAGGGTGTCCAGCGGACGGTGGTACATCCGCCGGAGCAGCACCGCCTCGAGCACCAGCCCCAGCAGGCCGCCCACCAGGAAGCCCACCGGAATGGAAACCAGCAGCGAGATGCCGGCGTCGGAAATGCTCCGCTGCACCACGAAGGCCGTATACGCACCAGCCATCATGAACTCGCCGTGGGCCATGTTGATGACCCCCATCTGGCCGAAAGTCAGCGACAACCCCAGCGCGGCCAGCAGCAGCACCGAGCCGAGACTGAGTCCGGCAAACATCTGTCCAATCAACAGTTCCATTCCAGCGGGCCTTTCCTCCGGGTTTCTGCAGGGGCGGTGGAAGCGGCTACTTGGCCAGGTCCTTGGCCCAGTCGTAGCTGGCCAGGAACGGATCGGGCTCCACGGCCTTCGGCGAGGACCAGACGGTCTCGATCAGGCCCTCGGAGTTGATCTTTCCGATCCGGGGCGTCTTAGTGATGTGGTTGTTCTCGCCGTCCACCGTGACAGTGCCCTCGGGCGCCTCGAACGTCACCCCGCCCGCGGCTGCCTGGACTTTGTCCACTTCGAAGGAACCGGCCTTCTCCACCATGGCCTTCCACAGGTACAGCGAGGTGTACGCCGCTTCCATGGGGTCGCTGGTGACGCGGTCGGCGCCGAACTTCGCCTTGAACGCCGCGACGAACTTCTTGTTCGCCGGCGTGTCAAGGGTCTGGTAGTAGTCCCAGGCCGTGAGCTGGCCTTCCACGTTTTCGAGCCCGACGCCGGGCACTTCCTCCTCGGCGATGGACACCGAGACCACCGGCATGGATGCGGCGGTCAGGCCAACGCTCTTGTACTGCCGGAAGAAGGCCACGTTGCTGTCGCCGTTGAGGGTGTTGAAGACGGCGTCGGCCTTCGAGTCCCGCACCTTGTTCACGATGGTGGAGAACTCCGTGGACCCCAGCGGGGCATATTCCTCGCCAAGGACCTCCATGCCGTGGGCTTTGGCGTAGGCCTGGATGATCTTGTTGGCCGTTCGCGGGAAGACGTAGTCGCTGCCCACCAGGAAGATGGATTTGGTGCCCTGCTCAGCCAGGTAGTCCAGGGCGGGGATGATCTGCTGGTTGGTGGTGGCTCCTGTGTAGAAGATGTTCTTGGACGCTTCGAGGCCTTCGTACTGCACCGGGTAGAACAGCAGGGCGTCGTTGGCTTCGAAGACCGGGAGCATGGCCTTGCGGCTGGAGGAGGTCCAGCCGCCGAACACCGCGGCCGTGCAGTCCTGCTGGATCAGCTTCCCGGCGCGTTCGGCGAACTTGGTGGGTTCACTGGCGCCGTCCTCGCTGATCACTTGCAGCTGTTTGCCCATGACTCCGCCGGCGGCGTTGATTTCCTCCGCTGCCAGGCTCAGGGAATCAAAGACGGTGTTCTCGCTGATGGCCATGGTGCCGGAGAGTGAGTTGATGAATCCGACCTTCACGCTGCTGCCAGACGTGTCCACGCAGGAACTGCCGCTGCTGGCGGTGGAATTGGCGGAGGCCGGATCCGAAATCTGGCTTCCGCAGCCGGCCAGGGCCGTTGCCATTGCCGCCGCGGCCAGGGGGATCAAAGCGCGCCTCGTTACTGAAACCCTCATGTTTACCTGCTTCTCGCTCCGCGCTGCCTCGCGGCAGCTGCTGGTCTCCAGGGTCCTGTCGGGTCCCCCTGGGGCTCAATCTAGGAGCGAATTGTTTCAACACGCATGATGGTTCGTTTCCGCACGATTTCGGACCGGGCGTCCGCATTGGATCAGAAGCCCGGAAACGGTAAGTTGGCTGACAAAATGGCGGAAAGTTCGGATGGCAAAGTTAACCTGAAGGAAACTTTCCCGCCGTCATTTTGGGTTTGGCGGCGACACAAATCCCCGAGGAGCAGCATGAGCGGCCAGCAGAACGCACAAAGAATCCTGGTTGTCGGAGCGGGGGCCACCGGCGGCTACTTCGGCGGCCGCCTGGCGCAGGGCGGCCGCGACGTGACGTTCCTGGTGCGGGAAGGACGGGCAGCCACCCTACGCCGGCGCGGCCTTCGCATCACGGGCCTGGGCCGCGACGACGTCATTGAACCGGCGCTGGTCACGGCGCCTGACCTGCACGGACCGTACGATCTGGTGCTGGTGACGGTCAAGGCCGCCGCCCTGCCGCAGGCACTGGCAGACCTCGCACCGGCGGTGGGGCCGGAAACGGTGGTCATTCCGTTCCTCAACGGCATGGCCCACATGGACGCGCTCGAGGCGGCCTTCGGCGCGGACCGCGTGCTGGGCGGGATCGTCAAGGTGGTCACCACCCTCACCGACGACGGCGACATCCTGCAGATGAATCCGCTGGCCACACTCACGGCGGGGGAACAGTCAGGCCCGCCGGGCGACCGCGTCCTGCGGGCGGTCGAAACCCTGACCGTGCCCGGTTTCAAGGCTTCGGCCACGGCGGACGCCCTGGCATCCATGTGGCACAAGTGGGCATTCATCGTGTCCGCGGGGACCGTGACCTGCCTGATGCGCGGACCGGTGGGCGCCATCGTCGCGGTACCCGGCGGCACGGACTTCGTGCATTCGGTGCTGGCCGAAGCCGGCGCCGTCGCGGCTGCGGCCGGCTATCCGGTGCCGGACCACGAACATCAGCTGTCCGTGGACATGCTGACGCAGCCCGGGTCAACCTTCACGTCGTCGCTCTACCGCGATGTTGTTGCCGGCCGCCCCGGCGAGACCGAACACCTGCTGGGCGACTTCACCCGGCGGGCACGGCTCCTCGGGGCGGCCACGCCGCTGATCGACCTGGCCCTGATGCAGCTGAGGGTCAGCGCCGCATCCGGCTAGCCTGCGTGCAGCTCCCTGCTTACTTCTTCAGGAAGGCAAGGAGGGCCTGGTTGATTTCCTTCGCGTGGGTCCACAGCATGCCGTGCGGCGCGCCCTCGATCTCCACGTAGTCCGCGGCGGGCAGCGCGTCCTTGAAGCGCCGGCCGGTCACGTCGATGGGCAGGATGTTGTCCGCCGTTCCGTGCACGATGAGGGCAGGAACGTCGATCTTGGGGATGTCCGCGCGGAAGTCCGTCAGCCAGGTGGGCTGCGCCGCCACTGAGGCGTGGGCGGAGGACTTGCTGGCGGTGGCCCAGTTGGCGCGCAGGGCTTCTTCGCTGAGGCGGCTGCCCAGGGTGTCGTCGGTGTTGAAGAAGTTCTTGAAGAACTCCGTGAAAAACGCGTAACGGTCTTCCTTCACTGCGCTGAGCAGGCCGTCGAACACGTCCTGCGGGACGCCGTCGGGGTTGTCGTCCGTCTTCAGCAGGAACGGCTCGAGGGAACCGAGGAACACTGCCTTGGAGACCCGGTCCGAGCCGTAGGTGCCGAGGTAGCGGGCCACCTCGCCGGTGCCCATCGAGAAGCCCACCAGCACGGCGTCCGTGAGATCGAGCTCGGTGAGCAGGGTGTTGAGGTCGGCAGCAAAGGTGTCGTAGTCGTAGCCCTCCGTGGGCTGGCTGGACTTGCCGAAGCCGCGGCGGTCGTAGGTGATGACCCGGTAGCCTGCCTCCAGCAGCGCGCTGGTCTGCCGTTCCCACGATGCGCCGTCCAGCGGGTAACCGTGGATGAGGACCACCGGCTGTCCCTGTCCGTGGTCCTCGTAGTAAAGCTCAACGGTGGTGCTGTTTTCTTTTCCGACAGACACAAAGGCCATGAGGGCGTTCCTTCCGGGGCAGTGAAGACTGGCAACTGGCTTGACCATTCACTCTGTTCCGGCAGGCTTCGCCTGTCAAGGAACGGCGTGTCAGGTCAGTCCGGAAGGCTCAGCCTGCAGCGCTCACTCCGTGGAACGGGGGCGCCACACCACCACGGCCTGGGACCGGGCG
>Ga0075432_10000604_pt1 | contig 10875 bp, 8 predicted proteins | sample RhiMethybrSRZTD1_FD_72781 | JGI IMG/M metagenome (GOLD analysis project Ga0075432, IMG submission 72781) | Populus rhizosphere microbial communities from Tennessee, USA - Rhizosphere MetaG P. TD hybrid SRZTD1 | ecosystem: Host-associated > Plants > Roots > Rhizosphere > Soil | place: USA... | reverse complement strand
TCTCCATATTGTTGGCAAAGACCTGGTTGGCCATCACGCAGCCCTCACAGTCTGGTAACTGAGCATCGCGGCGGCGCGTTCGCCGGCGTCGTTGCCCAAGTGGCAGAAGATATTCGGGCCTTCGCCATAGCCCTTGCGGCTGGCGGCCAGGGCCACGGCGAGCATCGCCGGGCCGATGGCGGCGCCGACTTCGCCGATGCAGTCGGCGGGGTGCCAGAGGTGGAAGAACTCCTTGCGCACGCGCAGGGTGCGGCTCAGGGCCAGGGACGCTTCCTTGAAGTAGTACTGCTCGCCGGAGATGTCGGTGAGCCGATAATCCATTTGCTCCAACCCACAGCCGACTTCGCTCAGGGCGGCGCGTACGGCTTGAGTCAGGCCGTCGGCGCGAAGGGGAATGTCTTCGGCCTCCACCGTGGCCTTCTCCATACCGAACCCCAGGCCGATGCAGGCCAATTGCGGCTCTTTGCTGGCAACAGGGGCGGCCAGCACCACGGCGGCGGCACCTTCGCCGGGGATAAATCCGTTGGAGTTCTGGCTGGTGAGCAGGCGTTCGCGTGCTTCGAAAGCGGCCAGGGTCGGTCCGCTGAGGAAGGAGTCGACGCCGGCAATCAGCACGTGGCGATGGCCGCCCTGGTAGATCAGCGTGCGTGCATTCAGCAGGGCCACGGCAGCGCTGACCCGACCACGGGCAATGACGTTGGAACCGGGATGAAAGCGCAGGCCCAGTTCGGCTTCGATGGCGTGCAGCAGCCCCTTATCGAGACCATCGAGGCGGCCGGGGCGCTCGATTTCCGCCACCCCCAGCAGCAGCGGGGTTTTCTCCGGGTCGACGTTGGGGGTGCTTTGCAGTGCCTCGGCGATGGCGCGGGCGGCCATCTTGATCAGCTTGGTGCGGCCGCGCCAGGGCTGTTCCAAAGGCACGCTGGCGGCAATCAGCCATTCGCCGCCTTGGTCGATAAAGCGGGTTTCCTGGAAATTGTCGATGGCGCAGCGGATCGCCGCGCAGCTCGCGGGTGCGCTGAGGCCGACAGCACTGACCATGCCGGAGCCGATGATGCAAAGCGCGGTCATCAGTCCGTCTCCTCGGGTGCGTGCTTGTCTTTTACCAGGGAGGAGAGCGACGGGTAGTAATCCTTGCCCAGTTCGCGGGCGCGCCACCAGCCCGTGGACATCGTGCCGACCAGCACCTGAGCGATCTCGAACATGTTGCGCCGTAGCGGACGGGCGACACGCCAGGTCAGCTGCACCTGGAGCGCATCGGTGTCGATCAGCAGGGTATCGATTACCGCCTGCACAGTCTCATGACCGCCTTTTTTCAGGAAGAAGGTCACCGGCACGTCGATTTCGGGGATGCGAAAGCCCACGCGCTCCTGGGGCGTGAGGTTGAGCAGCAGCACGTCCTCGCCGCCTCGCAGATACTGGATCTGCTGATCGTCAGGGGCCGCCTGAAAGTAGCGGCGGTCGAAATCACCCGGCAGAAACGGAAAGCAGTCGGCCAACCAGGTCTCGTCATAAGTACCGGCGAAGCGGGCGCGTTGCGGCCAGCTACGGCCGATGGGGCCGAGGGCCATCGGGCGGTAGTCGCCAGAGGGACTGTCGATCGCCTTGCCCAATTCCTCGGTGTTCGGCATCGGCATGCCAACGATGTCAGCACTACCCATATGGCGTGGGAACCAGCCACAACCGGTCGGATTGTCCAGGTAGCAGTGACGCATTTCGGAGTCTTTGGCCATCGGATGACTGCCGCCAAAGGCCTGGGCATAAGAGATGTGCTGCTCGGTGAAGGGCTGCGGCAAGCCGGGAGAAACGCCCAATAGCCCCGGTTGCCACTGCCGGGGGCCGAGGACGGAAAAGGCTTTGCTCATCTGACCGACGCGAATGCCCGCAGCCAGTTGCCTCACGGGCCGCCCGCCTGGGGCATAGGCCTTGCCGCGCACCAGCACATCGCAGAATGGCTTGATCGGGGCGAAGTCCATTTCCTGCAGCGGGGCGCTGAGACCAGGCTCGCCGAGGAAGGTATCGGCCATCAGCAGCGGTTGCTGGCTGTCGGCGAGGGTCGCCGCGCGGCCGTCCAGCGGTAAATTGAAAGTGCCTTTGGCCACCACCACCAGGGATTCGCGGCCATCGGGCTCCATGCCCTGGGTATAGGCAGCAAGCAGTTTGCTGGCGTTGAGCAGTTCCATGGGCCGAATACCTGTCTAGTTGATCTGCACCGAACCACCCTTGATGCGGTTGACCCCGCTGGAGCGGCTGGACAGGTAGGCGCCCTGGATAATCACTTTGCCCGCGCGGGTCAGGGTGATACTGGCCTTGCCGCAACGCAGCACGATCTCGCGTTCGGCACTCAATTCCAGGCGCTGGTCGTCCAGTTGCACGCAGGCAACCGGTGCGGGTGCCGCGGCCTGGCCAAGCAGGCGGCCGATCACTAGCGGGCGGAAAGGGTCGCCATCTTCGAACATCAGCGCCACCTGAATGCCGATGTCCTCAGGGGCTAGCAGGGTGGTGCTGCGGGCGGCGATGCTCTGTTCCTCGGGGCAACCGGGGTAGGTCACCAGGGGCGCACTGGCCTGCGGCAGGTCGAGCAGGACGCCGATGACCACGCCATCGATGCGGGCCTGGGTGGGTAGTGGGTATTGAACCGTCATACGCGTTACTCCTAGTTTTGCAGGATCTTGCGTCCCTTGATCACCACGTTTTTGTTGGCCTTGATGTTGATCGCACCAGAGCCGTCTATGGTGATGTCCTTGCCGCGGATGCTGATGGTGCCGTCCTTCTTCATGACGATGCTGGCTTTGCCGGTGGTGATGGTCACCGAGTCACCGGCATCGATGACAAGGTCCTTGCCCACCGTCAGCGCATCGTTGTTGTCGATATCGGTCGTGCGTCCTGCACCGACCTTGCGCGATTCGTTTGCCTTTACCGTGGTTGAAAGATTGGCACCCACATCCACCGAGCGGTTGGCGCCCACATTGGTCGACTGGTAGAGGCCCACATTGACGTTTTGGTAGGCCCCGACATTCACCGTTTGAAAGGCACCGATGACAACTTCCTGCGCTGCGCCGATGGCGATCGTCTCGTTGATACCTACCGCATGGGTGCGCTGCAGGGTCACGGTCGCGGTTTCGTTGGCGCCGACGCTGATCGTGCGGTTGCTGCCAATGTTGATGGTCTCGTTGCTGCCGACGCGTTCCGTACGGTTGAGGCCAATGGTGATGGTCTCGTTGTTATCGACGGTTTCGGTGCGGTCATGTTTGACGTGCACGGTTTCGTCGTTGTCGATGGTCTTGTTGCGGTCGTGGCCGACCCAGTGGGTCTCGTCGTTCTCGACCTCAATGTCCTGGTTCTTCTCGGCGTGGATAAACAGTTGCTCCGCGCCTTTCTTGTCTTCCATGCGGATTTCATTGAAGTTGGCCGGTGAGCCGCCCTTGCTTGAACGGCTCTTCACGCCGCTCTGGGTGGCATTGGCCGGCAGCGTGTAGGGCACGGTCTGTTCGGCGTTGTAGACGCGGCCGGTGATGATCGGCCGATCCGGGTCGCCTTCGAGGAAACTGACAATCACTTCCTGACCGATTCGCGGGATCTGCATCGCCCCCCAGTTCTTGCCGGCCCAGGCCTGGGATACGCGCATCCAGCAGGAGCTGTTCTCGTTGGATTGGTCGTGGCGATCCCAATAGAAGTGCACTTTGACCCGGCCATACTGGTCGGTCCAAATCTCCTCGCCCTCGGGGCCGACCACCACCGCGGTCTGCGGCCCTCGGACAATCGGCACGGGGGTCAGGGGGAGGGGGTGGAAAACCTGGCTGGCATCCATGCAAGCGAGTTCGCCCACGAACTGCTCGGAGAGATCCTGGGTGCCACTTTCATAGGGCTCCTGGTGGATGTGGTAGCGCGCGCTGACCACCAGGTATTCGCGGTTCTGGTCTTCGCGCTCGTAGCCGGTCAGCGTGAACAGGTGGCCGGAGCCCAGCCCGCGGGCACGGCCGCGCAGTTGTACGCGCTCGAACTGGCTGTGGATGGCTTCGATGCGGGTACGCGCATAGTGCTCGCCGTCGTTGCTCTGTGCGTATTCACCGGGGTAGTCGTAGAGCGGGTAGTCGCCGTTGCCATGGCTGCGCGACACACTGGAGCGCACCCCAAGGTTGGCACGGGGGCGCTGGAAGTCGTAATCGTTGAGCTCCAGCGAACCGGGTTGGACTTCCCGCGTCAGTTGCCAATCGTAGAAATGATCGCGCTCGCGCATTTGCCGATCGGGCGGGTAGAACGGCACTGAGTCGTAGTCTGCCACCGTGGAGTGGGCGCCATAGGCGTCGGCCAACACCAGTACATGACGCGCTTGCTCATGGCGGAAGTAGTAATAGATCCCTTCCTGTTCCATCAATCGGCTGACGAAGTCGAAGCTGGTTTCGCGGTACTGCACGCAATATTCCCACTGGCGGTAGCTGCCGCTCAGGCTGTCTTCGAAATCGGAAAAACCGAGGTCGCGGAACACCTGCTTGATGATGTCCGGCACCGTATTGTTCTGGAAAATCCGGCAATCCGAGGTGCGCGTGAGCAGCCAGAACCAGGGCCGCAGGCTGACGTGGTAGCCGGCGAACTGGCCATGGCCGGTCAGTTGTCGACAGCTGCAGGCAATGCCGTGGAAGTAGCGTTTGCCGCCGTCGTGCAGCTCCAGGGTCAGGCCCATCGGCTTGCCCAGCAAATGGTCGAACGTGATCGCTCGGTCTTCGGAGGTGAGGTTCAATTCGTAGTGGAACAACCGCCCCAATTCTTCGTTGCCTTCCATGCTCCGCAGCAGCAGGACATCGCCGCCGAGGGGGCAGTTGACCTGCACCAAACGGTTGTTTTGCGTGATTGCCATGCACGGCTTCCTCTGCCTCGTGTTTGGGCGTCAGTCGGCCGTCTCGAATACATAACGCAACGTACGACTGAATCCGTTTCCAGCGGATTAACCTTTTGCCCAACGCCTCTTTGGCGTTATCTCTAATCCTTACAATTCAAGGAAGTGTTAGCGCTGTTCAATTCTTGTCAAGAAACTCTCCGACCAGTGGGGTGAACACTGAGGCGTTTCAAGATCGGTAATCGGAGGTCATTATTTAGTATCTTTGGTTATAGGCTTTATTCTAAAAAGTGAGTACCCGCGCAATTTATTCAGGCGCGAGTTCAGTCGTGCTTATGAAGAGCATCTTTCAAAGTTGCGTAAAGGATGAGTACTGTAAAACTAAAGTTCGCGAACTTTTAACCACCGAAGACCTGATGGCAGCAGAACCGACTATCCTTTCGGATAGTGAACGCTGCACTCTTGGCAAAAAGGGACGCCATGCCAGACTATGATCGCGCCATCGGCTCCACACCCGGCATTCCATGCGGTGATCGAACCTGTCTGATCGGGCCCTGGTTACTCAGGCGTTGGCTACCCTGGATGGCTTCAATTACGGTTTTCTGCCTTTTCACGGCAACGCCCGGATACGGCCAGAATCTGCCAACCGCGGCGGATGTCGAAAGCGCCACGGTTACGGTGATTGAAGCGCAGGAAATCGTTTCCAGGGCCACCCTTGAAGCCGTTCGCTGGAGCGGCCCTGAATCCGGCCCGAAAGCCCAGCGGGGCAAGAGCATCGCCCTTGTCGCAGAGGATTTGCGTAACGGAGGCATCGTCGGTGTCGCGCAGGGCGCTCGCGAGGCAGCCAAGGCGATGGGCTGGACGCTGAAGATATTCGATGGCGCTGGATCATCGGCCGGGCGCGCAAAGGCCTTTTCCGATGCGCTGGCAGAGAAACCCGACGGCCTCATTCTGTGCGGCTCCGATGCCCTTGAGAACAATGCGGCGCTGATCCTCTTCGCCAACAGGGATGTGCCGGTGGTTGGCTGGCACGCCGGGGCACGCCCCGGGCCGATTGACGGCACGCCGGTGGCCATGAACGTCACGACCGACCCGCTCGAAGTGGCTCGCCTCACGGCCATGGCGGCAGTGGCACAGTCAAACGGACACGCCGGCGTGGTCATCCTGACCGACTCCAAGTACAGCATCGCCATGGCGAAAGCCAAGGCCATGGAAAACGTCATTCGGGCCTGTCGGGAATGTACGTTGCTGGAAGTGCGCGATGTGGCGATCTCTGAAAGTGGTGAGAAGATGCCGGCGCTCACCAAGGAGCTGCTTCAGCGCTATGGCAAGCGCTGGACCCACACACTGGCCATCAACGATATCTATTTCGACTACTCGATTGCCTCATTGACCAACGCCGCAATACCCAGTGACGGCATCAGTCTGTTGTCTGCCGGTGATGGCAGCGCTTCGGCTTTCTTGCGCATACAGGCAAAAACCTACCAGACCGTCACCGTGGCCGAGCCGCTCAACCTGCATGGCTGGCAAGTGATGGATGAATTGAACCGGCTGTTTGCAGGGCAGCCGGTGAGCGGCTTCGTAGCACCGATTCACCTGGTCAATGCCGACAATATCGCCTTCGACGGCGGGAAGAAATTCCAGTACGACCCTGACAATGGTTATCGAGACATTTATCGCCACCAATGGAATCCATGACATTGGACGTTACTTCCCGGCTCGGACGCCGACTATTGCCGCAATCGTTGCGCGCCCAGTTCACACTGGCGTTCCTGACGCTGGCGCTGCTGATTCTGGCGGGCGGTGCCACAGCGGTCTACGCGTTGCGCACGTCAAACAGCGCCACCCGCCAGCTGACGGATGAACGACTGGTCCGTATGCAAAATGGGCAAGACATGGTGCAGCGGACCTTGCTGATCGAACGCCAGACCGATCAGCTTCTGACAACCCGTTCCCCCGACGCCCTGCGTTCAAGCTATGCGGCGACTGTCGAACAGCTTGAAGCCCTTGATCAACTGGTGCAGGAGCTGACTGCCGCGAACAGTGGCGAGGCGATACTCGACATGCATCAGTCGAGTCAGATGTTCCGCAATACCGCCAACATCGTTGCGCAACTGCGAGAAAGCCTGTTGCAGACCGAGGTCACCTTCGAGCGAGCCCTGGAGGATCACGCTGCCCGGTTAACCGCGACCCAGACCCGGGCCAGCCTGGAACTGGCGGTGTTACTTTTCGATCTGCCGCAGGCTAATGACAGTGATGCCGTACAACGGCTGCGGATCCGATATGAGCGCCTGTCACGCGCCGCTGGCAAGTTACCCGACGCTGATGTGGAAACGCCCGATCTCTTCTCCCAGCGCCTGAGGCTCATCAATCAGCACAACGTCATCCAGCGCTTCAATGAGGAGTTGAAGAATGAGGCCGGGGTGCTGGTCGCGGTGGCCCGTGCGCAATCCAGTGCTTACACCGAAGACTATCGCGAAGCCGTGCAACGTCTGGTCGAGGCCTCAAATCGTAGCCAGCGATGGGTACTGATCATGTTGGGCGCCAGCCTGATATTCGCCTGGTTTGTGACCCGGGTCTTCATGGGCCGTCATGTGCTCGTGCGCCTGAATGAAATAAGCCGGCAATTGCGTCAGGAACGCACTGACAAAACGCATTTGATGATGGTGGAACATGGGAAAGACGAGATCGGCAACATGGCTCGCGCGGTGAATCAATTCCTCAAAGACCGTCTTCAGCTGGAAAAAAAGACGGTCCAATTGAGTATCGCCACAGAGCGGCTCGCCCTGCAAAACAACCGATTAGAGCAAGAAGCCATCATCCGTGCCGGACAAGGTCATGTCCTGGAGCTGATCGCCAGGAGCACCGAGCTTGCAGAAGTCCTCGATAGTCTGGCTCACCTGGTCGAGTCCCAACTGGAGGGGATGATGGTGTCCATCCTGGTGCTGGATGAGGATGGCAAACACCTGCTGCACGGGGCTGCCCCCAGTTTGCCGAAAGCCTATAACCAGCTCATTGACGGGATTGCGATCGGTCCAAACGTAGGCTCTTGCGGCACCGCGGTGTATCGACGAGAACCGGTCATCGTCACGGATATCGAGCTGGACCCGCTGTGGGAGGAGTACCGATCAGCCGCTGCGCCCTATGGATTTCGCGCCTGCTGGTCGACGCCGATTCTGTCCCATGAACGAAAGGTATTGGGTACGTTTGCCTTGTATTCCAACACCGTCCGCAGCCCTAGCTCGACCGAGACGCGACTGATCGACATGGCGACACCTCTTGCCGGTATTGCGATAGAACGCCAACTGACCGAAAAGCGTATTCGCTATATGGGCGACCATGACGCACTGACCGGGCTGCCGAATCGCACACTGCTCGAAGACCGTCTCAAGCAGGCAATACTTTATGCCCAGCGTTACAGCCGGCTGGTGACGGTGGTGTTTCTCGATCTGGACAAATTCAAACTGGTGAATGACAGCCTTGGGCACAGCGCTGGAGACGTACTGCTGAAAACCGTCGCCCAGCGCATGCAGGAATGTGTGCGCCGCACCGACACCGTCGTGCGACTGGGTGGCGACGAGTTTGTGATCATCCTGTTCGACCAGCCCTCAGACCTCGACGGCGTTACTCCAGCCTTGCACAAGATCCAGGAAGCCATCCTGCAGCCGATTCAGCTCAGCGGGCATACACTCCACGTCACCTGCAGCATGGGGTTGGCCACCTACCCAGCCGACGGCAGCGATACCGATACGTTGCTCAGCAATGCGGACGCCGCCATGTACCGGGCCAAGGAACTGGGTCGCAACAGTTACCAGTTCTATACGAGCGAGATGAATAACAAGGATCAGGGCAAGCTCGCCATGCAAGACGGGCTTCGAAACGCACTCAACCATGACGAGTTCCTGCTGCTGTACCAGCCACAGGTGGATTTGCAGTCAGGTCAGATTATCGGCGTAGAAGCACTGATCCGCTGGCAGCACCCCGAGCTCGGCATGGTGTCTCCAGTCAAATTCATTCCGCAGGCTGAAGAGACCGGGTTGATCGTGCCCATAGGCGATTGGGTGATTCATACCGCGTGCAGACAGAACAAGGACTGGCAGGATGCGGGCTGGCCGCCGATCACCATGTCGGTGAATATTTCAGCACGCCAGTTCATCGAAAGGGACCTGATCGACCGGGTGAGGCATGCCTTGCAAGAGACCGGACTGGACCCGATGTACCTTGAGCTGGAGCTGACCGAAAGTCTGATCATGCAAGACCTTCAGCAAGCCATCAGCAAAATGAAGGAACTGCAATCAATGGGGATCAGTCTGTCGATCGACGACTTCGGCACCGGCTACTCCAGCCTCGCCGCATTGAAAAGCTTCCCCATCGCAAGGCTCAAGATCGACCAGTCTTTCGTGCACGATCTACCCGACAACGAGAACGACAAAGCCATCGCTACCGCAGTGATTTCGTTGGGGCACCAACTTAACCTCAAGGTCATAGCCGAAGGTGTCGAAACCGAAGAGCAGCAAACCTTCCTGCGTGAAAACGGCTGCGATGAAATTCAGGGCCACTTTTTCAGCAGAGCGGTCAGCGCAGAGGAAATCAGTCTGTTACTGCGTACACCCCGATTGCCTCAATCGAGCTGCATTACCAGCCCTGACGCGGTAAGGCGAAAACGCGATGTAAAACGTCCACGCAGTCCAATGCCCGGGCATTAATGACTTAGTGAAAACGCTGTTGTGTCAGAAGCCGATCGCCTGGGTACTTCGCAAACCGGCAGTGACGGGCGTCATAATCGGAGCTCACCCTCCGGCATAAGTAGACGGGCTGATTGCAGCTTCGGAGTTGCGCTTTCGCACCATGGAAATCGGTTGAGCAATGGCCTTGTCTGCATTACTTGATTGACGTCAACCGCCTGTGTCGGCCTGCTCTGTATTCTGCGCTGAAACCGACTGTTGGTAGCGCAAGGCTTATTGCTTATGACCGAATTGATGCTGACTCACCTCGACTCGCTGGGATGCGCACGTATGGTCGATGTGACAGATAAATGTGTGACGTCCCGAGAAGCAGTAGCTGAAGCATGGGTTCATATGCTTGCCGAGACTCGACAGCTGATTGCCAGCGGTGCTCACCCTAAAGGTGATGTATTTGCGGTAGCGCGGATCGCCGGCATTCAGGCGGCCAAACGCACGAGCGAGTTGATTCCGCTCTGTCATCCGCTGCTTCTGAGCAGTGTTAACGTTGAGTTGAGTTTTGAAGGTGACCAACACGTACGCATTATTTCTCGGTGCAAGTTGTCCGGACAGACCGGCGTCGAGATGGAGGCACTGACCGCCGCCAGTGTGGCGGCCTTGACCCTGTATGACATGTGCAAGGCCGTGGACCGGGGCATGAGCATCGAATCGGTGCGGCTGTTGGAGAAGCAGGGTGGTAAAAGTGGCTGGTATCAGGCGCCGCAACAATGAAGCTGAATGTTTTGTATTTCTCGCGGTACCGCGAAACGCTTGGCCTTGACGATGAAACGATTGAAGGTGATTTCACTTCTGTCGATCAATTGCGTCAGCACCTGATACATCGTTCTGGCGTCTGGCAGGTGCTGGCCGAACAGAACCTCATGTGCGCCCGCAATCAGGACATGTGTGGGCTCGATGAGCCGTTGATAGACGGTGATGAAGTGGGTTTTTTCCCCACCGTAACGGGAGGGTGATTCGATGATTCGAGTGCAGACAGCGCGCTTCGACCCCGGCACCGAAATCAATGCCCTGCAGGCTTTGAGCCTGAATGTCGGCGCCGTGGTGAGTTTTGTCGGGTATGTACGCGACACCAACGCCGGACAGGAAGTCGCCGGGATGTTTCTTGAGCATTACCCCGGTATGACCGAAAAGATCCTGGGCAAGATCGCCGACGAAGCCCGGCAGCGTTGGCCGTTGCTCGGACTTGTGCTGATCCATCGAATCGGCGCGCTGCAACCGGGAGAACCCATTGTCTTTGTCGGCGTCAGCAGCAGTCATCGTCAAGCGGCTTTTGATGCCTGTGCGTTTGTAATGGAT
>Ga0075432_10000603_pt1 | contig 10882 bp, 7 predicted proteins | sample RhiMethybrSRZTD1_FD_72781 | JGI IMG/M metagenome (GOLD analysis project Ga0075432, IMG submission 72781) | Populus rhizosphere microbial communities from Tennessee, USA - Rhizosphere MetaG P. TD hybrid SRZTD1 | ecosystem: Host-associated > Plants > Roots > Rhizosphere > Soil | place: USA... | reverse complement strand
CAGCCGCTGGACCCGCGCAGCGTGCCGCTCTCCGGGCTTGGAGTCGATCAGGTGCGCCAGCTGGCGCACCTGATCGACTCCAAGCCCGGAGAGCGGCACGCTGCGCGGGTCCAGCGGCTGGCCGTCGGGAGCGAAATAATCGACATGCCCATGACGGACCAGATAGCAACGCCGACGATGTAGGGTTGCTGTGCTCATTCGGCGAGCCCCTTCGGATTGCTGATCGACAGCCGCGCCCGGGTGATCGCCGAGAGCGCCGCGAACAGCTGCTCCTGATCACTCCCCGGCGCATCGAATCGTCCTTGGCGAATGGCCTGGCACAGGGCTTGGCGAGCCTCATCAAGGGATGCCCCGCCAACGTCCGGCAGCGCTGCCAGCAGCAGAGTCTCGGCGGCATCCGCCGCCTCGCCGTCACTGCATTCGCGCCTGGCAATCGCCATGGCATTGGCCACCATCAGCGCCTGATAGCGCAGGTTGGAAGGTAACTGCGGCAATAATTCATCGAGCAGGGTCTGTCGGGCAATCGCCAGCAGCTCTGTGGCATCGGGGCGGATGTTCATCGGCGCAGCCCTCCGGTCAAACGCAACAGGTCCTGTTCCAGTTCAGGAATCAGCCTTCCGGTCAGGGCCAGTTCCAGCGAAGGCTCCTCACCGGACAGATGACGCTGGGCCTGCTGCTGGGCGATGACTGCCCAACGCAAGGTGGCCATGACCTGCCAGAACACCAGCTCGTCACGCTCGATTACGAGCGGCGAGACTTCGCGGTAGCCGCGCAGGAAATGCTCCAGGGTGCCGATACCCCCACCCTCCAGGTCAGGCCGGGCGAAGCGCCAGCAACGGGCGGTGAACCAGCCGATGTCCTGGCGCGGATCGCCCCAACCGGTGAATTCCCAATCCAGTACCGCCTGCAGCCTGCCGGCCTCGGCCAGGTAATTGCCGGTGCGAAAGTCGCCGTGCAGCAGACACAGGTCGGTACTGTCCGGCGAGTGCGATTCACACCAGCGCAGCGCCCACTCCAGCACGGGCTCGTTTACCTCGAGGCGGTCGAGTACGCCACGCTGGGCATCGATGGTGGCTTGCACCGAGACCTGCCGGGGATCGCCCAGGAACTCAAGCCGCGCCTGGGCAGGCGCGATGCGATGGATTCGCGCCAGGTTGGCACCCAGTTCCGCCACCAACTGCGGATCGCCTTCAGCACCCAGCTGACCGGTGAGCCTGTGGCCGGCCGTGATGCCGGACACCCACTGCATGATGAAAAATGCGCGGCCGTGCATCGCGGTGTCATCGCACAGCCAGAGTGGCCGAGGCACCTTGACGCCGGCCTGGTGGACTGCGCTCAACACAGCGAATTCCTCAGCGCGGCTCAGGCTCCCTTGCACCACCGATTGCGCGTCGCTGCGCAGCACCCAGCGCTGGCGGCCGGCATGGGCGCCGCCCTCCACGTTGACGTCGAGCAACCAGTTCTCCTGTATAGCACCGCCAGACAGGCGCTGCTGATGCTCAACGCTGACTCGCTGCGCGCCAGCCTGGCGGCAAAGGAAGGCTTCAAGCCGGTTTTTCTTTAGCTGTTCTTCGGCCTGCGGCTTTGTCGCCGCGGCTGCATTCGGTCCACTCATGTGTCGCCGCACCTGATTTTTGTTGGATGTGTAGATAACAGTCATGGAGCAATTGCCGGGCCAGTTTCCCCGTGCATCGCTCTCCCCCTTATGCAGTGGGGCCTGCAGCCATTCTTGGCAGAGTCGCAAGACCTGCTTGCGAGCACTGAACTTGCAATATTGAAACAACTGAATTCATATATGACACCCAACTGAAACATACGAGCCCAGTCGCCATGCCGCCTCGCCTCCCCCGGATCATCGTGCTGATCAGCCACCTGCAGCGACCACTGCAGCAGAGCCGCCTGGCCCGCGTGGTGACCAGCGTGCTGCCTGACTACTCAGGCGAAACCAACATCCGCGTGCTCGACACCACCGTCGAGGAGTCGCTGCAACTGGCCCGCGAGCTGGAGCAGAACGGCGAAGTCGAGGTGTTCGTCTGCGCTGGCGCCACCGCCGCCTACCTGCGCCGGCACCTGACCCGACCGGTGCTATCGATGCGCGTGGGCGGCGCCGATCTACTGTGGGCTTTGGAACAGGCGCGACTGCATTCACCGCAGATCGCCGTCATCAGCCATGCGCGAATCAACGCCGATCTCGACTCGCTGGCGGCGCTGTTCACCGTGCAGATCCACCAGGGGTGCTACATCACCCTCGACGAGGCCAGGCAGGCAGTAGAACGCGCGCGCCACCTGGGTTGCCAGACAGTGATCGGCTCATCCACCGTGGTTGAACTGGCGGAGCAGGTCGGTTTGCACGGTGTGCTTTCAATCAGCCAGACCACCGTGCGCAAAGCCCTGGAAGAAGCCCTTGGCATCCTGCACAGCCAGCGCAGCGAACTGGCCAAGCGCCGGCACCTGGACGCCGTGTTGCAGCACATTCCCTCCGGCGTTGCAGCCGTGGACAACCAGGGCATCGTGCAAGCGCTGAACCCCGCATTCGAAGCGTTGTTGGGCATGCCCGCCAGCCGCCTGCTCGGGCGTCCCCTGCAAGAGTTCTGCCCGCAACTGGCACTGGACGAAGTGCTGCGCAGCGGCGTCGGAGAAGAGAACACGGTCATTCAGCTGGGTCAGAATCTGCTGGTCTGCAATATCCTGCCCATCCTCGAAGACGGCCAGCGCACCGGGCTGGTGTTGACGTGCCAGGACACCTCGGCGGTCCAACGCGCCGACCAGCGCATCCGCTCGACCCATCGCCCCGGCGGGTTTTCGGCCAGGTACCGCCTCGAGCAGATCAGCGGCAAAAGCCCGGCCACCCGCCAATTGCTCAAGCTGGCGCAACGGTATGGGGCCACCTCATCGACGGTGCTGATCACCGGTGAAAGCGGTACCGGCAAGGAGTTGCTGGCCCAAGGCATGCACAATGTCAGCAACCGCCAGGGCGGCCCGTTCGTGGCGATCAATTGCGCGGCCTTTCCCGAATCGCTGCTGGAAAGTGAGCTGTTCGGCTACCAGGAAGGCGCCTTCAGCGGATCGCGCAAAGGCGGTAAACCCGGCCTGATCGAAGCGGCCCATGGCGGCACGATGTTCCTCGACGAAATTGGCGACATGCCGGTGTCCTTGCAGACCCGCCTGCTGCGCGTCCTGCAGGAGCGCGAAGTGCTGCGCCTGGGCGCCACCGAGCCGATCAGCATTGACATCCGCATCATCGCCGCCACCCATCAAGACCTGCCGCAAGCTATCGAAGCCGGACGTTTTCGCAGCGACCTCTACTATCGCCTGAACATCCTGCGCCTGCAGACGGTGCCGCTACGCGAGCGCAGCGAAGACATCGGCGACATCGCCCGGGCCATCTTGCGCCGCCTGAATGGCGAGCATCGTGTGCCACCCTTGCAGGAGCGCCTGCTGGAATCGCTGCTGCCCAACCTCATGGCGTATCACTGGCCCGGCAATATCCGCGAACTGGAAAACATCCTGGAACGTGCCGCGCTGTCGGCCGAGGATCTGTTGCGCGGCACGGCGATCGAGGGAGCGAGCCTGGCTCTGGTGATTCCCGAACTGCGCAACAGCCGGGCACTGCCCCCAACGGTGCCCGTCACCGACCTGAAAAGCATCGCCAAGGAAAAGGAAAGGCAATACGTCCTCGACATGCTCCAGGCCTGTGACGGCAACCTGGCGCAAACTGCCAGTCGCCTGGGCATCAGTCGCTCCACGCTGTGGCGGCGTCTGCAATAGACGCTGCCCGGGTTACTGGAACACTTCGAAGAGCCCGGCAGCGCCCATGCCGCCGCCGACGCACATGGTCACCACCACATACTTCACCCCGCGGCGCCGGCCTTCCAGCAGAGCATGCCCGACCATCCGCGCGCCACTCATGCCGTACGGGTGGCCGATGGCGATGGAGCCGCCATTGACGTTCAGCCGGCCGTCGTCGATGCCCAGGGTGTCGCGGCAGTACAGGACCTGGCAGGCAAAGGCCTCATTGAGCTCCCACAGGCCGATGTCGTCGACCTTCAGGCCGTGTTGCTTGAGCAGCTTGGGCACCGCCAGCACCGGGCCGATGCCCATTTCTTCCGGGGCCAGGCCGGCCACGGCAATCCCGCGATACAGGCCCAACGGCTTGAGGTTGCGCTGCTCGGCGAGGCGCGCATCCATCAACACGCAGGCGCTGGCGCCGTCGGACAATTGGCTGGCGTTGCCGGCGGTGATGCACCCGCCGTCGATCACCGGCTTGAGGTTGACCAGGTCTTCCAGGCGGGTTTGAGGACGGTTGCCTTCATCGGCCTTGAGGGTGACTTCTTGCAGCGTCGTCTCGCCGGTGACTTTGTCGATTACCTGGCGAAGGCTGGTGACCGGGATGATTTCACTGTCGAACCGCCCGGCCTGCTGCGCCGCCGCGGTGCGCATCTGCGATTGCAGGGCGTAGGCATCCTGGGCCTCGCGGCTGATCCCGTAGCGCCTGGCGACCAGTTCAGCGGTTTGCAACATGGGCATGTAGGCGTGCAGCGCGTTGCGTTCCACCCGCGGATCGCGCTCCTCAAAGGCCCACGCCATGTGGCGATTCTGTACGGCGCTGATGTTTTCCTGGCCGGCACCGATCGCAGCCGGCATGCCGTCGACCATGATCTGCTTGGCGGCGGTGGCGATGGCCATCAGGCCCGAGGCGCACTGGCGGTCCAGGGTCTGCCCGCTGACTGACAGCGGCAAGCCCGCGGCCAGGGCGGCCATGCGCGCGAGGTTCTGGCCCGCCGTGCCGCTGGTCAGTGCGGTGCCGAGCACCAGGTCTTCGATCTCCTGGGCTTCGATTCCCGCGCGCACCACAGCCTCGCGGATCGCGTGACCGGCCAAGGTGGGCGACTTGATGGTGTTGTACGCGCCACGGAACGCCTTGGCGATCGGCGTACGGGCCGTGGAGAGAATGACGGCTTCTTTCATGCTTGAGGTCCTCAGCTATCAGTTGCGGCGGCCACCCTGAAGTGGCCGCCAAAGGTCAGTTGCGTTCGATGCGGGCCTGGTCGCTGGCAACCAGGCGCTCCAGCAATGGCGCTGGCTGGAACCACATTTCGCCGTAGGTACCGAGTGCCTCTCGGTAATGGCGAATGCGCTCGAGTACATGGGCCAGCCCCAGCCCTTGCGCGTAGTGCAGCGGGCCACCGCGCCAGGCCGGAAAGCCGTAGCCGTTGATCCAGACCAGGTCGATGTCGCTGCTGCGCTGGGCGATGCCTTCGTCGAGCAGCTGGATGCCTTCGTTGACCAGCATCAACAGGCAGCGGTCGTGGATTTCCTGATCGCTGATGGCGCGGCGCTGGATGCCCAGTTCGCCGGCGATCTGCTCGGCCAATGCCAGCACTTGCGGGTCTTCCTTGCGCTCGCGGCCTTCGTAGAGGTAATAGCCGCTGCGGGTCTTCTGGCCAAAACGGCCGAGGCCGTAGAGCGCGTCGGCGAGCTTGCAATAACCCGGGTCGTGGGCGATGAGCTCACGGCGCGATTCACGCACCAGAAAGCTGACATCGATGCCGGCCAGGTCGTGCATGGCCAACACGCCCATGGCCAGGCCAAGGTCGGTGAGCACCTTGTCGATCTGCGCAGGCGATGCACCTTCGAGCAGCAGGCGGTGCGCTTCGCGGGAATAGGGTTCGAGCATGCGGTTGCCGATGAAGCCGAAGCACACCCCGGAGACCACCGGGATCTTGCCGATGCGCTTGGCGATTTTCAGCGTGGTGGCCAGGACGTCTGGGGCCGTGGCGGTGCCGCGTACTACTTCGAGCAACCGCATGACGTTGGCCGGGCTGAAGAAGTGCAGGCCGACCACGTCCTCGGGCCGGCGGGTGACGGCGGCAATGGCGTCGACATCCAGGGTCGAGGTATTGCTCGCCAGGATCGCGCTGGCCTTGCACACCTCGTCCAGGGTGCGAAACACCTGCTGCTTGATCGACAGGTTCTCGAACACCGCTTCGATCACGAGGTCAGCGTCGGCGATATCTGCGTAGTCGAGGGTGCCGTGGATCAGCGCCAAGCGCTGATCCATCTGCGCTGCGGTGAGCTTGCCGCGCTGCACGCTGGTTTCGTAGTTTTTGCCAATCAGCTCAAGACCACGTGCCAGGGCATCGGCCTTGAGCTCCAGAAGGGTTACCGCCATGCCCGCATTGGCAAAGTTCATCGCGATCCCGCCACCCATGGTGCCGGCGCCGATCACTGCGACCCGGTTGATCGGCCGGATCGGCGTGCCCGCGTCCAGCCCCGGCAGCTTGCCGATTTCACGCTCGGCGAAAAACACGTGGCGCAGCGCCTCGGATTCGCCGGATGCCTCGGCCTCCTTGAACAGTTCGCTCTCCCTGGCCAGGCCTTCGGCCAAGGGCAGGCGGCAGGCCGCCTCGATCGCCGCCACGACGCGTTGTGGCGCGCTCTGGCCCTTCCAACGACTCTGGTTCGCTGTGCGGTAGTCGGCAAAATAGTTCACCGGCAGGGTTGCTCCCGGATTCGCGTGCGGCCAGCCCGGACGCGCCGGCGCCTGCCGGGCAATCAAGTCATTGGCAAGGCTGCGCGCGGTATCGAGCAGGCTGTCAGCGTCTGGTGCCACGCGCTCGATCAGGCCAAGCGCCAGAGCCTTGGCCGCCGTGATCGGCTGGCCCGAAACGATCATCTCCAGCGCGGCCTCGGCGCCGATCAGACGCGGCAGCCGCTGGGTGCCACCGGCGCCGGGCAGCAAGCCGAGCTTGATTTCCGGTAGGCCCAGGCGTGCCCCGGCCTCCACCACGCGGTAGCCGCAGGCCAAGGCGAGTTCCAGCCCGCCCCCCAACGCCAGTCCTCCGATGGCGGCGATCAAAGGCTTGTCCAGTTCGGTGAGGCGCACCAGCAGGCTCGACAGGTCCGGCCGGGCAAACGACGCGGCGCTGCCAAACTCGGAAATGTCGGCGCCCGCGCTGAACACCAGCCCCTCGCCGTGGAGGACAATCGCTTTCACGCTGGCGTCCGCGGCGGCACGTTCGCAAGCTTCAAGCAGTTGCTCGCGCAGGGCCTGGCCGAGGGCGTTGACCGGGGCACTGGTGAGGCCGATCAGGGCCAGGGAATCTTCACGACGGTAATGGATCAGGTTTTTCATGGATATTTTCTCAATCGGATAAAGCAGTGGAAAACGCAAGACAGGGCGGTCTCCCTTAGCTCAACGCGCTTTCCCGAATCAGCTTCTTGTTGATCTTGCCGACGCTGGTCTTGGGGATCTCGGCGACGAACTTGAACTGCTTGGGGATCGCCCATTTGTTGATGCGGCCGCGCTCGACAAACCCTTGCAGGTGCGTCTCGAGGATCTTGCGATCCAGGTAGTGGCCGGGCTCACACACCACCAGGGCCAGGGGCCGTTCGCCCCATTGCTCGTCGGCGATGCCGACCACTGCGACGGACGTGACCGAGGCGTGTTCGCTGATCAGGTTCTCCAGTTCCAGGGAACTGATCCACTCGCCGCCCGTCTTGATCACGTCCTTGATCCGGTCCTTGATCTCCACCCCGCCCTGAGGGTCGATGGACGCCAGGTCGCCGGTGTGCAGCCAACCGCCCTGCCACAGCTCGGCGCCCTTTTGCGGGTCCTTCAGATAGCCCTGGGTCAGCCAGGGTGCACGCACCACGATCTCGCCCAAGGACTCGCCATCGTGGGGCACGCTGTTGCCGCTGGCATCGACGATTTTCAGGTCGACCATCGCGATCGGCATGCCGGTCTTGATGCGCGCGGGCAGTTGCGCTGGCATCGGTTGCTCGAGCGCCTGCGCCCGCAGGTAGGTCGAGCAGAGCATCGGGCAGGTCTCGGACATGCCGTAGCCGCTGTGCACGCCCATGCCTCGGGCGGACGCCTGGGCAGCGATGGCCAGGGTCAGCGCACTGCCACCCAGGAGCATTTTCCAGCCCTCGAAGTCGGTCTGCGCCGCTTCCTCGCAGCCGAGGATCATCTGCAGGATGGTCGGCACGCAGTGGGAAAAGGTCACCTTCTCTTCGCGAAACAACCGCACCAGGCTGTTGGGCTCGTAACGTCCGGGGTAGACCTGCTTGATGCCCAACAGGGTCGCGACATAGGGCACGCCCCAGGCATGCACGTGGAACATCGGCGTGATCGGCATGTAAACGTCGTCGGAACGCAGCAGAGCGAAGCTTTGGTTGGTGCCCAAGGTGCCCACGGCATTCAGGGTATGCAGGACCAGTTGGCGATGGGTGAAATACACGCCCTTGGGGTCGCCGGTGGTGCCCGTGGTGTAGAACAGAGTCGCTACCGAGTTCTCATCGAAGTCAGGGAAGTCGTAATGGCAGGCGGCCTGGGCGAGCAGGCTTTCGTACTCCCCCAGTACAGGCAGCTCGGTGCCGGTCGCCGCGTCGTCAGTCAGCCTGATAAAGCCTTTCACGGTGTTCAGGCCGCCCTGGATCTGCTCGATCATCGGCAGGAAGTCGTCATGCACCAGCACCAGGTCGTCCTCGGCGTGGTTCATGGTGTAGAGCACCTGCTCTGGCGACAGGCGAATGTTCACCGTGTGCAGCACCGCGCCGATCATCGGCACGGCAAAGAAACTTTCCAGGTAGCGGTGGCTGTCCCAGTCGAGCATGGCCACGGTGTCCCCGGCCTTGACCCCGGCCGCCGTCAGCGCATTGGCCAGGCGATGGATGCGCTCGATCAGGGTCTTGTAGCTGTAGCGCAGCTTGTCGGCGTAGACGATCTCGTTGTCGGGTTGGTAGCGCTCACCCGACAGCAACAGTCGCTTGATCAACAGCGGGTAGCTGTAGGCGCCATCTGCCGGGGGAATTATTTTTGTCTTGAGCATGGTCGTGAATTCCTGGTTCAAAACTGCGCCGCATCCAGCAGGTAAAGGCTTTCGCTACCGGCCTTGACCGAAGCGCTCAACGAGTGGATTCGCGGCAGCAGCCGGGCGAAGTAGAAACGTGCGGTGCCGAGCTTGCCGGCATAAAAATCGTCTTCACCCTGCTGGCCCATGGCGGCCTTGGCCATCAATGCCCACATGTAGGCGTAGGCGGTGTAGCCGAACACTTGCAGGTACTCGACCGAGGCGGCGCCGATTTCATTCGGGTTGCCCTGGGCGCGATCGAGCAGCCAGGCGGTCAATTCGTCGAGGGTGTCTACCGCGGCGTTCAGCGGTTGGGTGAACTCGCCGAGATCAGCGCTGGCGTTGGCGGTGAAGTTGCGAACTTCCGATGCGAACAGGCGGTAGAGCGCCCCGCCGCTGCCGACGATCTTGCGCCCGGCCAGGTCCAGGGACTGGATGCCGTTGGTGCCTTCGTAGATCTGCGTGATGCGCACGTCGCGCACCAGCTGTTCCTGGCCCCACTCGCGGATGTAGCCATGGCCGCCGAAAATCATCTGCCCGTGCAGGGTGGTTTCCAGCGCCATGTCGGTGAGAAAGGACTTGGCGATCGGCGTCAGCAAGGCCACCAGTTCCTGGGCGCGGGTGCGGGCGGTCGGGTCTTCGCTGTACTTGGCGATGTCCAGTTGCAGGGCCACGTAGCTGGAGAATGCGCGACCGCCTTCGTTAAGGGCTTTCATGGTCAACAGCATGCGGCGCACATCGGGGTGCACGATGATCGGGTCGGCGGCCTTTTCCGTACCTGGGGCGCCGCCCGGTGCACGGCTTTGCAGGCGCTCGCGGGCATACTCGACGGCGCTCTGGTAGGAACGTTCGCCTTGGGCCAGGCCCTGGATACCCACGCCCAGGCGCTCGTAGTTCATCATGGTGAACATCGCCGCCAGGCCCTTGTTCGGTGCGTCGACGATCCAGCCGGTGGCGCCGTCGAAATTCATCACGCAAGTGGCGGAAGCCTTGATGCCCATCTTGTGTTCGATGGAACCGCAGGACAGTGAATTGCGTTCGCCCAGGGCGCCGTCGGCATTGACCAGCACTTTCGGCACCAGGAACAGCGAGATGCCTTTCGGCCCGGCGGGTGCATCGGGCAATCTCGCCAGCACCAGGTGAATGATGTTTTCGGTCAGGTCGTGTTCGCCGCCGGAGATGAAGATCTTGCTGCCGCTGACCTTGTAGCTGCCGTCGGCCTGGGGTTCGGCCTTGGTACGAATAAGGCCCAGGTCGGTGCCGGCGTGGGCCTCGGTCAGGCACATCGAACCGCTCCAGGTGCCGGCGTACATGTTCGGCAGGTAGCGTTCCTTGAGTTCCTCGCTGGCGTGGGCCTTGATCGACAGGCAGGCACCGGCGGTCAGCATCGGGTAGGTGCCGAACGACAGGTTGGCCGATGCCACCATCTCTTCGACCTGGGCGGAAATCGCCTTGGGCATGCCCATGCCACCGTACTGCGCTTCACCGCCGACACCGACCCAACCGCCTTCGGCGAAGACCTGGTAGGCCTGGGCAAAACCCTCAGGGGCGGTCACCGATCCGTTGTTCCAGGAACAACCCTGTTCGTCGCCACTGCGGCGCAATGGGGCGATGTCGTTCGCGCTGATCTTGCCGGCCTCCTCAAGGATGGCGGCGGCGGTTTCTTCATCGATCGCCTCGGCCAGGCCAGGTAATCCGGCCCAGAGCCGGGACACCTGGAAAACCTCGTTGAGTACGAAGCGCATGTCGCGCAGGGGAGCTTTGTAGTCAGCCATAGTGCTTACTCGGAAGTGGCCAGGGCATGGGGCATGCCCGGGCGTTCAGGGGATGGGGATAAAGCGGCTTGCGTGGCACGGGCGTGCGCGACCGGCACCCGCTCACGCAGCAGGAAGTACGACAGGGCAGGAATCAGGATCAGCGCGCCGAGCATGTTCCACAGGAACATGAAGGTCAGCAGGATGCCCATGTCGGCCTGGAACTTGATCGGCGACCAGACCCAGCACACCACGCCGGCCGCCAGGGTGATA
>Ga0075432_10000601_pt1 | contig 10900 bp, 9 predicted proteins | sample RhiMethybrSRZTD1_FD_72781 | JGI IMG/M metagenome (GOLD analysis project Ga0075432, IMG submission 72781) | Populus rhizosphere microbial communities from Tennessee, USA - Rhizosphere MetaG P. TD hybrid SRZTD1 | ecosystem: Host-associated > Plants > Roots > Rhizosphere > Soil | place: USA... | reverse complement strand
GATGCTTTCTGGCATTTGCCGCACGTTACCGAACTGGCACCGAGGGGCTGATGCTCAACCGATTTCAAGGCTGGCGCGAGCGTGGCTGGGTGCAGGTCGACGCCTCGACTTATGCACAAACCTGGCAGCGTTTTGGCGGCAGCGTCGCGACTCATCCTCTGGTGGTCGAACGTCTGGCACAGTTGGCCGACATCCCGGTGCGTTACCTGGCTTGGGAGCAGGACGGCGAAGTGAAAGCCGCCATCCCGACCTGGGGGCGCGACCTGGCGCTGTCCAAGGACGTGCTCAAGCGCACGGGTAAAAAAGGCCTGTTCGACCTCGGCAATGCCGAACTGATTCTGCCGGCCGCCGCCGATGCCCAGGCACCGCTGCGCCATCGGGGGCGTTACCTGTCGGCGCTAAGCGAAGGTCGTTTTACCGGTATCAAGCTGCAGACAGAACAACTGGCGCTGGCCCGTACGCCTGAAGAATTGTCGAAAAAGTTTCGCTACAACCAGCGCCGCGAGTTGCGTCTGCTGGAAGAGGCGGGCGGCGTGGTGCGGCCGGTTACCGAGTTTTCCAGCAGTGAACTGGCGGCGATCTATTGCGACCTGTTCCAGCGTCGCTGGGGCTTTCCGGCCACCGGTGCCGAGCGTATGGGCGAGGTGATCGAGTTGTTGCGCGAGTTGCTGATCGGCTCGGTGATTTTCCTCAACGACGCACCGATTGCGACTCAACTGGTGTACCGCGTCGAGGCGCCGGAATGGATCAGCGTCGAATACGTCAACGGCGGTGTCGATCCCGAGACCCGCGAATTCAGCCCTGGCAGCGTACTGAGCTTCCTCAACACCCAAAGCGCCTGGGAACATGCCCGCGCGTTGGATAAACCCCTGCGGTTTTCCTTTGGTCGAACCGACCGTGAGTACAAGGACCGTTGGTGCAATTCTGTGCCGGTCTTCACGGTATGAGCCAACCCATGAGCCGAAAACAGCAACTGCTCAAGCGCCATCGGCGCAACAAACGCATCGGCCTGTTGATTGCGTTGATGCTGCTGATCGCGATCGGCGTGCTGGTGGTCTGGTGGCTGCCGCTGGTGTTTGCGGTGCTGGGCTGGATCGCCCACGAGGCATGGTTTGCCGACCATCTGTTTTATTCCCCCCAAGACGATTACCAATACAGCTTCCCGCCGTATACACCACAGCCCAAGATCCATCTGGACGGTGAACGGCTGCGGCTGGATGAGGGTGTCATGCTGGTCGATGACGCCACGCTGGTACTGGCGTTGCGGGTGAAAAGTACTTGGCTGGGGCGCTTTATCGATCCGGTGGTCGAGTTGCTGGGGGGGGATAATCCCGACCGGCAAACTTTCGAGCGCGGTGTAAATGGGCTGCGTTATCTCAATCTCAGTGGTCAGTCACGGGTGCTGTCACGGGGTGAATTACGTTTGCGCGGGCGTTTCTGCCGATTGCTTGGTGAGCCAGTACTTTGGGCGTTCGAGCATCCGGATTACAGTCGTCAACGGGTGATGGTGATCGCCCCGCACGCCGACGACGCCGAGCTGGCGGCATTCGGGCTGTACAGTAGCGCAAGTCAGAGTTGGGTGGTGACCCTGACCGCCGGAGAAATTGAGGCCGGGCACTATCGACAGATGGGGCTCAATGATGTCGAAGCGTCCCGCATGAAAGGTTCACTGCGTGCCTGGGACAGTGTCAGTGTGCCGTTGTGGGGAGGTGTACCTCAGGAGCGCTGTATACAACTGGGGTACTTCTGCCTGCAATTGCCCGCCATGCAGAGAGCACCGGCCGAGGCCGTAGCGTCCCGCGAGGCACAGCTTGGCGATACCCGATATTTCCGCCGGTTCAATCCGTTTGCCTTGGGCAGTGACGTTGATGGCCTGCCGTCCTGGAACAATCTGCTGGCGGATCTGCGTGAGTTGATCGAGCGCATTGAACCTCAGATCATTGTCTTGCCGCATCCACACTTTGACCCTCATCCAGACCATCTGTGCTCGCAGCAGGCAGTGATGCAGGCACTAAGCGGCACGACTTGGCAACCCGACACCTTATTGCATTACGCCAATCATTTGCACGACAACGATCGCTGGCCAATGGGCGATGCCGGTACAGGCGTAGCGCTGCCACCGCAGATGGATACGCATGAGCCGCTGCGGCCCTGGACGCTTTGTTTGTCCGCCGAAAAACAATGGCATAAGGCCATGTCGTTGGGCATGATGCACGACCTTCAGCCCGGGCCTCCCTTCAAGCGTCTACTTCGCCGGGCAATACAACGTTGCCTGGCGGCCCGACGCTGGCCGGCATTCGGCGAAAACGAGTTCTTCCGTAAAACAGTGCGACGCCACGAGTTGTTTTGGGTCCAAGAGCAGTCTGGAAAGAGAGAGTCCAATTGAAAGTTCTGTTTCTGGTTCAGAAGGAGCAGCGAGCGATCCTTGACCGACTGTATGACGGGATCGCCGAGCATTGCGAGTGCGACAAGCGTGAATTGACCAGTGCAGAGCAGGACGACTTGCGTGGCTACTTTCGCAGGCATGTCGATGTGACCCTTTATGACCGGATCGTGTTTTTCCTGCGCTTCAAAAAAGAAATCAGACAGGTGAGGTTCATACAAACCCTGCCCAATCTGGTTATTCTTGAACACGATGCGTACCAGAATTACATCCCGTGCAAATACACCGGGAAATTCAGTGCCCATTACCGCAAGTTGCCGTGGGTACGGGTGATCAGCTCGGGTTTCATGGTCAGCCAGCGCTTGCGTGATGAAGGTTTTGACGCGCACTTCGTGCCCAAGGGCTACGATCAGGCGCTGTTGCAAAACCGTCAACGTGAGCGTGATATCGAGCTGGGTTTCGTTGGCAGTCTCAATAGCGTGGCGTATGCCGGTCGCAAGGCCATGCTCGAGTCGGTGGCCGATGTCGAAAACTTGCTGATCACTCGCACCGGGTCGGGTGAGGAGTACTGCGAGACGTTGAGCCGGATCCGTTATTTCGTGAGTGCCGATGTCGGCATGGGCGAATACATGATCAAGAATTTCGAGGCCATGGCCTGTGGTTGCGTGCTGTTTGCTTACGATCAAGGGGAAGCAGAGAATCGCGCGCTAGGTTTTGTTGATATGCAGAATATTGTGCTCTATCGGACACGCGACGAACTCAGAGAGAAACTCGCCGTGTTGCGCGCGTCCTCGCAGCTGGCCGAGGCCATTTCGTTGGCCGGTCAGGCTCTGGTAGAGCAGCGCTATACCTTCCGGGCGGTGGGGCATGCGATTGTCGATGCCATGCGTGCGCCGTTGCGCGAGCGGGTGCCGCTGAGCTGGAAAGAGAAACTACGCTTGTCGTTGGGGCTGTGAAGCCGGGCGATTAAACAATAAATGGTGCGGTGTAAATAAATGCTGTTCAGCGATACTAGCGACATTTCGATCGTCATCACCAGTTGCGGCCGCTTCGATCTGTTGAAGCGGACTCTGGAGACACTTGACCGGTTCAACACGGCCCCCATCCGTAAAGTGTTCATTACCGAGGACTCCGGCGACAGTGCCGTAGAGGCCTGTATTCCGGAGCACTGGAGGGCGCACACCCAGTTCTTCATCAACAATCCGCGTCTGGGTCAGTTGCGATCCATCGATGCCGCCTATTCTCAGGTGCAGACGTCATGGATCTTCCATTGCGAAGACGACTGGGATTTTTATCGCGAAGGGTTTATCGAAGATTCCCAACGACTGTTGGAGGAAGATCCACAGGCGCTGCAGGTGTGGTTGCGCAGCTTCAATCATGACCTGATGGTTCACAGTCCTTATGTGTTCCTGGGCGAACGAAAAATCAGCCATGGCGTTCCTTTCTACATGCTGGGCTCGCACAAGGCGGACTGGCAGGGTTTTTCCTTTAACCCAGGGCTACGCCGTCGCGCGGATTACCTGTTGCATGCACCGTATTCCGGGTTATCCGGAGAGAAAGACTTGTCGCGTCTGTATGCCGGGGAAAACCGTTATGCGTTGATTCTGGAAAACGACGCGGTATTGCACACCGGCTTCGGTGAACATGTGGTGGTTCCACAGGAGCGTGCGAACAAATTGAAGCGCAAACGTCTCGATCGGCTCAAGCTGATGGCAGCCCTTATTATCGGTTTGGCAACAGGTTGGGTGCTCCATGGGATTTAGCGGCGCGAAGCCTGGAAAGATCACCGTCACGTCTTATTTTGGAACGATGCTCTGTCTGTTTCTGCTGAGCTTCATAGTGGGCTGGTCGTCGAAGTGGACCAACAACCTGTTTTACGGACTGATGGTATTGCCGGGCCTGTTTTTCCTGATCAAGGAACGCGGTAACGGCTTGCTCAAGCAGCCGTTGATGTGGGGCTGGCTGGCATTTCTTCTGTGGTTTGTGGTGCCTGCGGCGATTGCCGGACACTTGCAGTTCTACAAGCACATTTTCTATGTGCTGATGTTCGTCATGGTGCTCGGCGCATTCACCGAACCTCGCTTTTTCCGCAGCCCCCTGTTTGTTCGTGCGCAGTTCTGGATCCTGGCGGTGTACATTTTCGCCTGGGCGGTCTACAGCTGGGCAACTGGTGAGTATGCCGTCGGTAGTCGGGTGGCATTGCTTCCTGCACGTTTGCAGAACGTCATATATGCCGGTATCTGGCTGTTGTGCGCGTTGGCGCTGGCATTGCCATTCTGGCTCAGGGAACGCAAGTTCGTCGAAGCTGGCTTGGCCGTCGCTTTTTCGTTATTCGCGGTAGTCTACATTCTGCAGGCACGCACGGCGTTGGTAGGGGCCGTGTTCCTGGCGGGAATCTGGGTGCTTTATGGGATCTATCACAAGCCGCGGCAAGTTGGCGGCGGCGTCGCGATTAGTCTGGTGCTCATGGGGCTGTTGTTCCTGGCGGTGCATAACGACGCCTGGTACCAGGCATTGTGGACGCGCGGCGATTCGTACCGCATCGAGATTTTCGAAGTCATGGTTGGCGAATGGCACCGTTGCGGCTGGGTACTGGGTTGCGGCATCGACTTCCACACCACTCAGGTGCTCGACGGCTGGATGCCGATCCAGCATCCGCACAATATTTTCGTCTCGCTGGGGCTTTACAGCGGCGCCGTCGCACTGGTGTTGTTCATCGCTGTGATGGCGGCCTCGCTTTGGCAGGCCTGGCGTATGCGTGATGAGTGGGGCGTGTATCTGGCGTGTGCGCTAGTGATGTTGAATTTCGACGGCGGCTTGTTGATCGGTAATCCAGACGAACTATGGCCATTGGTGCTGTTGCCGGCGGGGATGATCCTTTCTCGGGCATTGCAAGCGCAGCGCCAGGCACTAGTGTAATACCTGACCTTCGTCCCATCCCCAGGGACGAAGGTGTCTGGATCATTTTTGCAGAGCGATGCTCAGTTCCTCCGGGGAGCAGGTGCTCTGCGTCTGGCCATAATTCTTCATGAAGACTTCGCCGCGACCGTCGAGCAACCATAGGCGGTCTTGCGGGTATCTCACCATGTGCTTGAAGTTGCGCAGCCGTAGGCTCTTGCGCAGCGGACGGCGATAAACCCGCATGTCTGCAATATCGATCAGGCCCAGCTGATGCTCGGGCGTGAGCACGATATTGCCCAGGTGCGCTGAACGGAAGTAGATCCCGCGCTCATGCAAGGTGGCCATGAAGGCCCCCAGCTGACCGCGCAGTGGGTCGGCATCGTCCTGGGCATCCAGAAGTTGGCGCAGGGTCCGACCCGGTAACGGGTCGTAATGCACGGCATCGCGCTCGATGCTGGGGATGCGGTAGACCTGACGTATCGACGGGCAGGGAATCTGCCGCTCATGCAGTGCGTCGCAGTTGTCGGCAAAGCGTTTGGCGTAGGGGTACCAGGCAGCCGATGTCAGCAGGCGCTTGCGGCGAAACAGCTTGAGGATCGAGCCGTCCGTCAACCGCAGAACCTTGTCCCCGGAGCCATCGGCTTCAAGGACTTGTGCTCCCTCGCGCAGGGCGAGGTATCGGGGGTGGTCAAGCACTTGCATCAATACTCCAGGTTTCGACGCCGTGAGGCATGGATAGCCGGTCATGTTACCGCAGCTCAGTGACTAAAATGGCCTGTGTTACACTCGCGGGCTCTTTTCTCATACAACGGGTTCTCATGACTAGCCCTGATTCGCCTGCGCCGTCGAGCTTGAAAATTTACCTGCGCCTGCTGTCGTATGTGCGCCCGTACTGGGGCATGTTCGCCATCAGTATCGTCGGCTTCGTGATCTTTGCTTCGACGCAGCCCATGCTGGCCGGGATTCTCAAGTATTTCGTCGACGGCTTGAGCAACCCGGAAGCGGTGCTCTTTCCTAATGTGCCTTATCTGAAGGACTTGCAGCTACTGATGGCCGTGCCGTTGCTGATTATTCTGATCGCAGCGTGGCAAGGCCTGGGCTCGTTTCTTGGCAACTACTATCTGGCGAAGGTTTCGCTGGGGTTGGTGCACGACTTGCGCGTCGAGCTGTTCAACAAGTTGCTGGTACTGCCTAACCGTTATTTCGACACCCATAACTCCGGGCATCTGATTTCACGCATCACCTTCAACGTGACCATGGTTACCGGCGCCGCCACCGACGCTATCAAGGTGGTGATCCGCGAAGGCCTGACTGTGGTGTTTCTGTTTGCCTACCTGTTGTGGATGAACTGGAAACTGACCCTGGTCATGCTGGCGATCTTGCCGCTCATCGCGATCATGGTCGGCAGCACCAGCAAGAAATTCCGCAAGCAGAGCAAGAAGATCCAGGTGGCCATGGGCGACGTGACCCACGTTGCGTCCGAGACCATCCAGGGGTATCGCGTTGTGCGCAGCTTCGGTGGCGAGAGCTATGAAGAGCGCCGCTTTGCCGAAGCCAGCCAGGGCAACACGGACAAGCAATTGCGCATGACCAAGACCGGCGCAGTCTACACGCCGATGCTGCAGTTGGTGATCTACAGCGCCATGGCCGCGCTGATGTTCCTGGTGCTGTTCCTGCGCGGTGATGCGACCGCCGGTGACTTGGTGGCATACATTACCGCCGCAGGCTTGTTACCCAAGCCGATTCGGCAGCTATCGGAAGTCAGCTCGACGATCCAGAAAGGCGTCGCCGGGGCCGAAAGCATTTTCGAGCAACTGGATGTCGAGCCGGAGCTGGACAAGGGTACAGTCGAGAAAGATCGGATCAACGGTCATCTGGAGGTGCGCAACCTGAGCTTCACCTATCCGGGAGCCGACCGTGAAGTACTGAAAAACATCAGTTTCACCGCGGCACCGGGGCAAATGATCGCACTGGTGGGGCGTTCCGGCAGCGGCAAGTCGACCCTGGCCAGCCTGATTCCACGCTTCTATCACCACGAAACCGGCGAGATCCTGCTCGATGGCGTTGAAATCGAAGACTATCGCCTGCGCAATCTGCGTCGTCATGTTGCCCAGGTGACGCAACACGTCACGCTGTTCAATGACACGGTTGCCAACAACATCGCCTACGGTGATCTGGCCGGCGCGCCGCGTGCGGATATCGAGAAAGCTGCCCAAGACGCCTACGCCATGGATTTCATCGCCCAGCTGCCGCAGGGGCTGGACACCGATGTCGGCGAGAACGGTGTGCTCCTCTCCGGCGGTCAGCGACAGCGTCTGGCGATCGCCCGCGCCTTGCTGAAAAACGCGCCACTGTTGATTCTCGATGAAGCGACGTCGGCACTGGATACGGAGTCTGAACGGCACATTCAAGGCGCGCTGGATCGAGTCATGAAAGGTCGCACGACGCTGGTCATCGCTCACCGGTTGTCGACCATTGAGAAGGCTGACCTGATTCTGGTCATGGATCAGGGCCGGATCGTCGAGCGCGGCACCCATGCCGAGCTTCTGGCACAGAACGGCTACTACGCCCGCCTGAACGCCATGGGCCTCGATGCCCCGGCTGAAGACATCGCCTGACTCGATGCAAGGGTGAGCCCTGCTCACCCTTGCGTTCACCTGCGTGCAACGCGTCCGGTGGATTGTATCCAGACTTTTACGCTTGTTGACCAAACCGGAATAAATCTCGGCAACGCGCTTGTTAAGGTTCCTGAACGAACTTTGACTTCAAGCGATGGGGCAACCCTTTCGCGCGGGTACTGCCATGCTGCAACGCTATCTCTGGAAGCTCTTGCCCAAGTCGCAACGGGCTTTTCTGCTGGGGCGCCTGTCGGTCGTGGACCGTCAGGTGGTCAACAAATCCATGTCGGCCAATCTGGGGTTTCCTCAGGCCTTCGAACAGCATTCCTGTCTATTCATTCATGTCCCCAAATGTGCCGGGAGCAGTGTGTGTGCAGCGCTGTTCGATGGCTGGAGCCCTGGGCACTTGCCGTTGTATTGGTACGAGCAGCAATTCCCCGAACAGTTTGCCACCAGTTTTAAGTTCGCCTTCGTTCGTGATCCGCTGGAAAGGGCTTACTCGGCTTATGCCTTTTTGCGCGGCAACGAGTTGGGTCGGCGCGACCAGGCGGCGCAGCAGCTGGTCAGCCACTACCGCGACTTCGATGATTTCGTCGCTCGCTGGCTGCATTCGGAGACGATCAGCCGACAAATACATTTTGCCGCGCAAACGGATTTTCTGACCGACTCTCTGGGGCATCTGGCCCCGGATTTCATCGGCTACCAGGAACATCTGGAGCGAGATTTTCGCCTGGTCTGCGAACAGTTAGGCCACTCGGTGGTGTTACCTCACCTCAACGGCTCGCAACAGCGGCGTCCGATGCTTGCCCGCGATTTCTGCTCGGTGCGTACCCGTCGGCTGGTGCGACGGGCGTACCAGCGCGATTACGAAATGCTCGGTTATGAATGAGACCCTGTCGATGCCTGTTCCGGAGATCAGGCCTTACGATTTATCGCTGTCGAACCACGACCGCGCGGTTATCAAATCCCAGCACCCGCGCTGCCTCTGGCTGACGGGCCTTTCAGGCGCGGGCAAGTCGACCCTGGCCAATGCGCTGGAGCTGCAACTGAATCGGCATGGGCTGCACACGTTTCTGCTTGATGGTGACAACTTGCGCAATGGCCTGTGCCGCGATCTTGGGATGAGTGCCAAGTGTCGCCGGGAAAACATTCGACGCATGGCCGAGGTGGCGCGGCTGATGGTCGACGCGGGTTTGATTGTGATTGTCGCTGCGATCTCGCCGTTTCGCGCCGAGCGAGACGCTGCCCGTCGGTTGTTTGCTGAGGGTGATTTCATTGAGGTGTATGTGAGCACGCCGTTCGCGGTATGCGCGCAACGCGACCCCAAAGGCTTGTATCAAGCTGCCCGGCAAGGGCGGATCAAGGACTTTACGGGTATCGACAGCCCTTATGAGGCGCCGCTGACGGCGGAGTGCGAGATCGATACCCAGGTGCTGCAACTTGAAGATGCTTGCCGTCGTTTATCACAATTTCTGCTCAATAAATGATCAGAAACCCCCGCTGATTCATCAGGTTGCAGCCGTCCAGCAAGCCAGCGCCAACCCTGTGTTAATATCGCGCCCCTGTTCATTTTGTATGTGGGTTGCTCCATGAAGTTGTCCATGCCGCGATTCAATCAAGCCCCTGTCTTGGTGGTCGGCGATGTCATGCTCGACCGTTACTGGCATGGTGGTACCTCACGGATCTCCCCTGAGGCGCCGGTACCGGTCGTCAAGGTCGATCACATCGAGGACCGCCCGGGCGGTGCCGCCAACGTTGCCTTGAACATTGCCGCGCTCGGTGCGCCGGCCTCGCTGGTCGGTGTGACCGGCGACGACGAAGCCGCCGACAGCCTGGTCAATAGCCTCAAGGGCGCCGGCGTGCGAGCGTTGTTCCAGCGCATTGCGCACCAGCCGACCATCGTCAAGCTGCGGGTCATGAGCCGTCACCAGCAATTGCTGCGTATCGACTTCGAAGAATCCTTCGCAACCGACGCCCTGGCGCTGGGCGAGCAAGTCGACGAATTGCTCGAAGGCATCAAGGTGCTGGTGCTGTCCGACTATGGCAAAGGTGCGCTGAAAAACCATCAGGTACTGATCCAGGCCGCCCGTGCCCGGGGCATTCCGGTACTGGCTGATCCCAAGGGCAAGGATTTCTCGATCTACCGCGGTGCGAGCCTGATCACCCCGAACCTCAGCGAGTTTGAAACCATTGTTGGCGGTTGTGCCGATGAGCACGATCTGGTGAGCAAGGGCGCGCAACTGATGCACGACCTCGACCTCGGTGCGTTGCTGGTAACCCGTGGCGAGCACGGCATGACCTTGCTGCGCCCGGATCATCCACCTCTGCACTTGCCGGCCCGTGCCCGTGAAGTGTTCGACGTGACTGGCGCCGGCGACACGGTGATTTCTACCCTGGCGGCGGCGATCGCCGCTGGCGAAGAGCTGCCTCATGCGGTGGCCCTGGCTAATCTGGCGGCGGGCATCGTGGTTGGCAAGCTCGGTACTGCTGCCATCAGCGCACCGGAACTGCGTCGCGCGATTCAGCGTGAGGAAGGCTCCGAGCGCGGTGTGCTGGGCCTCGAGCAGTTGCTGCTGGCGGTCGATGACGCGCGAGCACACAAGGAGAAGATCGTGTTCACCAACGGTTGCTTCGACATCCTGCATGCCGGCCACGTGACTTACCTCGAACAGGCGCGCGCCCAGGGTGATCGCCTGATCGTGGCGGTCAATGACGATGCGTCGGTGAGCCGCTTGAAAGGGCCCGGTCGGCCGATCAACAGCGTCGACCGTCGCATGGCGGTACTGGCAGGTTTAGGCGCCGTGGATTGGGTGATCAGCTTCTCTGAAGGCACTCCCGAAAACCTGCTGCGTGCGGTCAAGCCGGATGTACTGGTCAAGGGCGGTGATTACGGGATCGACCAAGTGGTTGGCGCGGACATCGTCAGCGCTTACGGCGGGACCGTGAAAGTGCTGGGGCTGGTGGAAAACAGCTCAACCACGGCGATTGTCGAGAAGAT
>Ga0075432_10000600_pt1 | contig 10901 bp, 9 predicted proteins | sample RhiMethybrSRZTD1_FD_72781 | JGI IMG/M metagenome (GOLD analysis project Ga0075432, IMG submission 72781) | Populus rhizosphere microbial communities from Tennessee, USA - Rhizosphere MetaG P. TD hybrid SRZTD1 | ecosystem: Host-associated > Plants > Roots > Rhizosphere > Soil | place: USA... | reverse complement strand
TGCAATTTGCTCCAGCTGACTGATCAGCGCTTGTTGCTCGGGGGTCGTTTTCTTCATAGTGAAGATATCCAGCAAAAGTAGAAGGTTTCAATGAGAGGACGATAACAGCCTATGAACGGCGTTTTTCAGTGCCTTTCGTTTTGAATGATTCACTCAAGAAAGAAGCAAGAGCCTGTATTTTACGGGATCTGTTTTTTCTGGTCGGGATCAGCAACAGAATCGGAGCGGTCTCGAATTCCCAGTCCGCCAGCACACGGATCAGGGTTCCCTGGGCAATCGAGTCAGCCACATCCCATTGCGAACGCAGAACCAAACCAAGATCCTGTTCGGCCCATCTGCGCGCCACTCCACCATCATTGCTGACCATGCTCGGAAAGATTCGCAGAGACTTGCTCTCGTTGTCCCTGCGCAGGTGCCAGTACGTCGCGTGTTCGTCATTCTCACGAATACAAATACACCGATGAGCCGCCAGGTCCTCAGGCTCTATCGGGGCTCCATTCTCTTTCAGATAGGACGGGCTGGCACACAACCATCGTTCATTGGATGCCAACACTTGAGCAGTCCATGAGCTGTCGCTGATTGAGCCAATGTGGATTACCGCATCGCAATTGCTCCGATCTGGCCAAGGGGTTTCTCGCAGGTCGAGCTCGATTCTTAGTTTAGGGTGGAGCTTTGCAAACCTTGCCAGCAAGGGGGCTAATCGCAATCGCCCAAAGCCAAACGGTGCAGATAGGCGGATCACTCCCTGAAGGCGCTCGTCGTCTGCCACCATTGAATCCGACAGCTCCTCCAACGCCTGCAGCAACCGTCGGCCTTCCTCGGCCATGCGTTCTCCATCTTCGGTCAACGCCAAGCGTCTGGAGTCTCGGCTGGCGAGCTTCATGCCCAACTCCGCTTCGAGCTTTCGCAGTCTCATCGAGAGGGCTGCAGTGGTGACTCTTAGCTTGCGAGCGGCCTCGCTCAATGAGCCGGAAACAGAAATTGCCGTAACCAGTTCGAGATCGGAGAACGTAATCATTAAATAGTTCTTAACGTTTGTTTAAGTGAACGTTAACCAAAAATATACCGTACTGCGTAGAGTTGCAAACACACAGACACCCGCGAGACCTAGCTAATGACTTCCTCCATTGATTCCCTTGATACCCCCGTAGCCGTGGTGGATGTAAGCCGCATGCAGCAAAACATCCAACGCATGCAGAACCAGGCAAATCGTCTGGGTGTAAGGCTACGGCCGCATGTGAAAACTACCAAATGCGAGCCGGTGGTAGCAGCTCAGGTGAAGGCTGGAGCCCAAGGCATAACGGTTTCCACACTCAAGGAAGCTCAGGCCTTTTTTGCCCAAGGCATCACCGACATTCTCTACGCCGTAGCCATGGCCCCCACCAAGCTCAATCAAGCGCTGGAACTACGCCGCGCTGGTTGTTCCCTGACGATTGTCACTGACAGCATTACAGGCGCGAGAGCAATCACCAACTTTTGCCGCGCCCATGGCGAGCAGTTTGAAGTTTTCATCGAGATCGACAGTGACCATCACCGCTCAGGTGTTCGTAGTGACGATCCTGTGCTGATCGAGATCGCCAGAATCCTTCACGTAGGTGGCGCTGTACTCAAAGGTGTGATGACTCACGCTGGCGAAAGCTACAAGCTGAGCACTCTTGAGGCGCTGCAGGAAATCGCTGAGCTGGAGCGTTCAGAATGTGTGAAGGCTGCTGAGGTCATTCGGTCTGCGGGCTTGCCGTGCCAAGAAGTAAGTGTCGGTTCGACTCCTACTGCATTGTCTGCCGTTCACCTAGATGGCGTCACCGAGCTCCGTGCCGGCGTGTACGTTTTCTTCGATCTGGTCATGCACAATGTTGGCGTATGCCAGCTGGACGAACTCGCCTTGAGCGTCCTCACCACCGTGATTGGCCATCAGCCAGAGAAGGGCTGGATCATCACCGATTCCGGTTGGATGGCGATGAGTCGTGACCGAGGCACACAGTCCCAACAATGCGATTTCGGCTATGGCCTGGTATGCGATGCAGAGGGCAAGCTGATCGACGGGCTTCAGTTGCGTTCAGCCAACCAGGAGCACGGTGTGGCGTCTTTTGAGGTAGGCCAAAAGGTAGACATCGAGCAGCGGTTTCCTATTGGAACCCGACTGCGTATTCTGCCCAACCATGCCTGCGCCACGGGTGCTCAATACCAAGCCTACGAGGCTTTAGAGGAAAATGGAGAGATCAGCCACTGGTCTCGCCTAAACGGATGGTGAGGAACACTTCCCCCCGAATGGATGCCGCTTCGAGCCGAACTATTGGCTCGTAAGTCGTGAAAGGAAGCAATGACCGTTTGGTGCCACGCATGCCAAACGGTCAACCTCAATCCGAGCGCTCCCGCTCAATATCCGGCTTCATTAACCTTTCCTGGTCGTTCGCTCTTACGCAATGTATCAGTCACTCTGTGAGCTCACTGAGCTATGACAACTGAAAATGGCCGCTTGTGACCGATATCCGCCGCCCGTGAAAGGCAGCTTGGGTTGTGGATTCAACCGGCAACATCCGGGAGGTAATGGACCAGCTTGATCACACCGCCGTAGTGATGACTGAGCAATACATCCGCAACCGCAAAGGGAAGAAGGTGACGTCTGCAAAATAGGAATTGCGGCAAGAAAAAACTAAGGGCCTGCATGAGGTATCTCATGCAAGCCCTTGATATTCATGGTGCCCGAAGCCGGAATCGAACCGGCACGCCCTTACGAGCGGGGGATTTTAAGTCCTGAATTTCTCCATTAAAAATCAGATAGTTAAGTGAATTCTTGCTACTTAAATCCGAATTTCGGAGTCCGTTTTCGCACCAGATATCCAAGGCCCCCGAGGTGGATTGCGGAGTAAAAAAATGCCTGTTCGACAGCTGCTTACGCTTGCTCCTGTTGAAGGTCTGCAATGAGGCTGGTAACTTTTTTCGTCTCCGACGCATGGTGCGCCAATGCATCTGCAGACGGGCTGTCAGCCTTTTTCCTCGGCAATCTCAGCTTCCTGTTGTTCAGCTTTCCGTACTCGGTATCAAGAAGGTGGGCGACCAAGTGAATGTTGCCCTCCTCTATCCAAAGGTGGCCAAGATCAAACAAGGTATGGATATCGGCCCGCAGCAGCAGTCCGTTATCAACCCTGTTGGTGTGTTCACCTCTGTACGGGACAATGTGAGCCGCCTCCAGGACATCGAGAGCGGTGCATCCGGTAACGGCGCAGGTACCTTCATAAGCTTCGATCAATGCCCTGCGAAAAGCTCCCTGACCACGCCGAAGTACGATCGCTCTGCTGATTCGGGCGCGAGCATCAGGCTCATTGATAAAATCAAAGTCACCTTCGTTTTCAACAATTTTTTCGGCGTTTTCTAATTCTTTTTGCAATACGTTCCCGGAAAAAGAACGTGTGCGCATTTTGCTTTTGGTCGTAACAGAATCATTCCGATATAGCTCCCATATCCCATGGGTCGTCGGTTCATAGCGTTCGTACATGAGCGCACCGCCCGCCTTCAAACGTCTTTTGTAAACCAGATCATACCGATGACCTCTATCAGTTCGGCGTGCCGGTTCGTACCTCTGGTGGTGTCCTCGGGCGGAGTCGTTCACGGTGATCAAGCGCAAGTCAGGATCCAGGTTGGACAGCTTAAATTCCGGATTGGAAACACGGAGTTGCTGAAGCAGTTCGCGTCTAGAGGCAGGCTTGTTCAACTGACATAGGGCATGGAAAACTATTTGCCAGCCCGGAACTCTAGGAGCAGCGTCACTCGGTGAAACGACACGTACGGCCGCAACAGTACTCTCAGCATTCACTCCTGCCTGAGAGTATTGAATCTGAACTGACTTAAGCTTCCGGAGCGCCCTCTGACCATCCACTGAAACCAGATAGATCAAATAATCATCAGTTTGAAGAAGCCTGGCGGCTTCATCCAAATCCGAAGCGTAGACTTTGTTGACGGCCTTATTGGTGGGGGCATTTGTCGGAGAAACGCGCTTTTTTCGATTAAGTACGTAGCGCCCTGATGCATCGGCTTTAGCGATAAAAAGTTTTCCTAACGCACCTTTTCTGGTGCCTACAGCGCTGATTTGGATGACCGTTTTACTCACAATCCTTTTCCTTCCGATTGCCCTGGAGCGGTTGAGTACAGTGCTGCAGCGAAGGTAGCTTGGCGGCTCACTAACGTCTAGCACACCACGACTGGTCTACCGGCAACCGAGTTTGAACATAACAGCCGAGCTGCAGAGAATCGTGGAACCTCCAAGCGTGAGGAATGTTAAAGCACCCGATCACGCTTTTCGAAAAATCAAGCCTCGGTTTGTAAGGGATTCGCGGTGATAGCTAGCGCGAAAATGTACCCATGGATTTGCGCGGCAACGAAAATCGACTCGACTTCTAGGACCTGATGCGTTTTTCGGGTGAGCCATCGGAAAAGAGTAATTTAGGTAATGTGAGCGCGACGATTGGCTGCAGGCCTTTGTTTTCAAGGTTTTCAAGCGAAACTGGAAAGGTAATATTTAAGTAATTTTTAGGTAATGAAATTACTCTTCTTTAAGGTAATCGCTCTTGATCATCCGCATCTTATAAATCAATAGGTTACGTAAAAATTACCTTATGCATTACTCAAAATTACCTTTCCAAGTAATTCGCGAAACCCAGCCAGAACGGGGCTCTCAGCCCAATGAATGCCCCCAATTACCAAAATTACCTTTTCCCGATGGCGCTCCTGAAAAAGTCGCCCGTCCGACGTTCCAGGTTATCTGCCCTACTACCCTGCCACGCAGGGTTTCGCAGGGTTCAGCGCTTCCCAAAACGCCAACTGAGCGCCCAGCCTGATTAACATCAAGCAGAGCGCAGAAGCGCAGAAAAAACGACCTATTTAGCCTGCAGGCGAGGTGGGGGGACGACGGCGCGCGCCAGGTGATACCACCCCCTGCTCGACGGAGAGCACACCACCCTGGTGCATCAATCGAGAGTCTGAATGCTGCGCCCCCGTCATGCCGTGCCTAACAAGGGCCGAGTAGCTGGCGTGGGCGCGCTGACACTAGGCGCGCAGTAGCGCAATTAAACCGACGGCAGCGAGACACGCGCCTTGGGCTAGCACATGCATATGTACATCTTCATGGGTCGGTCGCTACCAAGCGCATGCGTTTGCAGGGGACAGCTGTCGACATCGACCCTTGCCGCTGAGCCGCAACGCCCTAGCGCGTAAGCAGTTACACTGCCGTTTTTGGGAAATGGCCACACACCAGTGACTACACTGCTTTTGTTACCAATCTAGCGAGGTGTTTATGGACCTGTACGTAGCAATTGGGATTGATGAAGGCAGCTATGCGGGCGACTTGATGAAACTGGACTTGCCAGCGCTGCTCGCGAAAGCGCTCGCTGAGAAGTTGGCGGGCGAGATTGAAGTCCCGGCAGCCGGTTTGCTTAAGGTGGAGGCGGTGACGGCTGTATACAACAACTGGCCGCCCAAACTCTAAAAGCCTCATAAATATTGAAGCGAGTTTAAAACAAAGCAAGGATCGCGATGAAAAACTTAAGAAATTACGACCCCATATGGATGGGAGTACTGACAGGATTGGCAGCTCTAATTCTGTGGTATTTTTCGAGCCTTGCGATCGACAAAGCAATCACTCCCGTGACAGATAAAATCTGGCCTTTTTTTTCAGCAGGTTTTGGCGCTTTCTTCGGTTCTTACTTCGCCTTTATGTTTAGAAAACATGAAGAAAAACAGACAAAACTGAGCAAGAGAAAAAGTGCTTTTGACGCCTGTCTTTTCACATTGATCAGACAATATAACGCAATGTTTCAAATAAAAAACATCTATGACCAACACCCCAGCATTCTTGATCGAGCATTCTCAATGCCAGCCTTTAAATTCCCCGACTACAAAGATGCTCGAATTGATTTTGAAAGCCTAAATTTTTTAACTGAACTTGATGAAATCAGCAACCTTGTAGCACTAACTATCGAGCAAGAACGCTTTGAGGCTACGATACAGAGCACAGAAATAAGAAGTAAGTTTCACTTAGAAAAACTACAGCCCGTCCTTGAAAAAAACGATATTAACGGCCGCAATCTACCGCTAGAGGAAATCGAGCGTCTACTTGGTCCGCTAATTTTTCACACTGCAATAAACTCCGTCATTGGAGGTTATGACCTTCTTTGCAAAAATCTAGCTTCAAACCATGAATTGCATCAAGAAATCTGGAATGTAGCAAAAAGGAATTTTCCTGATAAAACATTCTTGCCACCATCCCCAATCTTGCCATCCGGTAGCAAAGCGGGGCAGGCTATTCAATAAACGAGAGCGACAAAATGAGCGCTAACGATCGAAAACCCGCGGTTTTAGTAATTACAAACTGGGCGCTCCTCCTGGGAGGGCTATTTTGCATCGGTGCAGGCTGTTACAACCTTATAAGTGGTAATGCAGGACTCGCAGGAACTGGGCTTGGATCGGGGATAGTGTTTTTATTTGGAGCGACGATTGAACGCTTCGAATCTCTAAAAGGGATGAGCCTAGAAGTAAAGACTCGAAAAATAGATGAAAAACTCATGGAAGCCAACAAGATTATAAAAGATCTGAAACAGTTAGCTGAAGTAACCAGTCACACACTATCAGTCCTTGCTGCAAAAGTCGGTAGATGGTCGAGCCCAATGAGTTTCGAGGAGAGTAATAACTTAGCAAAAAAAATCCGAGAAATCCTTACCAGCCTAGGATGTAGTGAGCAGGATATTAAAAGCGCATTACAGCCCTGGGTGGAAATCACCTTACTCGAACTAACTGTAAAGCTTACTAAGCCCATTCAGACTGAGCTTCAAGAGCTACTGAAATCCACTCAAAAAGAGCTGCATAATTTCCATCAGCCGATAGACCCGACAGACAGCAACTATCTAATTCTTATAGAAAATGCAAACCAATTATCGAATCACAAAGTCGACTTCGAGACGCTCTCAATTGAAAATCTAAAAACCATGTTATCAAGATACGGATCTGACGCTCCATTGCTTAGCAAAGAAAGGAAAGCTACCTATTTAGCGGAACTGGAATCATGGTTTCCGGAGATTGACCACCTGATCATGAACAGCTCAATCAAATCTTATGAGCGATGGAGCCTAGCTCTCAAACGAGAAGGCTAACAGGTTTTATAGACTACATCTCGGTTTAAAAAGGTTTGAAACGCACCGCCTCTTCGCCTAGCCATTCGTTAACCTGTAGAAGGCGCGCCTGGATCGGCTCGAGCTCATTCATCGACCAGATCTGCGCCGCCTCCTTTATCGATCCAAAACCACCGGCGTTCTGAGGCACGATACCGATTAGCTGTGGCGGAATCCGCAAACTGGCCAATACGTCATCCCGCGTCTGATTCTTGATCGAGTTGAATTCATCCTTGGCCGCCACCTCGCTGACCGGTATCAGCTGAATGCCATCCTTCTTACCTGTGGGCGAATACACGAACAGGTTCCGGAAATTGCCTGGTCCCTTGGAGTCCTTGAGTGCCTTGCGCAGCGCATTGATGTCCGCCTCGGTCTGCGCCGCGTCCGTCATGTATAGGATGAAGCCCGCGTGACTGCCGTTCTCGTAATACTTGCGCCGGAACAGCGTGGCTGACTCGTTGAGCAACGCCGACTGCAGGGCGCTAACCCACTCTGGCAGGCCATAAATCTCCTGGTGCAGATCCGTCTCCCGTAAGTGGAAAATAGTACCTGGTTCGAACGTATGCTCATCCTTCCAGCCACGAACTTGGTAGTACTGCCCACCCGGTCCGACGCGCATGTACTTAGCAAGCGAAGGTACTAGTTGCCTGGTGTTTCCTAACACCGAGCGCCGCGCCTCGAGGTAGCCATTGCCTAGGCAAAGGAAGTCCAGTGCAAATTGTTCGAAAGTCGCACGGGAAAGTAGCGGATTCGGAATAAACGTCTTGCTCAATAGATTGCGCTTGAACATCAACCCCGAATGCAGATGTACACTCGCCCCTACGCAACGAGCCAAGCCATCAAGCGATAGCGGCGGTTCATACCACCGTCCGTTGAACCAGCACTCCAGGTAATCAAACACCTCCCTGCCGCCCAACACCGGCGACGGCTCGCCAAAACTGAACACTTGCGTGCCCTGGCTGATGGGTGACGTGGGGATGGTGGCGGGCAACAGCGTCTGGTTGGCCAGTTGTTCAGTCATCAATAAATCTCCATCCGCCCGGTATTGGCAGCCGTCTGCCCCTCAAGCGGTTCGTTATGCAATGCATGAAAGAGCGCCCACGCCAGATCTGCGTGGCCGGTGTTGTCGTTGCGCCCGGCGGTGTAGGTGTACTGCCGCCCGCCGGCAGTGACGGTTTTGCGGATGGCCATCAGAGACTGCGCCATGTCAGTCCATCCAGCATCGAACTCCAGCCGCCCCCTGTGGATAACGTCGTACGCCTTGAGCACCAGACGAGTTTTGACTTCGGGCGAATAGCTGAAGGTGGTCACCGCCGGAAAGAACTGGCGCACCAGCTGTGCCACGCCGCTGCCCAGCCCGGTGACGTCAATGCCGATGTAGGTCACCCAGTAGCGATCGCAGACGCTCTTGATAAACGCGGCCTGAGCGGCAAAGTCCATTCCGCGAAACTGGTGCCGTTCCAGAATGCGGAACTTGCCGCCCGGCACCAACGGGGGCGCGACCACCACCAGCCCCGAGCAGTCGCCGGTCTCGGCCGGGTCATAGCCGATCCACACCTGCCGGTCGCCGAACGGCCTCATGGCAAAAGGTTTGTAGTCCTCGGCCCACTCAACCCAGCTGTCCACCATGCATGACTGCAACAGCGTCAGCGGGAAAATGCTCGCCCCGTCATCGACAAACTCACACATCAACAGGTTGGCAAAAGCTTCGGGGCTGTACTCACGGCGCAGCTCCTCGATGTCGAACAGGTCGCACCCGCCCTGCTCCGCATCCAGGATCGTGACGATCTGCCGCCACAACCGATCCTCGCAGAACCGCCCCTGCTGGAGCGCACCGTGGGAAACGTCCACCTTCGTGTGCTGCGCCGCCGGCTTACCCTTGTTGAAACGCTCACCCGTCCAGAAGGTGTACGCCTCATGGGCCATGCTCGACGGCGTCGAAAAGTAGGTCTTGCGCCACTTCTTGTGCATCGCCATGCCCGAGGCGACCTTGTTCAGCTCCTCGAACTTGAACGTCCAGAAAAACTCGTCGAAGTAGAAATTGCCATGGTAGCCCTGGGCAGTCCGGGCATTGGTACCGAGGAAAAACAGTTCAGCGCCGTTGGGCAACACAATGGGGTCACCGGTCAGCTCAACGCCGATCACCTCACGGGCAAACGCCTGAATGTAACCACGGAACAGATACGCCTGGTTCTTCGACGCAGAGAGGAAAATCTGATTACGCCCGGTATCCAGGGCATCGATAAACGCCTCACGGGCGAAATAGTAAGTCGCCCCGATCTGCCGGCTCTTGAGGATGACTCGAGTGCGCTGATTGCCAGCCCGGTACCAGTCCTTCTGATAGTCGAAACAGCCATCAATAAACGCCTCGCGCAGCAACTCGACCTGGTCTTCATCGATCTCGTTTTTGACGGCCTTCTTCTTCGGCTCGGCATTGCGTTTGGCCAGGTTCGGGTTGAGGTCAGTCTCGGTACCGCCCCCCTGAAAACGCTGAATCCGCGCCTGCCGCTCCAACTGTCGGTGCAGTAGATCGATCTCCTTGAAGTCACCACCGCTCTTACCTTCCTTGAGAATCAACTGCACCAACCGCGCTTCCAGCGCCCCGCCAATGCGCTCGACGTTATCGGCCCGATCCCACTCATCGCGGGCCTTCCAGCTGTGTAGCGTTTTTTCCTTTTCGCCCGTAGCCTCGGCAATCTCGCAGACGCGCCACCCCATCCAGTACAAAAACTTGGATTGGCGGCGGGGATCGATGGGCAGCAGTTCGGTCGTAGTCATGGCCGCGATGCTGCCGCCCGCGCCGGCGACTCAATAGCGCCGCCCTTTGTACCGCCCTTCCCTACAGTCCCACCTCGTTGCCGCCACTCGCGCGCGTCACGACCATGCCCCTCATCGCAACGCACTGCTCACCCACCGGCAGGCGCCCCACGCAATGAGGATTCCCGGCATGAAGAAATTTCGCAGCAACTGGTTCCGCGTCGCCGTCGAGGGCGCTACCTCGGACAAGCGCACCATCAAACGCAACTGGCTGGAACAGGCCGCCAAGAACTTCAACCCGTCCACCTACGGCGCGCGCATCTGGCTGGAGCATTACCGCAGCGTGCTGCCAGACGGCCCGTTCAAGGCCTACGGTGACGTACTGGCAGTGAAGACCGAAGAAGTGGACATCGGCGGCCAGAAAAAACTGGCGTTGTTCGCCCAGGTCGAGCCGACCGCCGAATTGATCGCCCTGAACAAGGCCAAGCAGAAGGTCTACACCTCGATTGAAATCGACGACAGTTTCGCCGACTCCGGCGAGGCCTACATCGTCGGCCTTGGCATCACCGACTCCCCGGCCAGCCTCGGCACTGACGTCCTGTCGTTCTCAGCCCAGAAACCTGATGCCAGCCCGTTCAAGGATCGCCACTACTCCGCGACCTCAATGTTCACCGAGGCAGTCGAAACCGAATTGACGTTCGAGGAAATCGAAGAGAAGCCCGGCATCGGCGCCCAGCTCTTCAACAAGGTGCAAAACCTGCTCAAAGGCAAACAGACCAAAGACGACGCTGACTTCGCCCAAATCAGCGAAGCCGTGGAAGCCGTGGCTGAGCACATCAAGGACTTGCCCGACCAGCTGGCTGCCGAGAAGAAATTCTCCGCTGGGCTGAAGTCGCAAATCGAACAGGTCAGCACTGAACTGAAAGAGCTTAAAACCAAGCTCTCCACCACCCAGGACCACAACCAAACGAAGCGCCCTCCGGT
>Ga0075432_10000593_pt1 | contig 10940 bp, 7 predicted proteins | sample RhiMethybrSRZTD1_FD_72781 | JGI IMG/M metagenome (GOLD analysis project Ga0075432, IMG submission 72781) | Populus rhizosphere microbial communities from Tennessee, USA - Rhizosphere MetaG P. TD hybrid SRZTD1 | ecosystem: Host-associated > Plants > Roots > Rhizosphere > Soil | place: USA... | reverse complement strand
AAGGCAACCCCGTCGAAATGTATGTCGATGCGCCGTTCTACACCGCACAGCCTTGCAAGGAACCACTAGATCTCGAGTTGCCGACTGAAGTCATCCTGGCCCAGACCGAAGCCATGTGTAAGCGTCGTCCCGGTTTCCAGACACGAGAGCAATGGATGGACTCCATTCGGGCGAGGATCGAAGAGCAACGGGTTCGAATCGGTTAGTCGTGTAGGGAAGGGCCATTGGGCCGTTCTGAATGTTGGATGCCGAGGTCTGGTGGGTGAGCGTGCGAAAGTCGGTTCATCGGCCAGACGTCGCGATAGATAAAAACAAAAAGCGGAGTAGACGATGGACTACGATGTCATCATTGTTGGAATGGGGCCGGTCGGTGCTCTGTGCGCGAATCTCGCCGGCATGTGGGGGCTGAAGGCTCTCGTCGTGGACAAGTCCGAAACGGTGTACACCAATCCAAGGGCTATGGGCTTTGACCACGAGGTGATGCGTGTCTTCGGCAACATTGGCTTGGCCGATGACATTGCCGAACATGTCATGCCTTATCGTCCCTCTGAGTACCGTACTACCGGTTCTCAGCTGATCAAACGCATTGATGCCGCCAAACCTCCATTTCCGTTGGGCTGGGCACCAAACTACGTGTTCTCGCAGCCACCTGTAGAGCGTGCGCTGCGTAAAAAAATTTCGGGCTTCAAGTCTGTAACGGTAGAACTCGGCTCAGAGGTTTTATCGGTTGACTCCAAAGATGTACAAGCTGATGTTCGCATCCAAGCTAAGGATGGAACTGAGCGCACTGTGACTGCGGAATATGTCTTGGCATGTGACGGGGGTACCAGCCCGATCCGAACCCGTCTAGGGTTAAAAATGGAGGATCTCGCATTCGATGAGCCGTGGCTCGTCGTCGACGTAATCCTGAATGAAGGGGCGGGTGAGCACCTGCCAAAGACGAACGTGCAGTTTTGCGAGCTGGCCAGACCTTGCACCTTTGTCGTAGGCCCGGGTCAACATCGGCGTTGGGAGTTCATGATCAATCCTGACGAACAACCGACGGAAATTTCCCAGCCCGAAGTGATCAAGAAGTTGATCTCCCGCTGGTTGCCTGAGGGCGACTATCAGCTATGGCGAGCCTCTGCTTACCGATTCCATGCACTGATTTTGGAACAGTGGAAGTCCGATCGAGTGTTCTTTCTAGGGGATGCCGCACACATGACGCCTCCATTCCTGGCTCAAGGCATGTGTCAGGGAATCCGCGATGCGCTGAACCTGGTCTGGAAGCTCGCGCTGGTAAAAGGAGGTCTGGCAGCACCGGCATTCCTGAATACCTACCAAACTGAACGGATTCCTCACGTCCGCCAAACCACCCTGGCAGCCAAAGAATTTGGTGTAGTGATCTGTGAGCGTGATAACGAGAGAGCAGCGATCCGGGATACGCGATTAATCCAGCAGATGACGGAAAATCCGGGAGGTACGATCAGACAATCGCTGATTCCTGGGCTGTCGCGAGGCTTTGTCTCGCAAGTCGCTCCTGCCGGTGAGCTGTTTCCTCAGCCAATGGTCATCAACCATACGGGTAAAAAAGCTCTGCTGGATGAATTTACCGGGCAATCCTTTCGAGTGGTGGTTGCGCCTGGATTCGACGCTAGCGCGTTACTGAGATGTCTGCGCAGTAGCCAATCCCTTAAAGGTCTGCCCATTCAGGTCGTGCGATTGGTCAGCCCTCAGCAGACTGCTGCTCGCACTGTTGATGATTATGAAGAGGTCGACGGCGTACTGACGCAATGGCTTGAGAGTCGAGGCTGCAATGTGGTCATCGTGCGGCCGGATCACTACGTGTACGGCGGGGCAGTCACTGTCGCCTGGGCGATGGAACTGCTAGAGGGAATGGAGCTTGCCTTGTGGTGCAAGGAACCTGAACAGGCTAGGCAGAGTAGCGGCGGAGCGTGCGACACGACAAACAGGTTTGCGCAGGTGTAAACCTACAAGGGGCTGTAGAGCCTTCGCATTGCACTGTCCACGAAAGCAGTTGCGATGCGAAGGTTTTTTTGAGTTTGAATTGGACGCGGAGGACATCGAGTGTCGCCCCGAATGGGGGGCGACAGGCTATCGATTTAGTTATTGGAGCGTGGCTTGTTGGCGTTCGATAGCTTCGACAGTTCGGCCCAAAGTGCCTTGGATGTGATTGCGCAAGAGCGTCACCGCTTTGTCTGAATCGCGTGCAAGCGCAGCATCCATTAACTCTTGATGCTCATTTCCCTTGTGCCTTGGAGTCTGCCGCTGCTTGGCTGAGAAGCGTCTGTAGCGCTCTGCTCTGTCGAACAGGGAGTCAACCATCTTCAACATCAACGGTGACGGGCAGGCCGCGAACAGCGCAAAGTGGAAAGCCTTATGCCGGATAGACCACTCATCATCGAGTACGAGCACGCCGCTACCAAGTTTTTTCTCAATCAGATTCAGGCGGTGAAATGCACCCAGCACATCGGCTTCCCAGGCATCGTCGCCATACTGGATGGCATCGCTTAGCGCTTCGCATTCGAGCAGGCAGCGCAATCGAGTAATGTCGCGAAAGTCTGTCGTGGAAATTGGAGCGACCCTAAACCCCTTGTTATCGCTGGCTTCGACGACACCGTCCTGAGTCAGTCGATTGAGGGCTTCACGAATGGGGGAGCTACTGAGTCCATACGTTTTGGACAGTTCGGCCACTTTGAGCTTTTCGCCCGGGGCCAGCTCGCAACAAACAATCGCTTTTTTCATCTTCGTCAACGCGACATCGATCAGCGGACTGCCGGGGGAGGTGATCATGGTCGGAGTCATCCTGGAATTTGCACTAAATCGATTTTATGCGCAAAACATTCTTTAGTGCAAAGGATGAATGCCTGAATTGCGCATAAATTTTCCCGAGCCGCAAGCAAAGAATCGTTGGCCACTCTGTCAACAGCTCTAATTCACCTGCGCCTCTATTGCTCCCGCCTGCACCCCTCCCAGATCCACCTCTCCTGGTGGATTTCAGAATTTTCCGTCCTTTGAACCATCCCCCCAGCCGGTTGGCTTCGGATGCCTTTTTCCTGTCTCGCCTTATCCATGTAGCAAAAAAATGCGTTGGAGAATCTCCTTGACTTTAAATTTGCCCAGGATTACGTTTTGTGCACAAAGTGATTTGTAGTGCAGTATATATTCTTTTATGCATGAATGGCTCGTGCATAGGCTGACCACAAACCAAAGGTTCGAGAGGGGCGTGATGAAAACGAAGCGGGTACTCGAGTTGGCTGACGCCGAATTGATGCTTGTGGCCTCCATGGAAAAAGCCACCCGGGAAAACTGGAAGGTTTCCATGGCTGTGGTTGATGAGGCGGGCTGCCTCATGACGTTTAGAAAGCTTGATGGCGCATCCGTCTCGTCTGTCCAAACGGCCATTGAAAAGGCCCGCAGCGCCGCTGTCACGCGCCGACCGACGAAGTTTTTTGAGGACATGGTCGCCGAAGGCAGATCTGGCGCTTCGATGATCCATGGGGTCTTCCCCATCGAAGGGGGGCTTCCAATCGTTGTCGAGGGCGAGGTCGTAGGAGGGTTCGCTGTCAGCAGGTTGAAGTCTCAGCTGGACATCATCCTTGTGGAGACGGGCTTACAAGCACTGGCAGCTCATCAGGAACGGTAAGTGGTTAAGGAAGAAGCCGAGAGCACCACGCAGTACGCAGATGTATTCGCAGCTGATGCTGCGAGTTGAAGACCTTTTACAAAAACAAAAAAATCAGGAACATCTTCATGAAAACAGCTAACCAGCGGCTCTGCCCGTTGCCGGTTTCAAGCATCGCCTGTGCAGTCAGCGCAATGGCGCTGTTGAGTCTTTCTACTCAATCGCAAGCCTTCCAAATCGATACTGGTAACCCCGATCTTTCGGCGACTTGGGACAATACGATCAAGTACAGCAATGCATGGCGTGTGAACAAGCTGGATCACAAGGTTGCGGCCGGCCCAGGCACTTCCAACAGTAATCCAAATCTGGATGACGGCGACCGAAACTTCGATCGTGGGCTCATATCCAATCGCCTAGATCTCCTGTCCGAGTTCGACATCAAGTACAAGGATGTCGGTGCCCGTCTCAGCGCGGCCTCCTGGTACGACAATGTTTACAGTCATGACAACGATAACGATTCGCCGGCTACGGCGAACTCGGTGAGCGTCGATCACGATCAGTTCACCAGCGACACGCGTCGGATCCACGAAACGAACACTGAAATCCTCGATGCCTTCATCTATGGCTCGAAGGAAATTGGCAGCACTTCGTTGTCTGGCAGATTGGGGCAGTTCACCCAAATTTACGGTGAAAGCCTTTTCTTCGGTGCAAACGGAATTGCAAATGCGCAATCCACCGTTGACTTAGTGAAGCTGCAGTCAGTACCCAGCTCCCAGTTCAAAGAGATTCTGATGCCGACGAAGCAGGTCTCGGGTAACTGGCAGCTGAGCGATACGGTTAGTGTCGGTGCCTATTACCAGTTCGAGTGGAACAAAACTCGTCTTCCCGCAGCGGGGAGCTACTTCAGTGGCGCGGACTTTGTCGGTGAAGGAGGCGAACGTGTATTTTTCCCTACTGGTGCGCTACTTCACGGCAAGGACATTGATGCCAAGAACTCAGGCCAGTTTGGCGCTCAGCTGAAATTCGCTATCGAAGACTGGGAGTTCGGTCTATACGCGGCTAAGTATCACGAAAAAACTCCGGTGTTTTACTTCCGACCAGCAGCACTGGTGCCTGGAGCAGATGACACTTTCGTCAACGTTTATCCCGAGGATATCAAAGTCTTTGGCGCAAGTTTCAGTACCTTGGTCGGCGAAGCGAACATTGCTGTTGAGACTTCGATTCGGGTCGATACACCGTTGGCAGGTGTTGGCGGCACCATCATTACCGGCCTGGATTCCGACAACGATTCCAATCCGGCTTACCCCATTGGTCGCTCGTGGCATGCCCAGGTGTCGATGGTCAATGTATATGGCGGATCGGCACTTTGGGATGGTGCCTCATTCGTAGGCGAGCTTGCATTCAACCGTCGGTTGAGCGTGACCAAAAATGCCGATCAGCTGGATCCCAACACCACACGTGATGCCTTCGCACTGCGGTTCACCTTTGAACCTCAGTACTTCCAGGTCTTTCCTGGCATCGACGTTCAGGCCCCAATCACCATTGGTTACAACCCCTCCGGGCGATCTTCAGTCACACCTCAGGCATTTGGCCCCGAGCACGGTGGGGATCTGACATTAGGTCTCAAGGCTGATTACAAGAAGCAATGGTACGCATCCCTGAGTTACACCAATTTCTTTGGCGAGGCGGGGCCTGTCATCAACTCCTCCAACTCATTCACCTACCAGCAAAACATGAAAGACAGAGATTTCGTGGCGTTTTCGATCCAGCGAACTTTTTAAGCAAAGAAGAGGCGGGCCCTGATAATGACAAAAATTAAACTGCTGCTTTCCACCCTGTCTATCTCACTCTGTGCCAGCACCGCCTTCGCAGCGGTGACTCCCGACGAGGCAGCAAAGCTCAAGACTACACTGACTCCCATGGGCGCCGAAAAAGCCGGCAATGCCGACGGCTCCATTCCTGCTTGGACAGGCGGATTGACCAAAGATGTCGCTGGGACAAAGCTTGGCGATATGCCGGCTGATCCATTCCCTGGCGAGAAGCCTGTATTGCAGATCACCGCTAAAAACGTTGCGCAGTACGCGGACAAATTGAGCGAAGGTACAAAAGCACTGTTGTCCAAATATCCCGACACCTTCCATTTGGATATTTACCCAACCCACCGTACTGCTGCAGCACCGGATAGCGTGTATCAAAATACCTTCGCCAATGCGACCCGTTGCAAGACGACCAGCAACGGTTTGTCAGTGGAAGGTTGTTACGGCGGTATTCCGTTTCCTATTCCAAAAACTGGTAATGAGGTCATCTGGAATTTCCTTCTGCGCGTGGAGGCGGAATCAATTCAGATGGGATACGCCAACGTTATTGGTAATGCTGACGGAACCCGGACTCTAGCAAGCCGCGGAATCGAGAACTGGCAATACCCGTATTACTTCAAAGACGGAAGTGCTGATAAATGGTCAGGGCAGTATGCGCTGCTGCGCTTTTTGACCAACGAGCCACCGTTTAAAGCTGGTGAGTCGCTTGTGACGCACGACAGTATCAATGTCCAGGAGCCACGAGAGGCTTGGCAATACCTAGTCGGCCAACGCCGTGTGCGACGGGCTCCCACTGTCGGCTATGACACCCCCGATTTTGTAGCCTCGGGCGCTAACTACTTTGATGAGGTGCATGGCTTCATTGGCCATCCAGATCGCTATGACTGGAAGCTCGTTGGCAAAAAAGAAATGTACATCCCTTACAACGACAACAAGTTCAACGCAGAAAAACGAGATGACGCCTTCGTGGCCAATCACCTCAATCCAGACAAATTGCGCTGGGAGCTCCATCGCGTCTGGGAGTTGGAGGCCACGGTTGCACCAGGCAAACGCCATGCAGTACCTAAGCGCAAGTTCTTCATTGATGAAGACAGCTGGACGGTATCGCTAGTAGACGGATATGACGCTGAGGGCAAGCTGTGGCGTGTCTCACAAGTGCTGCCATTTGTTGTGCCTTCCATCCCGGCGGTAGTGGTGAAACCTGTGGTGATTTACAACCTGCAAGCCAAGACGTACAGCGTCGTGCAGGGCCTGAACGGCGAAACCTATAGCGTTATCCCGCGCAAACCAGAGAACTTTTTTACCGGTAATGCGGTAGCGTCCGGATCGGTGCGCTGAATCTCGAAACGACTCATTCAATTTGTTCCATGGACGCAGTGTCAGTAGCACTGCGCCCAGTGAACCGCATCCTCGAGGTTCTCAAATGCGCATTCAAATACCCAGGCTTCTACATAAATATCCGCTCAGGGCACTCATGCTGAGCATGTTGATCATGCCGGCATGCTTCTCCTGCACAGCTGTTGCACAACCAGATGGATTGCAGGTGCAGCCTGCAATTACGAGTGCCATGGCTGCGCAGTCAGTAATGCTCAGCGTTGCGCGTGCAGGGCAACGCCTGGTGGCAGTCGGAGAGCGAGGGTTCATTATTGTCTCAGATGACAATGGCAATTCTTGGCAGCAAGTCAGTTCGCCCGTGAGCATGACGCTGGTCAAAGTTAGATTCATCAATGACAGCGAAGGTTGGGTTGTTGGGCATGCAGGGATCGTATTGCACACCCAAGATGGTGGGTTGAGTTGGAAGAAGCAGTTTGATGGTGTCCAAGCCGCGGGTATCGAACTGCAGGAAGCGAAGCGCGCCGTTGAGAGTTCCGAAAAAACAGAAATGGCACAGGAGGGGCTCGCTCAAGCACAACAACTCGTTGACGAGGGCCCAGACAAACCTTTTCTCGATCTGCTCTTCCTGGACGCCAAAAATGGGCTAGTGGTGGGCGCTTACGGTCTCGCGTTTGTCACGCATGATGGCGGACTCAGCTGGCAATCCATCCGTTCCCGTATCAACAACCCATCCGGACTGCATCTCTACAGCATTGAGCGGGTGGGGGCTGACCTCTTCATCGCCGGAGAGCAGGGCACTCTGTTGCGGTCAAGCGACGAGGGGCAAACCTTCGAGTCGCTGACTTCCCCCTATGAGGGCACGACCTTCGGGCTTCAGGCGACCAACAGCGGATCGATTCTGGCGTTCGGGCTTCGCGGCAAAGCGTTTGAGTCCAAGGATCGCGGCGATACCTGGCAGCCCCTCGACACTTTGCAGCCCGTCTCCTTGACCAGTGGGTTGCGTCTTGCCGATGGATCGGTGCTGCTCACCGATGAGTCGGGAAGAGTGTTGCGCTACGCGGATGGCGATACCAAAGCGGCAGTCCTTCAGATTGCTCAACCCAGTTATTTCACAGGCATGGCACAAGCCGCGAACGGCAACCTGATCATCAGTAGTGCACGCGGCATGCTGTCGTCCGCAGTTGCCGTGGACTTGCCGGAGCACGATCAATGAACAGCTTTACGCGTACTGCCGAGCATCACACCGTTCCTCAAACGGACACATTCGATCCTTCTTCCGGCACGCTGGTTGAACGGCTGTTGTTCAATCATCGCAGCATCATTTTGGGCATTTGCGTGTTGCTCAGTCTAATACTGGGCTACCAGGCACTGAGCCTGAAGCTTAATGCCGCCTTCGAAAAAATGATCCCGACAGATCACCCTTATGTGCAGAACTACCTGAAAAACCGAGGCCAGTTGGGGGAGGGTGGAAACACCTTGAGGATTGCGGTCGAGGCCAAACAGGGCAGTATTTTTGATGCTGCCTACCTCGAGACGGTCAAGAAAATCAATGATGAGGTGTTTCTACTCCCCGGCGTCGACCGCTCATACATGAAGTCCCTGTGGACTCCGGCAACCCGTTGGATCGGCGTGACGGAGGAGGGTTTCGATGGTGGGCCAGTCATACCTGACGATTACGATGGTTCTGCCAAGAGTCTTGATCAGGTTCGGCAGAACGTTGATCGGTCGGGTGAAGTAGGTCGGCTCGTAGCCTCCAATTTCAACTCCAGCATTGTACTGTTGCCTCTTCAGGACATCACCTCGGACGACGGCAAACCTCTGGACTACAACGCGCTTTCCGGCCAGCTCGAACAGATCCGGGCCAAGTACGAAACCGACAACATCAAAATCCACATCACTGGCTTTGCCAAAGTGGTGGGTGATCTGATTGACGGCATGCGCCAGATGCAACTGTTCTTCGCCGCGACATTGGTGATTTGCGGAATCGTGTTGTTCTGGTACACCCGTTGCGTGCGTAGCACATTGTTGGTGTTGCTGTGCTCGATTGTCGCGGTTATCTGGTTGCTGGGATTACTGCCCACTCTGGGCTTTGATCTCGATCCTTACTCGATCCTCGTCCCGTTCCTGGTGTTTGCAATCGGGTTGAGTCATGGCGCCCAGAAAATGAACGGCATCATGCAGGACATCGGGCGTGGAGCCGACAAGCTCGTGGCGGCACGCTTCACCTTTCGCCGGTTGTTTCTGACCGGGCTGATGGCGCTGGTGGCGGACGCCGTAGGTTTTGCTGTGCTGATGATCATCAAGATTCCGGTCATCCAGGATCTGGCTATCGCCGCGACGATCGGCGTGCTGACGTTGATTTTCACCAACCTGATTCTGTTGCCGATTCTGTTGTCGTACACCGGGGTCAGCAAAGCGGCGGCGCAACGTGAAGCGGCGAACGACAAGTTCTCGCAGTTGGACGCTCACCACACCCGCCATCCATTTTGGGCATTTCTGGATAGATTCACTGAGCGTAAATGGGCAAGCGGAGCAATCATTGTCGCCGTGATTTTAGGCGTGGCAGGCTTTGCGGTGAGCCTTCATGTGAAGATCGGTGATCTGAATCCCGGGGCACCGGAATTGCGTCCTGAATCGCGTTACAACAGCGATAACCGCTTCATGGTCAGTAACTTTTCCGCCAGTAGCGACAAGTATGTTGTGATGGTGAAAACGCCCCAATACTACTGCGCCAATTACCAGACCCTGGTGTCAGTCGACGCGCTGGAAGCGCAGCTTCAGCAGTTGCCGGGCGTGGTGTCCACGACGTCTTTAGCGGCGCTGAGTAAGCAGGCGGCGGCCGGCATGAATGAAGGCAGCATGACCTGGTACGAGATACCCCGTAACCAGGGATTATTGAATGCAATCATCACCCGGGCGCCGCGAGAGCTGTTCAACCAGAATTGCGATCTGCTGACCGTGTATGTCTATCTGAAGGATCACAAGGCGGACACGCTCACCAGCGTGGTTCAGACAGTCGAACAGTTCGCGGCGACCCATAACTCGGATCAGATCCAGTTCCTCAATGCAGCGGGCAATGCCGGCATTGAAGCGGCCACCAATATCGTGGTGAAGCGTTCCAACGTACAGATGCTGTTCATGGTGTACGCGGCCGTCATCGCGCTGTGCTTCATTACATTCAGATCTTGGCGCGCGGTCGTGTGTACGGTGCTGCCACTGATGCTGACCTCCATTTTGTGCGAAGCCTTGATGGTCGGACTTAACATCGGCGTGAAGGTCGCGACGCTGCCCGTGATCGCGTTGGGGGTGGGCATTGGTGTGGACTACGCGTTGTACATCCTCAGCGTAACACTCACTAATTTGCGAAATGGCTCAAGCCTGTCGGATGCTTACTACCTGGCCCTGCTTTCTACGGGGAAGGTGGTGGTGATGACCGGGATCACGCTGGGCATTGCCGTCCTCACCTGGGTGCTGTCACCTATCAAGTTCCAAGCTGACATGGGCATCTTGCTCGGGTTCATGTTCATCTGGAACATGGTGGGCGCGTTGGTACTGGTTCCGGCACTGGCGCACTTTCTGCTCAAGCCAAAATCTTTTCCTGTAACTGCGTAATTTCCAAGCACGAGTGCGGATTCAGTGGCGCTGAATCCGCTTTTCGTGGTGCAACTCAAACACAATGGCTTGATTAATTGAATGATCAAATATGCAGCGAATCTCACCTTGCTCTTCACCGAATGGTCTTTCGAGGATCGATTTAGCGCCGCGCGGGACGCCGGGTTTGAGGCCGTTGAGTTCAGTTTCCCACGAGACATGACGGCAACAGAAATAGCCGAAAATCTTCGTCGCACAGGCCTTCAACAGGTATTGGCAACAGTGCCATTAAGACTTGGCAGTAAGGGTCTGGCCGCTCAGTCCGGAAAAGCTGGGGACTTCCGTGAAGATTTTCACTTGGGACTTGAATATGCCGTGGAAGGAGGAAGCCCACTGCTTCACGTGCTATCCGGTGTAGTTGAGCAGAAAAATTACTCGGTTTCGAGCGGACTATTTGTCGACAACATGCGCTGGGCTATCGAGGAGGCTACCCGTCATGACGTAAAGGTTGTGATTGAAGCCATCAATCAAACTTCAGTGCCAGGGTATTTTATTCGAACACTGGCGGGAGC
>Ga0075432_10000587_pt1 | contig 11009 bp, 9 predicted proteins | sample RhiMethybrSRZTD1_FD_72781 | JGI IMG/M metagenome (GOLD analysis project Ga0075432, IMG submission 72781) | Populus rhizosphere microbial communities from Tennessee, USA - Rhizosphere MetaG P. TD hybrid SRZTD1 | ecosystem: Host-associated > Plants > Roots > Rhizosphere > Soil | place: USA... | reverse complement strand
ATTAAAATACATATTAAAATTAGAATGCGTTTATTAATTGCACCTACCCCGTGCAATTTCCCCTTAATCAAATCGAAATCAAGAGCAAATTGCACAGATAAGCAAATCTTTTGAAGAAATTCGATGCGGTAATTGGAATTCGGAAGATAGACTTTGCAAACAGGCAGAATCTGGCAGACGATTGCAGCCTCATCTTGCGGTGCGTTTCCGCGCCGCCCATGGTCGCCCGCCGCCGGTCCGTGCCGCAAAGCGCAATCTTGATGACAGTGGGGGGCAAGCCGGTTAGCATCTCCGCCTCCGGGATCTCCCTGAAAAACGAGCAACAGCTCGGTGAAGGGCAAGGCGCAACTGGAAAACCCACCCGCCAGGCACAGAGGAATATCGTGGCCGGAATTCTCAGACTGAGCACTTCTTGCCGATCAGGAGCGCTTTCGGCGCCGTCCGGCCGTTGACCGGAACGACTGCCTTTCCGCTGTTCCGCGCCACGCTGACCGGCGGCGAATCCAGTATGCGCGACGTTTTCCGGAAAATCCGGTCAACCAACCTCGCGGAGGAGCGGATCATCGACCCGGCCCATCAGATCATGGGTACGAGACTACCGGTTTCTGCCGATGAAAACGAAGGCTACTGGGATCTATGCGCCGATGGCCCGGTCGATGCCCCGAGCCTGTTCACCGTCGTCACCCGCGCCAATTACAGCACGGTTCGTGAAGAGGCGGTAGTGCCCGAGGGACTGTTCGAGATCCATCTGCTGATCGAAGGACCTGCCGCACTCGACACGGCCGGCTCGGAATCCGGTGCGGCCGAGCGCCATTTTGATCAACCTTCGCTGATACTGTGTCAGGCTGGTGCAAAGACCGGCTATATGATCCTGTGTCCCGCCGGTCCGCGCAAACTCGTCAGTCTTTACATCGAACCGAAGGCGCTGATCGGCTTGTTCGGCCTCTCGGTCGAGACGCTTGGTCCCCTGGCTCGCGAACTCCTCGAACCGAACGAAGCGAAGGCATCGATAGCCGCCACACCCGCCCGCCTGCCTCTGCTCGCGGCCGTGAAATCGCTCACCGAGCATCACCCGTTCGACCAACGGCGGTTACAGATGATCCGGGCCAAATCGCTCGAAATACTTTGTCATGTCGTGGACGAGTTGAAGGCGATAGATACTCCCTCCTTCACGGTGACCCTGACCTCGTCCGATATCGACATGCTCGAACGCGCGCGCGAAATATTGAAACGCGACATCGAGCACCCGCCGACAATCGCCAGCCTGGCTCGAACATTAGGGACCAACACTGACAAGCTGAAACGGGGATTCAAGCTGCTGTTCGGGATGACCGTGTTCGAATACGGCCTCTATTGCCGTATGGTCGAAGCACAGCACCTCCTGTCGCAAGGAATGTCCGTCAAAGCGGTCGCGGTGGCGATAGGCTACCGGCACCAGGCAAGCTTCGCCACGGCCTTCCACAATTACTTCGGATTTTCCCCCTCATTCATATTGAAAGGCGGTGCCAGAGAGATGACCTCTGGCCCTTCCGACCAACCCGATTGAGCACGTCCCGCCGCGCCTGTGCCAATGAAAGCAAAGCCTGCCACAGGGTGCTGTCAGTCCCAATCGCAACTCGTCTCCGATTGGCGCAGCACGCGATTTGAGAGTGAGGTCTCAGCGCACAAACGACTGCCACTCAGCCAATGCGGCCGAGCGACGGATCTTGTAGGTTTGGCGGTGAACGAAGAACCGCACATAGAGCATCAAGCCGCTCCGGATCACCTCCGCGAATAGCGGAAATGCCGAAGGGCGAGACGGGTTTTCGAGGGCGCGGCATGGCCCTGCCCTACCCCACCAAGCCACTCACCGCCAACCGGTGCAGTTCCGTTGACAGCACCTCTCCGACGAATACCCTCGGTCAATTACGGTCAGTGTCGAGCCTGTCATAAGCCTCGCGAATATCGACGGGAACCTCGCTGAAGTCGTCCCACGGCAGTGTGCGGCCGAGCGCTTGTGACCAACGCTCGAGCCATTCGATGCCGTCCGGTCCGACATAAGGATCGGGCGTGCGATAGGCCGGATCGCGCATTGCGTGGTCCAGGCTGACGAAGTGCATATGGCGCAGGCCGAACAGCGCGGCCAACCCATCAATGCAATCGGCGTTGAGCCTGCTGTCGTGAAGCAGCATGACGTAGGCGATATCCCGCCCGAACAAGGTGCGGGCCGCACGGCGCGACCAGTCTATCGTCTTTGCGGTATGGGCAAGGTACTCGGCGCGAATACGCGCGGCGCGCGCGGTATCGTGGCCCAGCAAGGCATCCTCGTAGGGCTCGGCAAATTCCCAGTCGTCCGCGTCGATGGTCACCGGCGCGGAACGATAGCGATGTGCAACAAGCCAGTTAGCGACCCAAGCCTTGGTGGCAGCATCCTTGCCGGTCTCCAGGTTGGGATAGCGGAACCAGTGCAGCCGCTTGCCGTGCTGCGCCATCAGGCCGCGGATCACCCCTTCACCCCTGGAGATGTCGGCGACAAACTGCCCGGCATCCAGCGTGTCGAGCGATTCGTGCGAATAGGTATGGTTGCCCAGATCCATTCCGGCGCGCAGCCACTGCCCCAGAATCGCGATCTGGCGCTGACGGTCAAGCTCGTCGATCTTGCCCTCGTTGACGAAGCCGGTCGCGGGAATGTGGTGGCGCTCCAGCCCGGCCAGCAGATCGTGGTTGAATCGGTCGACCGTATCCTGATCGTGCAAGGTCAGGCCGGGCAGGTCATCGAAGCTCAATGCCACTTGGGTGGCATTTGCGCCTCCCGGAATGCCAAGGGCAATCGCTGCGAGAGCCAGCAGGGCGTGAAACATTCTCGGCATGGCCATCCTTTTGCGGCGACGCGGTTTTGGTTGCTGCGAGGCACCGGTCCTCTCCCCTCGGCCCTCATTCACCGCGCCGCCCTTTCAACGCGATTTCCCGCAGATGACGAAGGCTTAATGCCGCTGCCACCGCCGCAGCCGCTACTACCTCCTAAGAACCGCCTTGGGGGAACATCGGATGGAAAGGCGATTGTGGGGAGACAGGTGCAATCCGGCGTCTGGTTACCAGCGCGCCAGACGACCGCGCTATGGTCGATCCATTACCTGCGCGCGCTCGCCGCGCTTGGCGTCGTGCTGTTCCACAGCCTCGACGACACGGGATGGCAGTTCAACATCGGCGCAGCGGGCATCCACTTGTTCTTCACGATCAGCGGCTTCGTGATCTGGCAAAGCACGGCCAGCCGCCCAGTGTCTTTTCGGCCATTCATTATCGCCCGGCTGCTGCGGATCGTCCCGCTCTACTGGCTGGCGACCTTCGTTTCGGTGTTGTCGATCTTCGTCATGCCCGGCTATTTCTGGCAGGCCACCACCCGGCCAGTCAATCTGGTGACCTCCCTGCTGTTCATTCCCCACGAGGGAGTATCGGGCGGGGTATTTCCCGTGCTCTATCAGGGCTGGACCCTGCAGTACGAGATGTACTTCTACGCGGTTTTCGCCATTTGCCTGTTGGCAGCACGACCGCGCCGCATGATAGCGCTCGCTGCATGGCTGGCCCTGACAGTGGCAGCCGGACTGGCTTTCACCCCGCGCGGTCCGTTGCTCGAGACCTACACCAATCCCATCTGCCTTGAATTCCTGGCAGGAGCACTGGTCGCGCAAGCCTTGCCGGCGGTGTCGCGATGGCTGCGCCCGGGAACCGCCGCGTTGCTCACGGCCGGCGGCGCTGCGGGTTTCGTTCTGGCCGATACCTTCGAATCCCGGCTAGGCTGGCTATCTATGCTGGCCTTGCCGCTGGGCACCGGATCAACTGTCATGGGGCTGGTCTGGCTGGAACAGGCCGGAAAAATGATCCGCAGCCCCTGGCTTCGCTTTGCCGGCGAGGCGTCCTATTCGACCTATTTGTTCCAGACCGTGGGCTTTGCACTGGTCTCTGCGCTGCTCCCGCATATCCCCGCGCCGGTTCGGGTGGTCCTGTTCGTGACCGCGGCGCAAGCCTGCGGGTGCGTGGTCTTCAGATTCATCGAACGACCGATCATTGGCTACAGCAAGGCGCTGGTAACGCGGCGAAGCCGGCAGGCACCCGGCACCGAACCTCAGGCCGCCTGAGATTGCGCGAGACCGCCATCGCGCCAAGCGCCGGTGGTGTCGCCGCCAAGGGCGGTGATGCCAGCGATCTCGCGCAATCGGGCGAATGCGGAGATATCCGTCGCCGTTCCGCAGATCGAGACGCTCGCCCCGAATACCATCATGAGGCCATGACCTCGAAAAGAACCCTACCCCCTGATGAAGCGACACATCCGGAGTTGACGCCGCCGCAATTCAAGCCCGATTGACAGCCAACCAGTGAAATCCAACTGACAGTGTCCAAAACGGGGTAATGGTCCGGATGCAGATTAAGTCATTGTTCACGCTATTTGAACCAATTTTCAATAGGCAACCCTCCTAGTCCAGAAATCGGAAACGGTATGCGAAGGGCTCAAGCTCCGCGCCAGATTGCGTATTTGGCGCTATTGGCACTTTCAACGACGTTGAGCGCGTGCGGCTCGGACGGCGGCGGGGTTTCCAGCACGCCGACGCCCGCGCCCACGCTTGCCCCGACGATGTCGCCCAGTCCCGCACCGACTGCTGCCCCGCCGCCAACCGTGAATTACGATACGCCCGAATACCGGCAATCGAGCGGGGCGCCCTATCATGGTGCGATTACAGCTTGGCAGCTTGGCGCCACGGGCAAGAATGTCACTCTCGGTATCGTCGACAGCGGCATTGACACCGGTAACCCGGAATTCGCCGGCCGCATAGCCGGGGGGTCAACTGACGTTGCCGGAAGCCGCGGCGTGGTAGGCACCGACGATCATGGAACCCAGGTGGCGCTTACCGCCGCGGCGGCTCGCAATGGAACGGGAATCCTCGGCATCGCATTCGACGCGACTATTTTGATGGCGCGTGCCGATACCGCCGGGAGTTGCGCCTCACTCGGAGGGTGCACCTTCAGCGACACGGCCATTGCCAAAGGGATCGACCTTGCAGTGGCAAATGGCGCAAAGGTCATCAACCTCTCGTTGGGAGGCTCGACTTCCAGCACGAACTTGCAGCAGGCGGTGGCCCGGGCAGCGGCGGCCGGGGTAGTTATGGTAGTATCGGCAGGGAACGAAGGCCGATCGACCGACCCAGGAGTCGATCCCAGCAACCCCGACCCTTTCGCATCCAGTCTCCGTCAGGCCGGCGCCGGTAATGTCATCATTGTCGGCTCGGTGAACGACCAAGGTGCATTCTCCGGCTTTTCAAATCGGGCTGGAAGCGAAGCGGCGTACTTCCTCAGCGCATTAGGCGAGAAGATCTGCTGCGTTTACGAGAACGGCCAGATCAAAGTTTCGACGAACGCATCGGGACAACAGTTTGTGACCGTCATGAACGGCACGAGCTTCTCTGCACCGCAGGTTGCAGGGGCGGTGGCGCTGCTCCGCCAGGCGTTTCCCAATCTTACGGCCGCCCAGGTGGTCAACCTGTTGCTCGCAACCGCGACGGACGCTGGCACCTTAGGCACGGATGCGGTCTATGGTCGCGGCATCCTGAACATCGCAGCGGCCTTCACACCACAGGGTGCGACAACTTTGGCCGGATCGACCAGTCAGGTCGCCGTGGGCGGAAGCACGATCACGACCTCGTACGCCATGGGGGATGCCGCGCAAGGCGTGAGCGTTACCGCGGTGGCGCTCGATTCTTACCAGCGCGCCTTCACTGTAACCTTGCCTGCGGCAGCCTTGGCCCCACAAGCTTCGCCCAAATTTGTCGGAGCCCTGCTCCGCCAGAAACAGACATCGGTGAATGGCAGCAAGGGTGCGGTGTCACTCGCTTTCACGGTTGATCTGGGACCACAGGCTGGCACGGCCTGGGCAGGTCCGCTGCGGCTGTCCCACGACCGTTCCGACAGCGCCCAGATTCTGGCCGGGCACATGGTGGCGCAGCTATCGCCTCATCGCGCGCTGGCATTCGGCTTTGCCGAAGGGGCCGATGATCTGACGAATTCTCTCGCCGGCGGGCGCCAATCGGCCTTCCTGATCGCGACCGGACCGTCGGGCGATCTCGGCTTCAGCCAGCGCAAGCTCGCCGCCCTCGCGCTTAGCCAGGATTGGCGGGGCTGGAGGCTGACCGCGTCTGCGGAAACCGGCCTGGTAGATGGGGCACCGGATCGGCGAGAGATGAGCCATTTTGCCCGCTCAACCGGACATAGTCGCTTCTCCCGTTTCGGTTTGTCCGCCAGTCGCCAGTCGGGACCGGTGAATGGCAGGCTGGCCGTCAGCTGGTTGGCGGAGGATCGTTCGATCCTGGGAGCCGCGCTGAACTCGGCATGGGTGCCCAAGGGAGCCGACACCTTGATCGCCGACCTTTCCGCTACCTGGAATGTAACGGGCAACTGGCACACCGCCGCTACCGTGCGCGAAGGCTTCACTCATGCGCGCAGCAGCAGCATCGTCGCGCCCGGTTCCAACCTCGTGAGCAGTGCCTGGTCTGTCGCCATCTCCCGTCGTAACCTGCTTGCCCGCGGCGACAGTCTGTCCCTTGGGCTCTCGCAGCCGCTGCGGGTCGGCGCGGGCGGAATCAATCTGATGCTTCCTTCAGGTTGGGACTACGCCACCCTCAGCGCAATCAATCGAACAAGCAGACTGGGACTGGCGCCGATCGGCCGCGAACTGGACGGCGAACTGGCATGGCAAGGAGCCCTCCGGGGAGGAACGGCGAGCGTGAACCTCTTTTGGCGCCGCGATCCGGGCAACGTCGAAAGCGCTTCGTCAGACACTGGCGTAGCGCTCGGCTGGAAAACGCGGCTCTAATCCTCCCTTGGATGGGCGAGCGTCGGCGCGGAAGGTGTCATCTGCGGATGGCCGCTGCGCTGCAAGGGGCAAATCGATTTGGTGATCTGATCTGTCGGGGTGCGGTCATTTGTCCGGCCTGTTGGTGCGGCCGCCGATGGCCGCTTGCCCTGATGGTGTCCGCCGGTCGGGTCCCATTCAGTCTGGCGAGCACGAGGCTTCGACAGCTCCACAGGTTGTCCCGGCCGTTGCGACCGCGTTCAGATCGTCATCCTCATCTCGTGCCCGCGATGGGCCAGACGATGCATTCCATTTCCTAAAAGCGGAGCCGGTCCCCGCCGAGACGATCAGGCGGCGTGATGTCCCGACATGACAGGGTCAATGGCCCGACGGACGTTTGACCTTTTTCAACTGCGAAATACCCAGCCACACCAGCACTACAACAGCCGGGATGAGAAGGAGGTCGATCCAGTGCGGCACCGAGGTGCCACTGCTGCCAAGCGCTTCCTTCATGTAGTGCCACAGGCCAAGGCAATAGTAGCTGACTGCAACGACCGAGAGCCCTTCGACCGTGTGCTGCAGGCGGAGTTGCAACGCGGTGCGCCTGTCCATCGAGGCCAGAAGATCGCGATTGCGACGAGCAAGGGCGGTATCGACCTGCGTCCGCAGCAGCGCGCTTGTCCAGTTTACGCGCTGGGCCAGGTCGTCAAGCCGTTGGGAAAAGGCATCACAGGTTCGCATCGCAGGGAGCAGGCGCCGCTCCGTGAAATCATCCAGAGATCCATAGCCTCGTACCGAAGCCACGGACAGGCGCCGGATCCGATCAAAACAGATGGAGGCGTATGCCCGCGTAGCACTCATGCGATAATGGGTGCGCATGGCAATCTGGGCGAGTTCGGTGCTGAGCCCGGTCAGCTTGCCCAGCACCGTATCCACGTTGGCATCCGGCTGCGATATTTCCTCGGTAATATCCGTCAGCCGCCGCTCCAGCTCAGTCAAGACCGGCGTCGCCTGTTGCGCCACCGGCAACCCGAGCAGTGCAAGCTTGCGATAATTGCCCAATTCCTGGAGCCGCTGGACAAGCTGGGACGGCTCTCCTCCCACAAGCCCCTTGTCCAGGATCAGCAGGCGGCCAAAGCCATCTTCATGCAGCCGGAAGTCGCTGTAGATACGGGCGTTTCCATCCGCCACGTCGGAGATCACGAGATCATCCAACGAAAAACTGTGCGCAACATCCTCTTGCGAGGGCATTTCTTCTTTGATGAGGCACACATTGCTGGAACGGATGATTTCTCCCGGTATTTCCGCGATCCAGCGCAGGGCTTCACCAAAAGGCGCAAGATCGAAGAGCGCCGCGCTCTGTCCCTCCGCTATGAACGTGTAGGTGATGAACTCGGTGTGCCGTTCCCAGCAAACGCCGAGATCGCCCACCCGGATTGAACGGTAACGATCAGACGAAGACGCTGCTTCAGCGGCGACAGGGAAACGAGCGTTGAGCAAGGCAATGCTCTGCTCCGCATGCCACTCATCCATGACCATCACGAACTGGAGAATGCGCGCCGGGGCAGAAAAATGCGGCAGTTTTCGTGCATGCATCTCGTACGAGAGTGATGCACGAAGCGGATGATTGCGCGCCTGAAACAGGGGATCAGACAGATGGTCCTGAAGGTCGGGAAGATGGTTTGTGGTGCTCATCCTGATCCCAATTCCGATCACCGTGGGTAAACGTCGCAATCGCTGTGAGAACGCACGGGCGCATTTTCCGTTGGTAGCGTAGCCAGTTGCTTTGCGGTTGCAACCTGCTTGCGTTTGCCGGCGCCCCCATTCAAATTTTCGGTGCTGTCAGTCGGACGGCAACTCGTCTCCGATTGGCGTAGGGGTTGCTGGGTCGAGAGGTGTTCAGGCCATGAGCGACTGCCACTCGGCCAATGCGGCCGAGCGGCGAAGCTTCAATGTTTCGCGGTCGACGAGGCGGCGTTCCTGAGAAAAATGGTTGTGAATCGAAGCATGAACCGAGACGAATTTCTGCAGCGACTTCATCCGTCGGAACCATCCGGTGTCATCCCTTTGACACCACCCACGCAGGCCATCGAGGTTGCCATGCCGGCCCGCTCACGATCGTGGATCCGGCTCCGCTGGCGACCCGACTAACGTAGTCCAAGTTCTACTTGGCGGACAAAGTTCTGAATTTCGGTGCATTTTCGAGCTGAAGCCATTGGGGCAGGTGCTGCCTGCCCCAATGGATCGGAATTCTACTGGAACCGGAAATCCAAAGCCACGCCAACTGTCCGGAAGGCCTGGATGCCGAATTGCTGGCCATACGAAGGTGAACCGGGAACGACCGGGTTCACTTCGATATAGCTGACAAACCGCTTGTTACCGCAGTTCCGGCAGAAGGCGGTCAGGCTCCAGCGGCCGTCCGAAGCACCCACGCCGGCCGAAAGGTCGAACAGGGTGTACGACGGCTGCACGCGGAGCGGATCGCCGTTCGAGCTGAAGTTGACCTGGTCGCGATAGTACATGTTTGCCGAGGTCTTGATTTCGAGACCTTCGGAAATCTCGCGGCGGTAGTCCATGCCAAGTGTCGCGGTTATCTTGGGCGAGTTCGGCAGCGCATTGCCGCTTGAATCGGCAATACCGGTCGCAAGATTGCACCTGGCAACCTGACCTGGATAGCACTGGTCGTTGACATAGCTGCCGTAGCGCGAGTTGGCGTAATTGAAGTTCGCCGTGAGGTTCAGCCCGTCGACCGGATTGATGGCAAGCTGCGCCTCGAACCCATCCGACTTCAAACTGCCGGCATTGACCACTCGGAACTGCTGTGCAGCTACGTCAAAGCCCTGAGCCTGGAAGTTGGAGAACTTTTCGGTGTAGGCTGCGAGGTTGAGGGTGATCTTGCGGTCGAGCGTCTTGAACTTGATCCCGGCTTCGAAGCTCTGCGGAATTTCCGGCTGAATCCGAGTGGAATCGCCATTGAACCCCGGTCCCTTGTAACCGCGCGAATAGGAGGCATACAGCATCGCGTTAGAGGCGATATCGTACTGTCCGATCACGCGCCACGAGAAGTTGGTCTTCTCGGCCGTGTTGATCGCGGTGCTGGCCACCGGCCCGACGAGGCTGATGATGGTGCCGTTGGGATCGGCATCGCGCCGGTAATTCAGTTTATCGTGCGTTACGCGACCACCCATCACGATCCGCGCAGCTTCAGTGACATGATAGGTCGCCTGGCCGAACGCCGCATAGCTGTCGCTGACAAGCTTGGTCGCCTGGGCAAGGCCGATCCAGGCCTTGAAAGGGGGTGGCGGCGGACCGAAGCCGAGATCACCAAGGATCTGTGCATCGCCCCGTGCGGTGGCATGATAATAGTATAGACCAAGCTGATATTCCAACGTGGCCGAGCTGGGCGAAGACAGCCGCATTTCATTGGTGAACTGCTTGTAATTCGCGTGCTGCAGGTTCAAGTCGGCAATATTGATCTGGTGATTTTCGACGTCGAATTGGTTGGTCATCTTGAACGATCGCCACGCCATGATGTTGGTCAGCGACATGTCGTTATCGAAGGTATAGGTGGCATTGGCCTGCATGCCGCCAACGGAATAGTGCGTGTTGGTAATGGCATTCGACGAAAGAAAAGTGTTGTCAGGCCCGGCAACGATTCCAACCTGGGCATTGAGATCGCCAAACGGACTGGTCGGGTCGAGCACGCGGTCGGTCGTGCTGCCGGTAAGGTTGCCGTCCGACTTGGTGTAGTCTCCGGCGATCACAAGATTGAAATTGCTGTCGGGATTCCACCGCAACTTGGCCTTTACGCCGTACTGCTGCTGACCTTAGTTCGAACCGGGCACCGCGAGCTTGTTCTGGATGATCGGCGAGTGGTCGGTGTAGAAGGCATTGACGCGAAGCGCGACGGTCTTCGCGACGGGCACGTTGATGGTCGACTGCGCGATCCATTCCGATCCCCGCCTGTCCGAATCCACCGATCCGTAGCTCGCATGGCCAATGGCTTCGAAGGTATCGAGCTTGGGCTGGGTTGTCTTGATGTGGACAAGGCCGGCCGCGGCATTCTTGCCGAACAGCATGCCCTGCGGACCATTGAGCACTTCGACGCTGGCAACGTCGAAAAAGCCGGCGACGCCAAGCTGGGGGCGCCCCATGACCACGTCGTCGATCACGGTCGAGACAGTAGGCT
>Ga0075432_10000572_pt1 | contig 11114 bp, 10 predicted proteins | sample RhiMethybrSRZTD1_FD_72781 | JGI IMG/M metagenome (GOLD analysis project Ga0075432, IMG submission 72781) | Populus rhizosphere microbial communities from Tennessee, USA - Rhizosphere MetaG P. TD hybrid SRZTD1 | ecosystem: Host-associated > Plants > Roots > Rhizosphere > Soil | place: USA... | reverse complement strand
GCCACCACGGTGCTGACCTTCCTCGCCGTGTTCCTCATCCAGAACAGCCAGAACCGCGACGGCGCGGCAATCCAGGCCAAGCTCGACGAGATCCTGCGCGCCGTCGCCGACGCCCGAACCGGCTTCGTCGGGATCGAGCGGCTGAGCGATGCCGAAATCGGCCAGATCAAGCTCGCCCTCGAACGCGAAACCCTGCAATCTGCCGGCGGCGGCCCCGATACCGAGCAACTCACCGTCGACGACCTCCTCGAACGCCGCAGCGACCTCGAAGATGGCCGCTGAACAGCGCGTGCAACGCCGCTGCAACCGCCCTGCATAGTCCGCATGGCGGGAGAAACATTTCGACACGAAGCCGCGCGGATCGTGAAATGCATTGCGGCAATATGGCAGCCTTGCCTATTGCGTTGCGGAAAGTCGGGGCGGGATTTTTGCGGCGGGGCACGCGCAATTGAGTTGAGAGGCCTTGGTGAACGAATTTCAGAACTCCGCATCCCGTATCCTGCTGGTCGAGGATGACGGCCCGCTCCGCACCCTAACCAGCCGCAATCTGCGCGAACACGGGTTCGACGTCGTGGCCGTCGCCACGGGCGCGGAAATGTGGGTGGTGCTGGAGCGCGAAAGCTTCGATCTGATAGTGCTCGACATCATGCTTCCGGGCGCCAACGGTTTCGATATCCTGCGGCGACTTCGCAAGACCGCCGATACCCCGCTGATCTTCGTCAGCGCACGAGGCGGCGAGGAAGATCGCATCGTCGGCCTTGAACTGGGCGCAGACGATTTCCTGCCAAAGCCTTTCAACACCCGCGAATTGGTCGCGCGGATCGGCGCGGTGCTGCGGCGCCGCTCAGGCGAGGCGCTTGCCCCGGCCAGCAACGAAGCGCGCAACATCCTGTTCGAGGGCTGGAACCTGTCGCGGGCGCGCCGCGAGCTGCGCTCTCCCACCGGGATGCTGGTTGACCTCACCAGCGCCGAGTTTGACCTGCTCAACGCCTTCGTCAGCCAGCCGCAACGCGTGATCGGGCGCGAGCGGCTTATCGAACTGTCGCGCGCACGGCTTGGCGATGCTTCCGACCGCAGCGTCGACGTGCTGGTCAGCCGGCTGCGGCGCAAGCTCAAGGGCGCGGGCGAGCCGCCGCCAATCCGGACGGTGCGCGGAGTCGGCTACATGTTCACCGCGCGCGTGGAGCGGCATTGACCCTGCGTACCGCCATCAGCGACCTGCGCCGCGGCGTAAGCCTTGCGGGCACGCTGCTTGCCATCGTGCTGGTTTTGCTGGTGGTCGATTTCGTCGGCAACTCGTTCATGTTCGAGCGCGCGAACACCGTCACGGTCAATTCCGAGGAAACGTCCCGGCTCGCCGAACACCTCCTGGTGGCGCGCCGTGTGGTCGCTGCTACCCCTGCGGCTCAGCGAGCCGAGCAGGCGCGGCAGCTCAGCACCCGCCGCTTCCAGCTGGCCTGGCAGCCCGATGCAGGCGTTGAACGCGGCGATGTCCGGCTGACCGGGCTCCGTAACGAAGTGATCCTGGCCGAACGCGAACTGGGCAGCGCGGGCCTGCGCATGCGCTTCATTCCGACTGCGGAAGGCGGCGGCATCGCAGGCTCGGTGCAACTGCCGGACCGCTCGGTCCTGACCTTCCGGTCGCTCAGCCCGGTATCCTGGTCGTTCAATGCCGGGTTGCTGCTGCGCTTTTCGCTCCCCTCGCTCCTCCTTCTGGCGCTGGCCTGGATGCTGGTTCGGGGCAGCTTCAAGCCGCTCAACGGCCTTGTCAGCGCGGCCGCGCAAGTCGGCACGGACGACATGATCCTGCTGCCCGAAACCGGCCAGCGCGAAGTGCGCCAGCTGATCCGTGCGTTCAATACCATGCACCAGCGGATCCACCAGCTGCTCACCAGCCGCACCCAGACCCTGTTGGCGATCGGCCACGACCTGCGTACGCCGCTTGCCCGCCTGCAACTGCGGGTCGAAGATCTGGCCGTTGGCGAGGACCGCCGCGCCGAACTCAGCGCCGACATCACCGAGATGGCCGAACTTCTCGCCTCGCTACAAGCCTTCGTCGTCGACGGGCGCGATATCGGGCCGCTCGAACCGCTCGATCTTGCCGCAATGGTCCAGTCGCAGGTCGATGATGCGGCCGACCGAGGGCTTGAAGTCCGCTACCGCGGCCCGGCCCGGCTTGAAATCCGCGCCCATCCCTCCAGCCTCAGGCGTGCCATCGGCAACCTGCTGCAGAATGCGTTGCGCTATGCCGGGAATGCGGAGGTGACGCTTCGGGCCGCGGACGGGACGATCGAACTCGAGGTTGCGGACAACGGCCCCGGCATCCCGCCCGACCGCATAGCCGAGGTGATCCAGCCGTTCATCCGGCTGGATGAAGCCCGGGCCCGCAATACCGGCGGGATGGGGCTGGGCCTTGCGATTGTCGATCGGATCGTCCGCTCCCACGGCGGCGATCTGGTTCTTGCCAACCGGGCAGAAGGCGGCCTTTCGGCGACGATCCGGCTCCCCCGGCAGCTAGCGCCCCAGATTGCTGCGGCGCGACACAATTCATAACACACTCGAAGCAAGCCCGACAAAAGAACCCCTTAGCTCGTCTGATGCCGACCCTGGGCCTCCCAGCGTCATCCCAGAGCAAAGAGGTTTTACCGTGAATGAACTGATCGGACGCGTCTTCAGCTTCGAAAAGACCGTATTCCCCGGCAGCGGCGAACTGTTCGCCAAGCTTTCCAGCCAAGGCCAGGCGCCCAAGGCCCTGATGATTTCCTGCGCCGATTCGCGCATCGTGCCGGAACAGATCCTCCAGGCCGCGCCCGGCGAACTGTTCGTCTGCCGCAATGCCGGCAACATCGTCCCGCCCTTTGCGACAATGAACGGGGGCGTTTCCTCCACCGTCGAATTCGCCGTCATGGCGCTCGGCGTGCGTGACATCATCGTCTGCGGCCATTCGGACTGCGGCGCGATGAAAGGCCTCAGCGATCTTACCAAGCTCACCTCGATGCCCAATGTCGCGGCCTGGCTGCGCCACGGCCTGGCGGCGGCGCATATCGTCGACACCTGCCACCCCCATGTCGAAGGGGAGGAGCGGATCCGCGCGCTGAGCCTCGAGAACGTCATCGCCCAGCTCAACCACCTGCGCACCCACCCCTCGGTTGCGAGCGCCATTGCCCAAGGCGAAATGTCGCTCCATGGCTGGTTCGTCGATATCACCGCGGGTGTGGTCCTCGGCCTTGATGGCGAGACCGGGCAATGGGTTGCCATGCGCGAGGATTGTCCGCTGCCAGTTGCGCTGCCTGCCGCCCGCCGTGTCTGGGCCCACGAATTTGTCGCGGAAGCTGCGGAATGACCGCCGCTACTGTTGCAACCGCGCCGCGCAGCGGGCCGCTGGCCCATTTCGCACGGGATTTCACCGCCTCGATCGTCGTCTTCCTCGTCGCCATGCCGCTATGCATGGGGATCGCGATCGCCTCGGGCGTTCCGGCCGAAATGGGCCTGATCACCGGGATCATCGGCGGCATCGTCGTCGGCGCGCTCGCCGGATCACCGCTGCAGGTAAGCGGGCCGGCGGCGGGCCTTGCGGTGATCGTGTTCGAATTCATCGGCAAGTACGGCCTCGCCGCGCTGGCCCCGGTGCTCGTCCTCGTCGGGATCATCCAGTTTGCGGCCGGCTCGCTCAAGCTTGGCGGGTTGTTCCGGGCGATCTCTCCGGCAGTCGTCCACGGCATGCTCGCCGGGATCGGCGCACTGATCGTGCTGGGCCAGTTCCACATCCTGTTCGATGGCAAGCCGCTGTCGAGCGGGCTGGAGAACCTTGCCGCCATGCCCGGCCGGGTACTCGGCATCTCGTTCGACAACCCGCGCAGCGCCGAGCTGGCGCTGGTGCTCGGGCTGATCACCATTGTCACCATGCTCGCCTGGGAAACGCTGCGTCCAGCGCGGCTCAGCCTCGTCCCCGGCGCTCTGATCGGCGTCGGCGCGGCAACGCTGATCGCCTTCGGCTTCGGCCTTGAGGTCACCCGCGTCGCCGTGCCGGATTCGATCTTCGCGGCGATGTCCTTGCCCGGTGCGAACTTCGGCCTGCCTGCCGATCCCGGCCTGCTTGCGGGACTGCTGCTCTCCGCTGTCGCCATGGCCTTCATCGCCAGCGCCGAAACGCTGCTCTCGGCCGCGGCGGTTGACCGGATGCACGAGGGTGTTCGGACCGAATACAACAAGGAACTGCGCGCCCAAGGTGTCGGCAACCTGCTGTGCGGCCTCGCTGGGGGCCTGCCGATGACCGGCGTGATCGTGCGCTCCTCGGCCAACGTCCAGGCCGGCGCCCGCACCCGGCTTTCCGCCATTCTCCACGGCGCGTGGATCCTTGGCTTCGTGGCATTGCTGCCTGGGTTCCTGCGCGAAATACCGATGGCGGCGCTCGGCGGTGTGTTGGTCATCACCGGCTGGCGGCTGGTCAGCCTTGAGCATGCCCGGCACCTGTTCCACCACTACGGTCCGCTGCCGGCAGCGATCTGGGCAGTGACCTTCGGACTGGTCGTGGCGACCGACCTGCTCACGGGGGTCATAGCCGGGCTACTGCTTTCTCTGCTCGAACTGATCCCCCACCGGGCCGCGCTGCGCTTCCGGGTCGAGCGGGCACACGGCGAGGACACGACCGAACTGACCATGCGCGGGGCGGCAACCTTCCTCGGGCTGGTCAGGCTCAACTCGGCCCTGGACGCCATACCCGACCACCACGCGGTGAAGCTGGATTTCCGCTCGGTGCGCGGGATCGACCACACGGCCGCACAGACCATCCGCGACTGGCTCACCCGCAGGCGCAGCCGCGGCGGCGAAGTGGTGATCGAAGGTTCCGAAGCGGTGCTGCGGCCGCTCGCCACCTGATCCGGGGCACCCCTCCTTACCTCCCCGGCGCAAGGCCCGGCCCCTGGCGGCCGGGCCTTGTCGTATCGATGCAACAAATCGTTACGAAGCGGCAACCGCAGCGACAGGCCCGCGCGCTAATTATCCAGTATCCCGGGGCACGGCGTCCCCCGCGCTCTTGCCCTCACCTGGGCGCGGAAGGCACGGCGCCGGTTCCGGGATGCAGGAGGAACGGTCCGATAAACATGAGGGATTGTTCCATGAAGAAGCTTTTCGCAGTTGCCGTGTGCGCGCTTTCGGGCGCCTTTGCCGCCCAGGCCCATGCGCAGGAAACCGAGGCCCCCAAGCCGATCGAAATCTCCGGAACCGCCGCTGTCGCCAGCGACTACCGCTTCCGCGGCGTTTCGCAGTCGAACAAGGGCATGGCTGTCCAGGCGGGCCTGACGGTCAAGCACGAAAGCGGGTTCTACGTCGGCGGCTGGGCCTCCAACCTCGCCGGCTGGGGCACCTTTGGCGGCTCCAACACCGAACTTGACCTTTACGGCGGCTATGCGGTGACGATGGGCGCGGTCACGCTCGACGCCGGGCTGACCTGGTACATGTACCCGGGCGGCGCCGACAAGACCGACTTTGCCGAACCCTACGTCAAGGTGAGCGGCGCCTATGGTCCGGTCAACCTGCTCGCCGGGGTCGCCTATGCGCCCAAGCAGGAATCGCTCGGCAACTTCTCTAACACCCCGTTCAGCCTCGGCCAGAAGGAAGACAATCTCTACCTCTGGCTCGACGGCAACTCGGCCATTCCCGGAACCCCGGTCACACTGAAGGGCCACGTCGGCTATTCGGACGGAAATCCCGGCCTTGGCCCCAACGGCACAAGCGTTGCGCCCACTGGCAAGTACTGGGACTGGATGCTGGGTGCCGATGTCGCGGTCGGCCCGGTCACGGTCGGCGTGGCCTATGTCGATACCGACATCAGCGTGGCCGAATCGGCCTATCTTCAGCCGAACTTCTCATCGACCAAGGACGGCTCCTCGATCGCAGGAAGCGCTGCCGTGGTTTCTCTCACCGCTGCGTTCTGATCGGGCTGGCGGGGGCCGCATCGCCCCCGCCGGGCTTGGCCGGACACAAAAAATGGAGCCGCAAACGCGGCTCCATTTTCATTTCAGCGCGGCGCTCTGGGTTCAGCGCGGAACGTCCGAAGCGCGCAGCCGCTCGCGGCAGCCCACTGCCTTGGTCGGGTCCGGGTTGCAGCGCTTGCCGACCGGAAGCTCGTAGTTCGTCTGGGGCCGGGCCGACTGGTGGCACCGCGTGACCTTGTCGGGAACGCAGCGGACAGGGGCGGCCTCCGCACTGACGGGAGTGGTCGAAGCGCCAAGCGCGAGGAGCAGGTGAAGCATTGTGTTTCTCCGATAATTCCGATGCACCTGCCTTTCGCAGCACGGAATTTCGGCACACTTGCCGGTCTGTTACGAAGTATGTCCTCCAAACCCTACCGGCGCTTTGAGCATACGCATTCCGGCAGCTTCCCTGCGCCGCGCGCAGCCGCTATGGGCGCCCGGTGCCCCACACCGACCGTGCCTTGCCCCTGCCCCACCTCCTCGCGGCGCTTTGCGTGGTCGCGATCTGGGGGACCAATTTCGTCGTGATCCACGTCGGGCTGGCCGCCTTCCCGCCGTTTACCTTCGCCGCGTTACGCTTTGCGATGGCGTCGCTGCCGTTGCTGCCGTTCGTGCGCTGGCCGGCGACAAGCCTGCGCACCGTGGCCAGCTACGGCCTCCTGATCGGCTTCGGCCAGTTCGGCCTCCTGTTCTACGCAATGAACGGCCATATCTCGGCCGGCCTCGCCTCGATCCTGGTCCAGACCCAGGCGTTCTTCTCGGTCGGCCTTGCCATGGCCATCAACGGCGACCGGCTTACCCGCCGTGACCTTGCCGGGCTGGCGCTATGCGGCGCAGGGATTGCGCTGATCGCCGCCAACGTCGGCGGAGATATCACGCCCTTGGGACTGGTGCTGATCATGGGCGCGGCGCTGTGCTGGGCCGGGGGCAACATCGTCGCGCGCCGCGCCGGACCGGTGAACGCTTTCGCACTCGTTGCCTGGAGCAACCTCTTTGCGGTCATCCCGCTCACGCTCAGCGCCTGCCTGATGGACGGACCGCAGGCGATGGTCGCGGCGATCCGACATGCCAGCCCGACCGCCTGGGGCACGGCGGTATGGCAGGCGGCGGCCAATTCGATCTTCGGCTACGGCGTATGGACCTGGCTCCTGGGCAAGCACCCCGCATCGCGCGTCGCGCCGCTCGGGCTGATGGTGCCGGTGTTCGGCCTCGCGGCCGCCGCGCTCTACCTTGGCGAAGCGATGCCTGCATGGAAGCTGCTGGGCGCCGCCGCGATCGTCTCGGGACTGGGCTTCAGCCTGATCGGGAAGCGGCGAGCACGGGCCGAGCTGGCCTGAACTAGCCCCGCCGACCGCGTGGGGCGACCGCGGCATTCTCTGCCGTCAGCTTGCGCCAGCGCTCGAAACGCACCGTCTCCAGCGTGCCTTGTGCAATCGCGGCCCGCACCGCGCAGCCCGGTTCCTGCCCGTGCCCGCAATTGGAAAACCGGCATTCCTGCGCCAACGCCACAATATCGTCGAAGACCTCCGCGACGCCTTCTGCCGCATCGGACAGGTGCAACTCGCGCATCCCCGGCGTGTCCATCAGCCACCCGCCCTCGGCAAGGCGGTGCATTTCGCGCACGGTCGTAGTGTGGCGGCCCTTGCCGTCGTTTTCCCGCACGGCCTGCGTCAGTATCCCGGCCGATCCGGTCAGGGTGTTGATCAGTGTCGATTTGCCGACGCCCGAAGAGCCGAGCAGCGCGACCGTCTTGCCCGGCCCGCACCACGCGCCAAGCCGCGCGGCGCTGCGCGGATCCTTCGCGTTGATGGTCTCAACCCGGATATCCGGCTGCAACCCCCGCACCGCCTCGGCGAAGGTCCCGGGAGCATCGGCGAGGTCCGCTTTCGTCAGCACGACCACAGCCGAAACCCCGACATCGCCCGCCAGCACGAGATAGCGTTCGATCCGGGCAAGGTTGAAGTCCTGGTTGCACGATGCGACCACGAACAGCGTATCGACGTTCGCTGCGATCAGCTGCACCTTGCGGACGTTGCCCGGCGTGCGCCGCCGGAACAGGTTGGCCCGGTTCAGCACGCGCGAAATCTGGCCCGACTGTTCGTCGATCAGCACCCAGTCGCCCACGGTCGCGTGCGAAAGTTCGTCAGGCGCCCCGGCGATGCGCGGCGATACCAGGCGTTCCGACCCGGCCCCCGCCACTGCAAGTTGGCCGCGATGGACCGCCATCACGCGGTATGGCCGCGCGCCCGCGCTGTCGGCGGCGGAAAGCTGCGCGGCGAAAAACACGGTCCAGCCGAGTTCGGTAAGGCGCGGATCCAAATCGGTCATGAAATCCCCGGCACTCCAGCCAGCTTCATCCGGGCTGGCAGGGGCGGCATGTCAGCCGCCCCTTGCCAAGGCAAGCCGATCACGACTTGCTTGCAGCCTTCACCGGCTTTGCCGCAACGACCGGTGCCTTGGCGGCCGTCTTGTTACGGGCTTGCTGAGCAACGGCGCGCTTGTGGCGCGTGTTGGCGGTGCGGATATTGGACATGGTATTTCCTGTCTGCTGGAGTTCAGCCCCCAAGGTCGTCCCGGTTGGCACCGACCAGACGCTGATCGCGCGGTCATGGTCACATACCGGCCCGATTGACAAGGAAGGATCGCCAGCGGCCCCGTCTTTGCCTCGGATACGGCGCGGCTCAGAAGGCGCGGCTCAGAAGGCCCGGCTCAGCCCGATCCTGAGCTGGCGCGGCATCAGCGGGACAAACCCCTCGCGCCGATAGAGCAGAAGCGGATTACCCAGGGCAAAACGGTTGGCCCTGGCATCGAGCAGGTTGTCGATGCACAGCCAGGCCTCAACCTTGCCGCGCCGCGCGCTGGCCCGCAGGTCCACCTCGGCATAGTCGCCCTGGCTCAGGTCAAGCAGGGTGCCCGGCCCCAGTACCGAACGTCCAACGTAACGGCCAACCAGGTCCACCCCCAGCACCGACCCGCGGGGACCGTGCCATTCGTAACCGCCGCTGAGCCGCGCCGACAGGCCGGGGGTATCGGGCAGGCGGCGGTTGGACTTGGCTGTCTGTCCGACCTGGTCGCCCGCGAGGTGGTTGTCGGTAAAGAGCACCGAGCCCCCGAGCCGCCAGCCGGACCGCCCCGCCCAACTGGCCGTCGCTTCCAGTGCGAGCAGACGCGCGTTTCCAGTGTTCTCGGTGATCGGCGTCCCGCGCGGGGTAACCAGCTCTGCAAGCACGTTATTCCACTTGGCGTAGGAAACCGCCGCCGACAGGTCGAGGCCTTGGTCGCCGCGGCGGGGCCGCCGGATTCCCACTTCGCCCATCGCGATCGTGTCGGGCTTGAAGTCGGACACCCGGCCGACCCCGCGCGCCACGGTTACGCCGCCGTTGCGATAGCCGGTCTGATAGCGGGCGAACAGCGAGGTCCGCTCATCCGCCCGCCACAGGAGCGCCAGTGTCGGATCGAGATGGCGCGCCGTATCGCCGCGCACGAACGACACAATGCTTCGGCGCGCCGGCTCACTGTCGGTCCGCGCGACCGTGTAACGCAGGCCTACAGTCGCATCAAACTTCTGGCCGAGCGGAACGCGGCCCTGGAGAAACGCCGAGACGCTGCGGGTCTTGTTGGTCACCTCGTCGAGCGCCATCGCGCCGTCCGGGCTACCGAAAGCGCGCGATTGCCCGTCGACGATCTCCTGGACGTTGGCCGCAACGATCCAGCTGACCCCGGTCGTGCTTTGCCGGCCGAGCCGGGTTTCGCTGGTCAGCGCGCGCGAGGTACGCTCAAGGTCGTAAACCGTGGCCCCGGCACCGTAGGAATCCTGGGTTGCGTCGAACCGGTCGAACGAAGCGCGATGCCCGTAGCTGAACACCGAGGCGAGTTCGATGCCGCCTTCCCACCGCTTGCGCAGCGCCAAACGGCCGAGCGCGATGTCGCTGCTGTAAGGCTGCGCCAGCGCGGCGCGTCGCAACAATGGTGATGCCGCGCCGCCGGGTCCGTCGGCATATTGCGCGTCGCCGGCGCGGGTGTGCTGATACAGGGCGCTGGCATCGAGCCGGAAACCGCCCGCCAGATCGAGCGCGAATGCCGCGCGCCCGCCCGCCACGTCGACTTGGTTGATCCCGTCGCCGCGGCGCGGATCGTCGATATAACCCGGCGAACGCTCGCTGTAGCCTACCAGTCGCAGGCCCGCGGTGCCGGTCAGAACGGGCAGGTTTAGCGCTCCGCCCAGCTTCCACCCGGCCTCGCTGCCCAGCACTTGCGCTTCGGCGGTCGCCATGCCCTCTATCTCGCCGAGATTGACCGGCTGCGGCACGACGCGGATCACCCCGCCGATCGAACCGGCCCCATAGAGCGTACCTTGCGGACCTTCGAGAACCTCGAGCGCCGCGATGTCATAGAGCCGCAGATTCGGGTTAGGGCTGCCGAGGCTCATCGGCGCATCGTCGACATAGATTGCCGTGGTCGGCTGCGAGGCGCCGTTGAAGCTGCTGTCGGCGATGCCGCGGATGAAGAACTTGTCGCGCCCATCGCCAAATGCCGTGGCGAAGACGACGGGGGACTGGCGACCGAGGTCCCCCAACCGGGCACCTGCCGTGAGCGGCGAATTCTGCGCCGGCAAACGGATTTCGCTGCCGGGATAGTCCTTGAGCCGGGTCGGAAACTTGCCGCCGACAACCGTGATGTCATCGGTCGTCGCGGATGCGGGTGCTGGCGCAGGTCGCGGCTCGCTGCGCCTGACCACGCGCGTTCGTTCCACCCGGTAGCTGCGCGGCCCGACCTTTACTGCGCGGAAACCGGTGCCGCGCAGCAACAACCTGAGCGCGGCGACCGGATCGCCCGGCAACACCCGCGCGGGGGAAGCGATCAGGCCCATGCTGGGTTCAAGCGAGACGATTTCCAGATCGCCGTGCCGCGCCACTTCGGCCAGGGCGGCCGGGAGCGTTGTCGCCTCGACCCGGTAGGTCGCCACCGCCTCGCGCGCGGCGAGAGGTTGCGGCAGCAGGGGCGAAGCCGAGACCAGGGCCAGACTAGCGAGCGCTACCCTCCGGCGCGAGAACCCAGACCTCCCCATCACGATGAATTTGCGCTCCGATCAGGCGGGCGAAATGCGCCACGTCGCCCGCTTCGTCACCCGTGTTAAGT
>Ga0075432_10000571_pt1 | contig 11115 bp, 11 predicted proteins | sample RhiMethybrSRZTD1_FD_72781 | JGI IMG/M metagenome (GOLD analysis project Ga0075432, IMG submission 72781) | Populus rhizosphere microbial communities from Tennessee, USA - Rhizosphere MetaG P. TD hybrid SRZTD1 | ecosystem: Host-associated > Plants > Roots > Rhizosphere > Soil | place: USA... | reverse complement strand
GCCGCCAATGCCCTCGCCTCGATCAAGACGGTGGCGGCCTATGGCGAACTGTTCAATTCGGCCTATTGGGCCAGCCGGCCCTATCGCGGCGATGAACAGCACATCGCCGGAGCCTGCCTCACACTCGCCGAATATCTCACCACCGATGACCGCGCCGGCGTCTTCCGCCGCCTCGCCTCGCGCCTCAGGGTCGATGCGCTCAAACTGCACCGCCTGCTTGCCCTCATCCCCGATGAAAAGCCGCTTGCCGAACGCGAACACATGCGCCGCTCGATGGGCGTACTCCAGGCGATCCGCCTCGCCCTGTTCCAGCACATGTTCCTGCGCGCGGTCATGGTCCCGGCCTTCAGCCGCGCCAACGACATCAGCCGCGAAGACGTGCTGGAGATGGTCTTCACCCTGCGCATCGACGAAGCCTTGGCACAGCTTCGCCGCGCCTTCCCGACCAGCTTCCCCGGCGTGGGCGATTTCTCGATCGAGGAAAAGAGCGACTATCCCGACAGTTCCGCCACCGGCTACGGCCTGATCCAGACCGAATACATCGACCGGATCGAGCGCGCCTATCACCTCAGCCTGCGCATCACGACCGCCATCGCCAACGAATTCGGCGCTCACGGCTGATCGCTGAACCCTTGCGCTTCGTTGCGGCCGGGAACGCCCCGCCGCATTCGTGAATTGATACTTCTGTCGTCCCTGCCAATCCCTCCGGCGGGGCTTTGCCAGGAGCACAGGCGCGATGAGGCACGCCCCCCTTTTGGCCGAGCGTACAACCCGGCCGCTTCGGGTATTGCTGCTTCTCGGTAACTGGATCGGCGGCGGCGCCGAACGGGTTGCCGTCCACCTGATGCATGCCCTTCCGGCCCACTGGGACGTCCGCCTCGGCCTGCTCCACGCCGGCGATGCCTGGCTGGATGAGCTTGACCCCGCCCGCGTCATGCTCGCCGCCCACGCGGCCGAGCGGTTCCGCTATGACCGGCCGAATGCCGAACTGTTCGATGCCGCCACTCTCGTCAACGGCGCGCTCCACGCCCCCCGCGCATTCCGCACCATGATCGCCGCCACCCGGCCAGACGTGGTGCTGAGCTTCCTCAAGGGCACCGCCATCCTCACCTGGCTGGCGCTGGCAGGGCTCCGGCAGCGCCCCCGCTGGATCGCGCGGGAAGGCAACAACATCCTCGCCACGGCCAGGGCGGAAAGCCCCGGCGCGCTGGTCCGCCGCGCCTCGCTCGGCCTCACCGGCAGGGCCTATCGCCGCGCCGACGCCGTCCTCACCAATGCCCGGGCGATGGCCCGCGACATGGCCGCCCAGTTCCGGATCGATCCCGCGCGCCTTCACACCATCCCCAACCCGGTCGACCTCGAACGCATCGCCCGCGCCGTGCACAGCGCACCCCCGCACCGGCCCCCGCGCCCCTATCTGCTCACCGCCGGGCGGCTGGAAATCCAGAAAGGGCAAGATCTCCTCCTCACCGCCTTCGCCGCCTCGCAGGCTGCACGCAGCCACGATCTCGTGATCCTCGGGCAGGGCAGCCTCGCGGCAAAGCTGCGGAACATGGCCCATTCCCTTGGCGTCGGCCACGCGGTCCACTTCGTCGGCTTTGCGGAAAATCCCTATTCCTGGATGGCCGGGACTGACCTGTTCGTCCTCCCCTCGCGCTGGGAAGGATTCCCCAACGCCGCCGCCGAAGCCATGGCCGCCGGCGCCCCCGTGCTGCTGGCTGACTGTGACTACGGCCCGCGCGAACTGGTCGGCCCGGCCCAGCGCGACGTCCTGTTCCCGGTCGGAGACAGCGCCGCGCTTGCCGCCGGGATCGACCGGATGATCGCCGCTCCCTCCCTGCGCGCCGCCAATGCCGCCGCCGGGCAATTGCGCGTCAAGCGCTTCGCAATCGACCAGATGGTCGCCCGCTACACCGCGCTCATCGCCGAGGTCGCCAATGAACGCGCGCCAAGCACGGCGCCGTTAACACTCGCCGCCGCGTGAGTCCCGCGCCGGGACGCTGCCCCCTTCGCACTGGCGCAAAGCATGGAAATGCGGCAGCACCGATGCTCGGCAAGGGATTGATCGGCAATGAAATTGAGAACGCGGGGCTGGGCAGGGCTGGTAGTCGCGGGCCTTGGTCTGGCCACGGTCGCCGCCGGCCTGCTGATGACCGGCAAGCCTGCTGCACCCGCCGTGTCCGCGCAGGCCATGGCACCGATCGTCCTCGACGCCGCCCCGACCGCTACCGCCGCCACTCCCGCACCAGCCTCGGCGCCCACCGAAACCGTCACCGCCAACCAACCGCTGGTCATCAAGCGCGTCCTGCCGATTTCCGGCCCGATCCGCTACGGCGACTGGCACTGGGACGAGGCCAACGTCCCCGCCGGCCCGCTGGTCATCACCGTCGACCTCGAAGCCCGCGTTCTCTCGGTCTTCCGCGGCGGATACGAGATCGCGGCCACCGCGGTGCTGCTCGGCACGCAGGAAAAGCCGACCCCGCTGGGCATTTTCCCGATCACCCAGAAGGACGCGGACCACAAGTCCAACATCTACGACGGCGCCCCGATGCCCTACATGATGCGCCTCACCAACGACGGCGTATCGATCCACGGCACGCAGGTCCAGAACGGCTACGCCAGCCACGGCTGTGTCGGCGTGCCGACCCCGTTCGCGAAAAAGCTGTTCGCCATCGCCGCGATGGGCACCCCGGTTTACATCACCCGCGGCAAGATGGTCGGTGTCGGCGCGCCGCTGACCTAGTGGCAGGGCCCTAGCTGCGGCGCCGCGGCGCCCGGGTAAAGGTCCATCCCTCGGACGTCGCCCGCGCCACCAGATTGCCGATCGAGGCAGGCTGACCCGCCAGCAGCGTCTCGAACAGCCGCGCCGCGCTGCCGCCGCGCGGCTCGGCCCCGTCCATTTTCGCCACCAGCAGGGTCAACACCCGGATCGCCACCGCACGCGGTGCGCTGGGCCGGTACACGAAGCTCCCCAAGGCTCCCGGCGTCACGTTCTCGCGCCACTCCCGCGCCGCCGCCCATCCCAGCGCGGCATCCGCATCCGCCAGGTGCGCCGCGCTGCGGGCTAGCGCCGCCACGTCGATCCATTCCGCTCCGCCAAGGCCCGCGCGGATCCGCGCCCGGTCAAACCGCGCGTCGCGGTTGCTCGGATCGTCGACCGGCGCAATTCCCGCCGCCGCCGTCACCTGCGCCAGTTCCTCCCGCCGCCATTCCAGCAGCGGGCGCAGCAGCAGCAGCCCGGTTCCCGGCACCCGCCCGGCGGCGCGCACCCCCGCCAGCCCGGCCACCCCGCTCGCCCGGTTGAGCCGCGCCACCAGCGTCTCGGCCTGGTCATCGGCATGGTGCGCGGTCAGCACTGCCACAACCCCGCGCGCTTCGGCCCATTGCCCCAGCGCCGCGTATCGCGCCGCGCGCGCCGCGTCCTGCAGGTTGCCCTCCGCCACCACCACGCCAAGCGTCTGATGCGGAACGTCCAGCGCCGCGCAGGTCCGCGCCACCAGCGCCGCCTCCTCCGCGCTTTCCGCGCGCAGGCCATGATCCACCGTCGCCGCCTCGATCCGCCCGGGAAAGGCCGCAGCCGCAAGCACCAGCATGGCCATCGAATCGCCGCCGCCCGATACGGCAAGGCCCAGCTTCGCCGCCCCGGCCCGCGCCGGCGGCAGCAATGCGTTCAGCGAAGCGGCAAAGCGGGCAACCTGCCCGGCGTCGGCCGCGTGGCGGTTCAGTCGCACTTCACCCCGGCGCGGACGCCATCGTACTGGGCTTTCAGGCGGGTCAGCGCCTCGCGCGGATAGACCTCGCCAAATTCGGCCAGCGCGATGCAGGCGCGGCTGGTGTCCTTGAGCTGGCGCATCGCTTCGGCCAGGCCGAGCAGGCTGTCGGCCGCGCGGGCGCCCTTCTTGTCGGCCTGGTAGTTCTGCACGAACCAGGCCCCCGCCTCGCGCGGCTTGCCGTCATCGAGAAAGGTGCGGCCCAGCAGGTTGCGGCCATAGCTGATCTTGGCATCGCGCGGATACTTCGAGACATACAGCTGAAGCTGCTGCTCCGCCTCGGGATAGAATTTCGCCTCCCACAGCCGGTAGCCATAGGAATATTCATCATCCGCCGCGTTGCCGGTCGCGGGTTTCTCGATCTTCTGGACCGCCGCCAGCCGCTGGGGCGTCGGCTTCACCGGAACCGCAGGCTTGGCGGCGGGCAGCGGCCGCGCCGCCGTCACCGCCGGGCGCGCCGGCGCAGGCTGCGGGGCAGAAGGCGTCAACGTCGTCACCGCAGCGGCCGGCGGCACGGCCGGCGCGGACGCCGGCACGACGGCCGCTTCAGGGGCGGAAGACACTGCCGGCGCAGCCACCGGCGCCGGGGTCAGCGCAGCAAATTTCGCCTCCAGCTGGGCAACACGGTTGGCCGTTTCCTCGTTCTGCGCGGTCAACCGGGAAAGCTGCGCTTCAACCGATTCCATCCGCGTGAGCAGGTCCGAAACCGGGGTCGAAGCCGGAACCCCGGTGGTCACGCGCGGGGCGGTCCCCTGGGTTACCTCGGGGGTGAAGAACTTGCCATCGCTGCCGGGGAAGACCTGCCGCTGCAAGGCGCGCACCTCGGCCTCGATCTTGCGCAGGCGCGCTTCGGCCTCGGGGCTGCCAGGTGCCGTCTGCGCCAGCGCAGGCGCCGCCGTTCCCAGCAGGACCGCCAGCAACGCGCCGAAAGCCGATCCGCGCCGAGCCAGTTTACCGATCATTTTCCCAATGCTCCCGTCCGGGCTGAAGTGTCGCCCTAGCGCTTAGCCAACTTGCCCCCTCGCTGTCGAGACAGGGTTAATTCTGTCCAGTGGATGCCGCGACAGGGCTGGCGGGCGCTTCAAGCGGGGGTTGGCCCACCGGCGCCGCCGGGGCCGAAATGCGCGACACGTTCCGCCGCGGCGCGGCCATCGCCCGCTGCGGCGCAGCCACAACCGCCGGCGCGGTTGCCGCCGCTGTCGCCGCTTCGCTCAACACCTCGGTCGGCGACGCCACCGGGATCGGCGCTGCTAGCGGGGGCGCGGCAGTCGGCGGCGCGGCGCTGGCGGTCTCATCCGGCAGCAACGATGGCAAGACCACCGCGGGCGCATAATAGGTCCGCCACAGCACCATGCCCGCGGCCACCACCGCCAGCGCCGCCACGGCCGCCAGCCAGGCAAACCGCGCGCTCGGCACGCGCGCCGGATCGCCGGGTTCAAAGTCATGCGCAGTGCGCGATTCGATCTGCTCGTGCATGCCAAGCTCGGCGCGAACCGCCGCCACCATCGCCTTTTCGTCAAGGCCGAGCACGCGCGCATAGGTGCGGGTAAAGCCCGTCGCATAGGTGCGCGCCGGCAACGCGGCAAAATCTCCCGCCTCGATCAGCGTGAGCATGCGGGCGGGAATCTTGGTCTGGTCCGCCATCTGCGCAAGCGACAGCCCGGCGCTTTCGCGCGTGGCCTTCAGCCTTGGCCCGACACCGGCAATGTGTGCCGACGTCGGCATATCAACTTGTTCTGGCATTCCGGTCCCGCAGGCAAAATTCGTGGTGCGCCCCCGCGAGGCGGAGACAAGGCGTCTGCCGGGCGATTGTCAAGCCGCACTCCGGCGCAGGCCAGCGGACAAAGCGACAGTCCGACTTCCCCTGCCGATCAATCGCAGTCGATCCCGTGGCCCCAGGCCCATTGCGAAAGCGCCGCGCGCATGTCGGGCGGCGGCGCCGCCAGCCATTCTTCCATCTGCGCCGACAGTTCGCCAAGGTGGACCTTGCGGACCAGTTCCTTGACCGGGCCGACCGACACCGGGGTGATCGACAGGCGGCGGATGCCCAGCCCCATCAGGGCCAGCGCCTCAAGCCGGCGCCCGCCCATTTCGCCGCAGACCGTCACGTCGACGTTTTGACCCTCAAGGTTCCTGATCACCCGGCGCAGGAACCGCAGGATCGCCGGGCTCAGCCAGTCATAGCGCTCCGCCAGCTTGGGATTGGCGCGGTCTGCGGCAAACAGGAACTGGGTGAGGTCGTTGGTCCCGATCGACAGGAACGACAGCTTGGGCGCCAGGATGTCGAGCACTTCGGCCAGCGCCGGCACTTCCAGCATCGCGCCATAGCGGATCTCGTCGGGCAGGCGCTTCTTCTGGCTGCGCATCCACCCGATCTGCTTCTCGAACACCGCCTTGGCCGCATCGAACTCCCACGGCTCGGACACCATCGGGAACATCACGTTGAGCGTGCGGCCCGCCGCCGCCTCCAGCAGGGCGCGCGCCTGCGCCTTGAGCAGCCCCTCGCGTTCGAGCGCGACGCGCAGCGCGCGCCAGCCCATCGCCGGGTTTTCCTCGCCGTCACCGTCGGCATGGTTGAGATAGGGCAGCGCCTTGTCCCCGCCGATGTCGACCGTGCGGAACACCACCTGGCGCGTTCCCGCCGCCTCCAGCACCTCGCGGTAAAGCCGCGTCTGCCGCTCGCGCGAAGGCAGCGTGGCGGACACGAGGAACTGGAATTCGGTGCGGTACAGCCCGATCCCGTCTGCGCCGGTCAGCCCCAGCATCGGCACGTCGTCGCGCAGCCCCGCGTTCATCATCACCATGATCCGCGTCCCGTCCAGCGTGCGCGGTTCGACATCGCGCATCAGCGCCCAGGACGCCTGCTTCTCGCGGCTCTTGGCAAAGCGCGCCTCGAACGCCTCGACCAGCGGCGGCGTCGGACGGACCGTCGCCGTGCCGCTATCGGCGTCAAGCAGCAACTGGTCGCCCTCGCGCACCAGCCCGCGCAGGCCCCGCACCCGGCCCAGCACCGGCACGCCCATCGCCCGCGCCACGATCACCACGTGCGCGGTGAGCGAGCCTTCCTCAAGGATCACGCCCTTGAGCCGCCGCTTGTCGTATTCCAGCAATTCCGCCGGCCCCAGGTTGCGCGCGATCAGGATCGCATCCTGCCGCAGCCCCTTGCTCGCCGCCGTGCCAAGCTGGCCCGAAACCGTGCGCAAAAGCCGGTTCGACAGGTCCTCAAGGTCGTGCATCCGGTCCGCCAGCAGCGGATCGTCGATCTGCCGCATCCGCATCCGGGTGCGCTGCTGGACCCGCTCGATCGCCGCCTCGGCGGTCAGCCCGCTGTCGATCGCCTCGTTGATCCGGCGGCTCCAGCCTTCGTCATAGGCGAACATCTTGTAGGTCTGGATGACCTCCTCGTGCTCGCCCCCCACGCCGAACTCGGCCTGCGCGGCCATCCGCTCGATCTGGTCGCGCATCTTGTCGAAGGCCAGATAGACCCGCTGCCGCTCGGCCTCGATGTCCTCGGCCACCGTATGCTCGATCGTGACGCGCGGCTGGTGGAACACCGCCTGGCCCATCGCCAGCCCCTTGACCAGCACCAGTCCGGGCAAGCGCTCGGTTCCGGTGTGGTTCGCGGAAAGCCCCCAGGCCTCGTCCTCGTCAACCAGTTCGGCGTTGGCGATCAGCTCCGACAGCACCATCGCGACGGTCTGCAACGCCTCGATCTCGATCTCTTCATAGCGGCGCGGATCGGCATGCTGGACGCACAGCACCCCCACGCACCGCTCGCGCCGAACGATCGGCACGCCGGCAAAGGAATGGTACTTTTCCTCCCCCGTTTCCGGCCGATAGGAAAAGTCCGGGTGCGCGGTCGCCTCGGCAAGGTTGAGCGTTTCGACGTTGCCCGCGATCATGCCGACGAGGCCCTCGCCGATCGCCATCCGCGTGACGTGGACCGCCTCCTGCGCCAACCCGCGGGTGGCGAACAGTTCGAGCATCCCCTCGCGCAGCAGGTAGATCGAGCAGACCTCGCTATCGAGGCTCTCGCCGATGACTTCGACCACCGTATTGAGCTTGGCCTGCGCATGGCTGCGCGAGGCCATCACTTCGTGGAGGCTGGTCAGGATGGTCCGGGCTGCGGCTACGGCGTTGAGCATGTGAGGGGGTTATCCCAATCCGCGCCCTTTGGGAACGGGTGCGCGCCGCCTCTTCACTGCAAAGGTATTTACGAAAAGTGCGAAGGGCGCCGCGTCCCTGTGCGCGGCGCCCTTCCGCTGGCTGATCTATAAGGTCAGGCTCAATTATAGACGATGAGTTCTTCCTTGATGCGCAGCTTGCGCTTCTTCAAGGCCTGGATAGTCGACTGGTCGGGCGATGGCCGCCCCATCTCTTCCGCAATCTGGCGTTCAAGACCGGCGTGCTTGTTCTGCAATGCGCTGACGTGTGTCGATTCCATGAGCAGTTCTCCTGGGTTCGCGGTGCCCGCCCCCTTTCCCCTGTTCCGGCCAGGCCGACTCAGGGAATGCAGCGAAGGGCAGCGCGATTGTCACTCAACCATATTAAGCCTATCTTGCGAAGCGAATACCAATCCGAAGCGGCGGATCTGGCGTGGCACGCGGTGGGCGGTGCACCGCCGTTATCGGCCGCTTTGTCGCAATCGAGATCAGGGAAACACTCCAGGTGAACGACGAGGAACTTCGCAAGCGTCTGGAAATATTGAGGATTGAACACCGCGACCTTGACGCGGCGATCGACGCGCTCACCAATGGCGGCGCGTCCGACCAACTTCAGCTGGCGCGCCTGAAAAAGCGCAAACTGAAACTCAAGGACCAGATGGCCCTGATCCAGGACTACCTGATCCCCGACATCATCGCCTGATCTGCGAACCGCCGCTGCAATGCGGCCGCAATCATGCTGCGCTGCCGCATTGCGCGCCGCGGCGGCGGGGTGAGAACGTTCCAATCCGGCACAGTCCCGAATTGGTCGGCAAGCCGGACGCCAAGCCCATTGCGGGGCCGGATTCCCGGGCGCTATCGCATGCCGTAATGGCACAACCTGCAAACCTCAACCGGCGGATCATCGAGTCCCTTTATGCCGAAGGGCTGTTGCTGTCCGACGAGGTGCGCGCGGCTTTCGACCTGACCCACCGCCCCGAAGGCAATCCCGAGGACGAGAGCCGCATCGCCCTCTCGTGCGAGGCGCTGCGCACCACCACGCGGATGATGCATGCGGTGGCCTGGCTGCTTAACCACCGGGCCTTCCTCAACGGCGAAATCAGCGAATTCCAGCTGCGCCGCCACGGCCGCATCGCCGCCAACCTCCCGGTCTCCGAACCCGCGCGGCTGGCCATGCTCTATCCCGACGTGCAGGAACTGATCCGCGCGACCGAACGGTTCTACGCCCGCCTCGTCCGGCTCGACAACGGCTGGCGGGCCGCGCCGCCTCTGACCCCCGCCCCCGCCATCCAGCGCCTGCGCGAAAGGCTCGCCCGCGGCGTCAGGTAGGTGGGAGTGCCATCACCGTCGTCCCGGACTTGATCCGGGACCGCTGGCGTACTCCCCGGCCTGTCCCTCATCCACACGCTCGACAGCGCGCGCGCCAGTCCCCATATCCCCCCCATGTCCCTTCCGCCCAAGCCCTGGCCCGTCGGCCACGCCGATCTGCTCGAACCGCTGGTCCGGCGGGTGCTTGCGCCCAATCCGTCGCCGTTCACCTTTACCGGCACGGAAACCTACATCGTCGGCGCCGGAGCCGAAGTCGCCGTGATCGATCCCGGCCCTGACGAGCCTGACCATCTCGCCGCGCTGATCGCGGCTGTGGGCGAGGCGAAAGTCACCGCGATTCTCTGCACCCACACCCACCGCGACCATTCGCCTGCCGCCGCGCCGCTCTCCGCGCTGACCGGCGCGCCGGTAATCGGCTGCGCGCCGCTGGTGCTCGACAGTTCCGGCCCCCGCGCCGACGCCCCGTTCGACAAGACCTACGCGCCCGACCGCGTGCTGACGGACGGTGAGCAGCTCACCGGCCCCGACTGGACCCTGACCGCCGTCGCCACCCCCGGCCACACCTCCAACCACCTGTGCTATGCGCTCGAGGAAACCGGCGCGCTGTTCACCGGGGATCACGTGATGGGCTGGTCGACCAGCGTGGTCAGCCCGCCCGACGGCGACATGGCCGCCTACCTGTCCAGCCTCGACAAGATCTACACCCGCACCGACCGGGTCTATTACCCCGCCCACGGCCCGCAGGTGGACAAGCCGCGCCAGCTCGTGCGCGGGATGATCGGCCACCGCCGCCAGCGCGAACGCCAGATCCTCAAGTTGCTCGGAGCCGGGACCGGGACCATCGCGGCGATGGTCCCGCAAATGTACAAGGGCCTCGATCCCAAGCTTCACCCCGCCGCGGGCCAGTCGGTGCTCGCCCACCTGATCGACCTCGAACAGCGCGGACAGGTCACCCGCGCGGAGGACCAATGGTCGATCCGGTCCTGAATTCCGGCCAGAACCCCGGCCAGCGCCGCCGCGCGCCGATCCTGCCGTGGACCCTGTTCGCCCTCGCGCTCGGCTTCGCGCTGTGGGCCGCGTGGCAGCTATGGCGGCCCACCCCGCCCGGCGATCCGCTCGCCACCACGCTGGTGGCCTTCGAAAAGCAAAACCGCCTGACGGTCTTCTCCGCCGAACTCGCCCCCGTGGTCGCCAGCGACGACAGCCGCCTGTTCGGCATGCTCAAGGCGCGGCAGGTCGCCGTCATCCCGGCGCGGGTCGACTACGGGCTGGACCTTGGCGCCGTCACCCGCGAACGGCTGCGCTGGGACGAAGCCTCGCGCCGGCTCGACGTGACGCTCCCGCCGCTGCAACTCTCCCGCCCCGACCTTGACGAGAGCCGCGCCCAGTACCTGCGCGAAGGCGTCTGGATCACCCGCACCGCGCAGGAACAGCTGACCCGCGCCAACTCCGCCCTCGCCGAACGCCAGGCCGCCGTGGCCGCCGCCAATCCCGCCCTGATGACGTTCGCCCGAAACGCCGCGCGCGACGCGGTGCGCCAGAACCTGTCGATCCCGCTCGAAGTCGCAGGCTTCCGGGGCGTCACGGTGACGGTCCGCTTCGACGGTGGACCTGCGCCGCAATAGGCCCCACCTGCCCCCCGATTTCACGCCGATTGTTGACGTGGGCCAATGCGCATATGCTGCGGCCGTGCTTACGTCCCGGCATAGGGGAGTCGTTCACATGGCCAGAATGATCGCGCGTTCGCTTATCGCTGCCGCCGGATGCGGCCTCGCCGCCGTACCCCTGCTCGCCCAGAGCGCCGCTCCCGCCCCGACAGGCACGCCTGCCCGCTACGACATGCGCGCCGGCAC
>Ga0075432_10000570_pt1 | contig 11119 bp, 8 predicted proteins | sample RhiMethybrSRZTD1_FD_72781 | JGI IMG/M metagenome (GOLD analysis project Ga0075432, IMG submission 72781) | Populus rhizosphere microbial communities from Tennessee, USA - Rhizosphere MetaG P. TD hybrid SRZTD1 | ecosystem: Host-associated > Plants > Roots > Rhizosphere > Soil | place: USA... | reverse complement strand
GAATGTGTCAACAAATATGTCAGAGATTTCGCAAGGAGAGCCGACGGGCGGGGGGGATTGTCGTCGTATGACTGTAGGAGCGAGCTTGCTCGCGATGGCCTTCAATACAACGCTGGAAGTCTGGCTCCCAGAGGCGTTCTCAGGTTTGTCGCGAGCAAGCTCGCTCCTGCGGAGAGGGCGGTTTATCGGCGCTGAAGCAGGCCGCGCAAGGCGAGGGCAGCTGGAATACCCAGGCCAAGCCAGCTCAGGGCATCCCATACGCCGTCACCGAGCAGCGCGGCAAATAACCCCGCTGCACTGAACAAGGCGATGACGGTAGGGGTGGCGAACACCTTCCAGAAATTCGACTGCCGGGGCCTCATGCCACGCTCTCCGCTTTTTCCAGTACGGGTTTCGCTGCCTTGCGCCGCACCATCCACAGGTAGACGCCGCTGCCGAGCACAATGATCGTCAGCACATCCAGGGTCGCCCAGAGGATTTGCATCGGCATGCCGCCGTAGTCACCGAAGTGCAACGGCTGCGACATGCCCATGGCGTCCATGTACCAGGGGCGCTCGGCGACGGCGGTGACTTGCAGGGTGCTGGCGTCGATCAGTACCGGCGTGAGCAGGTGCGAGGTCAGGTGCGTGCTGCCTTTCATGAAGACCGCGTAATGATGCTCGCTGGAGAATCGTGTGCCGGGGAAGGCGATGAAATCCGGCTGCATGCCGGGGGCGACTTCCTTGGCGATGTCGAGCAGGCGGGTAGCCGGTGCCAGTTGCGTCAACGGCGGCGCATCGCGATACGGGGCGACCATCGCGCTCAAGCTGTCGTTGCGCCACGCGGCGATCAGCAGGTCGGCACAGGCGCTGATCACGCCGGTCACGCCGACCACCAAAGCCCAGGTCAAGGTCACTACGCCAATCAGGTTATGCAGGTCGAGCCAGCGCAGGCGAGAGGATTTGTCCTGGCGCACGGTCGCGAATTTCAAGCGGCGCATGAACGGCAGGTACAACACGGTGCCGGAGACAATCGCGACGACGAACAACAAGCCCATGAATGCCAGCAGCAATTTGCCCGGCAGCCCAGCGAACATGTCCACGTGCAGGCGCAGCATGACCATCATGAAGCCGCCATTGGCCGACGGCATCTCCAGCGCTTCGCCAGTGCGGGCGTCGAGCATGAAGGTGTGGGACGAGTTCGGTTCGGTGCCGGCAGTGGCCGCCATGATCGCAATCGCACCGTTGGGTTCGTCCTCGTCGAAACCGAAGTACTGCATGACTTCGCCGGGACGATGTTTTTCAGCCGCCTGCACCAACTGCTGCAAATCAAGCTGGGGGGTGTTCGCCGGCATTTGCTTCAACTCGGCAGCATCGCCCAGCAGATGATCGATCTCATGGTGGAAGATCAACGGCAGGCCGGTCAGTGCCAGCATCAGCAAAAACACGGTGCAGATCAGGCTGGTCCAGGTGTGGACGAAGGACCAGCGGCGAATTGTTTTACTTTTCATTTCGTAGCCTTCAGAAAAACCGAAGCCGTCCAAGAAGGACGGCCGGGTCGTTGGGCGTGTCAGGTCAAGCCGTTACCACTTGTAGTCAAGGCTGGCCATGACGTTGCGACGGTCGCCGTAGTAGCAGTAGAAGCCGTCACAGGTCGATATGTATTCCTTGTCGAATACGTTGTTGGCATTGACGCTGACACTGACGCCCTTGAGGACATTGTCCAGGCGGCCAAGGTCGTAATGAACGCCCGCATCGTAGACGGTATAGGAATCGCTATGGCCATCCGATGGATCGCGTACGAAGGCCATGCTGCCGATGGCGATGTTGTCGGTTTCGCCGACATAGCGCACGCCGAAGCCGATTCCGAAGCCGTCAAGAACACCGGTATGCCAGGTGTAGTCAGCCCATGCAGCAGCCTGGTTTTCCGGGGTCAGTGGCAGCGGACGGTTTTTGTCCAATGGGTCGGTGACCTTGGTCATCTTGCTGTTGGCGTAGGTGTAAGAGGCGGTCAGGTTCAGGTTTTCGTTGACGTCACCGGTCGCTTCCAGCTCGAAGCCACGTACTTTCGCTTCACCCAGTGGGCGAGATACGCCCAGGGTGTCGCTGAGTACGATGTCCTTGCGGGTCAAGTCATAGGCCGCCGCTGTGAACAGCATGTCGGTACCCGGAGGCTGGTACTTGAGCCCCACTTCATATTGCTTGCCGGTTCCCGGGCGGAAGGCCTCGCCGTTGGCGCCACCCGCTTCTGCCTGGAAGGATTCGGCGTAAGAGACGTAAGGTGTAAAGCCGGAGTCGAACACATAGCTGATGGCCGCGTTGCCGCTGAATTGGGTGTCGTCGCGGGTGTCCTTGGCGTTGTTCATGTTGTAGAACGTCGAATCCGTGTGCAGCCAGTCCTGCCGACCGCCCAGGGTCAGGCGCCAGTTGTCGAGGGCCATCTGGTCCTGGACGTAGAGGCCTGTGTCATGGGTCTTCTGGTTGTAGTCGTTGAACGCGGTGTATTGGACGTTACTGAAGTCCTGGCCGTAAATCGGGTTGGTGATGTTGCTGGTTGGCGCGCTGCCGTACAGCCATTTGTAGTTGGTGTTGACGCGTTGGTGATCCAGCCCCAGCAGCAGTGTGTGCTTGATCGCAGCGGTGTCGAAATCGGCCTGGAAATTGTTGTCCACGGCGAACTGGCTGAGGTCCTCGTCAACCACGTTGGCACCCCGGGACAGGGTGCCGTCGTCTGCGACCGAACCGTAGAAACCGCCCGAGGTGATGCTCTGGAAGGACAGATCGCTCTTGGTGTAGCGAAGGTTCTGGCGGAACTGCCAGATGTCGTTCATCCGGTGCTCAAAGGCATAACCCAACGCGTAATAGGTCTTGTCGTAGAACTCCCATTCTGGATCACCGAGATTCTTGTGGAATTTAACTTCTCCTGCGGGGGTGGACAGTTTGGTGCCTTGCAACGGAAGGAACTGGCTGGTGGTGCCGGTATCGTCACGGTTGTACTGGCTGAGGAAAGTCAGCGTGGTGTCGGGATCGATGTTCCAGGTAAGGCTGGGGGCGATGTTGTAACGCTTGTCGTCAATGTGCTCGATGGTGGTGTTGCTATCGCGCACCACACCGCTGACACGGTACAAAAAACGCCCTTCGTCATCGACCGGACCGGTGCTGTCGAAGCTGACCTGCTTGCGCTCGTAGCTACCGACCTGCAATTGCACTTCGTTGCTGGCCAATGCATCAGGGCGCCGACTGACCATGTCGAGCATCCCGCCTGGCGGTGTCTGGCCATACAGCGAGGACGCAGGGCCACGCAGCAGGGCTACGCGCTCAAGGTCCCAGGTCTCCATCTTCGGCATGGTGTAAGTGCCCTTGGGTAACGGCAAGCCATCGAGGAACTGGGTGGGCTCAAATCCCCGAACCTTCAGCCACTCGGCCCGGCTATCGCTGCCGTAGCTGCTGGCAATGACCCCGGGCATGTAACGTACGGCATCATCCAGATTTTGTACGGCACGGTCCTGCATCTGCTCGCGGGTGGCGACAGAGATCGAGCGCGGTACTTCGGCCAGTGCCGTATCCGTCTTGGTCCCGGCGGCCGTGCGCTTGGCCAGATACCCTTGCACCGGGCCCCAGGCGTTTTCAGTGTCTGCTTCCACGCCTATCACGCTGGTGGCCGGCAGGTCCATCACGCCCTCGGGCACGGCCACCAGGGTGTAGGTAGCGCCGCTCTGTTCCAGTTGCAATCCGGTGCCGCGCAGGGCTTCGCGCAAGGCGCCGGCAGCATCGAACTGGCCTTCGACCGGGGCCGAAGTCTTGCCCGCCGCCAGCGACGGGTTCAACGACAGCGCAAGACCAGCCTGGCTGGCAATCTGGTTCAGGGTGCTGGCCAGCGGAGCGGACGGTAGATGGTAAGTGCGAACGTTGGACGCCTGTTCAGCGGCGATCAGTTGGCTGCTGGCCAAAGGGGTGCAAAAGGCAATGGCAAGCGCCAGCAAACCGGGGCGCAACAAGGTGTCTAGCGAACGGGACATACAGCGGCTCCTGAAAGGCAATACTTCTCAATTGCCTATGTGCCGGACGAAAATCAAAAAGTGATAGGGCTGGATGAAAATAATTTCGATTCATCAATTGAGCTGCGTCGGGCCCAACCGGTCAGTGCTTCGCCGCCACAGTCACCCACCATGGCGTGTGCTGTTCGATCTGCACGGGCAGGGTCGGCAGCAATGCGCTCAGCGCCAGGTTGGTGTCCTTGAGTGGAAAGCTACCGGTGATCCGCAGGTCAGCCACTTCCGCTGCCACACCCAAATGCCCCGGGCGATAGCGACCGATTTCACGCACCAGGTCTTCCAGCCGCGCGTTGTCCACCACCAACATGCCGCGGGTCCAGGCATCGGTGCCGAGGTCAAGCGCGGCAATCGGGCCGAGGCCGTCGCTGCGGATCAGCATTTGCTGGCCCTCGCGCAGAATCTGCTCGTCAGGACTCGATTGCGGATGGGCGGCCACCGCCGATTGCAGCACGCTCAAGCGCGTGCCTTGCTCTTCACGCTTGACCAGGAACCGCGTGCCCAAGGCACGCATGCGGCCTTCGCGGGTTTCAACGATAAATGGCCGTGCATCGCCGTGACCGGTTTCGATAAGGATCTCGCCTTCCTGCAAAACGACCAGTCGCTGCTTCTCATCGAAACGCACGTCTACCGCACTGTGGGTGTTGAGGTTGATCAGGGTGCCATCGTCCAGGCGAAGGGTGCGTTGTTCGCCGGTGGCGGTGCGCTGGTCAGCCAGCCAATAGTCGATCGGCAGGTAACGCTCACCGGCAAACAGCGCCAACCCGAACACCGCAATGACGCTGGCCAGGCCGCTGCCGAGCTTGCGCACCCGGCGGCGAATGCCTTCGCGCGATTGCAGCAGGGCGGTGCGGGCGGGGCCGCTGGCGACGCTGAAACGCTGGTCGAGCATGCCCAGTTGGCGCCAGGCGCGAGCGTGTTCTTCGTGCGCCGCGTGCCATTTGGCGAACTCTTCGCGTTCCACCGGGCTGCCGGAGTCCAGGGACAGTTGCCAGGCGATGGCGGCATCGAGCACCTGCGCCGACACCGGCTTGGAACTGACCGGGTTCATGTCGGCTCACCGTACAAGGCGATGTAGCACTGACGAATGCCCTGGGCCAGGTACTGGCGCACCCGCGGCACCGATACCCCGAGGCGCTCGGCGATTTCTGCGTGGCCAAGGCCATCGAGACGATTGAAGAGAAACGCCGCGCGGGCCTTGCTCGACAGCTTGCCCAGCAGGCGATCGATGTTTTTCAGGTCTTCGAGGATCATTTGCTGTTCTTCCACCGAGGGTTGTTCGGTTTCTGGAATCAGCATCAATTCGGTGAGGTAGGCCTGTTCCAGCGCGGCGCGGCGGAAGTAGTCGAACAGCAGGCCCTTGGCGATCGCCACCAGGAACGCCCGCGGCTCGCGCGGCTCTTTCAGTTCCTCGCGTCCGAGCAGGCGCACAAAGGTGTCCTGGCTCAGGTCTTCGGCCCGTTGCGGGCAGGTGACATTGCGACGTAGCCAGGCCAATAGCCAACCGCGGTGGTCGCGATATAACGCACCGACGAGCTCACTTTGGGGGCTTGGGACTGACGACACGCAGCATCACCGATTAGGAAGTGTTAACTAACGAGAATTGTTCGCGATTGTGTCAGAGGCGAGGAAGGTAAGCAATTGACGCCGGTCGGGTAGGAGGGTGTCGTAGGTCCCTGTAGGAGTGGCCGGTCGACGCTCCTACAGGGGGAGTGGTGGTGTTAATAGGAGTGCGTTTGCTGCCGCCGCTTCCACTGATTCAACCGCTGCTGCAGGTTCAACGGGCTATGAATCTGCTGCTGGCGCGCGCGGCTGAACAGGATCAGTGCCAGTTCGGCCGTGGCCAGGGCGTCGGCGCTGGCGTTGTGACGTTCGAAGACTTCCAGTTTGAACCAGTCGATCCACTCGTCCAGGCCGGCCTCGCGGATATTGGCCTGCGGGCACAGCAGCGGGGCGATGTCCGCGACATCCAGAAAGGTATGCTGCAACTTGTAGCCCAAATGATCTTTCAATGCGCGACCAAGCATGTGCTGGTCGAAGGGCGCATGAAAGGCCAGCACCGGGCTGTCGCCGACAAACTCCATGAATTCGAGCAGCGCCTCGGCCGGATCGCTGCCAGCGGCGATGGCACTGGGCCCCAGGCCGTGAATCAACACGCTGGGACCGAGCTTGAGTTCGGCGCATTGCAACGTGCGCTCGAACTGCCGACTGAAATCGATCGCGCCATCCTCGATCACCACCGCGCCAATGGACAGTACCCGGTCCTTGTTCATGTTCAGCCCGGTGGTTTCCAGGTCGAGCACGACCCAGCGCTGCTCGCGCAGGCTGCATTCACTCAATCCGCCGACCGTCGGCAGGTGTTGCAGGCGCTGTTGCAGGTCTGCGGACAAGCTCGGGCCGGCGGGGCGCAGCCATGAAAACAGACTCATAGTTGGTACCGCAGGGCCAGGCTGCTTTGCAGGCGTTGAGCCTGGCGCAGGGATTCACGCAGGATGCGTCGATCCAGATGATTGAGGCTGTCCGGGTCGACACGGTTGGAGTAGGGCAAATTCTCCCGGGTCTGCAACTGATGTTGCTGCATGCGGGTTTGCTGGATGAAGTGATACGCCTCTTCGTACGCCGCGCCGTCCAGCGGCTCGATGACTTCCTTGGCCACCAGCTGACGAAAGCGCTCCAGCGTGTTGTTCGCTTCGATGCCGTGGGCGAGGGCGAGTAGCCGCGCCCCGTCGACGAAGGGGGTCAGGCCCTGGACTTTCAGGTCCAGGGTCGCTTTCTCGCCATTTTTTCGCGCCAGCACGAACTCGCGGAAACGTCCTACGGGAGGACGATTGCGCAACGCGTTTTCAGCCATCATGCGCTGGAACAAGCGGTTGTCGGCCACCTGGTCGAGAATCCCCCGACGCAACTGTTCGCAGCCTTGCTCGCTGCCCCAAACCACGCGCAAATCGAAATAGATGCTCGATCCCAGCAGGTTTTCCGGCGTGGCCTCGCGTATGAACGCAGAAAAGCGCCGGGCCCATTCGGCTCGGGACAGGCACAGCTCGGGATTGCCGGCCATGATGTTGCCTTTGCACAGGGTGAAACCGCAGAGCGCCAGGCTCTGGTTGATCTGATGGGCGATGGGCAGCAGTTTTCCGCGAATCTCGGCGGCGTGGGCCGCGTCCCGCGCTTCGAACAGAATGCCGTTGTCCTGGTCGGTGTGCAGCGTCTGTTCGCGGCGACCTTCGCTGCCGAAACACAGCCAGCTGAACGGGATGCCAGGGTCACCTTTCTCGGCAAGGGTCAGTTCGATCACGCGGCACACCGTGTGGTCGTTGAGCAGGGTGATGATGTGCGTGATCTGGGTCGAGGACGCACCATGGGCCAGCATGCGTTCCACCAGTTGACCGATCTCACCCCGCAGCAGCACCAGGTTTTCCACGCGCTGGGCGCTGCGGATGGTGCGCGCCAGATGCACCAGGTCGACCCGTTGCAGGGAAAACAGATCGCGTTCCGAGACCACGCCGCACAGGCGCTGATCCTTGACCAGGCAGACGTGGGCGATATGCCGCTCGGTCATTGCAATCGCGGCATCGAAGGCGCTGTGGTCCGGAGACAGGTAAAACGGCGACGGCGTCATGTGCCGCTCGATCGCCTCGCTGAAATCACCGGTGCCGTTGGCCACCACATGGCGCAAATCGCGCAGGGTGAAAATACCCAGCGGCGCCTTGTGTTCATTGACGATCACGATGCTGCCGACCTGCTGCTCGTGCATTTGGGTCACGGCTTCGCGCAGGGGCGTGTTCGGGCTGCACGTCACCGGATGGCGCATGGCCAATTCACCCAGGCGGGTGTTGAGCGAGTATTGGGTGCCGAGGGTTTCCACGGCTTTTTGCTGCACCTGCTGATTGACCTGATCCAACAGGCTGCTCACGCCTCGTAGGGCAAAGTCGCGGAAGGTACCGGAAATGGCGAACAACTTGATGAATGCAAGTTTGTTCAGCTGTAGGCAAAAGGTGTCTTCGGCGGCGAGATGTTCGGTGCGGGTCGCACGCTCACCCAACAACGCAGCGAGGGGGAAACACTCGCCGGTGGTGATCTCAAAAGTGGTTTCGGTGCCACCCTTGGCCGTGTGCGGACGTTCGCCGACCACTCGACCCTGCTTGACGATGTAAAAGTGCTCAACCGGGCCGTCCGCGGGCTTGATGATGCTTTCGCCGGGAGCGTAGAAGCGCAATTGGCATTGCTCGACCAGATACGCCAGGTGGGCGTGTTCCATCTGGTTGAAGGGCGGGAAGCGCTGAAGGAATTGCAAAGTGCCCTGGATGTTCTGCAACACCGCGGTTTTCCCTGCCTGGGTGAAGGCGTCCGCTTTACTCATAACCATTACCGCAGTCTTTTTTTGAATTGTTGTTGTCGGATGACTCGTCCATGGTCGGCCCCTAAGGTCGAGGTGCCCATTGGACGTAAGTCTAGGTAGGCCGCAAACGTGATGCAGCGTCGGAAAAACCCTACCCAAACGTGAGAAAAACCTCACCTTGCCCCTATTGGAAAATTTTCCGACGGAGTGCACATTGGTGGTGTGCTTAGCGATGTCTCACCACTGTGCTAGGGAATTGACTTGAACATGTAGAGAATGCCATGTCCGACCACGATATTTTGAGTGATGCCGAGCGCGAGGCGCTTAGTGCAGTCATGCTGGAACCCGACTTGCCGCCGCAGCGGGTGCTGATCGTCGACGACGACAAGGACGCTCGTGAGTTACTGTCAGAGATTCTGGCCCTGGACGGCATTCGTTGCATGACGGCGGCCAGTGGTGAAGCCGCACTCAAGATGTTGGAAGAGAAACCCTCGATTGGTCTGGTGATCACCGACCTGCGCATGGGTCATGTCGATGGCCTGGAGCTGATTCGTCAAGTTCGTGAGTCGGTTCGGGCGGCAATGCCGATCATCATCGTCTCCGGCGACGCCGACGTGAAAGACGCCATCGCCGCGATGCACCTGAGTGTGGTGGACTTCCTGCTCAAGCCCATTGATAGCGGCAAATTGCTGGGGTTGGTCAAGCATGAGTTGGGCATGGATCCCTGACCCATCTGTAGGAGCCAGCAAGCGGCTCCTTCAGGTTTACCGCACATGAAAAAGCCCTGATCTTTCGATCAGGGCTTTTTCGTTCCCACGCTATCGCTTACTCAAAGGCCATTGGCAGCCTTGAACTCGCGACGACGTCGGTGCAGGACCGGCTCGGTATAGCCGTTCGGTTGTTTGGTCCCTTCCACTACCAACTCGACGGCCGCCTGGAAGGCGATGTTGCTATCGAAGTTCGGTGCCAGCGGACGGTACAGCGCGTCGCCGGCGTTCTGGCGGTCCACCACCGGCGCCATGCGCTTGAGGCTTTCCATCACTTGCTCTTCGGTGACGATGCCATGACGCAGCCAGTTGGCGATGTGCTGGCTGGAAATACGCAGCGTGGCACGGTCTTCCATCAGGCCGACGTCATTGATGTCCGGCACCTTCGAGCAACCAACGCCCTGGTCGATCCAGCGCACCACATAACCCAGGATGCCCTGGCTGTTGTTGTCCAGTTCGTTCTGGATCTGTTCGGCGGTCCACTGCGGGTTCACTGCCAGCGGGATGGTCAGGATGTCGTCCACCGACGCGTGGGCACGCTTGGCCAATTCGGCCTGGCGGGCGAACACGTCGACCTTGTGGTAGTGCAGTGCATGCAGCGCAGCAGCGGTCGGCGAAGGCACCCAAGCGGTGTTGGCACCGGCCAATGGGTGAGCGATTTTCTGTTCCAGCATCGCGGCCATCAGGTCCGGCATCGCCCACATGCCTTTACCGATTTGCGCGCGACCTTGCAGGCCGGTGCTCAAGCCGATATCGACGTTGGAGTTCTCGTAGGCGCCAATCCATTTTTCCGCCTTCATGTCTGCCTTGCGCACCATCGGGCCGGCTTCCATGGAGGTGTGGATTTCGTCACCTGTGCGGTCGAGGAAACCGGTGTTGATGAACACCACGCGTTCGCTGGCGGCCTTGATGCAGGCCTTGAGGTTGACAGTGGTACGGCGCTCCTCATCCATGATGCCGACTTTCAGGGTGTTGTGCGGCAGGCCCAGCACATCTTCGATGCGCCCGAACAGCTCGTTGGTGAACGCCGCTTCTTCAGGACCGTGCATCTTCGGCTTCACGATGTAGACGGAGCCGGTGCGGGTGTTTTTGCGCGAAGTATTGCCGTTCAGGTTGTGCATCGCCGCCAGGCAAGTCACCAGGCCGTCGAGGATACCTTCCGGTACTTCGTTGCCGTCCTTGTCGAGGATCGCGTCGATGGTCATCAGGTGACCAACGTTGCGCACGAACAACAGCGACCGCCCGTGAAGGTTCACCGCGTTACCGTCCACACCGGTGTAGGTGCGGTCGGCGTTCATGGTGCGGGTAAACGTCTTGCCGCCCTTGGCGACTTCTTCCGACAGGTCGCCCTTCATCAGGCCGAGCCAGTTGCGGTAGATCACCACCTTGTCATCGGCGTCGACAGCGGCGACCGAGTCTTCGCAGTCCATGATGGTGGTCAGCGCGGCTTCCATCAGGATGTCTTTGACACCGGCAGCGTCGGTCTGGCCGACCGGGGTGCTGGCATCGACCTGGATCTCGAAGTGCAAGCCGTTGTTTTTCAGCAGGATCGCGGTCGGCGCCGAGGCATCGCCCTGGAAACCAATCAGCTGGGCGTCGTTGCGCAGGCCACTGTTGCTGCCGCCTTTGAGGGCGACCACCAGTTTGCCATCAACGATTTTGTAGTGCGTGGAGTCGACGTGGGAACCGGCCGCCAAAGGTGCCGCTTCGTCGAGGAAGGCGCGGGCGAAGGCGATGACCTTGTCGCCGCGAATTTTGTTGTAGCCTTTGCCTTTTTCCGCGCCGTCAGCTTCGCTGATGGCGTCGGTGCCGTAGAGCGCGTCATACAGCGAACCCCAGCGGGCGTTCGACGCATTGAGCGCGAAGCGGGCGTTCATCACCGGCACCACGAGTTGTGGACCGGCCATGCGGGCGATTTCTTCATCGACGTTTTGCGTCGTTGCCTGGAAATCAGCCGCTTCTGGCAGCAGATAACCGATGTCT
>Ga0075432_10000569_pt1 | contig 11123 bp, 7 predicted proteins | sample RhiMethybrSRZTD1_FD_72781 | JGI IMG/M metagenome (GOLD analysis project Ga0075432, IMG submission 72781) | Populus rhizosphere microbial communities from Tennessee, USA - Rhizosphere MetaG P. TD hybrid SRZTD1 | ecosystem: Host-associated > Plants > Roots > Rhizosphere > Soil | place: USA... | reverse complement strand
CTCGGGCAGGGTGCCCGGGTTGTTCACGAGGTGGGTGGCGAAAGCGGCGATGCTTCCGGCCAGGGCCTGCTGCTGGTTGCCCGACCGCTGGTTGGAACGGCTGAACAGTCCGTCCAGCAGTTCCGGGTGCGCGCCGAAGAGCCGTGCATAGAACTTGGGGGTGATGTCGCCGATCCGGGATCCGACCAGCGGCAGGGTGGCCTCAATGACAGGGCGGGATTTGTCCGAGAGCATGTGTACTCCTGAGGTAAGGGCCCGGGTCTTTGTCCGGACCGCGATCAATACATGTATTTGAAATACGAGTATTTATACCTAAGTTCTACACGTCGTAGAAAAGAATTCAAAATCGGCGGGGAATCAGAGCCCGGGGCGGAGCCCGATCGCCTGGAAAACCGGCGCCATCTGGCGCGTACCGGGGAGGGTGGACACCACGATGTCGTCGAGTTCGCGGTAGAAAGCCTCGCGTGCCCGTGCCAGGGCGCCGCGAAGCTTGCATTCGTTGATCAGCGGGCAGTCGCCATTCACGGAATGGCAGTCGGCCGGATCGGCCCGGGTATTCAACTGCCGCAGGAGCTGCCCGACGGTGGCCCGCCGTCCGGCGTCATTCAGCCGCGACCCGCCGTTACGTCCCCGTTCGACGTCGATCACGCCAAGTTCGCGGAGCTTCGCCATGGCCTTGCTGACATGGTTGTAGGGCGTTCCCACGGCATCGGCGATGCTCTGCGTGGTCAGCAAGGTGCCCTGCGGGGCCGCCGAGAGCACCATCATGGCGCGCAGGCTTACGTCCGCGAACGCATTGATCTTCATGTCAGCAACCCACTGGAGGTCTAGTCCACCCAGATCGCGGGTTCGCTGGAATCAGCTGCAAGCTGTCCGAACTCCCATTCGTGTGACTCGGCGTTGGGCTCGTAGGGCAGCACCGCGGCGAAAACAGATCCGTCACGGTGCTCGGCCGCCACGTGGATGGCGTCCGTGGCTTCTTCCAGCAGGGTGATGTCACAGACCACCGCCGCGGCCCGGAAGTCGTCCCGGTTCTGCCGGAGCAGTTCCGTGAGGTCGCTGATCATCGTATCGGCGTCGAAGTCGCCCTCGGCACCGTCCTCAGCGTCAGCCGGAGTGACGGCGACCAGGCGGACCTCGCCGTCGTTCTCCACCACCAGGGCGAACGGCAGGAAACCGCCGTTGCGCCCCAGCTGCTCCTGGGCAGCGCCGACGCCGGTGCCCAGCAGGTTTTCCAGGTCGGTGGCCGTAGCTTCGGGCACCGAGTCCCGCCAGGACGTTCCGGAACGTTCAGTCATGCGGGCGGCCTAGCCGTTGACCAGGGCAAGCACGCGGTCGCGGATGCGTTCCATGGTGGGCCGGTCCGTGGCCTCGGCGTTAAGGCGAAGGAACGGTTCGGTGTTGGAAGGGCGCAGGTTGAACCACCAGCTGCCGTCGCGGGCCGTGAAGGTGCTGCCGTCCAGCATGTCGACGTCGACGTCTTCACCGGCAAAATCGGCGCGGACCCGCTCGACGGCGCCGGCTTTGTCCTCGATTTCGGAGTTGATTTCGCCGGAGGAAATGTAGGGCTCGTACTCGTGGCCGAGTTCGGACAGCGGGCGGTCCTGCTCACCGAGGGCGGCCAGGACGTGCATCGCGGCGAGCATGCCGGTGTCCGCGTTCCAGAAATCGCGGAAGTAGAAGTGCGCGGAGTGCTCGCCGCCGAAGACGGCGCCTTCCTCTGCCATGACTGCCTTGATGAACGAGTGGCCCACGCGCGTGCGGACGGCGCGGCCGCCGTCGTGCGCCACGAGTTCCGGCACCGCCTTGGAGGTCAGCAGGTTGTGGATGATGGTGGGCGTTTCCTCGCCCTGGGCCTTGGCGCGGGCGATCTCGCGGCGGGCCACCATGCCGGTAATGGCCGACGGCGACACGGGGTTGCCCTTCTCGTCGATGACGAAGCAGCGGTCGGCGTCGCCGTCGAAGGCCAGCCCGATGTCCGCACCGTGTTCGACGACGGCGGCCTGCAGGTCCAGGAGGTTCTCCGGCTCGAGCGGGTTGGCCGGGTGGTTCGGGAAGGACCCGTCCAGCTCGAAGTAGAGGGGAATGATGTCGAACGGCAGCTTGGGCAGCAGGGCGTCGCCGAGGACCGCAGGGGTGGTCAGGCCGGCCATGCCGTTACCGGCGTCGACTACCACCTTCAACGGGCGGGATCCCTTGAGGTCCACCAGCTTGCGGAGGTATTCGGAGTAATCCTTCAGGACATCGTGAACCCCGATGAGGCCGCGCTTGCCTGCGGCCGGGATGGAGCCGGCGTGGAGGTAGTCCTCCGCGCGGGCCTGGATTTCCTTCAGGCCGGATTCCGACGAAATGGGCTGGGCGCCGGCCTTGGACATCTTGATGCCGTTGTATTCGGCGGGGTTGTGGCTGGCGGTGAACGTTGCCCCGGCGGCATTGAGCGCACCGCAGGCGTAGTAGAGCTCGTCGGTGGAGATGAGGTCCAGCAGCTGGACGTTGGCTCCGCGGGTGGCCGCACCGTTGGCGAATGCCTTGCTGAACTCGGGGGAGGAGGGGCGCATGTCGCCGCCCACCAGGACCGTCTGGCCCTCGAGCTTCAGGACATCCACGAATGCGGCGCCTACGGCTTCGACGATTTCGGCGGTGATTGACTCGCCCACAATGCCGCGCACGTCGTAGGCCTTGAACGATGCCGAAAGGTCAAAAGTCTTTGTCTGGTCGCTAGTCACGCGTTCCATCTTACGGTGAAGCGCAAAATGGCTGTGGAGGAGTAGTTGCATTACGCGGGCGCGCCGTCCACATGGCCCGGTACCCGGCTTCGCGGCTGTCGGAGGGGGCTGGGATACTGAATCAATGGCCAATAACCAGAATGCTGCTGTCCTTTCCGCTTCCGCCGATCTCCCCGCGGGTGGACAGGGGACCCATGCCCAGGCCCTGGAAGTTCTTCGCGGCCTCGTAGGACATCCCGAGGCCAGCTTCCATGACGGCCAGTTTGAGGCGATTGAAGCACTGGTCGACGGCGGGCGCCGCGCCCTCGTGGTGCAGCGCACCGGCTGGGGAAAATCGGCCGTCTATTTTGTGGCATCGCTGCTGCTCCGGCGCCGCGGGGCCGGTCCCACGCTGATCGTTTCGCCGCTGCTGGCCCTGATGCGGGACCAGGTGGCGGCAGCGGCCCGGGCAGGAGTCCGTGCAGTTGCTATCAACTCCGCCAACCAGCTCGAATGGGATACCGTCCGCGAGCAGCTGGCCGCGGACCAAGTGGACGTGCTGCTCGTATCCCCGGAGCGGCTCACCAACCCGTCGTTCCGGGAGAACCAGCTGCCCGAACTGATCCGCCGCACCGGGCTCCTGGTGATTGACGAAGCACACTGCATCTCCGACTGGGGCCATGACTTCCGTCCCGACTACCGGCGCATCGCGGACCTCATCACGCAGTTGCCGGACACCGTCCCCGTGCTGGCCACCACAGCCACCGCCAACTCCCGGGTGGTCCATGACATCGAAGAGCAGCTGGGCGACGGCGTGCTGACCATCCGCGGCGCCCTGGGCCGTGAATCGCTCCGGCTCGGCGTGCTGCAGCTGGCGGATTCCCGCGACCGGCTGGGCTGGCTGCTGACCCATCTGGCGGACCTGCCCGGCAGCGGCATCATTTATACCCTGACGGTCTCCGCGGCGGAGGACACCGCCCGGCTGTTCGCCGAAGCCGGCCATGAGGTCCTCGCCTACACCGGCCGCACCGATCCCGCGGACCGCGAACGGGCGGAACAGCTCCTCAAGGACAACCAGGTCAAGGCGCTGGTGGCCACGTCGGCCCTTGGCATGGGATTCGACAAACCGGACCTGGGCTTCGTGGTGCACCTTGGCGCCCCGTCGTCTCCGGTGGCCTACTACCAGCAGGTAGGCCGCGCGGGGCGTGGCGCGGCCAACGCCGACGTCCTGCTGCTACCCGGCTCCGAGGACCGTGACATCTGGCAGTACTTCGCCACGGCATCCATGCCGTCGGAGGAAAAGGCCGCGGCCGTCCTGACGGCGCTGGCCGAGGCCGGTTCGGCTGTGTCCACGGTGGCCCTCGAAGCGCGCGTGGACCTGCGGCGCACACCGCTGGAACTGCTGCTCAAGGTCCTGTCCGTGGACGGGGCCGTGGAGCGGGTGGGCGGCGGCTGGCGTTCCACCGGCCAGCCCTGGAGCTACGACGCCGACCGGTACACCCGCATCGCCGAGGCCCGTGTGGACGAGCAGGACTCCATGGTGATCTACCAGGACACCGCCGGCTGCCGGATGGAATACATCACCTCCGTCCTGGACGATGAAACAGCCCGTGCGTGCGGCCGCTGCGACAACTGCGCCGGACGCTGGTTCCCGTCCGACATCGCATCCGCGGCCACAGAAGCGGCCGGCCAGACGCTCAGCCGTGCCGGCATGGCACTGGAACCGCGGCTGCAGTGGCCCAGCGGCATGGACCGGCTCGGGGTCACCGTCAAGGGCAAGATCAAACCGGAGGAGAGCCTCGCCGAGGGCCGCGTGCTGGCCCGCCTGACCGACCTCGGCTGGGGCGGCGCCCTGCGGGAGATCTTTGCCTCCGGCGCGGGGGACCGCGAGGTGGACCCCGCTATGCTGCAGGCCTGCGTGCAGGTGCTCCGCGAATGGGGCGCCGGGAACGGACGCAGCCCCGGCTGGAGCGGCGTCGGACGCCCGGCAGCCATCGTCAGCATTCCGTCGCGCAGCAAGCCGGCCCTGGTCGATTCGCTGGCGCGCGGAATTTCCGGTATCGGCCGCATACCCTACCTGGGCCAGCTGCAGCTGGAACACGGCGGGCCCACCGGCGGACGCGGGGGCAACAGCGCCTACCGGCTGGCCGGAGTCTGGGACCGGCTCGTTGTGGGACCGGAGCTGGAGGCCGCCATGGCCGGCATCCAGGGTCAGAGCATCATGTTGGTGGATGACCTTACGGACAGCCGCTGGACGGTCACGGTTGCAGGCCGGGCACTGCGCCGCGCCGGTGCCGGTGCCGTCCTTCCCCTCGTGCTGGGACAGGCCGGGTAGGCCCCGTCCGGCGGTCCGCGTAAGGGGCGGACTTATTCTGGCACCGTGCCTGGCACGCCTATAGGATCGGCGAATGAGTCCAGGCCAGGAGCCATGAGCGAATCCCAGAGCAGCGCCGCGTCGGCTGTCCGCCAGGAGTGGCAGCCGCGGCTGGCCCTGCTGGTTGCAGCCACGTTCTTCATGGAGTTCCTGGACGGCACCGTGCTGACCACGGCCATCCCCAGCATCGCGGCAGACTTCGCCGTGGCTCCGGCCGACGTCAACATCACCATGACGGCCTACCTGATGACCGTGGCCATGGGCATTCCGGTCAGCGGCTGGCTGGCCGAGCGCGTGGGTGCCCGCCGTGTTTTCTGTGCCGCCATTGCGGTGTTCACCGTCGCCTCGTTCCTGTGCGCGGTGAGCCAGGACCTCACCATGCTCACCGTCAGCCGTGTCCTGCAGGGTGCAGGCGGGGCCATGATGGTGCCGGTGGGCACGCTCGTGGTGCTGCGCAGGACACCCAAGGAGGACCTTCTCCGGGCCACCGCCTACCTTGTGTGGCCCGGGCTGCTGGCGCCGGTCCTGGCGCCGCTGGTGGGCGGGGCGCTAACCACCTTCCTGTCCTGGCACTGGATCTTCCTGATTAACATCCCGCTGGGCCTTGCCGCGTTTATTGCGGCCCTTCGCCTGGTTCCGCAGGGAGCCGGGGACCAGTCCCGCCGCCTTGACTGGGTGGGGCTGCTGCTGACGACGGCCGGTGTCGGGGCCCTGGTGGTGGGGCTCGAACTGGCCACGGCGCACCCCTCCGGACCGTTCGGGGCGATCAGCGTGGCCGCGGGCCTGGTGTTTATCGCCGGGGCAGTCCTGTGGTTGCGGCGCACCACCAATCCGCTGTTCCAGCTGAATGTTTTCGGCACCCGGACGTTCCGCGCAACGTCCACCGGCGGGTTCATTTACCGCCTGACCATCAGCGCGGTTCCGTTCCTGCTGCCGCTGATGTTCCAGGACGGCTTCGGCTGGGATCCGCTGCACGCCGGCGTTATGGTGGCGGCGGTGTTCATCGGCAACATCGGCATCAAACCCGCAACCACGCCGCTGATCCGCAGGTTCGGTTTCAAGCCCGTCCTCGTCTTCGCATCCCTTGCCTCGGCCCTCACTTTTGGCCTGTGCGCGCTGCTGGACGCCGGGACCCCGGAGCCGCTGATCTTCGCCCTGCTGGTCTGCAGCGGCGCGTTCCGTTCCATCGGATTCTCGGCCTACGCCTCCATCCAGTACGCCGACATCGTTCCCGGACAGCTGCCGTCGGCCAACGCCATTTCGGCCACGCTGGTCCAGCTGGCGGCCGGTGCGGGCATCGCCGTCGGAGCCTTGTTCCTCCGGCTCTTCGCCGCCCCCGGCGCCTTCGGAGCGGACCCCGTTGCGCCGTACCGCGGCGCGTTCCTGGCCATCGCGGTGCTGATGCTGCTGAGCACCGCGGACAGCCTGGCCCTCCACCGCCAGGCCGGAGCGGACGTCAGCCGCGGGCGTTCAGGCGCACCCAAGCAAGCGAATCCCTAGGACGTCAATCCCTAGGACGTCAAACCCTTGGACGCCAGCGCCAGGGACTCCAGCACGGCCATGGCTGCATTGTGGCCGCCGATGGCGCTCACCGCCCCGCCGCGCCGGGCTCCGGAACCGCACAGCAGGATGCGGGGATCGTCGGTGGACACGCCCCACCGCCGGGCGGGAGTGTCCCGCGGGGCGTCGTCCTCCATGAACGGCCAGTCGAGTCCGCCGTGGAAGATGTTGCCGCGCGGCATGCCCACGGCGCGCTGGATATCCAGCGTGGTCCTGGTTTCGATGCACGGCGTTCCGTCGGCGCCGGTCAGCAGCAGATCCTCGATCGGTTCCGCCAGCACAGAGTTGAGGGACTTTACGACGGCGGCCTGCAGCGCCGTCCGCATCGCCTCGTTGTTCTCCGCAGTGACCAGCCTGTCCGGCACGTGGAGTCCGAAGACCGTCAGGGTGTGGGCGCCGGAGGCCTGCAGCTCCGTGGAGAGGATGCTGGGATCGGTCAACGAATGGCAGTAGATTTCGCAGGGCAGCGGGTCCGGGACCGTTCCCTGTTCGGCGGCCCGGTAGGCGTCGTCCAGTTGGGTCCAGGTTTCGTTGATGTGGAAGGTGCCGCCGAAGGCCGCCTCCGGGCTGATGCTGCGGTCCAACAGCTGAGGCAGGCGCTTCAGCAGGAGGTTTACCTTGACTTGCGAACCCTCGCGGAGGTGGTTGGGGTTCACAGGTGCCGCCGCGGCGGCACCGGCACTGGCACCCGCACCCGCGGCGGCACCGGGGCCCGGCATCGGCTCTGGCGAGCGCAGCCGGTCCAGCACCACGGGAGCCACGTTGGAGAGCACCCAATCGGCGGAGGCAGAGCGTTCCTGGCCGTCGTGGCGGTAATGAACCGTGCCTCCGGGCCGGACGCGGGTCACCTCGGCGGCGGTCAGGATGGTGGCGCCGGCCTCGCGGGCGGCCCGCTCCAGTTCGCCGGAGACAGTCCCCATGCCGCCTATGGGCACATCCCAGTCTCCGGTTCCGCCGCCCAGGAGGTGGTACAGGAAGCAGATGTTCTGCTGCAGGTCCGGGCTGTCTGCCCTGGCAAACGTACCGATCAGCGCATCCGTCAGCACCACGCCGCGCACCAGGTCACTTTGCAGGCCGCGGGTGATGGCTTCGCCGATGGGCCGCTCGATGACCGACTCCCACACATCATCGGCACCGGCGGCTTCAGCGAGTTGCCGGGCCTCGGAGCGGGTGGGCAGGGGCGACGTCATGGTGGGCCACAGCGCCCCGGTGAGCTTCCGGCACTCCGCATAGAAGCGATCAAAGGCCGCGGCTTCGGCAGCCGGGGCACCCACTGAAGCGAAGGACGCCGCCGTGGCCGCCGCATCCCCGTTGTCGATCAGGAGGCCGCGGCCGGGGCTGCCCGGGTCCGGCGTGTAGGACGAGTAGCGGCGCCGCGCCAGCCTGATGCGCAGTCCCAGGTCGTCAATGATTTCCTGCGGCAGCAGGCTCACCAGGTACGAATACCGCGAAAGGCGGGCGTCGACGCCGTCGAACGCCCGGGCGGAGACGGCCGCTCCGCCGGCGTGGTCCAGTTTCTCCAGCAGCAGGACGTCCTGTCCGGCCTTGGCCAGATAGGCGGCAGCCGCCAAGCCGTTGTGTCCGCCACCGATAATGACCACGTCGTGATTGCTGTTCTCCGCCATGGGCCCATCCTGCCACCCCGGCCGGCGCGCAGCCGGACACGCAACCCGCCGTAGAAACGCAAAAGGCCCCGGTCCAGGGACCGGGGCCAAACGCGGAGACGGGGGGATTTGAACCCCCGGTGGAGTTGTGCCCCACACTTCATTAGCAGTGAAGCCCATTCGGCCGCTCTGGCACGTCTCCAATTGCTATTCCTAGCCCACCAAGGATACGCAGAACGGGGCAGTCAGTGCAAAACGGTGCTAGTTGTCGGAACGGCCCGCCAGCGAACGCCAGAGGAAATGCTGGCTGCGGCTTTGCAACGCGGCCGCCTGCCGGTTGTCGGAGGCACCGGCGTGCCCGCCCTCCAGCGCCTCGTGGAACCAAACGTTGGGGATGCCCATGGCCTGCATACGGGCCGCCATCTTGCGGGCCTGCACGGGACCCACCCGGTCATCGGACGTTGCGGTCCAGATGAACGTCTCCGGGTAATCCACACCGTCGCGAAGGAGGTGGTACGGCGAGAACGTCCGGATGAACTCCCAGTCCTCGGGCACGTCAGGGTCCCCGTATTCGGCGATCCACGAGTAGCCGGCGGACAGTTTGGTGTAACGGCGCATGTCCAGCAGCGGCACACCGCAGGATACTGCGCCGAACAGTTCGGGGTACCGGGTCAGCATGTTGCCCACCAGCAGCCCGCCGTTGGAGCCGCCTACACAGCCCAGCCGCTCCTTGGAGGTGACTCCCCTGGAGATCAGGTCCCTGGCCACTGCAGCGAAGTCCTCGAACGCGCGGTGGCGCTTTTCCTGCAGCGCGGCGCGGTGCCACGAGGGTCCGTATTCGCCGCCGCCGCGGATGTTCGCCACCACGTAGACGCCGCCGCGGGTGTGCGTCGCGCTGCCTTCGCCTTCAGCGGCCGCGCCCTCACCGGCGGCGCCCTCACCGGCGGCGCCGCGTTCGCCGCCGGTGTCGGTCCGGCCTGTGGCCGGGCCCCCGGCGTCGGTCCGGCGTTCCAGCCAGGCCCGGCCGATCGCACCGCTGTAGGCGGGCGTCCGGGAAACCTCGAACCCGCCGTAGCCGGACAGTTGCGTGGGGTTCTGGCCGTCAAGCACCAGGTCCTTGGACGCCACCTGGAAGTACGGGACCCGGGTGCCGTCGTCGGACACGGCGAAGTGCTGCTGGACCTCGTAGGCCGAGTCGTCAAAGTAGGACGGCGAGGTGCGGATCACCTCGTGCTCGCTGACCACCTGCCCGACGCCGCCGCGGCGCAGCGTTCCCCGGGTGAGCGTGCTGGGCGTGGTGAAGCCGGTGGCCACGAGCCAGAAGTCGTTCCCCGCGCCGGGGGCTTCCCCTTCCGGCACCGGCACATTGCCGCCGGTTCCGTCGTCGTCCGTGCCCGCTGCCTCGTCCTCGTCGTCAACGGCGAAGGCGTTGACGTCGTGCAGCGGCGGGCAGGCGTCCAGCAGCGTCGAAGCCCATGCGGCCTCTGTTCCGGGCCGTTCCGGATCCAGGACGCGGATCTCCGAGGACACATCCCGCAGGAGGTTGAGCAGCAGGAAGTTGCGGGTCCAGCTCCACGACTGCAGCGACGTGTGCGCGTCCGGGGTGAACAGGACCGCCAGTTCGCGGCTGCCGGCAAGGTAATCCTCGAACCTGGCGGCGAGCAGCGAACCGGCGGCGTACGTGGTTCCGTCGACGTCCCAGTCGCCCTGCGGGCGGAACAGCAGCCACTCCCGGTGCACGCTCAGGTTCACGTCGGTCGGGGCGTCGATGACCACCCAGGATCCGTCCCGCAGGACCGACGTGCTCTTGTTGAAGAAGCTGATCCAGTCCATGGCGAAGGTCCGCTCGAACCCGGGCGTGGAGTCATGCGCCACCAGCGCCATCATGTGGTCTTCGGGGATTTCAAACAGCCGTTCGGCTGCCGCGAGCGATCCGCCGCGGGCAAGCCGGACGGCGGTGCGCGCGTAGGACGAGGTGGTGCTGGGCAGGCCTTCGGCGGTGGTGGACACCAGCAGCGTGTCCCGGTCCAGCCAGGAAGCGTTGCCCTTGGCCGTGGGCAGGTCGAAGCCTCCCGACGCCGGGTCCACGAACGTCCGGGTCTCGACGTCGAACTCGCGGTAGCGGTTGGCGTCGCCGCCGTCGGGGGAGAGGGCCACCAGCGCCAGCCGGTGCGGTTCGCCGGGCGCAGGGCGGAGGAAATTGGCGCCGTGGAAAACCCACTCTTCGCCTTCGGCGGCGGCCAGCGCGTCGACGTCCAGCAGCACATCCCATTCAGGCTCCCCGCTCCGGTAGCTCTCCCAGGATGTCCGGCGCCACAGCCCCTTCGGGTTCTGGCCGTCCCGCCAGAAGTTGTAATACCAGTCGCCGTGCTTGCCCACCATGGCGATCTTGTCCGTGGAATCCAGCACCTCCAGGATGCGGCTTTCGAGCGCGGCATAGTCGGCGTCTTCGAGCAGGTCCTCGGTGCGGGCGTTCTGTTCGCGGACCCAGGCCAGCGGCTCCTCGCCGTAGATCTCCTCAAGCCAGATGTTTTCGTCGGTCGGTTCGGGCGCTTTCCCGCCGGGGGAAGAGGCACCGGACACGGGCTGGTGATCAGCTGCTGTGGTGGTCATGGCCCTACGAAACAGCATCCGCGCGCGGCTAGCAAGTCACATGCAGATACTCTGGAGGGTGTGGGCACATCGCAAAGCATCCGGACAGCACTAATAGGGGCCGGACCCCGCGGCACCAGTGTCCTGGAGCGGCTCCTCGCCAACTGGGGGCTCAGGAACCCCTCCGATTCGGCATCTTCGGGGACTTCCGGACCGCATGGCACCGCGAGCCACTCCGCATCCAGCCTCCACATCGACGTGGTGGACCCGTACCCGGCCGGGCCGGGC